>ONZR01000641.1_pt1 | contig 13658 bp, 10 predicted proteins | sample 1671691 | NCBI WGS metagenome assembly ONZR01 (sample SAMN06348182, study PRJEB24527) | human gut metagenome | biome: human gut; feature: ankylosing spondylitis patient; material: feces | host: Homo sapiens | place: China | collected 2015-10 | reverse complement strand
GGCTCGCCGCACGTTTACTGCAACGCCAGCGGCTTGACCAGCGGGAAGGTGATGGTCTCGCGGATCGTGGCACCGGTCAGGGCGATGAGCAGTCGGTCGATGCCCATGCCCATGCCGCCCGCCGGGGGCATGCCCACGCCGAGAGCCTCCAAGAAGTCCTCGTCGATGTCGCAGGCCTCCTCGTCGCCGGCCAGCGCGTCCTTGGCCTGGGCCACGAAACGCTCGCGCTGCACGATCGGGTCGTTGAGCTCGGAGTAGCCGGTGGCCAGCTCGAAGCCGCGCACGTAGAGGTCCCACTTCTCCACCACGCCGGCCTTGTTGCGGTGGCCCTTGACCAGCGGGGAGGTCTCGACCGGGAAGTCGCGCACGAAGGTCGGCTCGTATAGCTTGTCCTCGTAGAAGTGCTCCCACAGGTGCTCGACGAGCTTGCCGTGGTTCTCAACGTCGTCACGCTCCACGCCGAGCTTGTCGGCGATCTCGCCCAGATGCTCCACGGAAGTGCCGGGGTTGTCCGGCCCGCCGTTCGGCACGATCTCTTCGCCGAGCGCCTCGGAGAGCGAATCATACATGCTGATGGTCTTCCAGTCGCCGCCGAAATCGTATTCGGTGCCGTCGAGCAGCGTGACCTTATGGGAGCCGAACACGTCCATCGCGGTCTTCTGCACGAGCTCCTTGACCAGCTGGCCGATGGTGTCGTAGGTGCCGTACGCCTGGTAGGCCTCGACCATCGTGAACTCGGGGGCGTGCGTGGCGTCGACGCCCTCGTTGCGGAAGTCGCGGTTGATCTCGAACACGCGGTCGATGCCGCCCACGAGGCAGCGCTTGAGGAACAGTTCCGGCGCGATGCGCAGATAAAGGTCCAGGTCGAAGGCGTTCATGTGCGTGGTGAACGGACGTGCGGCGGCACCGCCGTGGATAGTCTGCAGCATCGGCGTCTCGACCTCGATGAAGTCGTGGTCATCGAACGTGCGGCGCAGCGAGGCGACGGCCTTGGACCGGTTGCGCACCATGTTGCGCACCTTCTCATCGGCGATCATGCCGATGTACGGCTTGCGCGTGCGCGTGTCGTCGTTCAGGTCCTTGTGCAGGGCGGGCAGCGGCTGAAGCGCCTTGGACGCGATGGCCCATTCGGTGGCGAACACCGACAGCTCGCCGGTCTTGGACGCGATCACGCGGCCGCGCAGGTACAGGTGGTCGCCGAGGTCCACGAGCTGCTTGAACTGCTTGAGCGAGTCAGCGCCGATCTCCTTCTTGGAGATCATGCCCTGGATCTTCGTGCCGTCGCCGGCCGACAGCTGCACGAAGCACAGGCCGCCGCCGTTGCGCAGAAACAGGACACGCCCGGCGATGCCGACCACGTCCTCGGTCTCCTGACCGGCTTCAAGCTTGCCGTCATACTTGGCGCGCACGGCCTCGATGGTGTCGGTCACGTCGAGGTGCACCGGGTAGGGCTGCATGCCGGCCTCAAGCATCATCGCGCGCTTGGCGACGCGCATCTGCACCTGCTCGGGGTGCGCGAGCGGACCGAACTCCTTGTTGGAGGGATCGACGGCCTCGTCCAAAGTTGCGCCGGCGCCGATGCGGTCGCGGATGGCTGCGTCCTGTCGCAGCAGCATCTCGGCACGTTCGACCGTGGTCATGACGGGAACAGCGGGCGCCGTCTCGTCGTCGTTCAGGGATTCGGGGGTTTCTTGCGTCTGACTCATAATGTCACAGTGTAATGAGACGGCGATACACGCCGAGAGTCCGTTGATATTCCGCGGTTTTCGGGATGCCACGCCACGCCGGTTTGGCTTGTCCGGGATTTCGTTGTATTATAGCCTGCGTTGCCAAAACGGGCTGTAGCGCAGCTTGGTAGCGCGCTTCGTTCGGGACGAAGAGGCCGCGGGTTCAAATCCCGCCAGCCCGACAACATGAAGGCCAGATCGCATCAGCGGTCTGGCCTTCTTCTTACCGGTGGCTTGGCAGCTCCCGCAGTCTCACATGCGAGACCACCACAACCATCAGCGACAATCACAACAAACGACACCCACGCGCGGGTACGCCCGCGAGATGTGATGAAGAGGGAACCATGAAGAAAAGCCTGCTTGCCTTGGCTTCCGGCGCGTTCATCCTCGGCGCGGCCGAATTCGTGATGATGGGCATCCTGCCCCAGACCGCCAGGGCGATGCACGTCGATATCCCGACCGCCGGCCATTTCATTTCCGCCTATGCGATCGGCGTGTGCATCGGCACGCTGATTCTGGTGTTCGGGCGCAAGATCCCGCCGAAGCAGCTGATCATCATGTTCATGGTGATCGCCTTCGTCGGCAACGCCCTGTCGGCGTTCTCCGTCAATGCGCCCATGCTGCTGGCTGCCCGTTTCATCTCGGGACTGCCCCACGGCGCGTTCTTCGGCACCGCCACGCTGATCGCCAAGACCGTGGCCGACAAGGGCAAGGAGGCGCAGGCCGTCTCCGCCATGGTCACCGGTCAGACCGTCGCCAACATGATCGGCGTGCCGGCCGGCACGCTGATGTCGGAGTTCCTGTCATGGAGGCTTGCGTTCATCGTGCTCAGCGTCTGGGCCGCGATGACCGTGTTCCTCGCGCTTTCCTGGGTCCCCGCCATCGCGCCGGTGAAGGACGTCGGTCTGGCCGGCCAGTTCAGGTTCCTCCGAAAGCCTGGACCGTGGCTGATTCTGGGCGCGGTGTTCACCGGCAACGCCGGCGTGTTCTGCTGGTGGAGCTACGTGTCGCCGTGGCTGCAGAAGACCGGCGGATACGACAGCGACATGGTGCCGTTCCTGATGATGCTCGCCGGATTCGGCATGGTGGTCGGCGGCATCATCGGCGGGCGTATCACCGACAACTGGCGTCACGCGGGAACCGCAGCCCTCGGGCAGGCGATCTCCGGCGTCGGTCTGCTGCTGGTGTTCCTGGTGCCCGGCAACCATGTGAGCGCCGCCATCTTCACGTTCTGGATCGCGTTCGGCCTGTTCTTCATCTCCGCCCCACAGCAGCTGCTGATGACCGAATCCGGCAAGGGCGGCGGCGAGCTGCTGGCCGGCGCGGCCGTGCAGGTGGCGTTCAACTTCGGCAACGCGGTCGGCTCGATGGTCGGCGGCGGCATGCTGAACTTGTCAGGCATGAACTACCACTTCACCGCATTGGGCGGCGTGCCGTTGGCGGTCATCGCGGTGGCGCTGCTGACCATATACTCCATGCGTCACGAGACGCACACCGACGCGCTGGAGCGTATGCGCGAGATCACGGTGTGAGTTTCGCGGGATATAGGCTCTCAAAACTCGCAGATATAAGTGGGATTTCGCTGAATCACCGGTATATCTGCGAGTTTTGAGAGCGGGGGTTTGTTATATAGCTCACATCACACGCCGAAAACGTCATCACCAAGGCTTCCTAGACTGGTAGAAACCGGTTTCATGGCAAGGAGATGACATGGACGATGATGCACTGATGGCGAAGCTGATGGCCGCGTTCGACGATGACGCGGCACCGGACCAAGCCGGGGACGAGCCCCGACCTTCCGAGCAGCCTTTTGACACGCAACGGTTCCTCGCCGGGCTCGACGCGATCTTCGACGCGCACGCCGCCGCCAAGGCAGGGCCGTACCTGGAGCAGGCCATGATCGACGCGGAGAACGCCGGCGATGACGCCGGGCTGCTCACCGTGCTGAACGAGACGATGGGGTTCTACCGCTCGCAAGGCCGACACAAGGAGAACCAGTGGATCGTGCAACGGGCGCTGGAGCTCGCGACCCGTATGGGCATCACGGGCACCGAGGCATGGACGACCACCCTGATCAATGCGGCCACCGCCATGCGGGCGGCCGGCCAGTACGACCAGTCCGAGGATCTGTACAAGCAGGCGCAGGCGTCCAGCGAGCGCACGCTCGCCCCCAGCGACCGGCGACTCGCCGCCCTGCACAACAACCTGTCGATGCTGTACAGCGAGACCGGGAAAACGCATCAGGCCGAGGTGGAGCTGGGCGAGGCCCTGCGCATACTGGAATCGTCGAGCCCGGATGCCGAAACCGACCTCGACGTGGCCTCGACGCACACGAATCTGGCGTTGACGCTGCTCGCCGAAGACAAGCTGTCCGCCGCGAGCTGGCATGCGGCGAAGGCGTTGGAGATCTACCGCAACGGTCATCTTGAGCACAGCGCCCATTACGCTTCGGCGCTGGCCGGCTACGCGCAGGTGCGTTTCCACCAGCATGATTACGGGCAGGCGGTGGACCTGTACTGCCAGGCCCTGCAGGTCATCGAGGAATGCTACGGCAAGGACACTGATTATTACCGCATCACCGAGAGCAACCTGCGGCAGGCCGAACACGAGGCCTCCGAGCATGCCCCCACGAATGTTTCACAGGATGTTTCACAGGATGCGAGCGCAGGTGGGAATGGTTCCGGCACGCCCGGCACAGCACCCGCCGGCACCCCATCCGCCGCCGTTCCGTCCGCTACCGCCTCACCCACCGGCACCTCACCCATATGCGGCCTCAAGCTGGCACGCGAATGCTGGAACGCCTATGGCAAACCGCTCATCGCCGACAAATACCCGGAATATCAGGGGCGCATCGCGGCGGGACTGGTGGGCCACGGATCGGAATGCTATGGGTTCGATGACGATCTCTCGCGCGACCATGATTTCGGCCCACGCTTCTGTCTATGGCTCACCGACGAGGATTACGCGGCGATCGGCGAGCGCCTTCAGGCCGATTACGAGGCGCTCCCCCAATCATTCATGGGATATGGCCCGCGCGAGTCCACCGCCAGGGCGCAGGGTGCAGGCAGGCGCGACGGAGTGTTCCGCATCGGCGATTTCTTCGAGTCGATCACCGGATACCGTCAGGCGCCAAGCACCAACAACCCGCACGAGTGGCTGATGCTGGATGAGGCGACGCTTGCCGCCGCCACCAACGGCGAGGTGTTCGCCGACCCGTTGGGCAAGTTCCTCGACACCCGGCAGGGGTTCAAGACCATGCCGGAGGACGTGCGGCTGGCGCTGATATCCAAGCGTCTGGGCATGATGGCACAGGCCGGGCAATACAATGTGCCGCGCATGCTCGCGCGCGGCGACGGTGCGGCCGCCTGGCTGTCGATCGGCGAGTTCGTGCAGGCGGCGGCATCACTGGTGTTCCTGCTCAACAATCCGATCACCGTGGGATACCTGCCGTATTACAAGTGGCGGTTCGCCGCGCTTCGGCGGCTGTCGTCCCGCATGGCGACGAGGCTCGCCGATGTGTGCGGGCAGCTGGAGACGCTGCTGCGGCTGAGCTCCGCCGCCTGCTATGGCGGTGCCGGTTTCGGCGAGGGCGGCAAGGGGTCGGCACCGGTCGCCGAGAAGATATCCCAGACCATCGAGCACGTCTGCGCCGAGGTCGTGGCCGAGCTGCGCCGAGAAGGACTGACCGGCAGCGACGAGACGTTCCTGGAGTGGCAACGGCCATATGTCGAGGAGCACATCGCCAGCGACGCGGCTTGTCTGCATTCCCTGTGACAGGGCGTGACCGGCACGGGCGATGACGGCGGCAACGACGATAACGGACAACGGGAAAGAGGCGGCGGATGAGCGACCAGCTGATCGAGCGGATAGTGCGTCATGAATGGGATCAGTTCCAGCGCACGAACAACGAGGGCGGGCGGGCCGCCTGCCAAGGCAATTGGCCGGTGTTCCGGCAGATGCGCACGAGCCAGTTCATGACATGGCCCGATCCGCTGCTGGACAGCTATCTGGCCGATCTGGTCGAAGCCGAGCGCGTCGGGCGCAATCTGGTCACGGAGAAGTACGGTCGCATGATGGAGTCCACGGCACCGCAGGATTTCCATGACAACATCGAACCGTACATACCCCGGTTGAGCGACGAACGTATCGCGACGCAGGAGCATGTCATCGCGACGCAGGTGGCGTGGGCCGAGGACTTCCGTGCCCGCTACCCGAAACTCGGCCGGGCCATGCGCGTGCTGCGCACCGCGGAGGACACCGCGCAATCCACGTCGTTCGAAACATATCTGCGCGGGGAGCTCGGCACCTACTCGGAACGCACGATGGCCCTGTACCGGCGTTTCGTCGACGATCTACTCCGGAAGGGTCGGAACCTGACCGAGGAGACGATCGCCCACACCGTCGCCCTCGCTGGTTTCGCCGATCTCGCCGAAGCGGAGGCCGCACAGGGCTGACGCGGGAATCAGGGCCGCCGGCAAGGCACCGGTCGATATGTCACTCGTCATGGGGCGTTCGCGCGTTGCGCGCTATCTTTGCCAGAGACCAGATGATGGCGATCAGGATCAGCGCCCCGCCGACCACCGCGCACCCGATGGCGAACATCACGCGGGGATCCATATCGAACCATGCGAGCACGCCATTGGGGAACCTCACTCCGAACAGGATCGCCACCGCGCCGACCAGCAGCATGAACACACCCAATGTCAGTGTGGCGGCGCTCGGCCCTGTCTTGCGGATGACCGGACGCACCGGCACGTCCCGCGGCACTTGCACGTAATTGGAGCCCGCGCCCGGCTGGGCCCAGGGACCGGCCGGAGCGGCGTATGCAGGACCCGCATCCGGGCGGTTCGGTCCGTATCCGTCATGCTCTCGCGGGGGCTGCGTGCTGTACAGCGGAATCTGCTGAGGTGCCGGACCGGGCTGCTCTGTATCACCCGCGGCGAAGGCCGTGGCGGCATCAGGCTGTTGCGTGGCGCCCGCGTCTGTGGATGGCGCGACGGCAAGAGGCTGCCCTTTGTCAGGAACATCGCCGGCCGTTGTGGCTCCGGCCGGAACATCGCCGGTTCGCCGATCGGAAGCGGCGGCGGGACTCCCGAATGCGTCGGCGGCAGGCTCGGTCTCGGTCTGGCCGTCATCCACGGGGGCCGCCGATTCGTCCGAAACCGCCCCGGCCGCAAGTGGTTCGGCAGACAACTTCTCGGTCGACGCGGAGTCAACCGGCAACGACTTGGTCTCGGCCTGCGGCACCGCGACCTTTTCTACCGGCATCGCCTCTGTCTCGGCAACCGGCAGCGTCTGTGTCGGCTCGACCGGCAACGCCTGCGTGACGGCAGAAGCCTGTTCGGACACGCCGCCGACCAGTGTCGGCAAAGCCTCGGTCTGCTCGAAATCCGCAGGCATCGCCTCGGCATTCGGAAGATGCCGTGTCATATCGTGATCGTCATTCATGATGTGCTCCTTGTATCATTCGTCCGCAGTGCTCACAGGGCGTCATCGGATGAGCATCCGCCGCTGTCATCGACATAACGGACGGCCACTTTCCCCTCGATGGTGTACGGCACGTTGATGATCAGTTCGGGCCCGCCTTCAGGAATGGTGCTGTAATCGAGGTTGGATGCGCCGCCGTCGCACGCCGGCTTCTCACCGGAACGGCCCGAGAACGTGTTGTCCAGGCGCAGGAAATCGTATCCCCACTGGTTTCTGGTGATCGTATACCGGCCTCCGATAGAACCGACGAGCCGATACCCGTCGCTGCGCTTGCCGAACGCAAAGCTGCATCCTTGCGGCAAAGTCAGAATCACCCGGGCCCGATAGGCCGAGATGCGCAGGTCCCCGACCGGACACGTCGATTGCCTGACCTTTCCGTCGACATCCGTCACCTTGTGGGGGCTGATGCCGGGCACGCCATCTCGCGTCAGATCTATGCTGACGCGGTCGTCGCCGTAATTCGTGCCGACGAACCGCACGCCCTGTTGCAATCGGGCGATCTGCTGATCGGTGGCGCCATATTTCGTGACTCCGTGAACATTGACCAGCGTACCGCCTTCGGACTGCATGGCATCCACCGTATAGCTGTAAGCGACGTTGACGCCCAGTACGCAGACCGCGACGAACGCGGCGGTCCAGGCGAGCGGAATCAGGCCTCCGGAGCGGCGTCCCATCAGTCCAAGCACCGTTATGACAGCACCCAGAGCCAGGCAGACGCCGCCAATCCACAGCGTGAGCACACGGGTCATCGATTCGATGGATGAGTTGTCGTTTGCCAGCATCAGAACCGCACTGGAGACGAGCATCAGCCCGATCATGCCGATGACGATGGCGAAACCGGCCGGCTTGCGGCGCTCGTATTTCGGCGGAAGAGGCCCCGCCGATGGGCGATACGGAGACGACTGGTACGGCATGGAAGGACGTGCGGGCCGATCGGCGGTATGGGGCTGGCCGAAGCCGTATCCCGGAGCGGGCGGCTGGAACGGCTGACGCACCGACGCTCCGGAGGACTCCGCTGCACTTCCCGCGGCTTCCGGCGCGGCGGGCCCTAATGAGCCAGCCGTGCCGGCATCGGCCGCCTGCTCTCCCGTGTCCGCACCGTCATAGGCGTATGACGAGGCCGGCCATCCGCGCCGGTATGAGCCGTTCTCAGAATCGCCGGTACCGCTGGCACCGCTGACGCCGCTGCCCGACCCGTATCCGCCATGCCGCCGGTTGGCGTTCTGCACCAGGGCCCACAGCACCAGCGCCGCGCACAGGGCCGCCGCGAGACCGGCACCGGGGACGGCGACCGCCAGCATCATCATGATTATCACGCCAAGCATGTTCCAATCCCAGCGCCCGTCGATCAGCTCCTCGCCGAGGATACGGCCATCCCGCGCATCGGGCAGCAGCGCCCATGCGATGGCGTACAGCGCCAAACCGAATCCGCATAGCACCACGCTCGCCAGCACCAGTGCCCGCACCAGAGTCGGGCTCCATCCCACGCGCTGCGCGATGGCGCTGCACACGCCGGCGATCCACCGGTCGTCGCCGCGCTCCATCGCGCTGCCGCGGATCCACGAGAAGAACCGGTCGCTCTGCCGCTTCGGCTTCGGCTGGGGTCCGGGCGCAGGAGAACCGTACGGATTCGAACCGTACGAATCCGAACCATTCGTGCCGGGGCCGGCGGTGCCACCCGCGTCATAGGCATACGTTGTATCGTTCATGCTTCCATTACAGCAGCAACCGGCCGCCGCACGCATCGGGGGACACCCTGATTGTTCCCTGAACCGGGGCGTTATGCCCCATGTCGTCTTCCCCGGAGGCGCACAATGGGACCATGACCCAGCCGAACAACCCGTACCGGCAGCCGCACGCGCCCCGTCGGACGCAATGGCAGGCCCGCCGCGCCCAACCGCCGTCCGCCGCGCCGAGCCTGCCATTGATGCGCCCGCGGAACGGGCGCGTCCTCGTCGGCGTGTGCCGTGGCGTGAGCCTACATCTGGGAGCGCCCGTATGGCTGGTGCGACTCGCGTTCGCCGCGGCCGCTCTCGCGTTCGGGGCCGGCGTCATCGCATACGTGTTCCTGTGGATGTTCATGCCGGTCGGCGATCCCGTCGCCGCCGCGCAGGCCATGTCGGATGCGGCCTCGACAGGTTTCGCCGAGCCACTCTCCCGCGGTAATGCGGCATACGCCGGCACCGCGGGTGACAGTGGCCGCAGCGACGCCGACGACTCCTCGGAGGGACTGGCGGCGGCTCTGCGCCGCGCCCCGAAACCTTCACTGGTGGCATTGGCCGGTCTGGTGTTCATCGCCATAAGCGTGCTGCTGTCGTTTGCCGGCGGACGGGAGCTGATCGTGCCGCTGGCCGTCGCCGTCGGCGGCCTCGGACTGGCATGGTCGCGGTTCGACGCGGACGAGGGCAAACTGCCATCGATGCTTGGCGGCATCGTGCTTCTGTTCGTCGGCTATGCGATCTTCGTGTTCACCAGCACGGTTCCGGGGTGGGGCGCGTCCCCTCGCCGCATCATCATCGGCGGGTTCGTACTGCTGGCCGGCACGGCTCTGGCGATCGTGCCTTGGGTGAGCACGCTCATCCGCTCCCTATCCACCGAGCGCGCACTCAAGGAGCGTGAAGAGGAACGTGCCGACATGACCGCGCACCTGCACGATGGCGTGCTGCAGACGCTCGCCCTGATCCAGCTGCACAGCGACGACCCGCAGACCGTGTTCTCGCTCGCCCGGCAGCAGGAGCGCGAACTGCGCGAATGGCTGTATCAGGAACGCACCACATCGGACCGTTCGGTCAGCGCCGGGCTGAAGGCCATCGCCGCGCAGACGGAAGACGAGCACGGCAAACCGATCGAAGTGGTGACCGTGGGCGACGCGAGGCCCAGTGCCCAGACCGACGCTCTGCTCGATGCCACGCAGCAGGCGCTCATCAACGCCGTGACGCATGGCGGCGAGCCCATCTCCGTGTATTGCGAGGCCGGCGCCGACAAGGTTGAGGTCTTCGTGCGCGATCATGGCGATGGGTTCGACATGAACGCGATTCCCGAGGGCCGGCTCGGCATCCGCGAGTCGATCATCGGGCGGATCCGACGACGGGGCGGTACAGTGGAGATCGTATCGAGGCCGCATTGGGGCACCGAGGTGCGCATGCACATGCCGGTCGCAGGCGGACGGCAACCGAACCAGCGGGGCGATGCCACGAACGCCGGCGGGCAGCATGGACGACCGCCATCCGGCGCGGCATCATACACACGCACGCAGAGGGAAACATGATTCGACAGGTGAAGCATATGGGTCAGGCAGACAGCACAAGCATCGGACCGACATCAGGAGCGAATGCGAGGCAAGGGGCGGCCGGTGAGTTCGGCAGCGTGGAGTGCAACGACGTGGAGTCCGGCAGAGCCACTGATACGGATACCACTCCCCGCGAAGCTGCGGCGACGCCGATTCGCGTGGCCGTCGTCGACGACCATGAGATGTTCCGCGCCGGTGTCATCGCCACGCTGCAGCCGTACTTCCACATCGTCGGGCAGGCCGCCGACGTGGAAGGCTCGATCGCGATGATCGCCGACATCAGACCGGACGTGGTGCTGCTCGACGTGCACGTACCCGGCGGCGAGGGAGGAGGAGGCGCGGAGATCCTCGCCAAATCGCAGCCGCTCTCCCCCGCTTCCGCGTTCCTGGCGCTGTCGGTGTCGGATTCGCCGCAGGACGTCGGCTCGGTGATTCGTGCCGGCGCACGCGGATACGTTACCAAAACCATCACCGGCGACGATCTGATCTCATCCATCAAGCAGGTGCACGAAGGGTATGCGGTGTTCTCGCCGAAACTGGCCGGATTCGTGCTGTCCGCCTTCCAGGGGGCGCCGATGGACGGGGCCGGCGGCGCGCGGGGCCGCGACGAGGAGCTGGACCTGCTGTCAGGCCGCGAGCAGGAGGTCATGCGCCTGATCGCCCGCGGATACACATACAAGGAGGTCGCCGCCGAATTGTTCATCTCCATCAAGACCGTGGAGACCCACATGTCAAACGTGCTGCGCAAATTGCAGCTGTCCAACCGCACTGAACTGACCCGCTGGGCAGCCGACCGCCGCATCGTATGAGGCAAGGCACGACCGGCGCGGCGACATTTCCATGCCGACGGTGAAACGGACGCCACCCACGTAGAGCGTTCTTCATACACTGGTAACGAACAAAACCCTATCCTCGTCGGAAGGAAACAGCATGACCGCTGAAGCAAACGTCGGTGTCGTCGGACTGGCCGCAATGGGAGCGAGCCTCGCCCGCAATCTCGCCCGTCACGGCAACAAGGTGGCGGTGTTCAACCGTCACTATTCGCGTACCGAGAAACTCATCACCGAGCATGGCAGCGAGGGCGAGTTCTTCCCCGCGAAGACGATGGAGGAATTCGTGGCATCGCTGAAGAAGCCGCGCACCGCGATCATCATGGTCAAGGCGGGCGAGCCGACCGACGCGATGATCGGCCAGCTGGCCGATCTGATGGAGCCGGGCGACATCATCGTCGACGCCGGCAACGCGCACTTCCCCGATACGATCCGCCGCGAGAAGGCGATCAGCGCCCGCGGACTGCACTTCGTCGGCTGCGGCGTGTCCGGCGGCGAGGAAGGCGCCCTGCTCGGACCCTCGATGATGCCCGGCGGCAGCGAGGAGTCCTGGAAGACGCTCAAGCCGATCTTCGAGTCCATCGCGGCGAAGGCCGAGGGTGAGCCGTGCGTGACGCATATCGGCGAGAACGGCGCTGGCCATTTCGTGAAGATGGTGCACAACGGCATCGAATACTCCGACATGCAGCTCATCTCCGAGAGCTACGACCTGATGCGTCGCGCGCTCGGTATGACGCCGGCCGAGATCGGCGACGTGTTCGAGGAGTGGAACAAGACCGAGCTGGAGTCCTACCTGATCGAGATCACCGCCGACGTGCTGCATCAAGTCGACAAGAAGACCGGCAAGCCGCTGGTCGACGTGATCGTGGATCACGCGGGCATGAAGGGCACCGGCACGTGGACCGTGCAGTCGGCGCTTGATCTGGCCGTGCCGGTGACCGGTATCGCCGAGGCCGTGTTCGCGCGAGGACTGTCCGGGCAGGCCGAGCTTCGCGCCGAAGCCCAGAAGCAGGACTTCGAGGGACCGTCCGGCGTGGTGCCGATGGCCGAGGAAGACAAGGTCGCGTTCATCAATGACATCCGCGAGGCGCTGTACGCTTCGAAGATCGTCGCGTACGCCCAGGGCTTCAACGAGATCACCGAAGCCGCCAAGGTGTATGACTGGAAGATCGATCTGGCTGCGGTGGCGCGCATCTGGCGCGGTGGCTGCATCATCCGTGCAAAGTTCCTGAACCGCATCTCCGACGCGTTCGAGAACGGCGAAGCCAACGTGTCTCTGCTGTTCGCCCCGTACTTCAAGGACGCGATCGAGACCGCCGAGCGCTCGTGGCGACGCGTGGTCTCCCGTGCGATTACATTCGGCATCCCGGTGCCGGTGTTCGCCTCCTCGCTGGAGTACTTCGACGGCCTGCGCTCCCCGCGCCTGCCCGCCGCCCTGATCCAGGGCCAGCGCGACTACTTCGGCGCCCACACCTACCAGCGCACCGACATGCCCGGTGCTTTCCACACGTTGTGGGCTGAGCCTGGCCGTGAGGAAATCATTGCGTGATTTCCGGTGACAGCCGCGAGGAGACACCGAGCCTCGCGAAGCGAGACCCCAATCGTAGGGGCCGAAGGCGAGCCTGGTCATAAGCAAACACCGAGCCTCACCACAAGCCCCTCTCTACCGCTCGCAGATCGAACGCGAACCATACGAATGATGGCGCAGGCTCCCCTAGGGGCGTCTGCGCCATCGTGTTTCATCGGCACACCATTCATATCGTGTGATTCCCATTTTTCACACAGACGTTTTTCGCGCACAGTAATCGCAACCAGCCGCATCCCAACATCACCAATCAACGCCCAGTCACCGCCGGCGGTGCATATCCTCCTGTACAACGCGCGCATTGTAGGCAAACGCAGCAGTTGTACATACACCGTCCCGAGAGACCTCGCACACCATTCCTCATTTCGTTGGAATTCCAACGTTTCCAGGAACTCCGTCGGTGTACAACAGTGGGCGCAATCGTTTTCAACGGCTGTTGTACAGATTCCGCCCCGTACAACGCGCGCATTATGCCATTTCGCGGGAGTTGTACACGCATCGGCGTCGCAACCCTGCGCGCTTCTTGCGCTGCATCCCATTCGCATGCCGGACCGCACCGGGCACGCAATGAACCCTCGGGCGGAGTGAACGAAATTCGCAATACGACCGGATTGTCCAGTACGATCGTCGAACCGCATCGCCATGATTGACAGACCGGCCTCAATCTCATGCCATGATGAACACCAATCAGATCATATTTCACGACGGGAGACGTGGCACGAAACGGCAAAACCGTGCAT
>ONZR01000635.1_pt1 | contig 13757 bp, 20 predicted proteins | sample 1671691 | NCBI WGS metagenome assembly ONZR01 (sample SAMN06348182, study PRJEB24527) | human gut metagenome | biome: human gut; feature: ankylosing spondylitis patient; material: feces | host: Homo sapiens | place: China | collected 2015-10 | reverse complement strand
GTTGGAATATGCGCTTAACTTTTTTCAAAACGCAATTCCCGCTGTTATTTCCCGCCAAGCGGCACGTCCACATTGGGATATACTGGGAAAACAGCAAGGGAGGCGTAACGAAATGGATAAACAAAGGGCAAGACGGTCCGCGTCGATACCGGTGCGGATCGGGCATGCAGCAGCATGGGCTGCCGGATTATGGAAACAGGAGCATTTGCGGACGCTCATCACAGGCGTACAGCGATTCGTGCTGTGTGCGGTGCTGGCACAGGGAACCATCCTCGGCGGGTACATGCCGTTCGGACTGGCGATGACGGCGGCCTTGATGGCTCGAGGAGCGGGACTGTCCGCGCTCGGCGGTCTGGTTTGCGGCGTCATGCTGCGCGGCGACGGATTCCACGGCGGTATTTACGCCGCGGCAGCGCTGCTGGTGCTGTGCGTGATGAGCGTGTGCGCCGGTCTGCGCGTGATGTCCGAGCGGTGGTTTGCACCCGGTGTAGCAACGTTTGCAAGCGCGGCGTGTACATTCGTGTTTCTGCCGCTCGGCGCAGAGCTGACCGCACCGGCGGTGCTGACATTCCTGCTCGTGCAGGGTATCACGTTTGGCGTGTGCTGGATGTACGGCGCGGCCTTTGCACCGCCGCGCGACGAAAACGACTGGCGCAGACCGGTAACGCTTTTGGTGCTGACCGCAACCGTGCTTTTATCGCTTTCGGGTATCAATCTGTTCGGCGTGTTCGCTCCCGCGAGAGCGGGCGCGCTGCTGCTTGTGCTGGCGGCGGCGTATCTCGGCGGACCGGCGGCGGGCGCGGCAGCCGGTGTTGCGTTCGGCGCGGCAATGGATCTCAACATCGGCTACGGAGCCTTGTTCACCTGCTGCTACGGTCTGTGTGCGCTCGTTGCCGGACTGTTTCATGACAGCGGCCGCGGCTGGTTTTCGGTCTGTGCGCTCGGCGGCGGACTGTGCGCGGCTATGCTCGGCGTGGAGCATCCGCTGTTCATTCCGCTGATCGCAGAGCTGTTCTGCGCGGTCCTCATGTTCGCAGCGCTGCCGCCCTTCGTGTGGGAGGCCATCCGGCGCAGCCTGCTGCCGGATACCCTGATGGGCGAAGCCGCCAGTCAGCGAGTGCGCAGACTTGCGGGCACCTGTGCGACCGAGGCGGCGCAGGCGTTCTACGAGCTGTACCTTGCTATGCTGCATGGCGTCAGCGAGGGCAAAGCCGCCGGAGACCGGAATATTCGGGCGGTATTCGACTACGCGAGCGATCATGTCTGCAAAAACTGCATGCTGTGTACGCAGTGCTGGCAGCGGGACTATGTGAGCACGCTGGCGGCGCTCAATGATGTGACCCAGCCGATGCTGCAGCGCGGACGGGCGGAAATGAGCGATTTTCCCTATCATTTTGCGGCACGGTGTGCGCGCCTGCCCGAGCTGATGCGCGCCATCAACAGTGCGCTGTTTGCGCTGCGTGAGCGCGAAAGCCTTCGGCGGCAGCAGGAGGAACACCAGAGCCTGCTTGCCAGGCAATACGCAGGCATTACGGATATTCTTCGGCAGCTTGGCGCGGAGGTCACGCAGGATGAAACGGCGCAGCCGCTGATGGAACGGCAGGTGCGTCGGTACGCAGCAGCGTTCGGATGGATCGACCGCGTGTGCGCGGTGCGGGATTCGCAGGGCAGGCTGACTGTTGAACTGTACGGCGAGGGCATCGACGACATTATGAAGCAGGGGGACGGCTTTTCAGCCGGTCTGTCCGCGCTGCTGGGCGTGACGCTGACTGCTCCGGAGAAGAAAAAGGGCAGCCAGGGCATCCACGTTGAGATGCACGAGCGGGCGCCGTACCGTGCAGTGGTCGGTATCGGCCGTCAGCAGAAGGAGGGCGCGTCGGTCTCGGGCGATAACGCGTGCTACTTTCTCACCGACACCGGAACGGCGTGCCTGCTCCTGTCGGACGGCATGGGCTCGGGTGCCGCCGCGTCGCGGGACAGCCGCATGCTCATCACCTCGCTCGAGCGGTTCCTGCGTGCAGGCATTTCGGTCGGAGACGCGCTGCACGCGGTCTCTCCGGCACTGCGCCTGCGGTCAGACGGCATGCGCTTCACCACACTGGACGCATTCACGCTCGACCTGTTCAGCGGACGCGCGGAAAACCTCAAGTGCGGCGCCGCACCGACCTACATGCGGCTGAACGGCCGGTGGACCATTCTGCCGGGCACAGCGCTGCCCATCGGTCTGGCGGAGGAGGACGAACTTGGCGATGCCGTGCCACTGCAGATGAACGACGGCGATATCGTGGTTCTGCTCTCGGACGGCGTGACCGACGGCACGGACGATAAATGGGCGCGGCAGCTGCTTATCGCGCATGCAGGCGACAGCCCAAAGGAGATCGCGGCACAGCTTGTGAACGAGGCGAAAGGCCGCGGACACGATGATGATCGGACCGTAATGGTCATGAAAATTGAAAAGCTGGAATGAGACTGGTATAAAATCACGAAAGAGGGGAATGATGGAACAAAGAGAGGAGGAATCTGTATGGTACGAGGCGTCAGCCGCCGCGTCATTGTCGTCAAGCCGGAGCAGCCGGAATTGTTCGAGCAGGCTATTTTCCTTGTGCGGGACTACAATGCGCCGCGCGGCGACATGGTGCGGGAGGCCTGCCGCATCGCAAACAGCTATCTGCCGCGCAGACGGCGGTCGAGAAGAAAGGCGGACGGTCTTTCTTTGCTTGCCGGATTCAGCGCAGGCGCACTGCTCATCGGCACCATTTGGGCGCTGACGGCGCTCGTTTTGTAAACAGATTATAAAATGAGCGGCCGTTCCCTTGTACCCGCCGGTTTTGGTTGGTATACTATAGTACACAGACGAAAATTTCGGTTTTCGCTTACTATAGATCAAACGGAGGCGGCTATTATGACGGCCGAAACCTTTTTTCAGCTGTTCAACCAGTACGGACTGATCCTGGTCTGTGCCGTGGTTTTCTGCGAATATATGAACCTGCCCGGATTTCCGGCAGGCGTTATCATGCCGTGCGTCGGTGTGCTGATCGCCCGGAGCGAGCTGTCGCTGCCGCTGACGGTTTTTCTGAGCGTGATCGCCGGTGTGCTCGGCAGTCTGGTCATCTACGCCGTGTGCTACTGGGGCGGCGAACCGGTGATGGAGAAACTGTTCGGCAGGAGCAAGAAATTCAAGTCTCTCGTGCGTAAATGCCATGAATTTATCGACGCACAGCATGGGCGCGGACTAGCGATCATCCGCGTGATCCCGTGTATTCGCACCATTGTTTCCATCCCGGCCGGACTGCTCCGGATGCCGGTCAAGTGGTTCGTCGGCTGGTCTGCGGCAGGCATTGCCGTGTGGAATACCGCACTGATCTCGTTCGGCTATTTCTTCAGCGAGAAGATTCTCAGCATGGTAATGTAACCGAATATATCGACAGGGTAAATCCTCGGATTTACCCTGTTTTTGCGTTCTTTGGTCGGAAAATGGGTGCATCCATTCTGTAAGTTGCATTTGCAGTCGCGTTATGGTAAAATATACACCGTTATATAATGTATAAGACGGAGGAACGATATGCAGATCGGCAACGTAACAATCAACGGAAAACTGGCGCTTGCACCGATGGCAGGCGTGACCGATCTTGCATTCCGCCATATCTGCCGGGAGCACGGCGCGGCGCTGACCGTGACCGAAATGGTCTCCGCAAAGGCGCTGTGCTATCAGGATAAGAAAACGCCTCGTCTGCTTGAACTCGGTGCGGACGAGCATCCGGCGGCTGCCCAGATTTTCGGGCATGAGCCGGACACGATGGCCGAAGGCGCGAAACTGGCGCTGGAGAAATCCGGCTGTGATATCATCGACATCAACATGGGCTGTCCGGCACCGAAGATTGTAAACAACGGTGACGGCTCCGCGCTGATGAAGGACCCGGAGCTGGCGTCCAAGGTGATTGCAGCGGTCGTAAACGCGGTCGATGTGCCGGTAACGGTCAAGTTTCGCAAGGGCTGGGATGAAAAAAGCGTCAACTGCGTGGAATTTGCAAAAATGGCTGAGCAGTCCGGCGCGGCAGCGATCACGCTGCACGGACGCACGCGCTCGCAGCAGTACAGCGGTACCGCCGATTGGGATGTGATTCGTGAAGTCAAGCAGGCGGTTTGCATTCCGGTGTTCGCCAACGGAGATGTGGCCGAGCCCGAGGACGCGGTCCGCATTCTCGCGCACACCGGCGCGGACGGCGTGATGATCGGGCGCGGTTCGCTCGGTGATCCGTGGCTGTTCGAGCGGGCGAATGCACTGCTCGAGACCGGCATCTGTCCGGCGCTGCCGCCGTTCGCGGAGCGCATTGACACGGCCGTGCGGCAGATCGAGCTTGCCGCCGAGCAGAAGGGCGAGCATATCGCCATGCTCGAGGCACGCCGACACGTTAACTGCTATCTCAAGCGGGAAAGCGGTGTCAAGGCGTTTAAGAACCGCATTTGCGCACTCACCAAGCTGAGTGACCTGTATGAAATTGCAGACGAACTGAAAGCCTTCGTTTCGGCGAAGGAGAACATATAAATAAATAAGGTAAGAGAAAGAGAGGGGAGACGCAGTGGACGACAAGCATATTGTGGCGCAGGCGCGGCGCGGCGAGCTTTCCGCCTTTGAGGAGCTGGTGACGCGCTATGAAAAGCGCGTGTATGCGATCGCGCTGCGCTCGTCCGGCTCGCCGGAGGATGCCGCAGATATCACGCAGGAGGTTTTCCTTCGGGCATGGCGCTCGATGAAGGACTTCCGCGGGGACAGCGGCTTTGCGACCTGGCTGTTCCGCATCACGATGAACCAGTGCGTCGATTACGCGCGGCATAAGCAGAGCCAGCCGCTGACGCAGCCGCTCGTGCAGGGCGAGGATGACGAGGAACGCGAACTGCCACTTCCGGATACGGCTCCATCTCCCGAGGAGCACCTGGAGAACAGCGAGCTGGGACGTGAGCTTGCCGCCGCGCTCGATGAGGTGAGCGACGAACACCGCAGGATCGTCCTGCTGCGGGACGTTTCCGGCATGAGCTACACCGAGATCGCTGAGATACTCGAGGTCAGCGAAGGTACGGTAAAGTCGCGGCTGTCACGCGCACGCATTGCTTTACGCAAAATTTTACTCAAACGAGGGAACCTTTTTCATTTGCCTTCGTCTAAAGATATGGAAGGAGGCGAGGAGCATGAATGAGGAGGAATATTTTGAACAGCTTTGCTCGAACAGTGTGGACGGAACCCTGACCGATTCCGAAAAGCAAAAGCTGGAGGAGCATCTGGCAGAGTGCCCATCGTGCGCCGCGCTGAAAGAGGATCTGGAGCAGATGCACAGTATGCTGGCGGTGGACGAAACCGAGCCGCCGGCCGGACTGCATGACAGCATTATGGAACGTCTGCGGCAGGAGGAAACCGTTCGGGTGGTCGCGCCGCAAAAGCCGATGCGCCGTCTGCCGGTGTTTACGATGGTAGCTGCTGCGGCGGTTGTCGTGCTGGTTGTGCTCGGCGGCGGACTGATGCCCGCGTTCAGTACGGTGGGCAGCGGCAGCACGGCGGCAGCGGATTCCGCTTCGGCGGACGCAGGAGACGGCACGGCGGACGGCGGTATGCAGGAGGAGATCAAGCAGTCCGTGCGGGAGAACGCCGATGCATCGAGCGGCGGAGCATCGAATTCGAGCGTGCAGCAGAGCGGCACGGCTTCGCAGAGCACGAACGGCAGCGAATACAGCGGACAGAATGACACCGGCGAAGACTCTGCGGCGAATACGCAGAGCGATGCGGGCATCGATGCCGAGCAGTATGCAGACAGCGATCGGTCGATCGCAGCTCCTGAGCCGATTGCTGAGGAGTCGGTACAGACACAGGTGCAGAAGACCCGTCCGGTGCTCACGCTCCCGCAAAGCCTGCACGGCGCACACACCGCGTACTGCTATGTGGCCGTCGGCGGCAGCAGCCTGCCGGATATCGATGGTGAGCTGCTCGCGCAGGAGAACGGCGTTTCGTGGTTCCGGCTGGACAACAGTATGGAAACGCTCGAAAAGACTCTGCAGACAGTAGAACAGGCAGGCTGCACGGTGACTGCCTATGATAAGGTTGATCTGACGATCGACAGCCATGCAGATTCGTGGATCTTAGCGGTTGTTACCGGTTGAGATTGGGCAAAACAGACCTGAAACGATGGTTTTCGGGTCTGTTTTTGTGCATAACGCGAAAAATTCCGATTTACACAAAAAATCACTGAAAATTTTGTGCAAACACTTGACTTTCCTATGAAAGTATTGTATTATGTATAAGCACTTGCGAGAGCAAGTAAAATGCGATGATACCGGAGATTGCTGCTGTGAGCAGGTAACTTCGGTGGAGTAGGTCCGACAATCGGGCGGTTGAGATAACTGCTATCAGCTGAATTCAGATATTCAGCAAAAACGCAATGTTCATGCGTAAATTCGGGACTCGCGGCGCGTGCGCCGTCAAGCCGATGGTTTGAACCACTTACGTTTCTTATCGTGACCGGATTGTTGCGCTGCGGAGTCAGTGCGCCCGGTTATTTTCATGCCCGTTGCGTGATACGCACGGCGGAGTTGCAGTTTCTCTCCGTAGCGAGTCAAAACATTATTTAATGTATGGCACACATACGAGGAGGAAATTCCACAATGGCAAACGCACAGAAGATTCGCATTCGCCTGAAGGCGTATGATCACGAGCTGATCGACCAGTCCGCAGAGAAGATCATCGAGACCGCTAAGCGCAACGGCGCTAAGGTTTCCGGCCCGATCCCGCTGCCGACCGAGAAGCAGATCGTTACCATCCTGCGTGCTGTTCACAAGTACAAGGATTCTCGTGAGCAGTTCGAGCGCCGCACCCACAAGCGCCTGATCGACATCATCAACCCGAATCAGGCTACCATCGAGGCTCTGACCACTCTCGACCTGCCGGCTGGCGTCGAGTTCGAGGTTAAGCTCTAATTTAAGTTAACAAGCTGACCGGATTAACCCACCGGCGGTTTGAAGCCCTGCCGCGACACGCGCGGCGAGGTCATGTTGGCGGTCAAATGCCGTCAACCAATAACCTTTAAGGAGGAAAAACAAATGCTGAACAAAGCAATCATCGGCAAGAAGGTCGGTATGACCCAGATCTTCAATGCTGACGGCAAGGTTATCCCCTGCACCGTAATCGAAGCAGGTCCTTGCGTTGTAACTCAGCTCAAGACCGAAGAGAAGGACGGCTACAATGCTGTACAGTTCGGTTTTGAGGATGTTAAGGAAGCTCGCCTGAACAAGCCCCAGAAGGGTCACCTGAAGAAGGCTGGCGACTCCCTGAAGAAGTACCTGAAGGAGTTCCGTTTTGAGGACTGCACTCCGTTCCAGCTCGGCGATGTTGTTAAGGCTGACATGTTCGTTACCGGCGATTATGTTGACGTTACCGGCACTTCCAAGGGCAAGGGCTACGCTGGCGTAATCAAGCGCTTCAACGCATCCCGCCTGAAGGAAAGCCACGGTACCGGCCCTGTACACCGCCATGCGGGTTCTATGGGCGCTTGCTCTGATCCGTCCAAGATCATGAAGGGCAAGATGATGCCGGGTCACATGGGCGCTGAGCAGGTTACTGTTCAGAATCTGGACGTTGTAAAGGTTGACGCTGAGCTTAACCTGATCGCCGTTTGCGGCGCAGTTCCGGGCCCGAAGGGCGGCATCGTAGTGCTGAAGAACACCGTTAAGAACAACAAGGTTGCCAAGGGCGAGGCTGGCATCAGCAAGAACCCGCAGAAGGCTTCCGCAAGAAAGTAAGGGAAGGAGGAGCAAATCATGCCTACAGTAGCAGTTTTTGATATGACCGGTAAGAAGACCGGCGAGATGGAGCTGAACGCGGCTGTTTTCGGTATCGAGCCGAACATGACCGTTGTACACGCTGCAGTAAAGAATTATCTGGCTAACCAGCGTCAGGGCACTCAGTCCACGCTGACCCGCGCCGAGGTTCGTGGCGGCGGCATCAAGCCGTGGCGTCAGAAGGGCACCGGCCGTGCTCGTCAGGGTTCTATCCGCTCTCCGCAGTGGACCCATGGTGGTATTGCCCTCGGCCCGAAGCCCCGTTCCTACAACTACAGCCTGACCAAGAAGACCAAGCGTCTGGCTATGCTGTCCGCTCTGTCTGCAAAGGCAGCAGCAGGCGAGATCATCGTAATCGATGGCCTGGATATGGGCGAGATCAAGACCAAGTCCTTCGTTGGTTTCCTGAACGCAGTTGAGGCAACCGGCAAGAGCCTGGTAGTTACTCCGGAAGTTCGCACCAACGTAGTTAAGTCTGCGGCAAACATCCCGGGCGTACGCACCACGATCGCGTCTACCCTCAATGTATACGACATCCTCAATGCTGACAAGTTCATCATCGACAAGGCAGCAGTTGAGAAGCTGCAGGAGGTATACGCATAATGAAGTACGCATACGACATTATCAAGAAGCCGATCATCACCGAGCGTTCCATGATGGGCGCACAGGACAACAAGTACACCTTCGAAGTTGCAATCGATGCCGGCAAGGTAGAGATCAAGAAGGCTGTAGAGGAGATCTTCGGCGTTAAGGTTGCCAAGGTTAACACCATCAAGCTGCCGGGCAAGTGGAAGCGCATGGGCGTTCACGTTGGCAAGCGTTCCGACATCAAGAAGGCGATCGTAACCCTGACCGCTGACTCCAAGAAGATCGAGATCTTCGAGAACATGATGTAAAAACCACTTCGGCTGCTAAGGCGAGCCTGAGTGTTCCCGCGAAGCGGGTTTTCAATAGAATCTGCTTGCAGATTCATAAAAACCGGGAGCATGTATCACGGTTTTTATACAAGAGCGAAGAAAAGTTTCGCTGGTCGGAACTTTTCGCAGCCTTGGTTTCATCCGCGCTGTGCGCGGTGGAACCTCTCTCGTTTGAAAACGTGTTTTCAAACGAAGTAATTGTATGGGGAAGCCACCCCGATAATAACGTATCAAGGAGTTGAAATTCCAAATGGCTATCAAGACTTTCAACCCGACGACGCCCTCGCGCAGAAATATGACTGTGCTTTCCTACAAGGGTCTGTCTAAGGTGAAGCCCGAGAAGAGCCTTCTCGAAAAGGTCAAGAAGACCGCTGGCCGCAACAGCTACGGCCGCATCACCGTTCGCCACATCGGCGGCGGCAACAAGAAGAAGTACCGTATCATTGACTTCAAGCGTCAGAAGCTCGACGTTTACGCCGAGGTTAAGACCCTGGAGTATGATCCGAACCGTTCCGCTAACATCGCTCTCGTTCAGTACGAGGACGGCGAGAAGGCATATATCCTCGCTCCCGAGGGCCTGAAGATCGGCGACAAGGTCGTTTCTTCCAAGGATGCCGACATCAAGCCCGGCAACTGCCTGCCGGTTGAGAACATTCCGGTTGGTACCATGATCCACAACATCGAGCTGTACCCGGGCAAGGGCGCACAGCTGGTTCGTTCCGCAGGCGTCGGCGCTCAGCTGATGGCTAAGGAAGGCGGCAAGGCAATGGTTCGTCTGCCCTCCGGTGAGCTGCGTTACGTCCGTCTGGACTGCAAGGCTACCATCGGCGTTGTTGGTAACTCTGATCATTCTAACGTACAGCTGGGTAAGGCTGGCCGTACCCGTCATCTGGGTATCCGCCCGACCGTTCGTGGTTCTGTAATGAACCCGTGTGATCACCCGCACGGCGGCGGCGAAGGCAAGAGCCCGATCGGTCGTCCGTCTCCGGTTACCCCGTGGGGCAAGCCGGCTATGGGTTACAAGACCCGCAAGAAGAACCACCGCACCGACAAGCAGATCGCTCGTCGTCGCAACGGCAAGTAAGAAAGGAGTTATCTTAATATGGGCAGAAGTGTTAAGAAAGGCCCTTTTGTGGCTCCTGAGCTTATCAAAAGAGTCGTTGAAATGAACGAAAAGGGCGAGAAGAAGGTCCTCAAGACCTGGTCCCGCGCTTCCACGATCTTCCCTGAGTTCGTCGGTCATACTATCGCAGTACACGACGGCCGCAAGCACGTTCCGGTATACGTTACCGAGGACATGGTTGGTCACAAGCTGGGCGAGTTTGCTCCCACCCGTACCTACAAGGGTCACGCGGGCAGCAAGACCTCCAATAACGGCAAGTAAGGAGGAGTTAAAGTAACATGGAAGCAAGAGCTATTGTACGCAACGTACGCATGACCCCGCGAAAGATCAAGCTGATCTGCGATCTGATCCGCGGCAAGGATGCGGGCGAAGCTATGGCCATCATCATGAATACCCCCAAGGCAGCATGCGAGCCGATGGAGAAGCTCCTCAAGAGCGCAGTTGCCAATGCCGAGAACAATCACGGCATGAACACCGACAAGCTTTACGTTAAGGAAGTTCACGTCGGTCCCGGTCCGATCATGAAGCGCGTTATGCCGCGTGCACAGGGCCGTGCATTCAGAATCCTCAAGAGAACCTCGCACGTAACGCTGGTTCTTGGCGAGAAAGAATAAGGGAGGGTAATCAATGGGCCAGAAAGTAAATCCGAACGGTCTCCGTGTCGGCGTTATCAAGAATTGGGATTCCCGTTGGTTCGCTAAGGACAATGTGTTCGGCGACCTCCTCGTGGAAGACTACGAGATCCGTAAGGATCTGAAGAAGCGTCTGTACGACGCAGGCGTTCCGGCGATCGAGATCGAGCGCAAGAACGACGAAATCAAGATCATGATCCAGTGCGCACGTCCCGGCATGGTTGTCGGCCGCGGCGGCGAGGACATCAAGAAGCTCGAAGAAGAGCTGACCAAGAAGTACGGCAAGAAGGTTCGCTGCTCCATCATCGAGATCAAGAACCCGGACACCAACGCTACCCTGGTTGCTGAGAACATTGCAGCTCAGCTCGAGAAGCGCATCGGTTTCCGCCGTGCAATGAAGCAGTCCATGGGCCGTGCAATGCGCATGGGCGCCAAGGGCATCAAGGTTTCCTGCGGCGGCCGTCTGGGCGGCGCGGAAATCGCACGCACCGAGCATTACCACGAGGGCACCATTCCGCTGCAGACCCTGCGTGCGGACATCGACTATGGTTTTGCTGAAGCTGCGACCACCTACGGCCGCATCGGTGTTAAGGTATGGATCTACAAGGGTGAGGTTCTCCACGGCGGTCCGCGTCTGGGTCGCTCCATTGAAGCTCCGAAGCCGGCATTCGAGCGCCGCGATCGTCGCGGTGACCGTCGCGGCCGTCGTGACTTCAACCGTGGCGAGCGTCGTGCTCCCCGTCAGGAAGGAGGCAACCGTTAATGCTGCTCCCTAAGAGAGTTAAGTATCGTCGCGTTCATCGCGGCCGTATGACCGGCAAGGCTACCCGCGGTAACTTCGTATCGAACGGTGAGTTCGGTATCCAGGCTACCGAGCCGTGCTGGATCACCTCGAATCAGATCGAGGCAGCCCGTATCGCTATGACCCGTTACACCAAGCGTGGCGGTCAGGTATGGATCAAGATTTTCCCCGACAAGCCGGTTACCAAGCATCCGGCTGGTGCTCGAATGGGTTCCGGTAAGGGCGCACCCGAGTACTGGGTTGCAGTAGTTAAGCCGGGCCGTGTACTGTTTGAGATCGCAGGCGTTTCCGAGGAAGTTGCTCGTGAGGCACTGCGTCTGGCAAGCCACAAGCTGCCCTGCAAGACCAAGTTCGTTGCCCGTGAGAAGAATGGCGGTGAAGCATGATGAAGGCATCTGAGATCAGAGAACTGACGGCTGAGGAGCTGTCTGCAAAGCTCGGTGAGCTGAAGAAGGACCTCTTCAACCTCCGTCTGCAGCTCGCTACCAATCAGCTCGACAACACCAACAAGATCAATGAAGTCAAGCACGACATTGCTCGTATCAATACCGTTATCCGCGAGAAGCAGATCGCGGAGAAGGCATAAGGGAGGGAAACGAATATTATGAGCGAAAGAGCATTACGCAAAACGCGAGTAGGCAAGGTCGTTTCCGATAAGATGGATAAGACCATTGTCGTAGCAATTGAGGATCGTGTAGCACATCCTCTGTACAAGAAGGTTATTCCGCACACCTATAAGCTGAAGGCACACGACGAGAACAACGAGTGTGGCATCGGTGATAAGGTTAAGGTGATGGAGACCCGTCCGCTGTCCAAGGACAAGCGCTGGCGCCTGGTCGAGATCATCGAGAAGGCAAAGTAAGGAGGAGAGCACATGGTTCAGCAGGAAAGCTTTCTGCGTGCAGCTGACAACAGCGGCGCAAAGGAACTGAAGGTAATCCGTGTTCTCGGCGGCTCCGCACGCAAGTACGGCAACATCGGTGACGTAGTTGTTTGCTCGGTGCGCAAGTGCACCCCGGGCGGCGGCGTAAAGAAGGGCGATGTCGTTAAGGCAGTTATCGTCCGCACCGTTAAGGGCCTGCGCCGCGCTGACGGCAGCTATATCCGCTTTGACGAGAACGCTGGCGTTATCATTCGTGATGACAAAAACCCCCGCGGCACCCGTATCTTTGGGCCTGTCGCTCGTGAGCTGCGTGACAAGGATTACATGAAGATCCTGTCGCTTGCTCCGGAAGTACTGTAAGGAGGTCGCCAACAAATGAACAATTTGCACGTTAAGACGGGCGACACCGCAGTCGTTCTTTCCGGCAAGGAAAAGGGCAAGCGCGGCAAGGTCCTGTCCGTAAACCCGAAGAAGGGTATGGTAGTAATCGAAGGTGTGAACATGATCAAGTGCCACACCAAGCCCCGCCGTCAGGGTGAAACCGGCGGCATCATCGAGCGCGAGGGTGCGCTGCGTGCCTGCAAGGTAATGCGCGTATGCCCGAAGTGCGACAAGCCGACTCGTGTAGCGCACAAGTTCACCGAGAACGGCACTAAGCTGACGGTGTGCAAGCACTGCGGCGAAACGCTTTAAGAAGAGGAGGTTGCAATAAATGGTTCCGAATATGAAAGCAAAGTATACTGCGGAAGTTGCGCCTGCTCTGATGAAGAAGTTTCAGTACGAGAGCGCAATGCAGATTCCGAAGCTCGACAAGATCGTAATCAACGTCGGCTGCGGTAAGGAAGCAAACGGTAACTCCAAGGTTATCGAGGCTATTGTCCGTGATATCACCCTGATCTCCGGCCAGAAGCCGATCATCACCCACGCTAAGAAGTCCATCGCAAACTTCAAGCTGCGTGACGGCATGCCGGTAGGCGTTAAGGTAACCCTGCGCCGTGACCGCATGTGGGAGTTCCTGGATCGTCTGTTCAACGTAGCTCTGCCGCGTGTACGCGACTTCCGCGGCATCAACGGCAACGCATTTGACGGCCGTGGCAACTACGCTCTGGGTCTGAACGAGCAGCTGATCTTCCCGGAAATTTCCTATGATCAGATCGACAAGATCCGCGGCATGAACATCGTTATCTGCACCACTGCAAATACCGATGAAGAAGCAAAGGAGCTGCTTACTCTGATGGGCGCTCCGTTTGAGAAGTAAGGAGGAGAAGTTAAATGGCTAAGAAGTCGATGGTTCTCAAGCAGCAGGCTAAGCCGAAGTTCTCCAGCCGAGCTTACAACCGCTGCAAGATCTGCGGCCGTCCGCACGCTTACCTGCGTGATTTCGGTATCTGCCGTATCTGCTTCCGCGAGCTGGCTTACAAGGGCCAGATCCCGGGTGTCCGCAAGGCATCCTGGTAAGGAAGAGCGATTTCAAAAAGGAACCCGTAAGGGTTCCTTTTTTTATGTCTTCAGGCAGAAAGTAAGCGGTGCACACGAGTTGCGTAGCAATACGTTGTTGCTGGGCGGCGTTTACACG
>ONZR01000626.1_pt1 | contig 13885 bp, 9 predicted proteins | sample 1671691 | NCBI WGS metagenome assembly ONZR01 (sample SAMN06348182, study PRJEB24527) | human gut metagenome | biome: human gut; feature: ankylosing spondylitis patient; material: feces | host: Homo sapiens | place: China | collected 2015-10 | reverse complement strand
CCGCGCGTAAACGACGGCGTGACCGTTCCGCGCATCCGCAAGGTCTGCGACTGGGCGGAGCATATCGCGTCGCTCGGCTGCAATGCCGTATACTTCTCCCCGATTTTTGAATCCGACAGCCACGGCTACGACACCCGCGATTTTCGCCGCGTGGACTGCCGTCTCGGCACCAATGAGGATTTCGCCGCCGTCTGCAGAACACTGCACGAGCACGGCATCAAAGTTGTGCTGGATGGCGTATTCAATCACGTCGGACGAGGTTTCTGGGCGTTCAAGGATGTGCAGGAGAAAAAATGGGATTCCCCCTACAAGGACTGGTTCCACATCTCCTTTGACGGCAATTCAAACTACAATGACGGCTTCTGGTACGAGGGCTGGGAAGGTCATTTTGAGCTAGTAAAGCTCAATCTGCGCCACCCCGATGTGCAGCACCACATTTTCGAGTGTATCCGCCAGTGGAAGGACGAATTCGGCATTGACGGTCTGCGGCTGGACGTGGCGTACTGTCTCGACAAGGATTTCATCCGTGCGCTGCGCAGCTTCTGCGACTCGCTCTCGCCCGACTTTTTCCTTGTCGGCGAACTGCTCCACGGCGATTACAACCAGTTTGTCGGAGACGGCATGCTGCACTCCTGCACGAATTACGAGTGCTACAAGGGTCTGTATTCCTCGATGAACAGCTACAACCTGTTCGAGATCACGCATTCGCTGCTGCGCCAGTTCGGTCCGGAAAACTGGACGCTGTATAAAGGCAAGCACCTGCTTTCGTTTGTGGATAACCACGACGTCACGCGCGTTGCGTCCATCCTGCAGAATCCGGCGCATCTGCCGCTGATCTATGCGCTGCTGTTCGGTATGCCCGGCATTCCGTGCATCTACTACGGCAGCGAATGGGGCGCCGAGGGCAAAAAACAGGACGGCGATGACGCTCTGCGCCCCTCGTTCGAGCAGCCGATCGTGAACGACCTGACCGCCCGTATCACCGCAATGGCGAAGGCGCACCGCGAAAGCCGCGCGCTCTGCTACGGCGGCTTCAAGCAGCTTGTGCTCACCAACAAGCAGTGCATCTGGGAGCGCGAGACAGACGGCGAACGCGTGCTCGTTGCGGTAAATATCGACGAGCAGCCGTACCATGCACACTTTGACGCGCGCTGCGGCCGTGCTGTGGACCTCATTACCGGAGAAATGCACGACTTCGGCGGCGGAAGTGAATTGCCTCCGTACTCGGCTTATTTCTGGAAGTGCGAGTGCTGAGCGTACCCGTAAGATAGAGAAAACCCTCCGTATGGTTTCATACGGAGGGTTTTTATGCCTTTATGCCGGATCATATACCGGCAGTTCGCTCTGATCGGCAGGTTCTGCCACAAGTTCTTGATTCAATCCATTCCAGCAGGCGCCGATATCCGCTCGTGTGAAATATCGAAATCCGCCTGTCTGCGAAGCCAGATAGCCGTTTTTCACGCCGCTGCAGACGTAAATCAGTTCATAGTTCGTCCCGTCCGAAAGCTGAAACCGAAAACTGGTCACATCTCCTCCGTCACCGCTATCATCTATCGTCTTATCTTTGAGCGGCAGACCTTCCAGCCGCTCATACAGTGCTTTGATATCGTCTTTGTCTGTAACGATTTTCTTCTCTGCCGTTATAGGGACGCCCTCGAAATGATACATTACAGCACTTTCCACATCATCGGCTGTAAACGGCAAGTCCAGCTTGACCGTTTTTCCACTGCAGCCGATCAATCCCGTCATGAAAATCAGTAAAACGATAAAGCCTGCTGCCTTTTTCATTTCATCACGCTCCTTTACAAGAAGTTACTTTCGCTTTACATAGTCGATAACGAGGGCATAAGTCGTACCGTCCGCCAGATCGGCGCTGAATACGACAGCCGTACCGTCCTTGCGGTAACGCTCGAGCGCGGACTTTTTCAGCGTCAGCGTCTGACCGCTGATCGTGTAGTCCTTGTTTGAGGTCAGCGTATCGCCGTTCACGATCACGCTTTTCAGGCTTGTGCGCGTCAGCGGCAGCGTGAACTTCGGTTCGCTCGGCGAGAACGTGTTGTACTCCTCGACCGCCCAGCTTTCGCCGGTCGGTGCGGAATCGCTCACGGTCAGGGTGAACGCCTCGGTCTTGCCGTTTTTCAGTTCAACGCTGATGGTGTAGCTGCCCGCTCGAAGCTGCGCCAGTACACCGCGCGGCAGGATGAGCGAACGCGTCGAAGAATCGAACGTGTAGTCGATGCTCGACAGACCGAGCACCACATCCCGGATATCCTCCGAGGTATTGGCGACGCTCAGGCGTGTGTGCACATCCGCGTACTTTTCCGACTTGTAATAGCGGTCAAAAGACGCATTCTGCACATTTTCGCTCACCGAAGAATCGGTAACCGCAATGGCGATTGCCGCCGTTTTGCCGTCCGAGAGCATCAGCGTCAGCTTGTAGCTTCCGCGCGGCAGCCTGCCCAGCCAGTCCGCGCTGATGGCGGCTCCGGTCGAGGTCTGCGTATAGTCCGTGCCTGCGGTGAGGACTGCACCGTTACTCTCGATTTTCTCAATTTTCAGACCGGTCGGCACGGTGACCGCAACATTTTTGCCCAGTGCAGAGAGGTTATTCAAATCGACCGCTATGCTTTCCGGCGAAACAGCCGCCGTCACACTGCCCGTGAGCGTCTGTCCGCCTGCGGTGGCGGTCACGCCGTTTGCGATCGTGTAGCCGGAGACCCGCACGCTGCTGGCAAAACTCACGCCGCTGCTCTTGATCTCCGCCTGATAAATCGTGCCATAGCCGGTGACAGACGCAGGCTTGCTGGCGGTCATGCGGTAGACCGACGCATTCGCGGTGGTGGAAACCGTGGATTCGGTATCCAGCTCCAGATGATTGATATCCGCATCCAGCGTCAGCGAAACCTTCTTATCGCCGTTTATTTTTACATCCGCAAAGCCCTCATAGCCTGGGGTGGTCAGCTTTTTCTCGTAGAGCACCGCTGTGCTGCGGACCTCCGTGCTCGGAAAACGAGCGGCGCCTGCCGCAGTAACCTGCAGCAGGCGACCCATAGGCGAGGACACAACGATGTGGTCGCTCATTGTATTCGTCATTGTTACCGTGCCGCCGGCTACGATGATCGTACCCTTGACGTACACGTCATTCAGCTGTACCGCATCCGAGGCCAGACCTTCGGTCAGGTACAGATCGCCGTCGATCGTCGCATCGGACAGCGTGCAGCTTTCCGAGATGGTGACGTTCGCGGTATCGCTCTTGAGGTCGGAGCCGGTATAGGCTTTGCCGGCCGTTGAAAGCGAGGTTCCAAGGTAATAGTACAGGATCTTCGCCAGCTCTGCGCGGGTGATGACCTTGGTCGGCTTGAAGGTGTTATCCTTGTAGCCGGTGATGATGCCCTTGTCCACAGCCGCCTTGACGTAGCCTGCCGACCACGCCGCAACCTGCGCCTTATCCTTAAACGACAGGTTTGCCGGTTTTACATTGCCCGGATTGGCCTTGTACAGCCGTCCGAGGATAACCGCCGCCTGCTCACGGGTGACATACCCCTCCGGATTCATCCTGCCGTTGCCGGTGCCGTTAATGTAGCCGTACTTCTCGGCAATGCGCACCGTGTCGTAGTACCACGAGTTGGACTGCACATCGCTGTACGAAATGCTTGCCTTCTCCGTGAAGTGAAACGCACGATTGACATAGCGCATGAACTCCGCACGAGTGACCTTGCGCTCCGGCTCGTACTTGCCGGTGGTCGCACTCGGATTGATGATGCCCTCATCATCCAGATATTCGATAAAGTTTTTGCTCCAGTGTCCGTCCAGATCGGAGGCAAACGCTGCCGGTATCATCGTTGCCAGCATCGCTGCACACAGGAAAGCAGATAGTAAGCGTTTTTTCATAAGATACACCTCGTATGTGGGTTACAGGCAATACCAAATGATTGAACAAGAGCGATTTACGAGCAAATTTTGCGTACTGATTAGGCGTGGTTTTGCAGCAATACGAGGTATTGCAAAAAATCACAACGACATCAGGACACAAAATTTCCGTAAAGCGCCGCAGCTTTAATCGTTTGGTATTGCCTAAAGTATAACATAGACAAACCCGCTTGACAACAGGCTTTGCCGGACACATTCTGCCAATGTTTACGCATTTCGGACATATTCGAGAAAAATTCGTCCTTTACGGCTCGTACCGCCGAACGCCTCCACGCGCGCACGGCCGACGCCGCGCACGGTCAGGCGGTCGCCTTCCGTAATCTGGTGCTCCGGCTTCATGCAGGGTGTGTTGTTGACGAACACCAGTCCTTTCTCGATCCGCGCCTGTGCGTCCTTGCGCGGCAAACCAAAAATCAGAGCGGCTACACTGTCCAGACGCGGCGACGCCACCGAACCGGTCCCCCGTTTTTCCTCGACTGCCGCGTGCTTCAGGTCACTGAGATCCTCGCGCGTCAGCGAAAGCTGCTTGCGGCCCGCTTTGGCAAAGTGCATGAGGATGAACTCCGCCATGTCCTCGAGCACGATGATGTCTGCGCCTTCCTCGTGCACGAGAATGTCACCGACCACCGAGCGGTCGATCTGCAGTCCCATCAGCGAACCGAGGTAGTCGCGGTGCGTGAGCGTGTCCTCCCTGCGCTTGCGGGCGCGCAGCAGCGCCAGCGGCGCGGACAGCTTCGCACTCTCGGCATCCATGTAATCCGGATAAAACAGATAGATCCCGCGTTCCGCGTCCTCATAGCCGCCCCAGAACAGCGCATGACCGGTCGCTCCGGCAAGACGCACCGCATCCGTGCACAGCGCCCGCTGCTTGAGGTCGAGGAACTTGGTATGGGTCAAATAACCGCGCTGCTCACACGTCTGCTCCTTGTCGAGCAGTCCTGCCAGCAGCAGCTTATCGTCGCCGCTGTGTGCAAGCGCGGTCAGTATCTCTTGCTTGGTCTTCAAGGTATTTTCCTCCATTGCGGCATGGATTTTCCGTTATGCCGCCCATTGTTTTGCATGATAGTATTGTACTATCTTCTTTTTTCGTTTACAATAGAGATTAGCATTTTAATGATGGAGATGATCGAATTGACCGTGAAGGACGCCGTTTTGCAGGCACTCGAACAGGCACGAGGCACCCGCCTTTCCGGCGGACGGCTCGCCGAGCAGCTTGGCGTGTCCCGTGCGGCGGTGCACAAGGCGATCGCCGCACTGCGCGAGAGCGGCCTTGCCATTGACGCCGTGACCGGAGAAGGCTATCGCCTGGCCTCGGATGATGACAGCCTGACCGCCGCAGGCATTAACGCGCTGCTCGATACCGCGGTCATCGGACGTGAAATTCTGGTCGAGCCGTCGCTTACCTCGTCCAACACGACGATGAAGGAGCAGTATCTCAGCAGAAAGCACGGCTTCACGCTGTTTGCCGAGGAGCAGACCGGCGGACGCGGACGGCTCGGCCGCACATTCGTCTCCCCTGCCGACACCGGCGTGTACATGACCATTCTGCTGCATCCGACACTGCCGCTGTCGCATCTGTCGTTCGTCACCATTTCGGCGGCGATCGCGGTCGTGCGCGCCATTGAGCAGACCGCAGGCTTCACGCCGCAGATCAAATGGGTGAACGACGTGCTGATGAACGGACGCAAGCTGTGCGGCATCCTCACGGAAGCGACCATCGAGGGCGAAACCGGCACGGTAAGCTCGCTTGTGGTCGGCATCGGCATCAATCTGCATCCCAATCCGGCGTGGCCCGAGGAGGTACAGGCGGTCGCGGGTGCCATCAGTGACTTCGGCAAGCCGCCCCGCAGAGCCGAACTGGCCGCCGCTGTCCTCAACCACTTCGAGGATGTGTACATGCTGCTCGAGCAGGGCAAGGAACCCGAGCTGCTCGAGCAGTACCGCGAACGGCTGTGCTGCATTAACCGTCCGGTGACGGTCAGCAGTCCGGCAGGCCGCTACGAAGCCGAGTGCGTCGGACTGGACGAGGATGCACATCTGCTGGTGAAAACCGCAGACGGACAGGTGAATGCCCTGTCCTCGGGCGAGATCAGCATTCGACTGTAAACCGCATTTTTATACATTATATATAAGGAGATATTTCTATGTTTCAAACCGCTGCAGGCGTGACCGTTCCGTTCCCCGAAAAGCTGTCCGAGCAGTACGAGCTGGACGGCAACACCATCACCGCAAACCTCAGCTTCGAGAAGCTGAGCGACTTTGTGCATTCGTTCTACGCCGAGCTGGACGAGCCGCTGTTCCTCGCCATCCATCCGGATGCAGAAAGCGATGAGGTCTGGTATCTGGACGGCATGACAAAAAAGCAGCTGACCATGATTTTAGACGGCTACGGCGAGCTGCTGTATCAGGACGGTCTTTCGGCATTCGCCATTGGCTCTCTGACCACCGAGGAGGAGCTTTTCGTACAGAAGTACAAGGTTCTGTCCATTTACAGCGAGACCGCAAAGCGTTTCGTTCCCCTGCTGAAAAAGTACGGCATGGAGCCGACCGGACATCTTGTCACCGCATGGGATACGTTCTCCGAGGAGAAACCCGGCGCCGCAGAGCGGCTCGAGATCGCCGGTCAGACCGTGCCGGATATGATTAAAGAGCTGTGCAAGATCGGCATGTATAAAGGTTAATGATAGGGCTTATATGAAAAAAGACACCGAAAAAATCGGTGTCTTTTCTTATCTGGCTTACATTTAGATTTCCATGATGATCGGCAGGACCATCGGACTGCGCTTGGTCTTCTTGAACAGGTAATCACTGACATCGCCCTTGATGGCGGATTTCAGGCTGTTCCAGTCACGCAGATTCTCTACCGAGCAGCGGTCGAGCGCCATCTGCGAAATGGTACGCAGCTCCTCCATGAGAGCCTCGGCTTCCTTGACATAAACAAAACCGCGCGATACGATATCCGGACCCGCAATAACGACGCCGGTCGTTGCGTCCACGGTTACTACGATAACCAGCAGACCGTCCTCGGACAGATGCTTGCGGTCACGCAGAACGGCAGTGCCGACATCACCGATGCCCAGACCGTCTACCAGCAGACGGCCGGCCGGCACGGAATTGCCCAGACGAGCCGAATTTTCGCTAATCTCGATCGGACGGCCGATCTCACTGACGAGAATGTTCTTCGGGTTGACACCCATCTCGCGTGCCAGACCGGCATGCTGCACGAGCATGCGGTACTCGCCGTGTACGGGAATGAAGTACTTCGGCTTGCACAGACCGAGCATCAGCTTAAGATCCTCCTGGCAGGCATGGCCGGAAACATGGATGGCTGCCGAACGGTCGTAAATGACCTCAGCGCCCTGCTTGTACAGCTCATTGACCATGTTGTTGATCGACTTTTCGTTGCCCGGGATAGCAGATGCTGCAATCAGGATACGGTCGCCGGAGTTGACCTCCACCTGCTTGTGGCTGCCGTACGCCATACGGTACAGCGCGGACATGGTCTCACCCTGAGAGCCGGTGGATACGATGATCAGCTGGCTGCGCGCGTAGCGCTTGATCTCAGAAATGTCGATCATGACCTTGCCGGAATCCTTCAGATAACCCAGCTCCATCGAAACCTTGGAGATCTTCTCCATGCTTCGGCCGCAGACGGCTACCTTGCGTCCTGCCTTGGCGGCAATGTCGAGAATCTGCTGCAGACGCGATACATTGGACGCGAACGTTGCAATGATGATGCGCTGGTCGCTCTCCATGATAAATTTCTCGAGCGATTTGCCGACGATTTTCTCACTCGGCGTGTAGCCCGGACGCTCGACGTTGGTCGAGTCGCTCATCAGTGCAAGCAGTCCCTTCTTGCCCAGCTCACCGATGCGGACAAGGTCGATCATCTCACCGGAAACCGGCGTCAGGTCGATCTTGAAGTCGCCCGTGTGCAGGATGGTGCCCAGCGGCGTGGTGATCGCCAGCGCAACCGAATCCGCAATGGAGTGGTTGGTGTGGATAAACTCGATTTTGAAGCAGCCGAGCTTAATCGTATCACCGGCGCGCACGCGGTTCATCTTGACCTTCTGGGGCATCTTATGCTCGGACAGCTTGGTCTCGATGATGCCGCAGGTCAGTCGGGTCGCGTAAATCGGCGCGTTGCACTCGCGCAGAACATACGGAATAGCGCCGATATGGTCCTCATGTCCGTGGGTGATCACATAGCCGCGCAGCTTGTTCAGGTTGCGCTTGAGGTACGTTGTATCCGGAATGACCAGGTCAACGCCCAGCATGTCGTCATCCGGAAAGGCAACGCCGCAGTCGATAACTACGATGTCATTGCCGTACTCGATCACCGTCATGTTCTTACCGATCTCGTTCAGACCGCCGAGCGGTATGATCTTCAGTTTTTCCTTCATAATAGTATTATCACTTTCCTTTATCTGATTGTTGTTTATTATATGTACGCGGATGTCGTTTCCGCTTTTCTGAAAAGGCAGACCATGCGATCCCGTCTGTCTTTATCCACATGTGAAGGATGCGGTCCGTTTTCGCTGCAAATGGCACAGCGCATTCCCACACGGACTGCAAACACTTATTTTTAATATACCACAGCTCAGCAGAATTGTAAAGAGCCAGTCACCAAAGCGCTCTGCGCGGCTTCGTCAAAACAGCCAATCTACCTATATACTATTTATGCACAGTGTCCCACTGTTTTACCCATTCTGCGTGTCCTGCATAATGACCGGTCAAACCGGGCAGACTTCCCTTTCGTTCCCTGTGGTTTGTAACAAAGCCGCCGATGTGCGTTTTACACGGCTAACCGTAAAAAACCGTATTTTCGCCCAATTATGCCATACAGATTAACGAAATCCAGCGATAAACTCTGTGAAATGTGCACAAAATTCTATGAAACCGTTTGACAAATCGGAGAGGATGCAGTATGATTGGTTACAGTTCGGAAACAGAACGTAAACAAAACAGTAACAACCCAGAAAACAACATCGGTTTTTCCGGTGGCGCGGGAAGTGTTCCCGCTGCGTTTTCACCTGACTTTTAGGAGCGTAACACAAATGTCTATTTCTCTGCGTAAGCATGCTGCCATGTTCCTCGCGGCAACCTTCACGGTAGGCTCGATGGCAACCTTCGGCGCTGCTGCACTGGATCAGCCGACTGCGGTACTCTCTTCCACTCTGAACCATTCTGTCGGCACGGTGCTCACCTCTGCCGAGATCTCCAATGCACAGCAGGCTATGGCGAAGGCAAAGGCTTCCGCACTCAAGGCACAGCAGGATGCTGCCAAGAAGGCGCAGGAGGAAGCTGCTAAGAAGGCTGAGGCTGCCAAAAAGGCCGCTGAAGAAGCAGCTAAGAAGGAAGCCGAGATCAAGGCCGCTGCAACCCAGACCGCTTACAACCAGCTGGTCGCAAGTGCAGCCACCGCCCGTCCGGTAGCTTACTCCACAACGTATCTGGCAAGCGATGCCATCAAGGCAAATGCCACTGCGCTTGGCAATTATAAACTGACCTTCTACGATCCGTGCGTTGAATGCAACGGCAACAATCTGGCACTGACCGCTACCGGCACCACCCTGACCGAAGGCCGCACGATCGCAGTTGACCCGTCCGTCATTCCGCTCGGCAGCCGCGTATTCATCGAGGGCTACGGCGTGTTCATCGCTGAGGACACCGGCGGAGCGATCAAGGGCAACAAGATCGACATTGCAGTAAGCACTCACGAGCGTGCAAACGAGCTTGGCGTGCAGTACGCAAATGTATATCTGCTGAAGTAAATTTTTGAAGAGCTGGGCGAAAGCACGGCTCTTTTTTCTGCCGGTTTGAACAGTTTGGAGACCGAGGACAGGTACGTCCTCGGTTTTCGTTTTCTATTTCGCGTCAGAATCGCGTGTACGAGGGTTTGGGCGAGCCTGTTCAAAACTACACACCGAATTTGCAGGAACGATTGTGCGGCGTTTGAGCGGGTTTTCGTTATCATTCCAGAAATTAGGGTTTTCGCTTGCGAAGCGAGAGAATCCTGCCTCCCCGGCAGGGGCGCAAGAGGGTAGACATCAATGGTTTCCACCCTCTGATTTTCTCCCCTTTCCTAAGATAATCTGGTGCAAGCCAGAGACCGGCGACCGCTGTGAAAAGGAGAACGGCAGAGGATTTTTTCTTTCGTGTCGTTCTCTAACTATTCGCAATGTCAGATACCTTGCTGCTACACAGGCGGTTTCATCTCCGCAGGCGCGGCACAAGGTGAATTGCCCGCAAGGCAAGAGAAGGTGCCCCGGGGTACGACCTCGGCGCACCGCTTCTGACGAAAGCCATATCGCAAACTACCACGGACACCATTTTATATAATATCCGTAGGACGGGGTACCCTCACCCCGCCGTCTGTAAATTATTTGTACCATTGTAACCGTAGGGGCGCACATTGTGCGCCCACGGTATCGTTAAATGGATACGGTCATTTCTTCTATGCACCGGTTTCATTCGCACTGCGGGAGCACACTGTGCTCCCCTTCGATTACACATCTGCAAATGGTAAAAAACGGCGGCATAAGGTCATGCCGCCCTACAATATAACATGATATTATGGTTCACATGATAAATCCCCGAAAAAGCAAAAGAAAACAGCCGCAGACACCTGCGGCTGTTTTGATTCAATTACGCGCTCTCGCGCTCCTCCTGCACCTTGGCGATGCCATGCTGGATCGGCTTCCACTCGACCTTGCCGACCAGAGCGGCAATCGAAATCGGAACATAGGTGAGCATGAAGAGCGGGAAGGTAAAGGTATACAGCACCTTTTTCCACGCCGGACCTGCGATGCGCTTCCACTCGGCGATCATCGTCACCGCGCCGAAGGCAAACAGGCTGAACGTAATGCCGCGCACGGTCAGCATCAGAATACGGCCGAGCATGCGCATAACGCGGTATGTAATGTATGCCGGCTGTGCGAAGCTGGTCACGCACAGGAGTACGGCCAGCAGCAGCGAGCCGATGGTAACAAGGTTGCACGGTGCAACCGTCATCAGCATATCATAGCAGGACATGCCCGCCTTGCCACCGCGCGTACAGCCGCGCAGCAGTGCGCCGGTATACTTTGCGTCCACCTGATAGAAGCCCTTGCTCCAGCGCAGACGCTGATCCCACGACTGACGGAAATGCTCCGGCTGCTCATCGTAGATGATGGCATTGCCGCAGTAGCCGATCTTACGGCCGCGGACCGCACTGGCGATGGAGAACTCGATATCCTCGGTCAGCAGATGATAATTCCATCCGCCTTCCTCGCGGAGCACATCAGCCGAAATCAGAAAACCGGTGCCGGAAACCGCACAGTTAACGCCCAGACGGGTTCTCGGGCGGTTCAGGAAGCGCGACTCACGCAGGAACCACAGTGCATAGCCTGCGGAGATCCAGTTCGCGCAGAAGTTCTGCGAATTGCGGTAGCTGGTCAGTGCGGAATACTCGCCGGTATCGTACATCTTGTTCATCTCACGGACGAACTGCGGATCTACGATGTTGTCCGCATCGAATACGAAAAACGCGTCGTACGCATCCTCACCCTGCTCCTCAAAAATATGCTTGAACAGATAATCCAGCGCGTAGCCCTTGCCGACCTGCACCTTATTAAATCGCTCGTACACGATCGCACCGGCGCTGCGCGCTACCTCAGCGGTATTGTCCGTGCAGTTATCTGCAACAACAATGACATCAAGCAGCTCTGACGGATAATCCTGCTCCTTCAAGGTGCGGATCAGTCTGCCGATAACGGCGGACTCATTGCGTGCTGAAATGATCGCCGCGTAACGGTGCAGCTCTGCATTTTCCACGCCGCCGCGCTGCTTGCCCCACAAGCCAACCAGAAGGTAAAAGATCTGGTACGCATACGCCGCAGTAAAGAAAATGAACAGCACCCACTGCATGCTCTCCAAAAACCGAAGCATAAAAATTCCTCGTTTCTTCTCCTGATGTATTTCTCTATACTTTAGATATTGTGGCGGTTGTTTCAACCCTTGTACTATAATAGCACTATTAACGCATTATGCAACATATTTTTAACCGGATTTCACAAAATTTTTAATTTTTCACTGTTCGCACAAATTTTTTGTGCTTTCATGCGTTTTTTTCATGCCACTTTGCCCTGTCTTTCCGTGGAAAACAGTAAACCTGGAGATGCATTCGTTCCGCACCGCTGACGCTCTTTCACTTTTCCCTGCTGTTTGCCTGGATAAATCCGGGTTTTCTCTATAACATCATCAATTTCGTATACATTTCATAAAGGAAAGGAGGGCATTTTCTCTCGCCGCTCTCCCCTGCATATACAGCAAAACGGCTGCCGCATTGCGACAGCCGCCGGTATTTGATTATTAACCGTTTACCTGCTTTGCCAGCTCGTCAGCCAGCGCTTCGAGTGCGCCGAGCTGGTTCTCTGCCAGTGCAGACTTGATGGAGATCGTGTTCTCGAGGATGGTCATGTTCTTCATGCCCTCGAGCGTGCCGATCATCTGCTTGCCCGCAGTAGCGGCCCAGGTGCCGTTGTCAATGACGGCAACCGTGCGGTTCTGCAGGTTAAGCGCCTTGATATCGGACAGATATGCCTCCATCTTCGGCTGGATGCCGCTGTTATAGGTCGGCGCAGCGAGCACCAGATGGCTGCAGCGGAAGCTCTCCGCCACCAGCTCGGAAACGTCGGTCTCAGATACATCGTACATCGCGATATTCTTCACGCCCTTGTCGGCCAGCATGCCTGCGAGCACGTTTGCGGCGTTCTCGGTGTTGCCGTACATGGTCGCGTAGGCGATCATGACCGTTTTGTCCTCCGGCTCATAGGTGCTCCACTTCTGGTACTTCTCCAGCAGCAGGCCGAGATCCTTGCGCCAGATCGGACCATGCAGCGGGCAGATCATCTCAATATCGAGCGATGCCGCCTTCTTGAGCAGCGCCTGCACCTGTACGCCGTACTTGCCGACAATGTTGGTGTAGTAACGGCGGGCATCGTTCATCCATGTGGTGTCAAACGTGATCTCGTCATTAAAAATGTTGCCGGCCAGTGCGCCGAACGTGCCGAACGCATCAGCAGAGAACAGGATCTTGTCCTTCTCGTCGTAGGTGACCATGACCTCCGGCCAGTGCACCATCGGTGCCATGACAAAATGCAGGGTATGCTCGCCCGTGGACAGCTTGTCGCCTTCCTTGACGATCAGCGCACGCGCGGCAACGTCCGTTCCGTAGAACTGGGCAAACATGCCGACCGCCTTGGCGCTGCATACCATCTTCGCCTCCGGATAGCGGCGCAGCATGTCGTCGATCATCGCACAGTGATCCGGCTCCATGTGCTGAACGACCATGTAGTCCAGCGGACGGCCGTTCAGCGCGTGAACGACGTTTTCGATATACTGACGGCTGATGGACTCGTCCGCCGTGTCAAACAGCACGGTTTTCTCATCCAGCAGCACATAGCTGTTATAGGATACCCCCTTGGGAATCGGGAACAAATTTTCAAAGCGGCTCAGGCGGCGGTCGCTGCCGCCAACATAAATGAGATCATCCTTGACCTTTCTGGTACTGTGCATCGCACGACACCTCCGTATAAATATCTATATTGAATTGTAGCATATTTTTGTGCATTCGTCCAGTGGGAGGGTTAGTCGCGGCGTACAAAAAACGACCGGTGAAACAGCCGGTTTTTGACGGGATACAGGTTTTGATCGGTTACAGCAGCGTGCAGGTACCAAGCACCATGAACAGATCAGCCGGCCGACAATCTCGCCGGGAGTTTGCCGTTCAGCGCTCCGTGCAGCATATCGAATGAGCGTTCTGTTTTTGCCATGTGCATTCTCCGTTTCGTTTTTTTGTCTGCTTCTATTGCAGCACGGTTTTATTGATGAGAAAAGCACATGTTTCCCATGTTTTGCATTACAATTCTGCATATATATTGTTTTGTCCGAAAATAAAGAAAAAGTGCAGAAA
>ONZR01000605.1_pt1 | contig 14099 bp, 9 predicted proteins | sample 1671691 | NCBI WGS metagenome assembly ONZR01 (sample SAMN06348182, study PRJEB24527) | human gut metagenome | biome: human gut; feature: ankylosing spondylitis patient; material: feces | host: Homo sapiens | place: China | collected 2015-10 | reverse complement strand
AAGTAAAATAGAACTATATAATAATAATGAGAACATCAGCCGGTGATGAAGAAGAAAAAAAAAGATTGTTTTCAATGCTTGATGAACGCCAACCCCATCTGCATCGCCTTTTTCACCATATTTGCCACATTGCTTGCTTGCAGTTTGCTCATCAAGTTGTGGCGGTGAAATTCTACGGTATTGTTGCTGATGTTCAACTCCCGGGCAATGGTATTGGTCGAATGTCCCTCGGCTATGTGCTCCAAGACTTCGAGTTCTCTATTAGAGAGGTTGACTTGCTCGACATTCTGCTGATTGATCAGTCTGAAAAACTGTTGACTATAATACCCCTTTCCTTCTTCTATCTTGTGCAGAGCAGTAAGAAGTTCCTGCGGGTCATCACCTTTCAAAACTATGGCATCTACATCCTCGTCCATCAGCTGGCGTATCGTCCAGATTTCTTCGTGCATCGTATAGACAATGATCTTGGTCTTGGGATGCTTATGGTGAAGCAGCTTGACAAGCAGCAGACCATTCTCATTACTCAGTTCCAAGTCGATGATAGCGGTATCGATATTCTCCCTGTTGATGATATCCCTGGCAGATAGGAGGCTAGAGGCGGTCTGTACATTTTTATAGACACCATCTTGCAGGATGAGTGCCCTCAAACCAACCAAGACGACAGGATGGTCATCTACAATAAGGATGCTTTTGCTCTTTTCCATGATGATACATTTTTAAGCGTATTTTTTCGCAAGCCTTTGCTCGCAGATTATAGTTGAAACTTGAGTTCTACCAGATACTCTTCTCCATCATTTCTTATATCGAGTTCTGCCTGCAGAGCATCAGCTCTCATCTTCAGGGTATCTTTGCCGATTCCTGGCTTGTCCTGGCTGATAGGGTGAAGTGGTGACAGATCGTTGATGATGGATATGCTCCCCTGTTTTCCACAGATATCCAGCGTGACGCTTATCATCTTGCTGTATCCATATTTGATGGCATTGGATACGCATTCCTGGATGATGCGGTAGATTTCTATCGCCTTGCCGTCCGGGAGATTCTGCGCATTGAAAGAGGTACTGATGAATGGCTTGACGATGGTTCCGTTTTCGGCTGTTACCGATTGACAGAAGCTTTCTATCAGCTCCGCAAGCGAAGTGTTGTCAAACCTAGGTGGTATCAGCTCATGTGAAAGACGGCGTACATCATGTCCCACGTTCTTAAGCAATCTTTCTGCTTCCTCCTTATTGGTCTGCATCATGATATTCACCGCCAGAATATCGTTGCATATTCCATCATGCAATTCCTTGGCCAGACGCTTGCGCTCATTCTCCACACCATTGATATAGGATGTCTTTTCCGACAATTCGGCTCTCTGCCTGTCGAGTTTCCTGCGGTATAGGATGACAAGAATGGCTATCAACAATATGATGAGTGCCAGGATGAGCCATAAGATACGGATATAGAGCGAGCTCTGTTCGTGGTTCATCTTTTCTATCAGCATTTCTTTCTCCAAGGTCTTGTACTTGATGTTGAACTCACTCAACTGCTTGTCGATGTCACTCTGCTTGAGAGAGTCACTTTTCATGTATGCCTTTTGCATTGCCTGGTATGCCTGAGTGTATTTACCCATATTGTTGAGGCATCTGGCCTGTGTGGCGAGAAGCTTGTCTTTAGGCATCGTCAGATTGGTACCTGCCAACCTGCCGATGCTGTCCAGAAGTAGCCATTGCTCAGCGTATTTCTTCTGTTGCCCCAGCAAGTCGGCCTTGATTTCCAATATTCCTAGCACCCCATTACTCGTAGGTGCCAGATTGCGGCAGGCATCATTGGCGTAAGTGAGATAGAAGACGACGGAATCGGCCTTACCCAGTTGCAAGTACGACTTGAGCAACGGAGAAAGATATTTGAGGGTCAACACATTATAATTGGCCTGCTTTACCATATTCCACATCGAAGTAAGGCTATTGACGCTTTTCCGGTAATTTCCCTGTCGCATCAGGATAGCACCTTTATTGGCATGGGCAGACAGACGCTCTATGGTATCGTTGATAGCGATAGCTTTAGATTCAGCCTTGTCGGAGTACTCTATGGCTTCCCTGAATCTCTTCTGTTCGTTGAAAAGCACGGAGATACAATTGTAGAGATAAATCTCATATTCCGCATTCTCGCTCTTGATGGCTTTCTGGATGCCCTTCTTATAATAGATGAGCGAGGAATCCAGTTCTCCGATTCTGCGATAGCAGATGCCCATTGCTCCACACATGGCAAGCATGCCATCGTAATCTTCAATCTTCTCAGCAAACGGGATACCTTTCTTTCCGATTTCTATGGCTTCTCTCATCTGTCCCAGGTCTGTATATGCGGTCATCTTCTCGCTGGTAAGCCAACTGCGGGTAGTGTCGGCACAGTTCATATTGAGTGCGCTGTCTATCAGAAGGATGGCCTGTTTCTTATCACCATCAGCATTATAGTTGACGGCTTCCAGAAACAAGGAATATGCCCGCTTCTCGTCTTTGCAGTTGTCACGTTGACAAGCAGCAAGGAAAGCGATGGATGATAACAGAAGGAAAATATATGTGAATATGGCTTGTTGCCTGTGATGTATTGTTTGCTTCATTTGCTATTATATTTACGTTATTTGCAATTACTATCATAAACGATTGTCCGTGCAAAGATATGAAAAATAATCGGAAGAGACATTTTTTCTATTGTTAAAAAAGGTGGCGGCTGTTGTTTTTCCGTTCATACGTCCCTTTACCTACGGAAAACCATAGGCTGCATACGATGGTAATCCGTAGAAATGAATATAAATATCCTTTTTTTACTGTCGTTTGAAGCTTTGTATGGTAATTGTCGCTATCTTTGCATTCAGTCATTCTCTTGTTATACTTAGCATCCCTAAGTAAACGGCGAAATGTAGTAGTAAATAATCAAATAATAAATGTCTAACTTAAATTTTAAGAATTATGCGTAATATTGGTGAAGAAATCTTGTGGGATATTGTGCGTGTTATCAAATGGATAGCCATGCGTGTGCTGCGCCTCTTTGGCAAGTTATTCTCTTTTGCATGGGACAAGGCAAAGGAGAAACAGGAAATGAAGAAAATGGAAGAAAGGGAGCAGGGCTTATGAAATACGTAAAACTATTGTTAGTATTCGCCTTCGCATTACTTTCTATGGCTGGCTTTGCTGAGAAAGGCGATATGTGGGAGGTGAAAGATGCCGACCTGACGGTGTGGGATTCGCCTAATTATCTTACGAAGTTGGGCATGATGCATCAGGGTGATACTTTTGAGGAGGAAGGTATGGATGGCGACATGATCAGATTCCTCTACAAGGGCAAAACGGCTTATGTGGCATCTTACTGTTGCCAACGATTTGAGCCGGAACCGGATTCTGATGTTGATGTAGAAGAAGAAATGCCTGCAGCTGCCACACAGCAGGATGTCAAGGAAGACGCCAAGAATGAAAAGACGGAACTGACTGCCGTTGCCCAACAGAAAGGGAAACAAGCCTCTAACGCAGATGCCAAGAAAGAGGATATGGAAGCACCAGCAGGAACTCAGCAAAGCGCCGAAAAGGAAGAAACTGGAGTATTAATGAGCATAGCGTTGCTGCTCCTGTCACTTGTTGGAGGCGCCCTCGGTCTTATCGCCATTGTGTTTACTTTCTTTTATGTTTTCAGATACCAGAAATTGGCAAAATGGATGAATGGGAAATGTGGCACGGAAGTGATACCTTACAAACGATTCAACAAGTTGCTCCTCGTTCCAGTACTGGCGGCACTAGCAACTGTAGTGATTACCATATTATTTGGATATCTGGCAACGCTGGCAGAACAGGACAGCACTTCGCAGATCTTCCTATCGCTGACAGGTGTAGCACTTACCATAGCAACCCCCGTTCTGTGTCTTTGGTACAGATATAAGAAAGACAAGGAACAATATGGCAAGAAGGCAGCAAGCTGGATGATGCTCTATTCTTTCCTCAGTATAGTGGCAATATATCTGATTTGTGTTGTAATAGCCTATATTATTGTGGGAATTGTTGCTGTACTGATTTTTGCCCTGATTGTAAGCCTGGCATTCCCTACAAGATACTATGTTGTCCGCAGGTGGTAGCAGACCTGATTTCAATGACAGCTATATGTTATACCACCATTTGACAATGTTATAACTATACTTTAAGCAATACGTACAGAAAAAAGGAAAAAGCTTTGAAAACAATCTTATTTTCAAAGCTTTTTCCTTTTTTCTTGCATCATTCAGATAAAAGCCGTATATTACCATGCCTCCAGCTTATCAGCAATCTCAGGCATCTTATCCTTGCTGAATACAGGATTCTTTCCTTCCTTTTTCTGCTGACGATAATCTTGCAGCAGGAAGACGGCTTGGCGGGAAAGCAGAACAATAGCCACCAGATTACAGAGCGTGAGAAGAGCCATCGTGATATCGGCAAAGCTCCATGCGAAATCCAGCGATACCACAGCTCCTACCATCACCATCGCTGCCACAGCAAGGCGATAGATAAATACGCCCAACTTGGAATCCCTGATATATCTCACATTGGTCTCGCCATAATAATAGTTGCCGATGATGCTACTAAAGGCAAAGAGCCAGATCATCACAGCCACAAATGGATTGCCGATACTTCCGATTTCGTGGGTCAAGGCATCCTGCGTCAGCTGGATACCATTGGATGCGGTAACATCTACCCCACTCACAAGGATGATGAAGGCGGTGCAGGAACATACCACCAAGGTATCTGTAAAAACACCCAAAGCCTGAATCAAACCTTGCTTCACCGGATGGCTTACCGTAGCCACAGCTGCTGCATTAGGTGCACTACCCTCACCAGCCTCGTTACTGAACAAACCTCGCTTGATGCCCTGTATCACCGTAACACCCAGCACTCCGCCGGCAGCCTGATTGAATCCGAAGGCATTCTCCACAATGGCAAGCAACACTTTAGGCAGACTGGCAATATTCCAAACCACTACTCCTACAGCTATCAGAAGATAGACGACAGCCATCACAGGAACCACGGTAGAAGAGAACTTAGCCACTCGCTGGATACCACCGAAGATGATGAGAAGGGTAAGCGCAGTAAGCACAATTCCCATGGTAGCTGGTTCGATACCGAATGCTTTCTGCCAAGCCAGACAGATGGTATTGCTCTGAACAGAATTATAGGCAAAGCCAAAGGTGATGATCATCAGGACGGCAAAGAGAATACCCATCCATCCCTTTCCCAATCCATACTTCATATAATAGGCAGGTCCACCAAAGAAGGATGTCTTGCCCTTACGCTTATAAAGTTGGGCAAGAGTTGATTCGATGAAAGCCGATGCTGAACCCAGTAAAGCCAGCAGCCACATCCAGAACACGGCTCCCGGTCCACCGATGCTGATTGCAGTAGCTACGCCTGCAAGATTACCCGTACCAATACGGCTGGCCAATGCCACCACGAAAGCCTGGAAGGAAGAGATATGTTTCATCTCGCCATCCACCTTTACCTCCATCGACAGCTCATCATGGCCTATCTCCTCCGGTTGAATCTTGTCGGGATTCAACAGCAGCCTGACCATCTCCTTGATGAGTCGAAACTGTACAAACCTAGTACGCCAAGTGAAAAACAGGGCACAGCATATCAACACGGTGATGATGATATACGACCAGAGAAAATCGCTAACCTGAACTAAAAAGTTTTGTAATGTATCTACCATTTGTCTATTAAAAACTGAATATTATTTCTTTTCGGTTGCAAAATTACGCAATTTCTTTCAAAAATCAGCAATTTATTCAAAGAAAACAGAATTTAAAGGATACTATGTCGTCCGCAGGTGGTTCAAGAACGGGCTGAAGGCCCAAAAGCTCCTAGCCCATGGCAACACCCTGGGTACACTAGCAATCTGCAATGCGCCCTGCAAGGGCAAAAGCATTAAAAAGAGTTCCACCTATAATATATTCCCCAGTTCTGACACTCGGAATAGGATTCTAGCGCCCCCGCATTTCACGGGGGCGCTAGAACTAATATACTGAATATCAATTTCGTAATAAGCTAGTCTCACTTTCGAAATTCCGTCTTTTATTGCTCTTTATATGCCTCATACTCCTCACGAGAGATTGGAGTCTTTGGGTCAATAATCAACACCTCATCATAGGTCAAGCCATAGAGGTGATAGACGAGGAAGTCTATTTGATTCTCCAAGGCGGAAGTGTCAAACATACGTTGCTTTAAATCTAAAATTTCCTTTACCAATTTAGTGATTACACTAATACTATTAACATTTACAAGAATAGGAAACTTCGCAATCTCTTTACTTGTAACATTGGTGTTTGTACTCGTTTGTTTAAAAAAGAAGTTAATACTTTTTGAATTCAGAACACCTAACAGATAAAGCAAATCTATTTGATTTGAGCATCCACTAATATAATTAGTAGAATTAGCGCAATACGTACACTTAGGTAGCATTGTAGCTATAATTCTAATTTTAGAATCAACACCTGTAATCCTTTGCATAACTATTCGTTCTTGCTCAAAAGCCGCATATCTACTTTCTGACAAGTCTACCTTCTTAAGGTATAAAACACTTCCTTGAGAAGGAGTATCTGTTAATCTATATCTTAAAACCTGCGCACCCGTAACAACTCTATAAGCTATTTTATCTTGTGAAAAATTAGACTTATACTTAGTCATATCTATCTCTCCAGCTTGAGCATTAATAGAAAAAATGCCAACGCTCCTCATTTTTGACAAGATATTCCAACGGATATTATCACATATAGGAATGACTAAATCATTTGGATAAACTTGCATTATTTCCTGTTTCGAGATTTTTAATATAGACTTACTCGACATGAACTTATCCTTCCAAACATTAACATGGAATGTTTGGTCTACAATATTAGTTTGCTTCCTAATTAAAAGAATGGCAACACTCATCTTAACAGATTCAAATACACGCAGTCTAACATTATCACGTTCAGGGAAAGAATCAACTTTTAACACCAGACTATCTGAAAATATCATCTTTCGATTGCCAATAGCACTTTCCTCTGCAAGAATAGAATTCTGAGTTATAAAACTACAAATTCCATAACTTTTTAAAATATATAAGGCCAAGGGATAAAAGAACTGAAAAAGGTTTAATCTTCCTCCTCTAGCTTGAGCATAGAACAAAGATTTTTTATAGCTTTCTTGAAGTTCCTTATCTAAATCTCGAACTTCATTATACGGTGGATTACCAATCACAATATCAAATCCACCCTGCTCGAATACATCCGCAAAATATGTATGCCAAAGGAAGAACTGGTCATTTGGAATCTCCAATTCATCTACGGCATCCTGCACCTCATGATTTCCCTCGGCACAAACCTTGATGTAATCCTTCACATACTTATCTATTTGCTGGCGACGCTGGGCACGCAAGGTATGATCGGTGATACTAAAATATGATTTTACCAAATCCTGAATGGTCTTCTGAACATCAGTTTCCTCAAAACCCAACGAGAGAACGCCACGAGTTTTCTTGGTATCCTTACCAGTCTTCAGCTTCTTGGAAGTAACATCCAAGTCCACCCCTTTATAACTCTCCAGCAACGAGTTGCCCTGCATAATCTTAAAGTCAAGATTAGGCAATGGCATTGGCTCTTTTTCATCGATGATAAGAGCAAGCCAGAAACGGAGACGGGCAATATCTACGGCTCCCTTCTCTATATCAACACCATAGATATTGTTCTGAATGATGTGGCGCTTGATGTCGGCAGCATTATCCTCCCTGAAGATTTCGATAGACTTGCGGCACGCATAAAGTTCACGGAGTAACCCCATAGGAAAGGCTCCCGAACCGATGGCAGGGTCGCAAATCTTCACGTCTATCAACTTCCGGTCGATAGACATGGCAAGTTCTGAAGAAGCTCCACCCAGCTCCTCCACATCACTGGTTTTCACAAAGTTAGCAATATGTTCCTTAACCTCTGCATCATCTATGCCAGTTTGCAGATACGCCGTCAACGACTCCTGACACATGTAACGAACGATTTCCTTTGGGGTATAGAAGGCTCCCTTGTCCTTGTTGTCCTCCAAAAGATTCTCGAAAATCTTGCCAAGCATTTCAGGGTCAACACCCACCTCAGCATCGTTCGGATCGTTTTCATCAATCGTAAAGTTGTAACTATCAAAGAAATCGAAAAGCGACTGGAACATTCCGGCAGGGAAAACGGAATCTACTTCATCTATCTTCTCCTGCTGGAAAAGACCACCATTGAGATAAGGAATTTCATCGGCATTCGGAATATACTTCACCCCTACTCCGTTAACCAAAGGCGCACTACTCCGGTCCTCTGGCTTGGTATTGAGCAAGCCAAAGAACATCGGTTCGAGCACCTTGTCCAGGAAATTTTCCTTTACCTCATCAGAGGCATCATAGAACAAATCGTGCATGTAATGCAGATTGCCGGCAAGCCATCCCTTACTCTGCAGGAAATAAAGGAACACGATACGACCCATCATCTTCTTGATATAATCGCGCACCAGTTTATCATCCTCCTTAAAGGATGTAAAATACTGGGCATCTGGCTCTCCTGTTTTCTGCTCCACCCATTTGTTTCCCTTCTTTACGTATTCCTTACCCGTAAGGAATTTCACGAACTCGGCATACTGTTTACGGTATTCATCAAAGAAATCATCAGAAAGAGCCTCAACAGAGAAGGCTTTCTTGATTTCAAGAAACTCATTGGCTTTTGTCCGTAAGCTTTCAAAACGAAGTATAGGAGTCTTATAAAAAGCCTTCTCATCACCAAACACATAGGTGAATCGCTTGGTGCTGGTAGCATCTTCCTTCAAGTCGCAAATCAAAGACAGGCGCCAGTTGGTTCCATCATTAAATACCGCCAAGGCAGCATCAAAGCCATAGCCCAGATAAGGACGAATCAGGTTACGAAGCCCCACCTTGCGGCGCAGCACCGAACCATCCTCCATTTCATAATAGAAGAATCCTAACTCATAATTATCTTGCGTTGTCATGCTGCCCAGGAAATATCCCTTGCGGTCTTCGGCATCCTCGTCCAAAACCTCAGGACTCACACGCACCTTGTCTGCATGAAAGTAATCCTGCAACAATATCTGCCACTTCGAAAGATTGAACTTCGACTGAAAGAGTCGCTTGATTGTTTCTTTATTATATGTAGCCATAACTATCTTTGTTTTTTCTGTTTTTACACCTTATTATATATAGAGAGACTTAGATGAATGACTCTGATACCACAATCTGCGGTTCCAAGATTTCCTCGTTTCTTTCCTCGTCGGTATCCAGCGGAATGTTGTAGCGATCAAAGAGTTCGTCTATCTTGTCTATGATTTGCGCTATGAGTTCTTCGCTGGATGGTTTCTGCTTCTTTACCTGGCGATTGAAACTATTGATGCTTGAATTGAGACCGGTGAAGACGCCTAGTTCCACTATCTGCTCCAGCTTCTTGATTTGCGCCACAGTCTTCTCCGCATCCACAGCATTCAAGGCTCGGTTCATCGTACGGAGAATGCTCAGCACAGCATTGGTCGATTTATCTTTCTTCCTGTTCTCCATGCTTTCGGCATCCACCACCTTTCTCACCACCTTCTGGTAGGATTCCAATGCCAGTTTCACCTGCTCGTAATGGAAATCCATCACCTTCGCAAAGTCACCCGGCTTCTCCTCCATTTCAGCTTTCATAATGTCCATCGCATCCAAGAATGGGATAGACAAAGCCTTGCCGTCAGCCTTAACCCAATAATACTCCACCTTCTGAGGCGAAGAAAGATAGACGATGGTGGAATGAGGATGTTTTCCGATTTCCCTCACCGTTCGGCTCTTCATCGGCAAAGCCTTGATATGATTATAGAGCTTGCGATGGGTGCGATAAAGCTCACGGGCTTCTTCCAAAAACTTCAGGTTTCTATCCACAGCATCCTGAATATCAGGATTGAACATTTGGAACTCTTTCACGATTTCCTCTCTAGAGTAAATCTGTGCATCCTCGCCAAAGGCTGAATGGAAGCCCTGCAACTTGATGAGGGCGTTGCTATAGAGATGAATCTCCTGGTTGCCCTGCATCGACGGATAGAACATGTAGTTGTATATCTTGTCTGCCACCGAACCGATACGGTTGACACGACCGATGCGCTGCATCAATCGGGTAGCATTCCATGGCGAATCGTAGTTGATGATAACATTGGCACGATGCAGATTGACACCTTCGGCAAGCACATCAGAAGTAATCACGATGTTGAATTCATCCGATTGCTCAGCATAGTTGGCATCAAAGCACTTGCGGAGAATATCCTGCCTGTTGGTACGATTGCTGGCACAGACATCCAAAATGTCATGGCGATACAGACGATTCTGCAGCTGCTCCGTCAGATAATTCACAGTATCTACGCTCTCCGAGAAGATGACCAGTTTGCCTGTAGGGTTTATCTCCTTATCAAAGAATTCATGTTCCAGTTTATCGATAAACAGTTCCAGTTTAGGGTCTTCGCTTACCTCATCCCATTGTTTGCACAAATCCTTCAAATTTTCAGCATCTTCTTTCAGCATCTCCAGGAACCGTTCGCTGAAATCCTCACCTTTAAAGACCGTATCTTCCTCTTTCAATCCTTTTTCTACGGCATATTCTATGATACGGTCCAGTTCCCAGCCCTTGGCTTGCTTATCCTTCACGTTGATATCGGGAGCGATAATCACCTTGTTCTGGTCAAACATCTTGATCATATCCTCGGTAATGCGGAGGAAGGTGTGGAGCGAACGGCGGAAGGCATAGAAACTGCTCTCCAATCGCTTGACCATGTGAACCCGATAGATGCCTGTCAGCATGGTGGAAATATGGAGGGCAGTAGGATACTTCTTGCGCGCCTCGCCCTGCAAGAACTCCACGGCACGATAGCGGGCATAGTGCAAACCTTTTCCTGTAGGATTATCTTCGGGATGAGGCGTATCGGTAAGAATCGCCATCGTACTATAGAAGAGATCATTCAAACCACCATTTAATTCATACATCAATTCGTTAGGAGGCAGAATATCCGGGAATACGATGTGCTGGTCATCCAAGTCTTTCTTGTAGGCAGGCACATTCTTGATATTGTTTCGGGTTCGTCTAACCGTCACTTTATCAATCACTTGCGTTCTTATTTTTTCGTAGAGGTCATCGGTACGCTTGGCAAATTCTGCATTTCTTTCGTTATGCTTGTCTAATTTACGCTCACGCATCAGCTTATCATATTCTTCTATCCATGGAGAGAAGGTTACAGGCAGATTCTGGATGCCTTCAATGGTGGAATAGCGGGCATTCTGGAAGAGAAGCAAGAGATTCAGAAGATCGGTTGGACGATTATTGAGCGGAGTAGCCGAAAGCAGCATCACCTTCTTGTGATGGCCCTTTACCAAACCTTCGTTCATGCGAGGAGTCTTGCAGATTAACTGCAAATCATCGTATCTGCCAGCGGTGGCTCCACGGAAGTTATGCGCCTCATCAACAATCACCAGGTCATACTCTCCCTTTTCACGAAAGTTGCCTTCGCCCTCTATGATTTTATTCAGACTGCCATTGCTCACAAACTGGGCGTAGCGCTTGATGCCGAAAAGCTTGAAAGTGTCAGTCCAGTTCTTTTCCAAGGCTGGCGGATAAACCACCAGGATATTGGTGTATCTTCCATTTGCTTCAACAAATCGCTTGGCAATCATCGTGGCTACAATGGTTTTACCCAAACCCACCACATCGGCAAGGAAGAAACCATTGTGCTGCATCAGCATCTGATAACCCTGAATCACGGCATCGTGCTGATAGCGGATATCCTTCACACCCTCAGGCATTTCCATCGTAAAGTCATCCTCCACCTGCGAACCGAAAGTATCTATCAGCACCTTCATATAGAGTTCGTATGGTGTAGGCAACTGGGCAAGATGAGTCTTCGCCTTCATCTGCTCGATGTCTTGCAGATTCAGAGGAACGGCCTGCTCCCAAAGCTGCTCAAATTCCTGCTTGCAATATTCCACATCATCATAATCCTTCATCGCCACGTTCAACTCATACCGGTTGCCAGGCACGGTTCCCATACCGGAATCGGATAGATTAGAGGACCCCATGATAACCCAGCCATCAGAGTTTGGATTATGGTTTTCCGGGAGAAGAAGATAGAATTTGGCATGGAGGTTCTTGCTGCGATGGATGCGCATCTCCAGTTTTTTGTCGATGATATCCTGGCAAAACTGGAGGATACCTCTCTCCGTCTGCTCATCATAGCCTGCATTCTTCACTTCCTCGACGAAATCGTGAGAATAGGCATCGATGACGGCTTGTTCATCAATCTGTCCGAAAAAGAGTTTGGATTGCTTACGGAATATGTTGTCGATATTGATACCTACCAATATCTGTATCTTTTTGACGTGTTCAAATTCCTCACGAAGTTTGAAATAGCCCGAGCTTCGGAAATATCCTACTACGGCCTGAAAGGCATGAAAATCAAGCATATTATGGGCTATTCCCTTGAACTTCTCGAACAGGGAATTATCTGGAGTATTATTGAAAAACTTAGTGCTCATCTGTCTGTATCTCCTTAGGCTATTGGCACTTCCGCCATTCCCCTAAGCAGAAACATTCTTGTTAGTTTGTATGGTTGCTACCAAAACAGAAATGGCGTAGGGAATCTATCACTCGCATTACCCTTGCCTATTGAGGTCCTAGGAAAACCTTTGATATTAAGGGTAAGAAGCAACAGAAACCTACGCCAAACTTGCATATAGATGATAGCATAGGATGCACTCTTCCCATAGAATGGAAAGGGCACACCTATGCCTGTGTATATACACGTAAGCGAAGGCGCCTACCGCTGTCTTCATCTGAATATCAATTTGAAATTTCCTAGGTTTCAATAGACCAGAAGAAAACGTAGTACACGTCTTTCTTAATTATGATAGGCCAAGCCATGGACTTTTACTTAGCCGGCGACTCATCGCCAGCCATCCACAGCAAGACAACTGCAAAAGTAATAAAAAGAATTGGGATTTGCAAGAAAATCGGAAAGTTTCTTGCAAATCCCAATAAAATAGTATAAAACTCATTTTTATTTATTCTTTTCTCTTCACCCAAACCTTGTGGCTACCGCTGCCCATCGAACCTATCGGCGAATTTCGGTCGGCGGTGATTTCCTTCAGCTCCAGGGAGGCGGCGGTGCGGCTCAGGTTGTTGATGTAGGCATAATCAGAGAGGGTGATGAGACCATTGGCTTCTATCACCTCCAGGGCACGGGCGATGCGCTCTTCCCTGGAATAGAGCTGCTTGCGAATCACCTTTACACCACCCATATCACGCTCCAGGTCACGATCGGTTTCTCGCTTCACCTCCTTGATAAACTCAGGAGATGCCTTGAAGTTGATGTCCTTCACTCCTACCTTGCGATACGTCATCTTATCCTCTTCACTCTGCATTTCCGTAGGCTTATCGTCCTCGAAACCGAGGGAGAGGGAGAAGGTACCGATACCTTCCAGATTCACATTGTAGCCCATGGAGAGCATTTCTACCAGCATATCAGCCACATCTAGCAATACTGCCTCCGTGGTACTTTCCGAAATACCACGATGGTAGCCCTGCATCCTCTTGATGAACTCTTTTCTGGATAGTGTCCGATTGGTCACTATCTTGGGATAAACTCTGCGCTTGCCTTCATTACGCATGTCAGTTAACTCTTGCAACTTGTACTTTGCCATACCGATTCCTTTCTTATTAAGTTTGTTATCACTCCATATTGAGACAGCCATTACAGTCAAGAGTAATGATGATTGCTCCTCATCATAATAGTTCTCAAACCTAGAGATAAAAGTATTTATCCCTAGATGAAAGTTCCGTTCAACGACGTTGAACCGATATTTAGCGACGCTGAACGAAACTTTCTACTAGGCAAAGATACAACTTTATCCTATATTAAACAAGACTTTTCCTAAGATTAACACAAAATTAATACTGGAAGGAGGGAGAAAGGAGATAAGAGAAGGAAGAAAGAAGATAAAAGGAGGAGAGAAAAGAAATAAGGGGAGAAAAGAAATAAAAGGTATAAGGAAATGAGATAAGGGGCATAAATGAAGAA
>ONZR01000602.1_pt1 | contig 14127 bp, 11 predicted proteins | sample 1671691 | NCBI WGS metagenome assembly ONZR01 (sample SAMN06348182, study PRJEB24527) | human gut metagenome | biome: human gut; feature: ankylosing spondylitis patient; material: feces | host: Homo sapiens | place: China | collected 2015-10 | reverse complement strand
AAATAAAAAGAAGGTGCGCCGGCTCTCGCCGGCGCTTAATAAGGGGTTTAGTTGGAAGCCATCTTTTTTGCTGCAGACTCTACGTAGTTGGCCATGTCGGCTACGTCGCAGACGTCTTCGAAGCGGACGGGCTTGGACTCGAGCTCGGCGAGCTGGGTCGGGGCGACCGTGTTGGTGGCCTGCTCGAGTACACGCATAGCCTCAAAATCATCCTCGGGAACGTCGAGGCCCAAGGCGTCGCAGCAGGCGCGCGGGAACTTGTAGGGGCTGGCGGTCGAAAGCAGCACGCGGGCCTTGGCGCCCTCGGCGGGAGCGACCTGCTCAAAGACGTGATAGCCGCAAGCGGTGTGCGGGTCGATCACGTAGCTGTTCGCATCCCAGCAGCTCTTGATGGCAGTGCAGACTTCGTCCTCGCTGGCCCAGCCGCAGCCAAAGACGCTCTGAATCTTTGCCAGCAGGTCGGCGGGAACCTCATAGCGGCCGGTCTGGGCAAGCTGCTCCATAAGGCCGGCAACGAGCTCGCAGTCGCCATCGGACAGGAAGTAGAGCATGCGCTCCAGGTTAGAGCTGATGAGGATGTCCATCGATGGCGAGATGGTCGTGAAGAACGGACGGTTGCGGTCGTAGACGCCGGTGGTCAGGAAGTCAGCGAGCACGTTGTTCTTGTCGCTCGCGACGATGAGCTTGGCGACGGGCAGGCCCATGCGCTTGGCATAGTAGCCGGCCAGGATATCGCCAAAGTTGCCGGTCGGTACGCAGAACTCCACGGAATCGCCGGCCTCGATGGCGCCGGCGCGCAGCAGCTGCGCATAGGCGGCAAAGTAGTAGACGACCTGCGGCACCAGGCGGCCGACGTTGATGGAGTTGGCGCTCGAAAGCACCGTGCCAGCGGCCTCCAGGCGCTCGGCAAGCTCCTTATCGGCAAAGATGCGCTTGACGGCGCTCTGGGCGTCGTCAAAGTTGCCGCGGATACCGCAGACGGCGACGTTGTCGCCCTCCTGCGTGGACATCTGCAGGTTCTGGACGCGGCTGACTTTGCCTTCGGGATAAAAGACGGTAATACCCGTGCCCGGAGCGTCGGCAAAGCCAGCGAGTGCGGCCTTGCCGGTGTCGCCCGACGTGGCGGTGACGATCATGATGCGCTCGGCGCCGCCGTCCTTGGCGGAAGTGCGGGCCATCAAGCGGGGGAGCATCTGCAGGGCGACGTCCTTAAAGGCACTCGTGGGGCCGCCAAAGAGCTCCATCACATAGGTCTGAGGGGCGTCAGCGCCCAGCGCAGCGTCGAGTTTGACGAGCGGCGTAACCTCTTCACTCGCGAACGTGCCGCGGTATGCCTCGTCGACACACGCCGAAATTTCTTCGGCCGTGTAATCATTCAGTAACATTCCCAACACATCTTGAGCGATTTCAAAGTACGATTTATCTGCAAGCGAGCTGATATCGACCTGCTGGGTGCCGAGCTCGTCCGAGACAAACAAACCCCCGTCGGGAGCGATGCCGGTGCGGATTGCCACCTTACTTGAGCACGATAAAGTGCGTCCTCGTGTACTATGATAAGTTCCCATATAACACTGCTCCTCGGATGCCTTGGTCCCAATCGGTGAAACCATGGTATCAGAGCGCGCAAAATAGGTTCGCAGAGGCTTTTTAGAAAGGTAACCTCCAGCCCATGATTAAGATTGCCAAGTTTGGCGGCTCGTCGGTCGCCGACGCCGAACACTTTAAGAAGATCAAGGCCATCGTCGATGCCGACCCGGCTCGCCGTTTTGTGGTGGTTTCCGCCTGCGGTCGCCGTTTTAAGGGCGACACCAAGGTGACCGACCTGCTCTATCTGGTCAATGCGCACGTTAAGTACCACGTGTCGTGTGAGGAGCTGCTCGAGGACATTGGCCAGCGCTATTTTGATATCGCGGACGAGCTGGAGCTCACCTATCCCATCCGTGAGGAGTTCGCGGCCTTTGCCGAGCGCGCCCGCTCCGGTGGCTACTCTACTGAGGAGCTCGTAAGCCGCGGCGAGTACTTTACCGCGCGCCTGATGGCCGAGTACCTGGGCCTGCCGTTCCTGGATGCCGCGACGGTCGTGGCGTTCCATCATGACGGTACGCTCAGCATGAACCGCACCGCCGAGCTGGTGCAGGAGTACGGCCAGCAGGGCGGCTTTGTTATGCCCGGTTTCTACGGCGCGACGCGTGAGGGGCAGATCAAGCTGCTCGACCGTGGCGGCGGCGATATTTCCGGCTCGATTCTGGCCAAGTGCCTTGGTGCCGACCTGTACGAGAACTGGACCGACGTTTCGGGCTTCTATTCTGCCGATCCGCGTATTGTTCCCGAGGCTCAGCCCATTGCGCGCGTTACCTACGAGGAGCTGCGCGAGCTTTCGTACATGGGTGCAAGCGTCCTGCACGAGGAGGCCGTGTTCCCCGTGCGCGAGGCAGGCATTCCGCTGGTCATCAAGAACACCAATGCGCCGCAGGACCCCGGCACCATCATTAGCGAGACGGCTGACGAGGGTGAGGCGGAGCCTATCATTACCGGCGTGACCGGCAAGCGCGGCTTTGTCGCCATCAACGTTGCCCGCGACCGCACCAAGCCCCGTGTCGGCTTTATGCGCCGTGCACTTTCGGTGTTCGAACGCTATGACGTTTCCGTCGAGCATATGCCCACCGGCGTCGACCGCTTTGGCGCCGTGGTGCAGGAGCAGGATGTGCACGACTCGCTGTACTCGCTCGTGGGCGACATTCAGCAGGAGGTCGAGCCGCTCGAGATCGAGGTTGTCGAGGGTTTGGCGCTCATCGCGACCGTCGGCCGTAACCTTCGCGGCCGCGCAGGTATCTCGGGCCATCTGTTTGGCATGCTTGGTCAGGCCGGCGTGAGCGTACGTATGATTTCGCAGAGCTGCGACGAGATCAACATCATTATCGGCGTAGAGGAGAAGGACTTCGACCTGGCGATTCGGACCATTTACCGCGCCTTCTCCGATGAGAACGGCATTGTGAAGGTCTCCGACCTGGAGGCTCCCGCGCCGGTCGATCCCGTCCCGGCCGCGCTCCACAAGTAGCTGCTATCCCAGTAGATTTTTGGGACTTGCCTCAAAAATCTACGGCTGGGCGTTTCGTTTCGGTTTCGTTTCGACGGGGCGGGTTTCGTGCCCGCCCCGTTCTTGTATACACTGGCAACAATAATCGGCCTGCTCGGCGTGCGGGCAAAAGCCACAGCCTTTAAAGGGGGAAGCATGAAACAGTACACGGTTGCTATTTTGGGCGCGACGGGAGCCGTGGGCACCCAGATGCTCGAGTGCCTCAACGAGCAGGAGTTTCCGATCGGCAAGCTCAAGCTGCTAGCGAGCGCGCGCTCTGCGGGCAAGACCGTCGAGTTCCGCGGCGAGCAGGTTGTGATTGAGGAGGCTTGCCCCGAGGCCTTTGAGGGCTGCGACATCGTGCTCGGCGCCGCCGGCGACGATATTGCGAAGGAGCTGCTGCCCGAGGCCGTCAAGCGCGGCGCCGTCGTGGTCGACAACAGCCACGCCTTCCGCATGGATCCCGAGGTGCCGCTGGTTGTGCCTGAGATCAATGCCGACGACATCAAGTGGCATCACGGCCTTATCGCCAATCCCAACTGCGCGACCATCATCGGCCTGGTTCCTACGTGGCCGCTGCATCAGCTCGCCGGCGTGAAGCGCATGATCGTCTCGACGTATCAGGCTGCTTCGGGTGCCGGCGCTCCCGGCATGGCCGAGCTCGAGGCTCAGCTGGCCGCCCTGGGCCGTGGCGAGGAGATTCCTGAGCCGCGTGCATTTGCCGCCCAGCTCGCGAGCAATCTGATTCCGCAGATTGGCGGTGTCAAGGAAGAGGGCTTTACCTCCGAGGAGATGAAGTTGCAGAACGAGGGCCGCAAGATCATGCACCTGCCCGAGCTGCGCGTGAACTGCACCTGCGTGCGCGTGCCCGTGCTGCGCTCGCACTCCGAGAGCATTACGCTCGAGTTTGAGCGCGACATTACGGTCGAGGAGGCTCGTGCTGCGCTGGCTGCCGCTCCGGGCGTCAAGCTGGTTGACGACATGAGCGCCGAGGATGCGCACGACCGCTTCCCTATGCCGATGGATACGTCCGACCAGGACCTGATCTGGGTCGGCCGCGTGCGTCGCGACATCTCGAACCCCGAGGCCGCGCGCGGTATCACCTTCTGGTGCTGCGGCGACCAAATCCGTAAGGGCGCGGCAACCAACGCCGTCCAGATCGCTAAGCTGCTCTGCGAGTAGTGTGACCTATCCGGCGGGAGCCGGGCTTGGTTTTCAGAACGTCCTCGACCATGTGTGGCGCCTTGTCCTGCTCCTTCGGAGCCGCGGACAAGGCGCCACACTGGTCTGCGGAGTGTTCTGAAAACCAAGCCCGGCTCCCGCCTGCGGTGACTCGGCTGCGAGCGGCCTGCGATGGGGTCGTTGTTGGTTGGGGCCGCTGGGCTGATGGGGCACGTGGCTGTTGCGGGCCCTGATCCCGGCGGCGGCCTCGGCGCTTTGCGCCTGCCGCCTTGGGGGACTGTGGGGCGCGGCCGGCAGCTGCGGCGCGTTGCGCCTGCTGCCTTGGGTGACTTTGGGGTCGATTGGGGTTGTCTGCACAATTCGCGGTATTATGTTGCGGAGTTTTGAAAGGAGCCGCTGGTGGTCACGACGACATTTGCTTCGCCTTTGGGCGAAATCTTGCTTGCCGCTGATGGCCGCGGTCTGACGGGGCTTTGGTTTGAGGGGCAGGAGCACTTTGGTTCCACGCTTCTCCGGGAAGACTCCGAACATGTTGAAGGCGCCGACGCGGTTTCCGGTACCGGTGGCATGTTGCCGGTGAGTCCGGCAAATGGCGCGGCTTCTTCGGTGCTTGAGCGTTCTTGGGCTTGGCTGAATGCTTATTTTGCGGGGCAGGAGCCTCGGTTTACGCCGCCGTTGCATATGATCGGCACGGCGTTCCAGCGCGAGGTTTGGTTTGAGCTGCTTTCTATCCCGCGTGGCGAGGTCGCTACGTATGGCGAGATCGCCCAGCGTGTTGCGGCTCGACATCATGTGCCGGGAAACGAGGCACCCGTTGTATCTCCTCGCGCGGTGGGGGCTGCGGTTGCGCGTAACCCCATTTCGATTATCGTGCCATGCCATCGCGTGGTCGCGGCCGACGGATCGCTCAACGGATATGCTGGCGGCCTTGATCGCAAGGAGTGGCTGCTTCGGCTTGAGGGCGCGTACGAGGAATAACGCTCGAACGCTTTGCATAACTAGGACGCCGCGAAAGGACGAGCCTCCGTCCTTCTACGGCCGGCATGCGTCCAGACGCTTGGCATCTGCGCTTTAAGTTTGGCTAAGCCATATCTTGCGTATTTGAAAACGCGCAGGTTGAGCCGCTAGGGCTGTGCTAAGGCAGCTTTCGGTGCGCTATTATCGGCAGTATCGAAACCTGTATTTCCATGCGCCAAAGGAGCAACTATGAAGCTGATGCTTGCCGAGGACGAACCTGGTCTCTCCCGCGCCCTCACCGCGATTCTTCAACATAGCGACTACGAGGTCGACACCGCCCTCGACGGCTTGACGGCGCTCGAGAATCTACTCACCAACGATTACGACGCCGCAATCCTGGACATCATGATGCCCGGCATGGACGGCATCGAGGTGCTCAAGCGTACACGCGCCGCCGGAAAGCGACTGCCCATCATCATGCTCACGGCAAAAAGCGAGGTGTCCGATAAGGTCGAGGGCCTGGATGCCGGTGCCAACGATTACCTGACCAAGCCGTTTGCCGCCAAGGAACTGCTTGCGCGTATTCGTGCCATGACGCGTGCCGCGACGGCAATTGACGCCACGACGCTCAGCGTGGGTAACGTGCGCCTCGACACGGCGGCTTGCACGCTTGTGGGACCTTTGGGCGAGGAGCACCTGGCCAATCGCGAGTTTCAGCTTATGGAACTCTTTATGCGCAACGCCGGCACGCGCATGCCCACTGAACGTCTGATGCTCGAGGTTTGGGGTGAGGACGCGCCCGAAGGCGCCAACGTGGTGTGGGTTTATATCTCGTACCTGCGCAAAAAGCTGACGGCGCTTGGTGCCAACGTTGCCATCCGCGCGTCGCGCAACCAAGGATATTCGCTCGAGGTTGTCGAGGAAGGAGAACGGGCGTGAGCGTGCGCACGTGGTGCAAGCGCATGGCGGCGAAGCTCGGCATGGGTGTGGGCTCGGGTAATCCGGGGCGCGCCGATGCTGCCAGTGCAATGGGCCGTCGCCTGCGTCGTAAGTTCATCCTCGTTGCCATGGGCGCTGTGACCGTGGTGCTCACGCTCATCATCGCTGGCATCAACATTGTCAATTATTCGCATGTTTGCAAGATGGCCGATGCACGACTGGACTATATCCTGGCAGGCAAGGATGGCATTGATGGGGAGGGCGAGCCTAAGACCGGTCCCGGTCAGGATGCGGTTGCCGGCAAGGTTGCTACCGGTAACCGGGCGGCCGTTCGCGATGTGCATTTTGAAGGCATGACGGCGGAGTCTCCCTTCGACACGCGCTACTTTACGGTGTCGATTGCCGGCGGGCAGGTGACCGATGTCAACACGGCCCGCATTGCCGCGGTAGGTGCCAAGCGTGCCGCCCGCATCGCTGCAGGACTATATTCCAAGGGTTGGACTTCGGGCTTTTCTGGCAACTACCGTTATACGGCTACGGTTCAGGGCGACAAGACAACCTATGTGTTCGTGGACTGTTCACGCGAGCTTGCAAGTTTCCATTCGTTTTTGAGCGCGAGTGTGGCAATCAGCTGCATTGGCTGGCTGGCGGTGCTGGCAATTGTAACGGTCGCCTCGGGTGCGGTGATTCGGCCGATGGTCGAGAGTTATAGCAAACAGAAGCGCTTCATTACCGATGCAAGCCACGAGATCAAAACGCCGCTGGCCGTGATTGACGCCGCCAACGAGGTCCAAGAGATCGAGAGCGGCGAGAGCGAGTGGACGCAGAGCATTCACGAGCAGGTCGCGCGGCTGACGGCGCTCACGGAGCGTCTGGTGTTCCTGGCGCGTATGGACGAGGGTTCGGCCGGCTTTACTATGGCGACGATTGATCTTTCGGAGGCCGTGGACACGGCTGCGACGCCATTTGAATCGGTGGCGGTTTCGCGCGGAAAGCGGCTGTCGACGTCGATCGCGAGCGGTGTGCGGGCCCATGCCGATGCCGCGGCAGTGGCGCAGGTTGTTGAGCTGCTGCTGGACAACGCCACACGCTACGCAAGCGAGGACAGCGTGATCGAGCTGAGCCTGCGTGCCGTTTCGCGCGGTGCGGGCAAAGGCTCGGCCGAGCTTGTCGTATCGAATGCTGTTGATGAGCTGCCCGAGGGCGACCTGGACCGGCTGTTCGACCGCTTCTATCGTGCGGACGTGTCGCGCAGCTCCAAGACAGGTGGCTCGGGCGTGGGGCTGTCCGTCGTGCGCGCCATCGCCGAAGCCCATGGCGGATCAGCCACCGTATCCGGCCACGATCATCAGATCACCTTCACCGTCCGCCTCTAAGACCTGCCAAAAAGGGACAGGTTTATTTTGGCAGGTTTTATCTGTGCAGACGGCAGCGGAGGCTGGCGGTGATCGGCGCCATGAACGCCACCGACCCAAATAAACGCACCTCTAACTGCTAAAATATGGACATCGTTGTTCGGCTCCCGAAGGAAAGGAGACGGTCATGCAGTACGAGATCGGCGGAGGGGCTTTCCCGGTTGTTACGTGCAACCTTAGCGACGGCGAATCCATGATCACCGAAAGCGGTGCCATGGTCTGGATGACCCCCAACATGGAGATGTCCACCTCGGGCGGTGGTATAGGCAAGATGTTCTCTAAGGCTTTTTCGGGTGAGGCGTTGTTCCAAAACATTTGGACCGCGCACGGCGATGGCATGATTGCGTTTGGCTCTTGCTTCCCCGGCCGCATTATACCGATCGAGATTGGCCCTGGTAAGAGCTGGATTTTGCAGAAGCGTTCGTTCCTTGCCGCGGAAAGTGGTGTTGAGCTGAGCATCCACTTTAACAAGAAGGCAAAGACCGGCGTCTTTGGCGGCGAGGGTTTTATCATGCAAAAGCTCACGGGCTCGGGTATTGCCTTTGCCGAGATCGACGGCGACCTAGTTGAGTACGAGCTTGCTGCTGGCCAGCAAATGATTGTAGATACCGGCAACGTGGCCGGCTTTGAGGAGACGGTGAGCATCGACGCGCAGATGGCCAAGGGCGTCAAAAACATCATGTTTGGCGGTGAAGGCGTGTTCAACACTGTGCTCACCGGTCCGGGGCGCATCTGGCTGCAGACAATGCCCATTTCCAATCTTGCGGCAGCAGTGGCTTCGATGACCAACAATAATAACTAATCGTGTATAGGATGACGCGCGCGGCGGGCCCGGCCTGTCGTGCGCGTTTTTTGGTGGCAAACGCCCTGTTTATCGGGTGCGGCTGTGCTCCTGCAGGGCGTAGATCGATTTGTCCATGTTGAACAGATAAGCCACAACGCAGACGATGAAGAACATCGGCAGATTACCGAAACCGAAGACCTCGCAGCCAATGAGGATCGGCGCGAGTAGCGTGTTGGTGGCGCTGCCAAAGACGGCGGCGTATCCCAGCGCGGCGCAGAGCTCGACGGGCATGCCGAGAATCCCGGCGAGTACGACACCCAGGCTGGCTCCGATGGAGAACAGCGGCGTCACCTCGCCACCCTGATATCCTGCGGAAAGCGTGGCGATGGTGAGTACGAATTTGAGCGCCCAGTCCCAAGGCATGATCGACGCCTCGCCGTTGTCACCCAGTGCCGCGGATATCAGGTTGGTGCCAAGGCCGCAGTATCGCCCCTGCCACAGCGCGAACAGAATCGCCGACAGCGCAAGGCCCATAACGGCAACGCGTATGTAAGGGCTGGGGAGCAGCCGCGCTGCAAGGGTCTTGGCATGGGCAAGGCACCAGGCAAAAGCTCCACCTACCATACCAAACGCGATACCCAACAGCGCCAGTCGTCCAAGACCGGGGAGGTCGAGCGCATACGAGGCGGTAATGGCGACCTCGAACTTCTCGAGTCCCAGAGCGCCGGAGGTCATGCTTGCGGCAAGCGAAGCCGTAAGCGCGGGAAACAGCGCGCGGTATTCCATGCGTCCTGCGACCAGTACTTCGATCGCAAAGACCGTGGCGGCGAGGGGCGTTCGGAAGAGTCCGGCAAAGCCGGCGGCCATGCCGATAAGCAAAAACGTGTTGCCGGGGTCTCGGAAAGGTAGACGTCGGCCGATCCAATGCGAGACGGTTGCGCCGATCTGCACGGCTACGCCTTCTCGTCCCGCGCTGCCGCCAAAGAGATGCGTGGCCCACGTGCTCAGCATAATGAGCGGCACCAAACGTGGGGAGATGGCGTCCTCGCGTCCGTGGCCTACGTCGAACACCAGACTCATGCCGCGGTCGGTGCCCTTGCCCCAGGTGCGGTAGGCAAACACGATGGCAAGGCCCGCAAGAGCGAGAAAGGGGAGCAGCAACGCGACGTGCGAGTCCCGGAAGGCGCCAATTGCCAGGAGCACACGACCAAAAAGGGCACAGATGGCGCCAACGATAACGCCGATAGGGATTCCGACGGCGCCCATGAGCACGAGACCGCTATAGGTGTTGACCAGGCGTTTAATCCTGCTCGATGCGCTGCTTTCTGACATTTTGCTTTCCGACACTTGCTCTCTTGATAGAAAAAGAGCTGGAGTTGCGCATCGTTGAGAGGCTTTCCAGCTTTAGCAAAACAAACTTATAAGATGCGACGGGCCGCGTCAAGATAATTACCGGACGGCCTAGGAGGCGGCTGGTTGGCTGGCTTAAAACCTAGCGCGTGAAATGACGCCCCACGCTATTCAGCGCGCTTGATAGGATGACGAACCACGGTCTTAAGTTTCTCCGGTGCGCATTTGCGTGGATCGGAGAGATAGATTTCGTGATGTAAACGGGTGTCTGAGAAGTCGGGAACATAGCCCAGCTCGGTCGTGTATTCATGCATAGCGTCTACGGTCGCCGGTTCGTTGTCGTAGGGCCCGGTGTGCATACATTGAACGCAGAGACCCTCGTCAACTTTAAGCAGTTCGACGGCGGAAAAGTCCAGTTTCTTTTTGGTCGTGGCTTCCGCGACTGCCCAGCCAAAGTCATCTCGGGTGACGAAATCGGGCAGGCGGATGCACGAGATAAAGTTGAAATTGTCCTTGCGTACATAATCGATGTCGCCGCTCGGGGACTCTTGCCACCAGAACCCTCGAGCGGCGGTACCACAAAGTCGAAATAGCCCTCGATACTCCTTGAGCCTTTCTTCGACATCTTGACGGTATAGGCGATGCCGTAAAGTAGCGGCAGGGCGTTTTGATACTCGCCACCTTCGGTATTTGGGTCACCCTTTCCGCGAACGGCAACGTAGCTCATAGGCGGGACAGTTACGATACTCGGCTTGCTTGCAGGTTTGTAGAGCTCCTTGCATTCCTTCTTAAAGTCGAACGCCATGTTGGCCGCCTTTCTGCGTATTGGCCTGCTTAGATAGTTGAATCATATCATAGAAACGAACAACTGTTCGAATGATTTGGCTGACAGATTGAGATGCGTGCGTTGTGTTTGGCGGTCGGCCTGACCCCGTTGATGATTTCTCGGCCTCCCCGGCGCCCTATCTATAGCTGCCGTTTCCCCATATAAAACCTGCCAAAATAAACCTGTCCCTTTTTGATAGGTGCGAAATGGGTAATACTAAAGAGTTATCCGACCAGATGGGAACCGATCGATGGCCTATATCGAATTTAAAGACGTCATCAAAGCATACGGCGAGGGCGATGCCCGCATTCACGCGCTCGACGGCGCGAGCTTTACCGTTGAGCGTGGCGAGCTTGCCATTATCTTGGGCGCTTCGGGCGCCGGTAAAACCACGGCGCTCAACATTCTGGGTGGCATGGATACGGCGACTTCCGGCACCGTGACGGTGGACGGGCGCGATGTGAGCTCCGCTAACGAGGCGCAGCTCGTGGAATACCGCCGCGCCGACGTCGGCTTTGTCTTCCAGTTCTACAATCTGGTCCCCAACCTGACGGCGCTCGAAAATGTTGAGCTTGCGGCGCAAATCTGCCCCGATTCGCTCGATGCCGAGCAAACGCTTTGCCAGGTTGGCCTGGGCGACCGCCTTGCTAACTTCCCCGCGCAGCTATCGGGCGGCGAGCAGCAGCGTGTGTCCATTGCCCGCGCGCTGGCCAAAAACCCCAAGCTGCTTCTATGCGACGAGCCCACGGGCGCCCTCGACTACAAAACCGGCAAGCAGATCTTGCAGCTGCTGCAGGACACCTGTCGCAAGCAGGGCATTACGGTCATTATCATCACCCACAACTCTGCGCTGGCGCCCATGGCCGATCGCCTGATCCGCTTTAAGAGCGGCCGCGTGGAGAGCGAGACGGTCCAGCAAAATCCCGTGTCTATCGAGACAATCGAGTGGTAGCGCCCATGGACCAGGACCGCCAAAACAGCCAAAACCACGATACGGAGCACGCGGGCCGCGACCGGGAGTTCGCGACCTACCGTACCGCCCAAAGCTCAAACGATATGGTGCCGACGGTATTTCGCCGTGGCATCTACCGCACAATCCGCGGCAGTCTTAAGCGCTTCCTATCTATCGTGGTCATCACCGCGCTCGGCGTGAGCGTGATGTGCGGCCTCAAGGCGGGTTGCGAGGATCTGTGCGATTCGGTCGACGCCTACTTCGACCAGCAAAATGTCTATGACATTAACGTGCAGTCGACCTATGGCCTGACTGACGATGATCTCGACGCCATCCAAGAGGTCGATGGCGTCGAAACGGCCGAGGGCATCTACGCCGAGACCGCCTACACCGCCGTGGGCACAACGCGCGAGCGCGTGGTCGTGCAAAGTCTCTCCAAGGAGAACATCGATCAGCCGGTGCTCGTGAACGGCGATTTGCCCGAGAGCGCCGATGAAGTCGCGGTGACTTCGAAGTTCCTGAAGGCTTCGGGCAAAAAGCTCGGCGATACGGTGAGTTTTGCCGCCAATGACGCGAGCTCGTCGAACCAAAGCGCCAAGGATCAGTTTGCCGCGGGCGATTACACCATTACGGCCGAGGTCCTCGATCCCACTGATGTGAGCTCCGACTCGACAGTCAACGCCTTTCGCGCTGCTTCGGCGGCGGACTATAAGTTCTATGTGAGCGAGGACGCCGCGACGTCGTCGTCCTATTCCGCAGTCCACGTAGTCGTCGAAGGAGCCAAGAGCCTCAACTCCTATTCGGATGCCTACGCGGCAAAGATCAACAAGGTCAAGGGCAATATAGAGAAGATCCGCGAGGAGCGTGAGAAGGCGCGCGCTCAGGAGCTGACAGTCGACACGCCGGCAAGCTTGGATGCGGCCGAGCGCCAGGCGAATATGCTCTTTGGGATTGAGCAGGACAACATCAATCGCATGGCCCAGGGCAGCGAGGAACGCGTCCAGGCTCAGGCCGACCTGGATCAGCGCCGCGCCGCCGCCGACCAGCAGTTTGCCGATGCCCGCGCCGAGCTTTCCGATTTGGGTGAATGCACGTGGTACATCCAGGACCGCGACAATATCGCAAGCTACTCAAGCGTGGAGAGCGATAGCTCGTCAATTGAGGCTATTGCGACGGTGTTCCCGTTCATCTTCTTTATCGTCGCCGTGCTCATCAGCCTCACCACCGCCACGCGTATGGTCGAGGAGGAGCGCACGCTCATTGGCCTGTACAAGGCGCTCGGCTACTCGCGCGAGCGCATCCTGTCCAAATACGTGGACTATGCGCTGTGGGCGTGCCTGATTGGCGGCGTGCTCGGCAATATCATCGGCTTTGTGGGCCTGCCGCTGTTCCTGTTTACGGTGTTCGACGACATGTACTCGCTGCCCCAGATGCTGCTTTCGTACGACATCGTGTCCTCGATCGTCTCGGTGGCGCTGTTTGCCGTGGGCGTGGTGGGCGCCACAATTATCGCCTGCCGCCACGAGATGGCCGAGACCCCGGCCTCGCTCATGCGCCCCAAGGCCCCGCGCGCCGGCTCGCGCATCCTACTTGAGCGCATCGGCTTTATCTGGCGCCGCATGGGCTTTTTGAACAAGGTGGCTGCGCGCAACCTGTTCCGTTACAAAAAGCGTGCCTTTATGACCATCTTTGGCATCGCGGGTTGCACCGCGCTTGTGATCTGCGGTATGGGTATTCGCGATACGTCGGTGGCGCTTTCGCCCAAACAGTACGGGCATATCACGCGTTATGACTTGCTGGCGGTCGCCAACCCCGATGACTTTACGCAGACGTGCGCGGCGTTGGATGAGCGCAGCGCGGCCAATGATTCCAACGTGACCGTGACTTCGACGCTGCCGATTATGACCGACAACGTCACCTTTACGTTTGGCGGCAAGAGCGAGACCGTGCAGCTGATCGTGGTGCCCGATGACCGCACGAACGACCTGGACGACTATGTGCGCCTCGAGGACGAGTCCAAAGAGCCGCTGTCTTTGCGTGACGGAGACGTGTATCTGAGTAAGAGTTCACAGCTGGTGCTGGGGATTCAGCCGGGCGATACGGCATACGTCCAGGATTCGTCGCTCAATGTTGCCAAGGTCAAAGTCAGTGACATTTCGCTTAACTATCTTGGCAACACGCTTTACATGACGCAGGGCACCTATGAGCGCGCGTTCGGTCGAAGCGCACGCCTCAACGGCGTCTTTGTGCTGCTTAAGGGCTCGTCGGCCGACCAGATTGCGTTTAGCAAGAAGCTTAAGAGCGACGGTTGGCTCACCATCTCGAGCACGGCCGAACATTGGCAGAACTACGAGGCGAACTTTGCGATCATCAATTCGGTCGTGGTGCTCGTGACTTTTATGGCGGCATGCCTGTCGTTTGTGGTGGTGTTTACGCTGTCCAACACGAATATCTCCGAGCGCGAACGCGAGCTGGCGACCATCAAGGTGCTGGGCTTCCGCCGTGGCGAGGTGCACCATTACGTCAACAAGGAGACGTTGATCCTCACGGCAATTGGCGCCGCGCTGGGCGTGCCACTGGGCGGCTTGCTGGCCGAGAGTTTTACGTACATTTTGCAGATGCCGTCGCTGTACTTTGACGTCGAAG
>ONZR01000598.1_pt1 | contig 14218 bp, 12 predicted proteins | sample 1671691 | NCBI WGS metagenome assembly ONZR01 (sample SAMN06348182, study PRJEB24527) | human gut metagenome | biome: human gut; feature: ankylosing spondylitis patient; material: feces | host: Homo sapiens | place: China | collected 2015-10 | reverse complement strand
AACATCGCCCGCTTGAACCGTGAGTTCTTGAAGGCTAAGTTGGCTGACTAATCCACCGTATCTCTTAAGACACAGGAATTTTCTCTCTGCATCTTTACGGATGCGAGAGAATTTTCTCAAAACCCCTTCACTCTTCACATTTTGAGTGTAAGCGGCTGAAGGATAGGTAGTTGGGTGGGTGAAGAGTTGAAGTGACTCTTCACCCACCCTTCACCTTTTTATAGGGATAGGTGAAGAGTGGTGAAGAGTGGTGAAGAGTCAGCGCCACTCTTCACCTCTCAAATCCCCTGTGTTTATCGGGGTTTCAGACGAAAAGGTGAAGGGTGAAGAGTAAAAACGAGAGTAGGCTTTTTTACTGCGGAGGCCTCATTCCAATTTTTGCCTTGCCATGGCATTTTTTTGCCCTTTAGGAGGGCAATTTATTGCCATAGCCAGGCAATAATCCTTATGTCGTGAGAGGTTTAAAAGAACAGAAGTATTAAGCTATAAAAATATAAAGTACCATTCTATAAAGATATAAAAAGAGCATAAATGATGAACCAAGCTACTCAAGACTTTATTCGCCAGCACCAGGACGATGATGTCCGCCAGCTGGCTTTTCTCGGAAGCAAGTATCCGGAAGTAGATATGCCTTTCGCTCTCGATCAGATTCGCGGGCGAAAGATGGCTCGTGTCAAGTTGCCTCGTTGGGCAAGTCTCGAAGGCATCATCTATCCTCCTCATATTTCTATGGAGCAATGCTCCTCTGAATCTACTGCGCTTTACAAGGCAGAACTGGCTGCGAGGTTGCTCGGCTTGCCGGCTTCTTCATCTGGAACCGAGATGAAGGCTGAAAATGAAATAGAGTTTGTTGACCTGACAGGTGGATTTGGAGTAGATTTCTCTTATATCGCAGCCCGATTGGGAGTGAAGTCGATGTACGTGGAGCGTCAGGCTCATCTCTGCGAGGCGGCAAAGGAGAACTTCGGGCGCTTGGGCTTGAAGAACGCCATCGTGAAGAATGGAGATGGAATTGAGGTTCTTCATTCTTTTCTGCCAAAGAAAGATGATGCTGCATCAACTGATGATTCTTTAGGCATCACTTATGACCAACCTCTGTCATTACTTAAGACCAAGCTTGGTCTTAAGTTAATCTTCATTGATCCTGCCCGTAGAGACGATGCGGGCAACAAGGTGGTATCCTTAAAGGATTGCACCCCCGATGTCACCGTTTTGCAGGAAGAGATGCTTTCGAAGGCAGATTACGTTATCATCAAACTCTCTCCGATGCTCGACTGGCACCGTGCCGTAAGCGAATTAAGCCACGTGAGAGAGGTTCATATCATCTCCGTGAACAATGAGTGCAAGGAACTTCTTTTAGTGCTGTCAGCGCGAAATATGGGCGATATGGAGGCTTCTTCGGCAGATGGAGAAGTAAAACATGCCGGGAATCTCCGCATTTATTGCATCAATGATGCACAATCCTTCGTCTGCGACGAGTTGGATATGGAGTCTTCTCCTGTTAGAATAGCTCCGCCAGTTCTTGAAGAGATGCAGTATCTTTATGAGCCGAATGCGTCGTTGATGAAAGCCGGCTGTTTCGGTGTTCTTTCCGATCGTTATGATGCAAGGATGCTTTCCAAGAACAGCCATCTTTTTGTGAGCCAGGTACCTATCGAAGCATTCCCTGGCAGAAGTTTCCGCATCATCGCCATCTCTTCTTTCAATAAGAAGGAGTTGAAGTGTCATCTGTCTGGAATCACCAAGGCGAACATCGCCACCCGCAACTTCCCCCTTTCCGTGGCAGAATTGCGTAAGCGCCTGAAGTTGAAGGATGGCGGTGAAACCTATATCTTTGCCACCACATTGAGCGACGAAAGCCATGTGCTGATGATAACGGAGAAATATTATGTTGGGGCGCAATAAGTCTTCTTTGTGCGCCCAAATATCTATTTTTATCTTAACTGCGGAAAATAATCCATGAAAAAGATACAAGTAATCGTTTTTTTCATTACCTTTGCAAATGATATCACTCTCGCTGTATCAATACACGTAGTGTCTCTTTTCGAAACTTTTATGTTGGGAAGGATAGCGAGGGGCTTGGTATCGCGACATAATATAAATGCGTTTACTTGACGCTTGTTTTTGACGAGTAGAAACTTCGTAACTTTCAATACAGTCTTGAGCATAGTAACAGGTAGAGTTCTCACGTTTTTTATTATTGCCGTGTATATGGATAGTTTGGTTTATGGTTTGGGGAATTCGCCATTTTTGTATAGCCGATACGAGAAATGTGCATATAAAAACTCGTAACTCATTTATGAAGAAAAGATTTACTTTGTTGCTGATATTTTTGTTTGTTAATATCTTTTTATCTACATCGCTGTTTGCTTATGATGTAGAAAAGGATGGAATATATTACAATGTTGTCAGAAAAGCTAAAATTGCAGAAGTAACAAATGGTGAGAAAAAATATTCTGGAGAAATTAAAATTCCTTCTACTATTATCATTAACGATGAAGAGATGACTGTGTCAAAAATTGGAGCAGGGGCTTTTGATGGCTGTTCTTCTCTTACTTCTGTTGTAATTCCAGCCACGGTAACTGTTATTGATAATAGGGCTTTTATGAGTTGTACTTCTCTGTCTTCCATTGCTATTCCTAATTCTGTGGAGTCTATAGGTGAAGCTGCCTTTTATGGCTGCTCTTCACTAAGTTCAATTGTAATACCAAATTCAGTGAAAAATATAGCTCGATTGACTTTTGAAGATTGTACATCACTTATATCTGTTACTATTCCAAAAAGTGTAAATAGCATAGGTGAGTCTGCTTTTTGGCATTGTAGATCTCTTTCAAAAGTGTTTATAAATGATATTGGTGCTTGGTGTGAAATAAAATTTGGGGAAAATGGAGGAAATCCATTAGATTATGCAAAAGGTTTATTTCTAAATAATCAATTAATAACAGATTTGGTAGTTCCTAACACCGTTAAAACTATAAGCGAAAGAGCTTTTATTGGCTATGAGTCCCTTACTTCTGTAACGCTCCCTAATTCGGTTACTTGTATTGATAATTATGCTTTTTTAGGTTGTTCTTCCCTTTCGGCAGTGGCAATTTCAAATTCTGTTGAATTAATAGGAAAGCAAGCTTTTTCAGAGTGTACATCTCTAAAAAATATAATAATTCCTAATTCTGTAAAAAAGATTATGGATATGGCTTTTTGGCGTTGTGGATCTTTGACTTCAATCGTAATACCTAATTCTGTAGTCTTTTTGGGTCAAGAGGTTTTTAGTAAATGTACTGCTTTGTCTGAAGTTTCTTTGGGAAGTAGTGTTCAAAAATTAGAAAAGTATACTTTTTCTGAATGTAAAGAGCTTTCTAGTGTGTATTGTCATTCTGAAACACCACCAGTTGTTGATGCTAATTGTTTTAAGAATTCATTTATAGAGTATGTTCGATTGTATGTTCCTCAAAAATCTGTTGATGTTTATAAAACAGCAGATGTATGGAAAAACTTCAATGTGATAAAAGCTTTGGAAGATAAAGGTGAGGAAGAAAAGCAATGTTCTACACCGAGGATTTCTTATTCTGACGGTAAACTACAATTTGTTAGTGATACTGAAGGAGCAAATTATTATTATAGCCTTAATGTTGCTGATGCAAAAACAGAAAAGACTTTAGTAGAGCGTAGTTCTGTGGATTTGTCAGCTTGCTATGATATAGAATGTTATGCACGAGCAGATGGATATACTCAGTCTGAAACGGCGAAGGCAACCCTCTATTGGCTCAATGCTGAGGGTGGAGATGATACCGATAATATCAATCTCGTGAAGACAAGGGGCGTGATGGTAACGACGGATAACGACATTACCATTTCTGGATTAAATGATGGAGAGGTGGTAACCTTTTATTCTGTAGGTGGCGTGAACCTCGGAAGAGCTAAGGCAGTGCAAGGTGTCCTTCATTTTGCCAAGCCTAATGAAAGCATCATCATTGCCAAGATAAAGGGCAGTGATTTAAAGATAGCTATTAAGTAACATTTGTGTTTGGAAGTCGCAATAGCGACTTCCAAACTTCTACAAGGTCACAATTTGAGACTTTAAATTCATCCTTTTGTATCGTTTAAGGTTCCAATTTGGCACCTCAAACAAAAACATTCTAGAAAATCCTTGCACGTTTCCAATAATAGTTGTATCTTTGCCGAAATATTCAAATCTAAAGGAAATGGCAAAGGAGAAGGAATTGGAACAGGTGGAAGGACAGCAACTGCCTATAGAAAGTAAAGTGGAGTCTCTGATACGAGTTATCAGAGGACAACAAGTGATGCTTGACCGTGACTTGGCTGAGCTGTATGGAGTAGAAACAAGAAGATTGAATGAGCAGGTAAAACGTAATATAGAGCGTTTCCCTGAAGACTTTATGTTTCAATTGACCTCAAATGAATTTGATAACTTGAAGTCGCAAATTGCGATATCAAGTTGGGGTGGTGTAAGAAAACTGCCTTATGCTTTCACAGAGCAAGGGGTAGCTATGCTTAGTGGAGTCTTGAAGTCATCGACAGCTGTTGAAGTAAACATCCGCATCATGCGAGCATTCGTATCTATGCGCCATTTTATGGCGAATAATGCGGCGATTTTCCAACGGTTGGAAACAATCGAATTTAATCAGTTGGAGTCTAATAAGGTTCAGGCCGAGATTCTTGCTCATCAAGAAGTACAAGACCATCGTATAGACGAAATTTTCCGTCGTTTGGACGAAGGTATGCATAAACCGAAGCAAGGAATCTTCTTTGATAACCAAATCTATGATGCTTATTCTTTTGTGTCAGAACTCGTAAAGAGTGCTAAGCAACGTATCATCCTCATAGATAATTATGTGGATGAATCGGTTTTGACTTTATTGGATAAGCGGGAAGATACTGTTTCTGCCATCATTTATACTCAGCAGATAAGTCGCCAGCTTCGTCTTGATGTTGATCGCCATAATAGCCAATATCCTCCGATAGAGATCTCTGTCTTCCGTCGTTCCCACGATCGTTTTCTTTGTATTGATGATACGGTTTATCATGTGGGAGCCTCCATCAAGGACTTAGGTAAAAAATGGTTTGCCTTTTCTAAGATGGAAGACTTCATGCCAGAGGAACTTGTTGCAAAAATCAATGAAAATCAGACAGGAAGTTGAATGGATTTGGTATTGTTGTACAACTGTAAGACGATTACTCATGCCAATAGGGAGTTTTGAGTAGTCCGCCAAAACCACCACTAATCGGGTGATATAAGCCACTTTGTGGCTCGTAATCATTCTTGAACCCCTAAAAAACTGAAAATAAAGATAGCAATATTTGGTCGTTTGGCGAAATATTGCTATTTTTGCATCCTATAATATTGCAAACTAGTTTGAAATCATGTCATTAATAGAAATTAAAAAGGTCGAAAGCAAGAAGGATTTGAAGACGTTCATCGACTTCCACTACGACCTCTACGAAGGCAACGAATATGATGTGCCTAATCTTTTCAGCGACGAAATGAATACCCTGAGCAAGGACAAGAACGCTGCGTTCGAGTTCTGCGAGGCAGAGTATTATCTTGCCTATAAGGATGGAAAACTGGCAGGTCGCGTTGCTGCTATCATCAACCATAAGGCAAACAATAAGTGGGGAAAGAAATCCGTCCGATTCGGATGGATTGACTTCATCGACGACCGTGAGGTTTCGAAGGCTCTCTTGGATGCTGTGGAAAAGTATGGTAAAGAGAAAGGTATGGAGGATATGGTAGGTCCGCTTGGATTTACCGATATGGACCCTGAGGGAATGCTTACCTGGGGTTTCGATCAGCTGGGTACTATGCCTACCATCTATAATTACCCTTATTATCCGGAGCACATCGAGGCCCTGGAGGGTTTTGAGGTAGATAACAAGTATGTGGAGTTCAAGATCATGGTACCTGATACCATACCGGAGAAGTACGCCAAGATAGCGATGATGATAGAGAAGCGCTACAATCTGCATGTGCGCAAGCTTACCAAGAAGGAAGTCTTCCAAGGCGGAATGGGACAGAAAATCTTTGATCTCATCAACGATACCTACAAGGATCTCTATGGATATTCAGAACTCTCGCAAAAGCAGATAGATCAGCTTATCAAGTCGTATCTCGGTTTCCTCGACTTCAACCTTATCACCTGTATCGAGGACTGGACGGACGGAGAGCATAAGCTCATCGGTGTAGGTATCACCATGCCGTCGTTGGCTCATGCCCTGAGAAAGTGCCGCCGAGGCAGATTGCTGCCTTTCGGATGGTTCCACGTGTTGAGAGCCATCAAGCAGCACAAGACCAACATCGTTGACCTCCTCCTCATCGGTATTCTTCCGGAATATCGTGCCAAGGGAGCCAATGCGCTTCTCTTTGCCGACCTGATTCCTTGGTACCAGAAGTACGGCATTGAATGGGGTGAAACCCAGGTAGAGCTGGAAACCAATGCGGGCGTGCAGGGACAGTGGGGAGCTTTGACCCCAGTGATGCACAAGCGCAGAAAATGCTACAAGAAGATTATTAAATAAGGAATTAAGGGATCTCCCCTAAAAACATAGGAGGATTTTATGTCAGAAGATAATAATGAATTGAAAGCCCCACAGGAGCAGCAGCCGGTGGAATATACCGACGACAATATCCGACACTTGAGCGATATGGAGCATGTGCGTACCCGTCCGGGTATGTACATTGGTCGTCTGGGCGATGGTAACTTGCCGGAGGATGGTATCTATGTGCTTCTGAAAGAGGTGGTAGATAACTCTATCGATGAGTTCAAGATGGGAGCTGGATCCAGATTGGAGATTGATATCGAAGATCATCTGCGGGTCAGCGTGCGCGACTATGGTCGTGGTATTCCTCAGGGGAAGCTCGTAGAGGCTGTGAGCGTGCTGAATACCGGTGGTAAGTACGACAGCAAGGCGTTCAAGAAGAGTGTCGGCTTGAACGGAGTGGGTGTGAAGGCGGTGAATGCCCTCAGCTCCCATTTCGAGGTAAAGTCGTTCCGCGACGGCAAGGTGCGCCATCTGAAGTTTGAGAAAGGTATTCTGCAGAGCGATGTTACCGAAGATACGGAGGACGAGAACGGTACCTTCATCTTCTTCGAACCGGATAATACCCTGTTCAAGAACTATTCTTTCCACGATGATTTCGTGGAAACCATGCTCCGTAACTATACTTATCTGAACACCGGTCTTACCATTATGCACAATGGCCGCCGCATCCTCAGCCGTCATGGTTTGAAAGATCTCCTGACCGATAACATGACCAACGAGGGTCTTTATGAGATTGTCCACATGAAGGGCGAAGACATCGAGATAGCCTTTACCCATACCAATCAGTATGGCGAGGAGTACTATTCCTTCGTAAACGGCCAGCATACCACCCAGGGCGGTACTCATCAGAGTGCCTTCAAGGAGCATATCGCCAGAACCATCAAGGAGTTCTACGGCAAGTATGAGTATGGCGACATCCGAAACGGACTGGTGGCTGCCATTGCACTGAACGTAGAGGAGCCGGTGTTTGAGAGTCAGACGAAGATTAAGCTCGGAAGTACCACAATGTCTCCGAACGGAGGCGAAACCATCAATAAGTATGTGGGCGATTTCCTGAAGAAGGAAGTAGATAACTATCTCCATATCCACAAGGATGTGGCTGAGATTCTGGAGAACAAGATCAAGGAGAGTGAGCGTGAGCGCAAGGCGATGGCTGGCGTTACCAAACTGGCGCGTGAGCGTGCCAAGAAGGCGAACCTTCATAACCGCAAGCTGCGCGATTGCCGCATCCACTTCAGCGATGCCAAGAACGAGCTGAAGGAGGCAAGCTCCATCTTCATCACCGAGGGTGATTCTGCCAGCGGAAGCATTACCAAGAGCCGCGACGTGAACACCCAGGCGGTATTCTCGCTGCGAGGCAAGCCGTTAAACTGCTATGGCCTGACCAAGAAGGTGGTTTACGAGAACGAGGAATTCAATCTGCTCCAGGCTGCCCTCGACATCGAGGACGGATTGGACGGATTGAGATATAATAAGGTGATTGTGGCTACCGATGCCGATGTGGATGGAATGCACATCCGATTGCTCATCATTACCTTCTTCCTGCAGTTCTTCCCTGACCTCATCAAGAAGGGCCACGTGTATGTGCTTCAGACTCCATTGTTCCGAGTGCGCAACAAGCGAACCAAGATCAAGAACAAGCAGGCGGTGGCTGATGCCGATGCCAAGTTGGGTCCTAAGGAGAAGAAGGGCGATTTCATCACGCATTACTGTTACAGCGATGAGGAGCGACAGCAAGCCATCAGAAATCTTGGTCCTGACCCGGAAATCACCCGATTCAAGGGATTGGGAGAGATTTCGCCAGAGGAGTTTGCCCACTTCATCGGTCCGGATATGCGATTGGAGCAGGTTACGCTCCACAAGACCGACCAGGTGCAGAAACTCCTGGAGTATTATATGGGTAAGAATACGATGGAACGTCAGAACTTCATCATCGATAACCTGGTGATAGAGGAGGATATTCCGGAGGAAGATTCTGCACCGCTGGATTAGGATAAGTGAAAAGTGAAGAACGAAGTTTAAGGAAATGAAGAAGATAATTTTATTTGCGCTCCTGGCGTTCCTGGCAGTAACTTCTGCCAGTGCCCAGCTGCGCATTAAGATGGGCAAGAATAGCCCGATAGAGAAGTTGGGTAGGGCGGAAATCGCCATTACCAACCTCTATGTGGATAGTGTGGATGAGAACAAGCTCGTGGAGGATGCCATCAGAGGCATGCTCGAAAAGCTCGACCCTCATTCCTCTTATGCCACAGCCAAGGAAACCAAGGCGATGAATGAACCGCTGAATGGCAGTTTCGATGGCATCGGCGTGCAGTTTAACATGGTAGATGATACCTTGCTCGTCATCCAGCCCGTAGTGAATGGTCCTTCCGAGAAGGTGGGAATCATTGCCGGCGACCGCATCGTTGCGGTGAATGATACGGCTATTTCGGGCGTGAAGATGAGCAAGGAGGAAATCATGAAACGCCTTCGCGGTCCTAAGGGCACGATGGTGAATCTTACCATCGTGCGCCGGGGCATCAAGGACAAGCTTACTTTCAAGGTGAAGCGTGACAAGATTCCTGTAACCACGATGGATGCGGCGTATATGATTCGTCCGGGAATCGGATACATCCGATTGGGAAGCTTCGGGCTGACCAGCTACAAGGAGGTGACTACGGCGATGGATTCGCTCAAGAAAGTGGGAATGAAAGACCTGATCTTCGACCTTGAGGATAATGGCGGCGGCTACCTTCAGGCAGCGGCTCAGATAGCCAACGAGTTCCTGCAGAAGGGCGATCTCATCGTTTATACCAGTGGTCGTGCAGCTCCCCGTCAGGAGTACAAGGCGCAGGCTAACGGAAGATGGCGCAAGGGCAAGGTGGTAGTGCTTACCAATGAGTTTACAGCTTCTGCCGCAGAGATTGTTTCCGGAGCCATCCAGGATCAGGACCGTGGAGTAGTGGTAGGTCGCAGAACCTTCGGCAAGGGATTGGTTCAGCGTCCGCTCACCTTCGATGATGGCAGCGAGATTCGTCTCACCATCGCCCATTACTATACGCCTAGCGGCAGATGCATCCAGAAGCCTTATAAGAAGGGAGACAGACTGGATTATGCGATGGATCTCGACAATCGCTACAAGCATGGCGAGTTCACCAACCAGGACAGCATCCATCTTTCCGACAGCTTGAAGTATTATACTTTGCGCAAGCACCGTGTGGTGTATGGTGGCGGTGGAATCATGCCCGATTATTTCGTGCCATTGGATACTACCAAGTACACCAAGATGCACCGTCAGCTGGCAGCCAAGAGCATCGTCATCAACCACAGCCTGAAGTTTATCGATGCGCATCGCAAGGAATTGAAGAGCCAGTATAAGGATTTCAACAAGTTCCTGGCAAGCTATGAGGTTCCGTCTTCGCTCATCGATGCGATTATCGCTGAGGGCAAGAAAGAGAAGATAGAGCCGAAGGATGAGGCAGAATTGGTTCAGACGAAGAAATACCTCGCCCTGCAGTTGAAGGCCCTTGTAGCAAGAGATATCTGGGATATGAGTCAATATTTCCAGGTTTGGAACGAGACGAACGAGATTGTTCAGCGAGCCGTGCAGCTGCTGACTACGGGGAAGTAACTATAGAAAAAACGGCTGTTAACTGTTAACCTGTTAACCCGTGAGGTAATGAGATAAGAAAAGGTCGTGAGGTTTCTGATAGAACTTCACGACCTTTTTTGTGTATTTATCTTTTTCCGAATTCATTTACTTCTTCTCATGCATGTGATCCCATTTCAGATAGATTCCGGCAAGGATGGTGCCCGAAATGCTATGCCAGGCGCAGCTGATGGCGCAAGGCAATACGGCGAGGGGCTGGGCGGCGAAGAAATTGCCCGCAAGAACCGTGGCAAGACCGGCATTCTGCATTCCCACCTCAATACTGATGGTGCGCTTCTTAGCTGTATTGAAGCCCGCCAGTTTTCCGGCAAGCCAACCCAGCAGATAGCCCAGGGTGTTGTGGCAGAAAACCACGGCAAAAGTCCAGAGGAAAAGCGATAAGCCACGAGCTACCAAATCATCGTGAACCGTAGAAATTACACCTCCCACGATAATCGCCAGACAGGTTACGCTGATGCCCGGCATCAGACTCTGGATGGTAGGGAAGCAATCCTTCTTGCCATAGATATAATTCAAGGCGCAGCCGATGGCCACAGGAATAATCGTGACTATCAGAATGTTGATGAACATTCCCACAGCATCTACATGGATAATCTCGCCTGCCGTAATCTTCATCAGCAGCGGAGTCATCACCGGTGCAAGAATGGTAGAGGCGCAGGTCATTCCTACGGAGAAAGCTACATCGCCATGACACAGATAACTCATGATGTTGCTCGATACGCCGCCCGGACAGCAACCTACCAGCAGGATTCCGAGTGCCAGGGCTGGGTCAAGATGCCACACATGAACCAGGGTGTAAGCCACGCCAGGCATGATGATAAACTGGGCACAGGCTCCGATGAAGACATCCAGCGGGCGCTGAGCCAGAATCTTGAAGTCGTTGGTGGTCAGGGTCAAGCCCATGGTGAGCATGATGATGCCGAGAATGACGGTTTGAGTAGTTCCGCGCACCCAGTCGAAGGTATGTGGGAAGAAGAATGTGAACACTGCAACACCTATCACGAAGATAGATGTGTAATTGGCCAGCAGCTTGCTGAGCCCTTGAAATAACTTAAGCATAATTCTATTTCTTTTAAAATCCTGATATTTCTCTCTTATTTATTTCTTTCCTCGCTTTCAATATCGAGTGCAAAAGTACGTCTTTTCTATCGGATAAACAAATTATTCTGCAAGAAAATGATAAATTATAACATTTTTATAGGGTAACGCTTGCAAATCTGCACGAATCTTTTGGGGTTGTGCAAAATCATGGGCAAAATAATTCGGCTTTTCTTCTTTAATTCCGCAACAAATGTGTAACTTTGCACCCATATTATCGATAATAGTCATAGAATGAACGAAGATTTTGATATAAGACAACAGACGGTTTCGCCTGCCGAAAAGGAATTCGAGAAAGCACTGCGCCCACTGAAGTTCTCCGACTTCAGCGGACAGAATGGCGTGGTGGATAATCTCGAAGTCTTCGTAGAGGCTGCCAAGTATCGTGGCGAACCGCTCGACCATACCCTCTTGCATGGTCCTCCGGGACTGGGTAAGACCACCCTGAGTAACATCATCGCCAACGAACTGGGTGTGGGCTTCAAGATTACATCAGGCCCTGTGCTCGATAAGCCGGGCGACCTGGCAGGAATCCTTACCTCCTTGGAGCCTAACGATGTGCTCTTCATCGATGAAATCCACCGCCTTTCGCCAGTGGTAGAGGAGTATCTCTATTCGGCGATGGAGGATTACCGCATCGACATCATGATAGACAAGGGGCCTTCGGCACGAAGCATCCAGATAGATTTGAATCCGTTTACCCTCGTGGGAGCCACCACCCGCAGCGGTCTTCTCACGGCTCCGCTCCGTGCCCGTTTCGGAATCAATCTGCATCTGGAATACTACGACCCTGAGACGCTTCAGAAGATTATCAAGCGAAGTGCGATGCTCCTGCAGGTGCCGATAGAAGATGAGGCGGCAGTAGAAATCTCCCGCCGTTCGCGTGGAACCCCTCGTATTGCCAACTCATTATTGCGAAGAGTGCGTGATTTCGCCCAGGTGAAGGGCAACGGAACCATCACTTACGAGATTGCCCAGATGGCGCTCAAGGCACTGAACATCGACCAGTATGGCTTGGACGAGATAGACAACAAGATTCTCACCACCATCATCGACAAGTTCCGTGGAGGTCCGGTGGGCGTAAGCACCATTGCCACGGCTATCGGCGAAGATGGCGGCACCGTAGAGGAGGTTTACGAGCCATTCCTCATCATGGAAGGCTTCATCAAGCGTACGCCACGAGGCAGAATGGCCACCAAGCTTGCCTATGATCATCTCGGCAGGAATCCGTATGGAAGCAACATCATGCAGGGCGACCTGTTTGAATAAAGTTCGAATCTCAAAGTAATCTCAAAGTTCAAAGTAAAATGAGAATAGGAATATTTACGGGTACATTCGACCCATTTACGATAGGACATCAGAACATTGCGGAGCGTGCTCTGCCGATGTTTGACAAGCTCGTGATTGCAGTGGCGATGAGCAAGCTGAAGCACGCCAGCGAGGAAATCTCGAAGCGTGTAGAAGATATCAGAAAGGTTTTCCCGAAGGAATGTGCAGAGCTGGTAGATGCGGAGGATGCATCCAAGGGCCACCGCCTGGAAGTGGTTGCCTACGATGACCTCACCATCGACCTGGCGCATCGCCTGGGAGCCAGGTTCCTAGTTCGCGGCGTCCGTTCTGCCAAGGATTTCGAGTACGAGCGAGAGCAGGCTGACATCAACAAGCAGTTGGGCGGCGTAGAAACCATCCTGCTGTTTTCCGACCCAAGATACAGCAGCATCAGCTCAACGCTGGTGAGGGAATTGAGGTTCTTCGGAAGAGAAGTAGATGAATTTTTACCAAAAATAAAATAAAAATAGGAGGAAGAAGCGTATGATAACATACAATGTAGATGGCGTGAAAATGCCAAAGATCAAGAAGCGCGACACCAGTGCCTGGATTCGCAAGGTGGCTGCCTCTCATGGCCGCAAGGTGGGAGAGATAGGCTATATGTTTGTAGATGACGAGAAGATTCTCGAAGTGAACAACGAGTATCTGGGTCATGATTACTATACCGATGTCATCACCTTCGATTATGATGAGGATGATGTGATTAACGGCGACATCGTGATTTCGCTCGATACGGTCCGCACCAATGCCGAGCAGTTTGGCAAGACCTACGATGATGAGCTCCATCGCGTCATCATCCACGGCATCCTGCACCTCTGCGGCATCAACGACAAAGGTCCGGGAGAGCGCGAAATCATGGAGGAGAACGAGAACAAGGCACTAGCCCTGCTCGAAGGTGCTTCTATATTGAAGAAGTAAAGCTCTTCGATATTGGGAAGCCATTCCTTTGATGTTGGAATTAAGTTTCCAATATTTAGAGATACATTCCCTCTTCGGACTTCTCGGGCGAAGTATAGAAAATCAGCTGTTAACTGTTAACCTGTTAACTCTTGATGGTCAAGATGAACAGTTAATTCTTGAATGTGGTTCATGAAGCGGCTGAAGGCCCAGCAAGCTCTTAGCCCAGGGCAACACCCTGGGTACAAGGAAGATATAACGGATTCGCCCTGTAAGGGCAAAAGCTTTCATATACGAGGCTTTTGCTCCTACAGGGCGTTTTGCTTTATTCTATCGCCTTGATTCTCTCTCGGCATTCTTTCAATATCTCTTTCAATTCCTCCACGGTAGTGGCTCTCAGCATAGCGATTCTCGTCTGGCGGAAATCAGGGATGCCCTTGAAGATAGGGGAGGCGGCAAGGTGGCGACGGGTGTGGAGAATGCCTCGGTACTCGTCGATGCGCTCCACGTTGATGCGAAGCTGCTCCTCTAGAAGGTCAATCTTCTCATCCACGGTTAATGGGGCTGCACCCGTATTATCCAGATAATCACGGATTTCCTTGAAAATCCATGGTCTTCCGAAGGTGGCTCTACCAATCATCACTGCATCTACGCCGTAACGCTCAAAAGCAAGCTTGGCTTCTTCCG
>ONZR01000593.1_pt1 | contig 14262 bp, 10 predicted proteins | sample 1671691 | NCBI WGS metagenome assembly ONZR01 (sample SAMN06348182, study PRJEB24527) | human gut metagenome | biome: human gut; feature: ankylosing spondylitis patient; material: feces | host: Homo sapiens | place: China | collected 2015-10 | reverse complement strand
CGGTGGCGGTCAGGGTGGCAATGGTGCGGCCATGGAAGCTGTTGACCAGCGTGATCACAACATCGCGGCCCTTGCCGTAGTGGTCAAAGCTGTACTTGCGGGCAGCCTTGATGGCACCCTCGTTGGCCTCGGCACCGGAGTTCCCAAAGAACACTCGGCTCATGCCGGTGCGCTTGCACAGCTTTTTGGCCAGCTTGCCGCAGGGAGCAGTGTAGTAAAGGTTGGAGGTGTGCTGCAGCTTGTGGGCCTGCTCGGAAACAGCCTCGGCCCAGGTCAGGTCGCAGTAGCCCAGGCTGTTCACGCCGATGCCGCTGGTGAAATCCAGATACTTCTGGCCCTCAGGGCCCTCGGCATACAGGCCGTGGCCCTTTTCCAGTGCAATGGGATTGCGGTTATAGGTGTGCAGGACATATTCGTTGTCCCGCTTGATGACTTTTTCGGAATCCATAGATATACCCTCCTTGGTTAGCGTCCTCGCCCTCTCAGTCTCGCATTCGCTCGCCAGCTCCCCCAAAGGGGGAGCCTATTCATCTTTATTATATCGCCCGATATAATTTTCAGCAAGCCTTATTCCTGATGGCTGCGGCGGTAAAACCGGGTGCCGGAGCCGCGGTTGGAGAACAGTTCCAGCAGGATGGAGTGGGGCACGCGGCCATCGATGATGACCGCCTCGTGGACTCCCTGATAGATGGCATCGGCCATGCCGCCGATCTTGGGGATCATGCCGCCCGCAATGATGCCGGCAGCCTTGTAGCCCTCGATCTCGCTGACCTCCACCTCGGGGATGAGGGTGGTCTCATCGTCCTTATCCCGCAGCAGGCCGGCGATATCGGTCATGGAGACCAGCTTCTCGGCCTTGAGGGCAATGGCGATCTGTGCGGCGGCGGTATCGGCGTTGACGTTATAGGCCTGGCCCAGATCGTCCATGCCCACCGTTGCGATCACGGGGATATAGCCGCCGTCCAGCAGGGTGGAGATCAGGGTGGGGTCCACATGGACGATCTCGCCCACATGGCCCAGCGCGGGGTCCAGCTCGGTGCAGCGGAGCATCTGGCCGTCCATGCCGCACAGGCCCACGCCGCGGCCGCGCAGCTTTGCCACAAGGTCCTTGTTCACCTTACCGGCCAGCACCTGCTGGACGATCTCCATCGTGGCATCATCGGTCACCCGCAGACCATTGTTGAAATGGCTCTCCACGCCGACTTTTTTCAGCATCTCGTTGATGGCCGGGCCGCCGCCGTGCACCAGCACCACCCGCACCCCCAGCAGGGTCAGGGTGACAAGGTCGTTCATCACGGCGTTTTTCAGCGTCTCGTTGATCATGGCGTTGCCGCCGTATTTGATGACCATGGTTTTGCCATGGTATTTCTGGATGTAAGGGGTCGCCTCCGAAAACAGGAGGGCCATTTCTTCGTTCTTCATATACTCTCCTTGCCGCCAGCACGCTTGCTCCGGCATTCGTTTTTCACCAAGACGAACTCCTTCCGTCATCGCTACGCGATGCCACCTCCCTCAAAGAGGGAGGCTTTCAGGCTCCCTCCGTGAGGGGGCTGTCGCCGCAAGCGACTGGAGGAGTTCCATTAAGTTCTATAATCCCCGTTGATCTTCACATAATCATAAGTCAGATCACAGCCCCATGCCTTGGCGCTGGCATCGCCGGTCCCCATATCCACCTTGACAAGGATATCATGCTCCGCCAGAACTTTGGCTGCCTCGTCCTCGCTGTAGGGGTGGTAGGCGGCGTTCTCGCAGACATAGACCTCACCTGCGGCACTGCTCAGCCAGACGCAGACCTTGTCGATGGAGAAATCGCCGGGGGTGTAGCCGATGGCGCAGAGGATGCGGCCCCAGTTGGCATCGCGGCCAAAGACAGCGGCCTTGAACAGGTTGGAGCAGACCACGCTGCGGCTGACGGCTCGGGCCGTTTTCAGGTCGGGGGCGTGGGTCACCTCGCAGGTGATGAGGTGGGTGGCACCCTCGCCGTCACCGGCGTGCTCGGCGCACATGTGCTCAGCAATGGCGGTCAGGGCCGCCACAAAGGCATCGTAGTCGGCGTTCTCTTCGCAGATCTCGGGGTTTCCGGCCAGACCGGAGGCCATGATGATCAGGGTATCGTTGGTGGAGGTGTCCAGATCCACGCTCATCTGGTTGTAGGTGCCGGGCACCACGGTTTTGAGGGCCTTTTCCAGCAGGATGGGCGAGACCGCCGCATCGGTGGTGTAGAAGGCCAGCATGGTGGCCATGTTGGGGGCGATCATGCCGCTGCCCTTGCCAATGGCACCCACCGTGCAGGTCTTGCCGCCCAGCTCGAACTGGATGGCGTATTCCTTTTTGTGGGTGTCGGTGGTCATGATGGCGGTGGCAGCATCGGTGCTGCCCTGCTCGTCCGCAGCCAGCTTTGCAGCGGCGGCAGGGATGCCCCGGGCAAAGGGGTCGATGACCATGGGCTGACCGATGACACCGGTGGAAGCGGGCAGAACGTCCTGCGGGTCGATGCCCAGCTCCTTGCCCACCAGCTCACAGCATTCTTCGGCCAGAGCCACGCCGTTGGCGGCGCAAGTGTTGGCGTTGCCGCTGTTCACGATGATTGCCTGTGCGTAGCCGTCCTTCAGGTGGGCACGGTCCACCTTGATGGGTGCGCCGCAGACCTTGTTGGTGGTGTACACACCGGCGGCGGCGCAGCGCACGTCCGCCTTGATGAGTGCCAGATCGTATTTTTCTGCATGGTTTGCGCGGATGCCGCAGTGCACGCCAGCCGCTGCAAAACCCTTGGGCGCGCAGATGCCGCCCGCAACTTCCTTGTACTGCATAATGATCTTCCTTTCCCACAAAGAAATACTCCCTCAGTCACGGCATTCGCCGTGCCAGCTCCCTCATGGAGGGAGCCTTTGCGTAACCGTCAGCTGCAAAAGCCTCCCTCTTCGAGGGAGGTGGATGCGAACACCGTGAGCAGACGAAGGGAGTTTTTATTCCAACCCTTCGGTCTCTTCCAGCCCCAGCATCAGGTTCATGCACTGGACGGCCGCGCCGGAAGAGCCTTTGCCCAGATTATCGAACAGGGAGACCAGCATCATCTGGTCGCCTGCAGCGTTCACGGTCATGTACAGCTCCATGCGGTCGGTACCGGCCATGGCATTGGAGTACAGGCCGTTCTCCGGCAGGGCTTCGTTCAGAGCGTGCACCTTGACGGTGGCAGCATCCTTGTAATATGCCGCAATGCCCTCGGCCACCTGTTCGGCGGTGCTGCCCGCCAGCGTCAGATCCAGCGGCACCAGCACCTGCATGCCGCAGTAGTAATCGCACACCACAGGCACGAACATGGGGGTGTGGGCAAGGCCGCTGATCTTCTGCATTTCCGGCAGGTGCTTATGGGCAAGGCCCAGACCGTAGCTCTTGGGTGCATCCAGCTTGCTGTGCGCCGGGCGATCAGCGCTCTCGTACTCGGCGATCATCTTTTTGCCGCCGCCGGAGTAGCCGGAGATGCCGGTGCAGCTGAAGGGATACTCTGCCGGTGCAAGGCCCAGCTCCACCAGCGGGCGGGCAATGCTGATAAAGCCGCTGGCATAGCAGCCGGGCACTGCCACGCGGCAGGAATTTTTGATTTTTTCCTTCTGGCCCGCCAGCTCCGGGAAGCCGTAGTCCCATGCGGCATCGGTGCGGAAGGCGGTGGAGGTGTCCAGCACCTTCACGTCCGGGCGCAGCAGGGGCATGACCTCTTTGGAAGCGGCATCCGGCAGGCAGAGGAAGGCGAGGTCGGCAGAGTTGATGACCTTCGCGCGCTCGTTCACATCCTTGCGGCCCTCTGCGGAAATGGAAAGCAGCTCGATCTCCGGGCGTTGTGCCAGACGGTCGGCAATGCGCAGGCCGGTGGTGCCGGAAGAGCCATCAATAAAAACTTTCACGCTCATGCGTTCTTTTCCTCCCACGCATCCAGCTGTGCGTTTGCCAGTGCGATCTGGTTGTTCACGCTGGCTTCGCTGGGGCCGCCGTAGCTGGTGCGGCCCTCGCAGCACTTGACCAGATCAATGGCATCGTAGATATCGTTCTCGAACAGAGCGCTGTAGCCCTTGAACTCGTCGAGGGTCAGCTCTTCAAGGGTCTTGTCCTTTGCGATGCAGTCGGACACCATGCAGCCGGTCAGCTTGTAGGCATCGCGGAAGGGCATTCCCTTCTTGGTGAGGTAGTCGGCGCAGTCGGTGGCGTTGATAAAGCCCTTGGCGGCGGCGCGGCGCATGTTGGCCGGAATGGTCTTCATGGTGTCCAGCATGGGAGTGACCGTCTTCAGGCACAGCTCCAGCGTATCCACTGCGTCGAAGATAGCTTCCTTATCCTCCTGCATGTCCTTGTTGTAGGCGAGGGGAATGCCCTTCATCATCACCAGAAGGGTGTTCAGGTCGCCGTAGACGCGGCCGGTCTTGCCGCGGATCAGCTCGGTAACATCCGGGTTCTTCTTCTGCGGCATGATGGAAGAGCCGGTGGTAAAGGCATCGTCCAGCTCAATGAACTTGAACTCCCAGCTGCACCAGAGGATGATCTCCTCGGAAAGCCGGGACAGGTGCATCATGCAGATGGAGATGGCATTGGCCAGCTCGATGCAGAAATCGCGGTCGGACACGCCGTCCAGACTGTTGGCACAGGGAGCCGCAAAGCCCAGCTTTTCGGCGGTGAACTGGCGGTCCAGCGGGTAGGTGGTGCCAGCCAGCGCGCCGCTGCCCAGCGGGCACTGTGCGTCCATGCGGGCGGTGGCATCCTCAAAGCGCTGCAGGTCGCGCAGCAGCATGGAGGCGTAGGCCATCAGGGCGTGGCCAAAGGTGATGGGCTGGGCACGCTGCAGGTGGGTGTAGCCGGGCATGACGGCGGTGGTGTTCTCACCGGCCTTTTTGCAGATGACCTTGATGAGCTCCACAATGTAGGCCTGCAGGGTGTGGCTGTAGTCCCGCAGGGTCAGGCGGATATCCAGCGCCACCTGATCGTTGCGGCTGCGGCCGGTGTGCAGCCGCTTGCCGGCATCGCCGATGCGGGCGGTGAGGGTCTGCTCCACAAAGGTGTGCACATCCTCGGCACCCGGGTCGATCTCCAGCCTGCCGGCTGCCAGATCATCGGCGATGGAAGCCAGACCGTTGAGGATGTCCTCACAGTCCTTTTCCGAGATGATGCCCTGCTTTGCCAGCATGGCGGCGTGCACGCCGCTGCCGCGCATATCCTGCGCAATCATGCGCTGATCGAAGCGGATGGAGGAGTTGAAGTCGTTCACGCGGGAATCCACGGCCTTGGAAAAACGGCCCTTCCAGAGTTGTTCTGCCATAGTTTTATCCTTTACTGATAGGCGGCTCGCCGAGACTCCTTCCGTCACCTTCGGTGACACCTCCCTCAAGGAGGGAGGCCTTGGCAGTGCGGAAAGCTTCACCTCTTCGCCAGAGGCTCCCTCACTGAGGGAGCTGGCAAACCCGTCAGGGTTTGACGGAAGGAGTTTTTGCCGCTCATTTTATTTCTTCTAAAAACGGCAAAGCCGCCGCAGGGGAAAACGCTCCTGCGGCGGTGCCGCCGGCAACGACGCCGGTTGGATGGAACTTCCGTGTGAAAGTGTGAAAACACACGAAAGGGAAGATGTTATAGCTGCTTACTTGACCTCCGGCCAGTTCTTGGACAGCTTTGCGCGCTCCTTGATGGACAGGCCGAACAGGTTGATGAAGCCTGCTGCATCTGCCTGATTGTAATCCTCGTCCTCACCAAAGGAAGCGGTCTGCTCATCGTACAGGGTGAACGGAGAGGTGACACCGGCGTTGATCATGTTGCCCTTGTACAGCTTCAGCTTCACATCGCCGGTCACGGTCTTTGCCAGGCTGTTGGCAAAAGCATCCAGAGCCTCACGCAGCGGGGTGAACCACTGGCCGTTGTAGACGATGTCGGCGTACTTCTGTGCCAGCTGCTCCTTGAGGTGTGCGCTCTCCTTGTCCAGGGTGATGGTCTCCAGAACATTGATGGCCTTGTACAGGATGGCACCGCCGGGGGTCTCGTACACGCCGCGGCTCTTCATGCCCACCAGACGGTTCTCCACGATATCCAGCAGGCCGATGCCGTTCTCGCCGCCCAGCTTGTTCAGGTGCTCCACCAGCTCCACAGCGCCCATCTCCTTGCCGTCCACAGCGGTGGGGATGCCCTTTTCAAAGTGGATGGTCACATAGGTGGGAACATCGGGAGCCTGCTCGGGGCTGATGCCCAGCTCCAGGAAGCCGGGCTTGTTGTACTGGGGCTCGTTGGCGGGGCTTTCCAGATCGAGGCCCTCGTGGCTCAGGTGCCACAGGTTCTTGTCCTTGGAGTAGTTGGTCTCGCGGTTGATCTTCAGGGGGATGTGGTGAGCCTCGGCGTAGTCGATCTCCTCGTCACGGCTCTTGATATCCCACTCACGCCACGGAGCAATGATGGCCATATCCGGGCACAGGGCCTTGAGGGTCAGCTCAAAACGCACCTGATCGTTGCCCTTGCCGGTGCAGCCGTGGCAGATGGCATCCGCGCCCTCCTTGATGGCGATATCGGCCAGAGCCTTTGCAATGCAGGGGCGTGCAAAGCTGGTGCCCAGCAGGTAGTCCTCGTACTTTGCACCGAACTTCAGGGTGGGGAAGATGTAGTTCTCCACAAAGTCCTTCTTCAGATCCAGAACGTACAGCTTGGAAGCGCCGGTAGCCTTGGCCTTTTCCTCCAGGCCGTCCAGCTCAGTACCCTGACCCACATCACCGGAAACGGCGACGACTTCGCAGTTGTTGTAGTTTTCCTTCAGCCAGGGAATGATGATGGAGGTATCCAGACCACCGGAGTAGGCCAACACGACTTTTTTGATGTTTTCCTTTTTCATAATAAACGCGCTCCTTTTAATAAAAATACACTTTTGTACTCTGATGCGCACTTTCCCTTCGCATCCTCTGTCTTTGATTCTCGGTTGATGCTTTTATTATACGCAGCGCGGCTTTTCCGTCAATGCTGAAAACTGCCAAACATGCCGCGCATTTGCGGCAGGATTTGTTACACTTTGTATGTTTATGCAGTATTGTTTGTTTATATTCAATTTTTATACAGTTAAAATGTATATATGAAATGCAAAAAAGCGCCCCGAAGGACGCTTTCTTTATGCTTGGTATCTTCCCAGGATCTCCTCCATCTGTTCCTGTGTCAGCGGGTGGGTGGGCTCCGGCTTTTCATTTCCCCTGCGCAGGGGCAGCCACCAGGTGGACAGGCCCAGCCAGCCGAACTTATAGGCGGTGTGGGGCTCACGGCCCACGCAGGTAAAGCCCAGGCGGGCATGGATACGCTCACTGGCGGGGTTGGGGTCTGCCACAAGGGCGTAGACATTCCAGTATCCCATCCCGTCCAGAATATCCAGCAGGGCACGGTAGAGGGTATCCCCCACACCAAAGCCCCGGGCATCGGGGGCACAGTAGATGGTGCTCTCCACAGCCCAGTCGTAGGCCTCCCGGGGGTGATAGCGGTGGGCGCAGGCGTAGCCCAGCAGCTTACCTTCCCCATCCCGGGCCAGCAGCAGAGGGATCAGCGCACGGGTGCTGTCCACCCAGTTCTCATACTCCGGCAGGGAAGAGGGCGTTACCTGAAAGGTTGCCGTGTGGTGCAGGACATACCAGTTGTAGATGTCCAGGATCTCCGCCGCATCGGCCCGGGTGGCCAGCGAGAGCCGAGGCAGGTTCTTCTCAGCCCATTCGGCGCACAGGGCTTCCTTCTGCGCCTTGGTCAGCTTTTTCAGGGCTGCTTCCCGGCGCAGGGCGGCAGATTTGTCTGTGCACCGTTCCAGATACGCGAACCGCTGTGCCCCCAGCGCACGGGTGCACTTGGCCCCCTTACCGCTCTTGTGGGCGTGCAGGCGGCTGGCCGGGTCATTGGTCCAGCCCGTGTAAAGCTGGCCGCCCGCGCAGCGCACCATATAGACATAGGCCCGCTCCGTCTTCTCCGCTTCCCCGCTCATATCACAGTCTCCCGTTATTTTTCAGCACCTGACGGCAGGCGGTCAGTGCCGTTTCCTTGTCCTTTGCGGTGATGAGGAACCGGCTGGCGTGGCAGAAGCTGATGCCTTCGATGCCGCTCTTCTGCTCAATGACCTCCTGCGGCTGGCCCGCCCAGCTCTGGGGGAAGGGCAGCTTCGGCTTTTTGGTCTTGTGGTCGGTCACGCACTGGGCGCTCCACCCGCCGCGCTGGCTGGGGTAGATGACGAAGAGGGCATCGGTCTTGTACAGGCCATTCTTCCAGGGCAGGTAGCAGGGCAGGATCACGATGCCGTCCCGGGAGTTCTTATAGGCCTGCTGCACTTTCTCGTCGGCACGGTTCACGGCGTTCGCGCTCTCGATCTGGTTTTCCAGGATCTGCTTTGCCACAGCCACCGCCTTGAAGAAGCAGGTGTCCTGATCCTCCTTGGAGTCCCACACCGGGTTGAAGAAGCCGATGGCATCGCACAGGCTGTTCTGCTCGCCGGTGTTGTCGTTCAGATCAAGGGGCTGGATAAAGTTTTCATCGATGAGCCGGGCCTGACGCTCCCCCACCAGCCCCGGGCCCAGCACCCGCCACAGCAGGCCGAAGGCCGCATAGGGGATGCCGTTGGCGCGGCACTCGCGGGGCTCCTGATGGTGATCGAACATGCCAAAGCCGATATCATACACGATGCCGTCGAAATCGTCCGGCACCACAAAGCCGCGGGTGATCCTGATGTCCGGCCGGATGATCTGCAGCAGCGCCGTTGCAAATACGTCGTCCGCATGGAACTTGCCGGCGTGGGTGAAGCCATTTGCAGGAATTTTCATAACAGCAATACCTCGTTCTCTTTCTTTGGGAACAGTATATCACATTCTGAAGCAGGGGACAAATTTTTGTGCACAACAAAGACCCGCCGGGCAGCATACGCCACACAGCGGGTCTGAAAGGAGGAAGTGCCGTTTCAGGGCACCTTATGAGAAGCGTGTGTTACAGGACGATGGGTTTCTCCGGGTCGAGCTCCAGGCTTTCACCGTTGGATTCGATCACGCGGCGGTACCACTCGTAGCTCTTTTTCTTGTAACGTTCCAGCGTACCGGAGCCGTCGCTGTTCAGGTCCACATAGATCATACCGTAGCGCTTTTTGATCTCCGCCGTGGAGCAGGAGATCAGGTCAATGCAGCCCCAGCTGGTATAGCCCATCACGTCCACGCCGTCGTGCAGTGCTTCGCTGACCTGCACCAGGTGGTCGTTCATGTAGCGGATGCGGTAATCATCCTCCACCGTAAAGCTACCGTGGCCGTCCGGCACCAGGGTGTCGTTGGCACCCAAGCCGTTTTCGGCAATGAACAGGGGCTTGTGGTAGCGGCTGTACAGCCGGTTCAGGGTGTAGCGCAGGCCCTTGGGGTCGATCTGCCAGCCCCACTCGCTGACCTTGGAATACGGATTGCGCTTGAGGGTGGGGACCATGTTGCTGCCGGTGGGCTCGCCCAGCGAGTGGTCGGCGGCGGCGCAGTTGCTGGAATAGTAGCTGAACGAAACAAAGTCCACAGTGTGGGTCAGGGCTTCGCGGTCCTCATCGCTGATCTCCAGTTGCACGCCCTTTTCCTCAAACACGCGCTTGGCGTAGTAGGGATAGGCACCCAGGGCCTGCACGTCCGAGAACAAGTACACCTCGTTGTCCAGCTCCATCACCTCGATGACGTCATCGGGGTTCGGGGTGAGCGGGTAGATGGTAACGGCCAGGATCATGCTGCCCACCTTGTACTCCGGGTCGATGCTGTGGGCCAGCTGCACAGCCTTGGCGCTGGCCACCAGCTCGTAGTGGATGGCCTGATACAGCTGCTGGTTGCTCAGCTGGGCCTTGGGGGTCAGGATGGCACCGCTGACAAAGGGCTGGTGCAAAATGGAGTTGATCTCGTTGAACGTGATCCAGTACTTCACCTTGCCCTTGTACCGCTCAAACAGGACCTGGCAGTATTTCAGGTACAGGTCGATCATGATGCGGTTGCTCCAGCCGTTGTACTTGCGGGCCAGGGCCAGGGGCGTTTCGTAGTGGGAAATGGTGATGAGCGGCTCGATGCCGTACTTGTGGCACTCGTCAATGACATCATCGTAGAACTTCAGGCCCGCCTCGTTGGGCTGTGCTTCCTCACCGGTGGGGAAAATGCGGCTCCACGCAATGGAAAAGCGGTAGACCTTGAACCCCATGCCCGCAAAGAGCTTGATGTCCTCTTTGTAGCGGTGGTAGTAATCAATGCCTCTCAGCTTGAGGTTGTCGGGGGTCGGCTCCTCGGTGATGACCTTGAAGCCCTTGGGCAGCACATCCTGGATGGACAGGCCCTTGCCATCTTCCAGATAGGCACCCTCGCACTGATTTGCGGCCGTTGCGCCGCCCCAGAGGAAATTTCTCGGGAAATACATACAGGTTCCTCCCTAATGTTGCAGCGTCCGGGGATCAGTTCTTTTTCTCGTCACGGAACAGGACGAACGAGACGATAAAGGCCACCACAAAGGCAATGGCTGCACCGGCGCAGGCATAGTAGAAGTTGGACATGGGGGTATCCAGTCCAATGTAGCTGGGCAGGGTCAGCAGACCGGGAGAGCCGCCGGAGTAGTTCTTGGTGTTCATCAGGCCCATAAAGAAGCCGCCCATGCCGCCGCCAGCCATGGCTGCAATCATGTTGGTGCGGATCTTCATGGTAACGCCGAACAGGACCGGCTCGGTGATGCCGCAGACGGCAGTGATACCGGTGGCGGAGGTCAGCTGCTTGAGTTCGGGGTCCTTGGTCTTGATGGAAACGGCCAGAGCAGCAGCGCCCTGTGCCACGTTGGAGGCCAGCTGGCCCGGATAGATGATGGTATCAAAGCCGATGGTCATACGGTTGTTGATGCCAATGGGGGTCAGGGCGTTGTGGGTACCTGTCATGACCAGGAACGGCAGGAACACGCCGACGATGGTGGGCACCAGCCAGGGTGCCAGGGTGCTCAGGCCATTGATCACAGCGGCCAGGGCGTTGGAGACCACATAGCCCACCGGGCCCAGCACACACAGGGTGGCAATGCCGCAGATGAACATGGTCAGCAGCGGAGCGGTAAAGAAGCGGATGGCTTTGGGGGAGATGCGGGTAGCCCAGGGCTCCACCTTGGACATCAGCAGCACGCCCAGGATGATGGGGATCACGGACGAAGAATAGGAGGCGTTATAGATGGGCAGCATGAAGATGGTGATGGCCTCGCCGCTTTCCTTGGAGGCAGCCACCAGGTTCACAAAGCTGGGGTGGATCAAGATGCCACCCAGCATCATGGCCAGGTAGGGGTTGCAGCCCAGCTTTTTCGCCGCCGAGTTAGCCAGCAGGATGGGCAGGAAATAGAACGTGGCATCGCCCATGAAGTTGATGACCTGGTAGGTGCTGGACGTATTGCTGACCAGCTTGAACGCCACCAGGATGGCCAGCACGGCCTTGATCATGCCTGCTGCGGTCAGCGGGGGCAGGATGGGGGTAAAGATGCCGGTCAGGGTGTCGATGACACGGTCGTACCACTTGCCCTTGGGGGCGGGGGCTGCGGCGGCAGGGGCGGTGCCCAGCATCCCGCTGAGCTTCTCGTACACCTGCGTGACCTCGGCACCAATAATCACCTGATACTGGCCGTTTGCCTGGGCAACGCCCACAACACCGGCCAGGCCCTTGATGGCATCGGTATCGGCTTTTGATTCATCTTTCAGGTTAAAGCGCAGACGGGTGGCACAATGGGTGGCGTTGCTCACATTCTCGGCACCGCCCACCAGGCTGAGGATCTGTTTTGCCAATGCGCCGTAATCTTCTTTTTTTGCCATTTGCAATTCCTCCATGATGGTTTGATCCAGGGTGATCCGGAGCCTGCTGCGCAGAAGCTCTGCGTCAGCCACACCGGGCAGCCCGCGGATCGCGTTGAGGTCGATCACACTGCGGTCCTTTACGGTAACGGACAGACAGCCGCTGCGGAAATCACACAGGCCTATATTTTCTTTTCCGCCGGCCGGAGCAGCCAGCTGCTCCAGGAACTGTTCACGATCCATGGCAGAGGACCTCCCTCTCGGTCAATATCTTCTGAACCGCCCAACGCGCGCCATTGAGCGGATTCATGCAAAAAGGTGGGCAAGGTAGCGGGGCTGGTTCAGGCCTCATGCTTCTCCTGCAAACGGCTGATGTGCAACATAAGGTATACGATCTCCTCATCGTTGCACTTCCAATTCCAAGTGGTTTGGAAATAGTCCGCGATGGCGCGGGCACACTGATACACCTGCGGGTACTCCCGCCGCATTTGAGCCAGCATCCCGCTGATCCGCTCCTCCACCTGCCTGCCGGAGGCAAGTCGCTGGATGAGGTAGCGCAGATGCATGGAAAACCGGGAATACGAAAAGCTCTCTTTGTTGAGCGTAATAGCAAGCTGTTTCTCCACGATGCCGTCCACGTCCGAAAGGGCCTTGAGCGTCATCATCATGGAGTGCATATCGCCCGCTTCCGCCTCGGCGTTGATGAGGTGGAGGGCAATGTTCACCACCTCGCTGTCTGGCAGCTTCAGCCCGGCTTCCCGCGCCAGCAGCTCCCGTGCCTGTTTGGCCAGCTCTGTCTCCTTGGGGTACAGGTGGCGCACATCGTAAGCCAGCGGGGTCGAGATCTCGATGCCCTTGCGCAGCCGCTCCGCCGCAAAGTTCAGGTGGTCGGCCAGGGTAAAGGGCAGGTTTGGGTTCAGCGCACAGTCCAGCTCGATCTCAGCCCGCTCCGTGATCTCGGCGCAGGCCAGCACCAGCGGGCGGGGCAGATCGGCTGCCATGCCAAAATATTTGGGGTTCACGTCGTAAAACGTTCGCTCGATGCGGGAAAGGTCCGTCAGCTCGTAAGGCATTTTGGGGAACCCGACCCCCCGGCCCAGCACCACCAGCTCCTTGCCGTTTCCGTCCAGTGCCAGGGCGGCATTGTTGTTGATCTGTCGGATGATTTTCATACCGTTCTACTCCCTGCATCGAATTTTCGGACAAAAAGAAAAACCCCGAACGCAGCAACTTACACTACTCCCCTTGTTTTGGAAAGGGAATTCGATGCAAGTAGCGCCTCCGAGGAGTAACGTCTTGTTTTTACGAATTTATAATACCAAAGGTTCTTTGCTGTGTCTATTCGCACGATACCCAAAAAAACGTATTGTTTTTTGTGCACCGTGAAAAAAGTGCAGAAAAAAGCCGCCGGGCAGAGAAATGTCCGGCAGCCATTGGTTCAAGCTAAATTCTATGCACTTACTTTTTCCGGCTGCGCGTCTTGGTCACAGCCGTGGTGGGCTTCACGGCGGGGGAGAGATTCGGCTTTTCGGTGAGGGCGGTGGTGGTGGGCTCGCCCAGTGCCAGCACCTCGGCCAGCTCCTTCTGCACCTTGGCGTTGATGGGGTCATTCACGGCCAGAACATCGGAGTAGAACTGCTCCATCTCTTCGCGGGTGGAGAAGGTTGCAACGTACATCTGGTTGCCCATGGCACCGGACAGAGCCTCGGGGATGCGGTCCACCATCCGCATATTCTTCTGGTACTTCTGCATGATCTGCTCATGGCTGTACACAAAGTTTTTGCCATCGCGGCGGCCCGCAAAGGGGCAGTAGTAGTGCTCGCCCACCGGCATATCCGTGCCGCCGAAGGCGATCATATCTGCCCAGATCTTGTACACGTTGGTGGAGCGGGCAAAGTTGATCATATCCGGGGTAAAGCCGCCGCAGGGGCGCATATTGACCTCCAGTGCCACGAGCTGGCCCTTTTTGCCCATGCTGGCCTGATCCTCGGTCATGCGGAAGAACTCAAAGTGGACGAACCGGCTCTTCACGCCAAAGCTCCTGACGGCGGCACGTCCGGCGGCGCGGGTATCCTCGGGCAGATCCTTGATGATATAGTAGATGGAGTTATCGTTGTCGTTGACGATGTCCATGATGGACACCGGGCTGACGTTGCCCGCCTCAAAGATGGGGTTGCCGCTGCCGTCGATGATGGCATCATAGCTGTTGACCTCGGCGTGGACGAACTCCTCCATGATGTAGGCGAGATCGGGGTGATAGGTGCTCTTGTAGAGCAGGAAGCGCTTCAGCTCCTCATCGCTGGACAGCTTATGGGTATCGGAGGCACCCACACCGTTGTCCGGCTTGACCACCACTGGGTAGCCCACCTCGTCGATGAACTTCCTGCAGCCCTCCAGGTCGTCCACCATGTGGTAACGGGCGGTGGCGATGCCGGCCTTCTGGTAATACTCCTTCATCTTGCTCTTGTACTTGA
>ONZR01000586.1_pt1 | contig 14457 bp, 9 predicted proteins | sample 1671691 | NCBI WGS metagenome assembly ONZR01 (sample SAMN06348182, study PRJEB24527) | human gut metagenome | biome: human gut; feature: ankylosing spondylitis patient; material: feces | host: Homo sapiens | place: China | collected 2015-10 | reverse complement strand
CCCTTTCGCTATCACATGAACCCTCTCAATGACACCGGTATGATAGGGGGCATGGAAGGCACGCCGGCGTACAACTACACCTTTGCCGAGGCAGTCAGGATAGCCAACTGTTCGGAAAGCACATTACGGCGGAAACTCAAAGCCGAGGGACGGAAACTTGGAGCCACCTACAACGGCAGGAGCTGGCAGATACCGGTGACTACCCTCGAGGCGCTTGGAGTGCTTGACACCGTGCAGACGCCCCCGGATGACACCGAGGTGACACCCATCGATGACAGCCAGAGGATGGCCGATCTGAAACGTGAGCTGGCGGTCTACAAGGAGCGCGCCAGCCAACAGGAGAAGCGCATAGCCGACCTACAGGCCCAGTTGGAAACTACCAACACCGCCATGCGCCTGTTCAGGCCAGCAGACCCACCCAGCCTGAACAGTCACGCGGACTGTTCGCCCGCCTGTTCGGACGCTGATCAGAACGTTGAGGAGCGCGCGGCAATCGAGCGTATCGTCGCAGCATCGTGACCAGAGCATCCTGCCAAGGCGCAGCGAACGTGCAGCGCGTACCGGTCTCTGTCCGACGGGCGCAGGATGATGCCGAACCGGTCGATCGGATTCGAGCAGTGATGACAGGCCACACCGTCAAGCTCGCCCGCGTCGAGGACGCATCGTTCAGCCACACCATCCTCGCTCCAGCAGTAGGAGACCTCCGCGTGGCCGCCCCACCCTTATCCGTCATCATCTTCCTCATTCGAACAACGGCACGTCCTCTGCGATGTTGTCCGTTGAACCCGGCACGTAACCAGCGGCTCCCACGAAACCGTGCCCACCATGTGCATCGAGGAATGCCCTCGTGTCCTCGTCAAGCGACGGAGGCTCCTCCGAGGGCACCGACAGATTGGGAGCCGGGGTCTTCCCACCTGTCTGAACGATTTCCTCGCCTCGTCGGCGACCACAGAGGCGGACAGCTCCACGCGCGGCCCGTCCTTCGACTCCGGACACCGGTCGATGTCGAACTCGAATTCGAATCCGACAAGGGAAGCTCGGCCACGCCCCGGCTTCTTCTTCAGATACTTGCGGTGCACCTTGAGGTTCAGCAAAGACCCCAGCTCTTCCTCAATCGGCTTAAGAACTTTTTCGTTGAGCTTACTAATCCGATACGATTCCGGTACGTCGAGTAGGCGGCGGAAGTCCTCAAGGCTGACCTTCCACACGCCGGTCTTGCGGTACTGCTTAAGCCTCCTGTAGCACTCCTTAGCGTAGCTGGAGCGCAAGGCTGTGAACTCGGCCAGTTCGAAGCGAGTGAACTGCGAGGTGAGGTCGTTGAGCAGGAACGAGAAGCGCGAGTTCACTGCCGCCAGCAGCGTGAAGTTGTCCGGGTCTGTCTCGAAGGCGGCGAACAAGGGGAACTGGATTGTCTTGCGTCCGTCCTTGAACATGAAATTCAGTGCCAGCAGACGGCTGTTCACTTGGATGATCCGATCCTCCAGCTCGGCATTGGTCAGGTTCTTCTGGAGGCCGGACAGTCGTCGTAGCTCTTCGAACGCGACCACCACCTCGTCTGTGCCTTTGTCGCGCACGCGCGACGCGATGGCCATCAGCAAATCAAGATCAAGTGCGGTGAACTTGCGCAGCGCCTGCGCGTTGAACTGATTCGAGTACTTCACGATCTCATCGGACATGCTCACGCCCTACCATAAAAGGCTCCTGAAATTATTTTAGAGGTACTTTCCCCCAAAGGGGCCCTTAATCCCTGATGGCTCTCCCCAAAAGGGTCCTTAATAATTACGGCATATGACGTGAGATGGCGTCTCTCCCCTATCCCATGTCAGCCAGACAACCCGAAATACGTTCGACGACCTCACGGGTCGACATTCCCGAGAAATCGAATCTATCATCCCGGTCAAGATCCTCGCCCATATTTCATCACGTACCCTGTTCGCAATCGACGCGACCCTGAACTTCCTCATTACCCCATTGTAACTACAACGTCGTCACAAGGCAAGCGAAAAAGGTCAATCTTGGTCTAACAGAGCCAAAAAACTCCTGAACACCAAACATAATCCCCCGATGGATATTCTTGATTTTGCAAATCGTCTCAAACGCGCTGGAGCAAATGGATCTGCAAACAACCTCGTACTGCACCAATGAAAACAACAGTCTTATGCGCATCCCGACCGCGTGAATTTTCAATGAATTGACGGAGGACGTGGGCGCGGGAGGCTTCGGCAGACAGCCGGCCGCGGGACAATGGTGTCAAGGAGGACCGCCATGGTTGACGACTACACCGCGAAGATGACCGAGCTGATCGAGCTGATGCGCATGATCGGCAACGATACGCAGCAGTGCGAGGTCAAGGAGTGCAAACGCAAGATCTCCTCGACCATCACCGATACGCTGTCTGCGTTCTCCAACGGCTCCGGAGGTTGGATCATACTGGGGCTCTCCGAGAAGAACGGATTCACGCCGGTCGAAGGGTTCGACGCGCGGGCCATGCAGGAGGCGCTGAGCCAGGCCTGCGAGAAGATGACGCCGGTGGTGCGTCCGGTAATCGTCACGTGCCCGTTCGAGGGGGCGAACCTGGTGTTCGCTCGCATCGAAGAGATGCTGCCGCGAGACAAGCCCTGCTTCACCACGGCCCTGGGGCCTCATGGCGGATCGTTCATCCGCACCGGCGACGGCGATCGCCGCATGACCTCGTATGAAGTCGACCGTCTTATCGAGGAGCATCTGCAACCCACCTATGACCTGGACATCGTGCCCGGTGCCACGGCCGACGATCTCGATCCCACGCTGATCGCCGGCCTGCTCGCGCGAGTACGGCAGCAGCATCCGCGTGTGTTCGCCGACCGTGACGCCACCGACACGCTGCTGGACCTGCAGGCCCTGCGTCACGACGATTCCGACGACGCGCAGATCGGCGGCGTGTTGCGGCCGACGCTGGCCGGGTTGCTGGCGTTGGGCAGATATCCGCAGAAGTTCTTCCCGCGGCTGTGCATCTCGATCGCGGTGTTCCCCGGCACGAGCTGTGATGAAGTGTTCCGCGGCGATGACCGCCTGGTCGCATCGAATACGGTGGTCGGTTCGATCCCGGTGATGATCGACGATGCGGTCGAATCGCTCATGCGCTGGATCGGAGCCAAGAAGCCCGATTATCCGCCGATCGTGTTGCGCGAGGCCCTTGCGAACGCGCTCACCCACCGCGATTATTCGCCGGACGCGCGAGGCACGCAGGTCCATGTCAACGTGTTCACCGATCGCATCGAAATCACCAATCCGGGCGGCTTGTATGGCATGGTGACGCATGACGTGCTGGCGGGGCCGCATCCGGTGACAGGCGTGCCGTTCGTCTCCACGCGCAACCAGTTCCTGTTCACACTGCTTGAATCGACGCCGTATCCCGATGGCGGGTTCGTGAACCCGGAGGGCGGAGACGGCTATCAGCGGATCGCCGCCGCACTGCGCGACGCAGGCATCGAGCCGGCGACCACGCGCAACGACATCAATACGTTCACGATGACGATCACCAAGCAACGCACGATGGAGAACAGCTCGCCGGGCGATGTGATGCGATCCATCATGACCGTCCTGGAGCGTCATTCGGCAATGAGCGTCAAGGAGATCATGCGCGAGCTGAAGCTCACGCCCTTGGCCGCCACATCGGGTATGCACGAGCTGATGCGCGAGGGCCGTGTCGCCCGCGTCAAATTCGCCGACGACCCCGTGCAGCGCTATCGGCTAAAGAGTTGATACCGTCTCCGCCCCGCCGGCGGGAGCGATACTATGCTTCGGCCATTTGTGTGGTGGCCGGGGCGGCCAAGGTGGGTCGCGAGCGGCGGAAGCGGCCGGCGGCCAAGCCGATGCAGATGAACATCATGCCGAACAGTGCGACCAATCCCAGCGAGCCGGCCCAGCCGGCGACGCTCACGCCGCTCTCCGCAGCCGTGCCGAAGCCGAGCGCGTTGTCGATCGCGGTGCAATACCACCAGCCGGGCAGGAACTTGGCTATGGTCACCATCACGCCGGGCATCATGTCAACCGGCAATGCGACGCCCGACGTGAACATGATGAGCAGGCCGAAGATATTGGCGAATCCGTTGGCAGCCGCCTCCGAAAACCCGAATTCGCTGAGCATGAATCCACAGGCGACGGTCATCAGCGCATATACGCAGGTTGCGCAGAACGTCATCAGCACTCCTTCGGCGCTCAATGTCAACGGATCAAGTCCTGCCGCGACCATCAGACCGACCGCCAGCACCAGATAACCGACGCATACGACGAGCGCGAATCCGCTGAGCGTCAGCAACCGCTGGAGTCCCATCGACGACATGCGTTGTGGGGATGCGGTGAGACGACGGCGAACTTCCCCGGTGGTGAATATGCCCAGAATCATTGACCCGCAGACGGTCATCGCCAAAAACAGCGGATACAGCGCGGTTTTCATGGTGTTGCCAAATCTGCTGGCCGCCATGTCCGAAGCACTTTCCGCGTCCGCGCTTGCCGTGTCGATCACAGCGACCTTATGGTTCGCGTCCATGTCACTCGCCGATGCGGCAGCCGCTTTCGATGCCTCGAACAGATCGCCGACGCTGGGTTTCTCAATCTGACCGGCCGGCAGCATATCAAGCATGTCCTGATTCGAGAATTCACCAAACCCGCCCATGCCATCTTCAGACGAATCACCCGCAGTGTCTCCAATGTCGATACCGGCCATAGCTGCGAGCGCCGCACTATCGACCGTCGTATGCGAGCCAATCAGTGCCGTACGCGTGAGTGAAAGGAACCCGATGACGTTCATCCGGGCCATCGAGCCTGCGCCGGACGTATAGCTGGTGACCGTGTCCACGCTTGGTGGATTCTCGCCTGTCGCCGCGGCATCAATGAAATCGTCGGCGAAACCATCGGGGATGATGACGATCAGATCCACCCAGTTCGAGGCGACGGCTTGTTGCAGAGTTTCACTAGCATCGTCAACGTTCACCAGTTCGCTGGAATCCGACAGGTATGTGCGCATCGATGACGCGATGCCGCCCCTGTCCGAGTCTCGATCGATGACGGCGACACGCATTTTGGCCGGCTCGAATGCCGCGGCTGCGGAATCGGATGTGCCAGACAGCATCGACCAGCTGATAGACAGCATCATGATGCCCACGAACACGAGGTAAATCAACAGGTAGGCCCTGTGCGAGAACAGTACACGCAATGTGGCTTTACAGGTGTTCATAGCGTTGCCTCCTCAGCATTGCGATGCCGGCCAAGAGGAATACCGCGCTCATCGCCAGCAAAATGGCACAAGTGGTGATGAACGGCTGGTAGCTGTCGTAGTACAAAATGTCGTAAAACAGGTTCGTCACCTGTTGCGCGGGGTTGATGGTGCCGAGGATGGGCGCGTTGCGTGCTATCCAGTCACTGATCTGCATGGCGAAGCCGCCGTACAGTCCGGTGAACAGCGACAATGTGCAGGCGATTCCGCTCGACAAACCGTATTTCGTGTCGTAGGAAAGCTTCGGTACCGCGCCGAGCAAAGTACCGGCTGAACTGGTCATGAATGCGGCGATGATTACCGCGACCACCGTCACTGGTTCTCGCCCTCCAAACGAAATGTCGCAAATGAAGCGAATATAGGCCAATGCGATAAGCAATGCGACCGATGCGCACAACCAGCAGGCAAGGAAACCGGCAATAAGCTGTCTGGCATGGCTCAATGGCGCCACGGTGCGGCGAATGCCCAATGCGGACAGGTTGGCTTGTGCTGTGGAGACCATGCTGATTGAGTACCCCATGGCAATCATGCAGGACATGGCCAGCAACGCGTAATAGTATCTGGCGATGGCATTGGGCTGGAAATGCGTGAGCGTTGTTTCGTGAGTCACATCGACGCTTTGCCCGATGCTATTCCAGAAGTTGCGGCTGAGCGCAGCCTGTGGATTATCGGCGATGGTTTGTCGGGTGACGGCGTCGGTGCGGTTGAACAGGTCGATGGCGCTGCGCAATGCCGATAGGCTGATATCCAGTCCGACGCTTCCTGTGGTGTCATTGGCCGCGGTCACCGTTTCCCGACTGATGGTTATCGCCAAACGTCCGTTGCCGTCAGCAGTCAGGTAGCCGCGGACTGTGCCATCGGCGAGCAGCTGTTCGGCTTTCCACACGGTGTCGGCTGCGGTGATGGTCAGCAATTGCTGATTGCTATCGGCGTATGCCGTGCCGTCCAAAGACTCCGACGATGAGGCCGTCTCTCCAGACAAGGCATCCACAAACGTACGCGCTCCGTCCGCCTGCTGCCAGCGGCTATCTTCGACGACGGCCATTGGCACCGGTTTGAGCTCGTATCCCTCGGACAGTCCGCCGAAGAACCCATTGAACATGGTTGCCAACACGATCGGAAACACAATCATCCAGAACAGTGCCTGACGATTGCGCAGGTTCGCTTTCAATGCGACCAGAAATGTGGTCCACATGATGTCTCCTTACTCAGGAACTCTCCTCAGTCACCTTTGGTGACAGCTCCCCTCGGAGAGGGAAGCCAAGTTATTTGCTTGCCGACTGAGGGGAGCATGGTCAGTCCCTCAGTGCCTTGCCGGTGAGTTCCAGGAATACGTCATTCAGGGTGGGCGGGCGACTGGTCAGGTGGCCGATGTTGGCGCCGGAGCGTTTCACCGCGTCGAGCACGTCGGTCAGGTTGTGTTCGCCGCGACGGCATCGCACGTCGAGTTCCTTGCCGTCATAGGTGGCTTCGATGGCGCACGGCAGCGCACGGACCTCAGCCATCGCCGAATCCGCCAGATCGAGCGTTTCGATGGTGATGCGCTCGCCCGTGTCGATCATGTTCTTGAGCTCGTCGGCGGTTCCGAGCGCCAGGTGCCGGCCGTGGTCCATGATGAGGATGCGGTCGCAGATCTGCTCGACCTCCTCCATGTAGTGGCTGGTGTAGATCACCGTGGCGCCGGCCTGGTTGAGCCGCTGGATGCCTTCCAGAATCGAATTGCGGCTTTGCGGGTCGACGGCGACCGTGGGTTCGTCGAAGAAGATCAGGTCAGGCTTGTGCGCGATGCCGCAGGCGATGTTCAGGCGTCGCAGCAGACCGCCGGACAGTTTGCCGGGCCGGAACTTGCGGAAGTCCTGGAGACCGACGAATTCGATGGCCTCCTCGACCAGCGGCGCACGGTCAGTTTTCTTCGGCACGTACAGCGAGCAGAAGTAGTCGATGTTTTCGGTGACGGTCAGTTCATTGAACACGGCCACGTTCTGCGGCACGATGCCGATACGGCGCTTCAGCGCGTAGGAGGTCGGCGTCATCGGCTGGCCGAACACGCGAATCGTGCCCGAATCGTAGGTGAGCAGCGCGAGGATGCAGTTGATCGCAGTGGTTTTGCCGGACCCGTTCGGCCCGAGCAGGCCGAAGATCTCGCCTTGCGTCACGTCGAGGTCGAAATAGTCGAGCGCCACCATGTCACCGTAGCGTTTGACCAGTTGACTGACATGCACGGCCGGCACTGCGCCGGGTGCCACATCGCGTCCGGGGGCTGTGTTGTCGGTTGCCATAGCCGCTCCTTTCTTTGATGATTACATCATCCCAAGAAAGTGTCGGCGATCGCCACCTGCAAACGTCACGACTTGGCAGCGCACCCGTGACATTTGTCATCATCTCGCGGCGCCACTTGCCCCCGCCAGCGGGGGGGCGGAGCACGCTATACCCGCTCGGTTGGGAAAGAGTGCCGCCAGATGAGTTTGCGCAGTTCCTCGATGCCGAGGATCACGAACGGGATGCAGCACAGGTATACGCAGTCGTCCCAGCCCAGGGGCGCGGTGTGGAACACGGTCTGCAATACCGGCACTTCGGTGATGAGCACGAGCAGCACGATCTCGGTCACGATGCCGATGTTGATGGTCCGGTTGGAGAACAGACCCATCGTCAGGGAGCCGCCACGCGGATTATCCGCCACGATCGGCATGTTCGTGGAGTTCCTTCCACCGCTAGACTGGTATTGAAACGAATGACGATCCGGGAGGTGCCATGCGCGTGTTGGCCGAGGAGGGTGTTCTGCTCGCGTTGGGCACCGTGCTCGCCGTGATGACCGGGATCCGCACCGATGCCGTGTTCATCGCGGGGCTTCTGCTGGCCGTCTCCGTCACCGGACTGGTCGAATGGCTGCATGCCGATGAACGATGGCCGTGGTTGCCTTGCGTGGCGTATCTGATCGTCGCCGCGGCAGTGCCCGCATGGTGCTCGTTCATGCCGCTTGTCGCCTACGATATGGCGCGTCTGGCTGCCGCAGGGCGCCCTTCGCGGCTGGTGACGGCCGTGCGCTGGCTATGGGTGTTGCCGTTTGCGGCGCTGTGGTTCGTCCGCGTGTCACATGCCGGTGTCGCGGCCGGAGCCGCAGATGCCAACAGCTATATGCAGGCGCTGGCTCTTACGTTGACCGCGTTGCTCGGATTCGTCGCGGGACGGTCCCGCGAGGCTTCGGATGGGAATCGGCGTGCGCTGTTGCACGCTCAGGATATGGCCCGTGAAGCCTCCCGTTCCGTCCGCTCGCGCATCGCCGATATCGATGAGGAGCGCGCGCAGTCGGTCCGCATGGCGACGCTCGGCGAACGCACGCGTATCGCCCGCGAGATCCACGACAATGTGGGGCACCTGCTGACTCGTGCGATCATGCAGGCGCAGGCCGGCAGGGCCGTGGCCGAGGCGACCGATGACGAGGTCGCGGCCCGTGGATTCACCACGCTGGGCGAGACCTTGGATGATGCGATGACGATGGTGCGCCGCTCGGTACATGACCTTGAGGATGATGGCACCGATTTCGCCGCGCAGATCGAAGCCGCCGTCGCCTCATTCGACGGTATCTCCCCGGACTTCTCGGTGTCGTTGGCGAACGACGTCGACACGGCCCCGGCCCCGGTGTCACGCTGCTTCGCGACGGTGATTCGCGAGGCGCTGGCAAACGTCGCGCATCATAGCGAGGCCCATGAGGCGAGCGTGACGCTGCGTGATTTTCCGACATTGTGGCAGTTGGTCGTCCAGGATCCAGGGCCAGCGATCCGCGCCCGTGATGCCCGCGGGCGGCGCCGGACGGACGGGGAGCCGCCTCGCGGCATGGGACTCACCGACATCGAATCGCGCGTGCGCTCAATCGGCGGAACCGCCCTGTGCGGCCCGTATGATGGCGGATGGCGCGTGTTCGTGTCCGTGCCGAAGCAACGTTGGCATGCATCCCCGGGATCTTGCGCGAAAACAGACCAGCCGGCATTTATGAAGACGACTGCCGGCACATCAGGGAATAGGGGGAAGCTATGAGAATCGCGATCGTGGACGACGACCCGATCGTCTGCCAGTCGCTGGAGACGATCCTGACCGCCACCGGCACCGCCGATGTGCTATGGAGCGCCAACGACGGCGGCGTGGCGATTCGCAGGTATTTCGAGTCGCCGGAGAATCATCCGGATATCCTGCTCATCGACATACAGATGCCCGGCATGAACGGGCTGGACGCCGCGCGGGAGATCCTGACGAAGGATCCGGCGGCACGTATCCTGTTCCTGACCACGTTCTCTGACCAGGCCTATATCGAGCAGGCGGTGCGGCTCGGGACGAAAGGCTATCTCATCAAGCAGGATGTGGCGGCGATCGCACCCGCCCTGCATGCGGTGATGGCCGGTCAGGTGGTGCTCGGCGCCGACGTGATCGGCAAACTCACCGGGCCGACGGCCGGTGCCGGATACAAGGGGCCGGACGACGCCTCGGACACGCCCGGCGACGGCATCCCGCACGGCCGTCGTACGTCTGATGGCATCGATCAGCTGCTGAACGAACGGGAGCGTGACATCGCGGCGCTCGTCGCCGAGGGACTCGACAACCGCGACATCGCCGCCAGACTGTATCTGAGCGAGGGCACCGTGCGCAACCGCATCAGCGCGATGCTCGACAAGCTTGCTTTGACCAACCGCACCCAGCTCGCCATCGCGTGGCTCAACACCCACCGTTAGGCGGCATTCCCGTCCAACGCCGTGGCCGGGACGGGGAACCGCTCTCAGCTGTTCTCCATGACGATGTTGTCGACGACATCGGCGACATGCTCGCAATCGTCGGTGCACAGCTCCAGATGCACGTACACCTCGTGCCAGGCGAGCACCTGCAGCGGGTCGGTGCAGGTGGTGTGCAGGCGGCGCATCGCCTCTACGAACAGGCGGTCCGCGTCCTGCTCGATCTTGTTGATGAAGAACACCTGCTCGCGCAGGGTCTTAGACCGCTTGAACCGGGGCAGCTCGCCGATCAGCTCCGCCATCTTCCCGCATGAACGCTCGACCATGTCGACCAGGTCCAGCGCATCGGGTCGGATCTCCAGCACGTTGTCGTAATACATGCGGTGCAGGGCGCCTTCGATGCGGTCGGTGACGTCATCGAGCACGCTGCTCAGCCGCGCGATGTCGTCCCGGTCGAACGGGGTGATGAATGCGGTGACCAGCTCGTCCATCATGCCGTGACGGACCTCGTCCGCCGCCTGTTCGATGCGATGCATCTCGTCGAATCGTTCCAGCAGACGATCCGGTTCGTAATGGTGCATGACTTCCGACAGCAGATGTGCCGCCTGGCATGCATAATCGGCGCTCTGCTTGAATCCGTCGAAATAGAACGAATCGTTTTTCCTCGCCATATGCTGATCCTTTCTTGAAACGATGACTGATGCCGTGTGCCGGAGCGGTGTCAGAACACCAGCATGAACAGTTTTGCCATGACGTAGCTGATGATGCCACAGCCGGGAAACGTGAACACCCAGGTGAGCATCATGTCGCGCACGACGCCGAAGTTGATCGCGGACAGCCTGCGCACCGCTCCGACGCCCATGATGGCGCTGGTCTTGGTGTGCGTGGTGGAAACGGGGATGCCGAGCATGGTCATCACCAGCAGGCACAGCGCACTGGACAGGTCCGCGGAAAAGCCTTGGTATTTCTCCAGCCGGACCATGTCCTGCCCGACGGATTTGATGATGCGCTCCCCTCCCACGCTGGTGCCGACACCCATGATCGTGCTGCACAGGATCATCAGCCACACTGGGATGATCACGCCTGCGACACCGGTCTGCCCGCTGCAGAACGCCATGCCGAGGAACAGGACGCCGATGAATTTCTGGCCATCCTGCGCGCCGTGCATGAAACTCATGGCCGCGGCCCCGACGATCTGCGCATACGTGAAGAATACGTTGGCGCGCCTGCGGTCAAGCCCCGCGCAGATCAGCGTCACCAGCTTGCACACGATCCAGCCGATGCCAAATCCGAGCAGGAGGCTGGCCGCGAGACCATACAGCACTTTGACCCACTCCCCCATGTTGATGCCGCCGATGCCATCCTGGATGGCGATGGCGGCGCCGGAAAGGCCGGCGATTAGGCTGTGGCTCTCGGACGTGGGGATGCCCAGCAGCGACGCGCCCACACTGTAGACAACGATGGAGAACAGCGCCGCGCACAACGCGATCAGCGCGGCGTTCGTGTCGCCGCCGAAATCGACCATGTTGCTGATGGTGGACGCCACCGAGGCGTTCAGCTGCGTCATGATGAACACACCGAAGAAATTGAGCACCGCGGCCATGATCACCGCCGGACGGATACGTAGGCATCTGGTGGTGACGCAGGTGGCGATGGCGTTGGGGGCGTCGGTCCAGCCGTTCACGAAAATGACGCCGAGCGTCAGCAACGTGGTGATGGCCAGCGCCGGATTCGAACATACCTGTTGGATGAAATATGAGAATGATACATCCAAGAGAGTCATCACCTTCTTCTTCGAGGGACCGTCATGCGGTGGGTCGCATTCAGCGGACGTCTTGATTATATATGGAGATGACTACGTAGTGTGGATTTACCCGTCGTGTCATGACGACTTGTCGGTTTGTAGGCGATGACCATTCTCACGAGCGATATTGTCGCTTGGTGGAGCCTGACGAAAAAAGGGCTTCCGGATTGCTCCGGAAGCCCTTTCAGCTCAGATCCTGATAAGAATCAGGCGATCATCACTCGTTGTCGCCAGCGGTGGCGGCGGTGGCGGTGACGGCGCCCTTCTTGTCGGTCTTGACGCCCGAGTACACCCAGTCGGTGTAGTCCGGGTGGTCGTAGCCCTTGTCGACCGCGAACTGGAACGCTTCCTGACGGAAGTCCTCCAGCTTCTGGATCTCGTCAGCGTACTTGTCGGCGTCGATCATGCGCAGGGCTTCGGCGGTCAGCTCGTAGCGATCCAGCTCGTTCACGCGAACCATGTCGTACGGGGTGGTGGTGGAGCCCTCTTCCTCGTAGCCGTGGACGTTGAAGTTGTCGTGGTTCGGGCGATCGTAGATCAGGCCACGCACGTCGTGGGCGTAGGAGTGGTACGCGAACAGCACCGGCTTGTCGGCGGTGAAGATGTCGGCGAACTCCTCGTCGGTCAGCGCTTCGTCGTTCTCCTTGGCGGACTGCAGGGAGAGCAGATCAGCCACGTTGACGACCTTGAACTTGATGCCCAGGGCCTTCAGCTTGTCGGAAGCGGCCATGATCTCCTGGGTCGGGACGTCGCCGGCGGCGGCGAGCACGACCTGAGCCTCATCGTTGGTCTTCGCGGTGGAAGCCCAATCCCAAGCGGCGGCACCCTTGGCGAGCTCGGCACGAGCCTCGTCCAGGGTCAGCCAGGTGGCGGCCGGCTGCTTGCCGGCGATGATGGCGTTGATCTTGTTGGTGGACTTGTAGCACTTCTCGGCGATGGCCAGCAGCATGTTCGCGTCGGTCGCGAAGTAGATGCCGATGACGTGATCGTTGTGGAAGCACTTGTTCAGCAGGACGGAGGTGACACCCGGATCCTGGTGGGAGAAGCCGTTGTGGTCCTGACGCCAAACATGGGAGGAGACCAGCAGGTTCATGGAGGCGATCGGCTTGCGCCACGGAATCTCGCGGACGGTAGCCTCAAGCCACTTGGCGTGCTGGTTCAGCATGGAGTCGATCACGTGCACAAAGGACTCGTAGGAGCTCCAGATGCCGTGACGGCCGGTCAGCAGGTAGGCCTCGAGGAAGCCTTCCATCTGGTGCTCGGACAGCTGCTCGACGACCTGGCCGGAGACGTGCATGTGCTCGTCAACCTCATCGGAGATGTAGCCGGCGTCCCACTGCTTGTTGGTGACCTCGTAGGAAGCCTGCAGACGGTTGGAAGCGGTCTCATCCGGTCCGAAGATGCGGAAGTCGTGCATGTTGTTCTTGATGATGTCGCGGGTGTAGACGCCCAGACGACGGGTGGCCTCGAGCTGGCCCCAGCCGTGTCCGAACTCCTTGACTTCCTTGACCTCGTAGTCCTCGAGCGCCGGCAGCACGAGATCCTTGCGGATCACGCCACCGTTGGCGTTCGGGTTGGCGCCGATGCGCAGCTCGCCCTTCGGCATGAAGGCCAGGACGTCGTCCTTGACGGCACCGTTGGCGTCGAACAGCTCTTCCGGCTTGTAGGACTCCAGCCAGTTCTTGAGGACCTCGAAGTGGGCCTCGGTGTCGCGGGCGGAAGCCAGCGGCACCTGGTGGGCGCGCCAGGAGCCCTCGGTCTTCTTGCCGTCGATGTACTTCGGGCAGGTCCAGCCCTTCGGTGTGCGGAAGATGATCATCGGGTAGAACGGACGGTGCATGTTGTCCGTGTTCGCCGCGGCCTTGATGTCGCAGATCTCGTCCCACACGGACTCGAACAGCTCGGCGAAGCGACGGTGGATGGACATGTGGTCCTCATCGTCGAAGCCGGCGACGAACTCGTAAGGCTCGTAGCCCATGCCGTGGAAGAACTCGTGGAGCTCTTCGTCGGAGATGCGCGACAGGATGGTCGGGTTGGCGATCTTGTAGCCGTTAAGGTGCAGGATCGGCAGCACGATACCGTCGGTGCGCGGGTTCACGAGCTTGTTGGACTGCCAGCCGGTGGCCAGCGGGCCGGTCTCGGCCTCACCATCGCCGACGATGCAGGGAACGAACAGGCTCGGGTTGTCCATGATCGCGCCATAAGCGTGGGACAGGGCGTAACCCAGCTCGCCACCCTCGTGGATGGAGCCCGGGGTTTCCGGAGCGAAGTGGGAGGGGATGCCGCCCGGGTAGGAGAACTGGCGGAAGAACTTCTGCAGACCAGCTTCGTCCTTGGTGATCTTCGGGAAGGTCTCAGTGTAGGTGCCGTCCAGGTAGGACTGAGCGGTACCAGCCGGGCCGCCGTGGCCCGGGCCCATGATGATCACAGTGTTCTGCTGGTGATCAGCGATGAGACGGTTGATGTGGCCGATGAGGAAGTTCAGGCCCGGGGTGGTGCCCCAGTGACCGACCAGACGGTGCTTGACGTCTTCGCGGGTGAAAGGCTCCTTCATCAGCGGGTTGCTACGCAGATAGATCTGGCCGATGGAGAGGTAGTTGGCTGCACGCCAGTACTTATCCACGCCTTCGATAGCTTCCTCGGAAACCGGAGCGTTCAGCTTCTTCCAAGGGGTG
>ONZR01000570.1_pt1 | contig 14640 bp, 10 predicted proteins | sample 1671691 | NCBI WGS metagenome assembly ONZR01 (sample SAMN06348182, study PRJEB24527) | human gut metagenome | biome: human gut; feature: ankylosing spondylitis patient; material: feces | host: Homo sapiens | place: China | collected 2015-10 | reverse complement strand
TGACGGAACGATACGTTGAGGGGATTCTGTTATCCTGTGGGGCGCAGCGGAGCAAAATGACCTGCCAAGACGGGATGGTCCCTTTCATGAGCAGGCTTTTGACTCAAAATAGAAGACGGATCGAATATTCCGCAGTGATACCGTGAAGGGAGGGAACGGCATGGAGGCGCAGCTTATGAGGCTACAGGACCTGAGACTCAAAGAAGGAATGTCTCTAGAACAGCTGGCCGAGCTCTCCGGCGTGGATCATGATCGTCTCGTCATGTTCGAAAACAATCCGGAAACCATACGCAATATGCATTTGGACACCGCTCGCCAAATTGCCAAAGCATTGCACTGCAACGTGTTGGAGCTCCATCCCGACGAAGGTTGGAGAGGCGGAATCCACTGCGCTGAATCCGGGCTAAGAGACATTCGTCGGACTCGCGGCTATACGCAAAACGAGTTGTCAGAGATGACAGGGATTCCCCAGCCGAACATCTCTTGGTTTGAGACAGGCTATCGCTCGACCTCAGGCATGCGGCTGGATACAGCCAGGCGTCTGTCGGAAGCGCTTCGATGCGATCCGACAGATTTCCTAAAAGAAGCGTATAGCCGATATGAAAATAAATGTTGTATCTGATTTAGATAAAACACTTAAATTTCATCGGACGCCATACTTCAACAAACGAATGCATCCCGCGCACCTCCCATCTCACCAAAAAGATTAGGCAAGAAAGAAGCCCATCAATCATTGACTTCACAAACCTTTCCCTTCCAGAAAGCTGGATAACGTCCGAGATTTTGCGCACTTTCGGACGTTATCTGGCGCGGAGGACGCATTTGCGCAGTTCGGAAGCGATGAGCACGATCATGGCAAGGCCGAGGCATTCGACCCATGCGCCGACGCTGAGCGGTACCGTACCGAAAGCGGTGTTGAGGAACGGAATGTAAATCACCGCCAGCTGCAATACCATGCTCAGCGCGATCGCGCCCCATAGCCACTTGTTGGAGAACAGTCCGACGAACGCTGACTGCAAGTGCGAGCGCGAGGCAAGCGCGTTCAGCATTTGCGCGAACACGAGAATCGTGAAGCCCATGGTGCGTGCTTCCGTCATTTGTGCGTCGTGACCGATCGCATCGACGGAACGGTCGGTGAACAGACCGCCGTCCAAGTGCATGTCCATGCCGATCAGGGTGACGGCCGCCATAATCACACCGATGAAAATGATGTCGCCCCACATTTCGGCGTCAATCACGCGATCGGTGAGTTTGCGCGGCTTGCGCGCCATCACATCGGCGGTGGACGGGTCGACGCCCATGGCGAGCGCGGGTGCCGCGTCGGTGAGCAGGTTGATCCACAGCAGCTGCGTGGCAAGCAGCGGCACGGTCACGCCTTGGCTGCCGGGCTGGGTGATGCCGAGGAATCCGGCGAGCATCACCCCGCCGAACACGGTGAACACTTCGCCCACATTGGAGCTCAGCAGGTAGCGCAGGAACTTGCGGATGTTGTCGAAAATGCCGCGTCCTTCACGCACGGCTGCGACGATGGTGCTGAAGTTGTCGTCGGCGAGGATCATTTTCGCGCTCTGCTTGGTCACTTCAGTGCCGGTAATGCCCATGGCGACGCCAATATCGGCGGTTTTGACTGCGGGAGCGTCGTTCACGCCGTCACCGGTCATGGCCACGATATTGCCTTGCCGTTGCAAGGATTCAACGATCTTCAACTTGTGTTCCGGCGCGACTCGCGCGTAGACGGACACTCCGCTGGTCACCTTGTCGAATGCCGCTTCGTCGGGCAGTTCGTCGAGTTGGCTGCCGGTCATGGCCGTGCCGCCCTTGTCGATAATGCCCAGATCGGTGGCGATGCGCGCCGCGGTCAGCGGGTGATCGCCGGTAATCATTACCGTACGAATGCCGGCGCGATGCGCTTCGGCAACCGAATCACGCACTTCCGTGCGCGGCGGATCGATGATGCCGATCATGCCGACCCAAATCAAATCGTTCTCAAGCACATCGCTTTGTTCCGCAATATCGGCAACATGACCTGCGGAATTCAGCATGATTCCCGGCACTTGCGCAAGAGAAGCGGTACCGAGCGGACGATAAGCCTGACCCAACGTGCGGTATGCGTCGGAGGAAAGCTGTTCGACAGTCGCAAGAATCTGCTGACGATCACCTTCCGTAAGTGGGCGAACGGCACCGCCGACCGCAATCCTGCTGCAATATCCAAGAAGTACATCGGGGGCACCCTTGGAGAAGACGGTCAGGCGGCCGGCGTCAGCGTTGTCTTGCGCCACGATGGACATGCGCTTACGTTCGGAAGTAAACGGGATTTCGCCAACGCGCTCGTAGTTGGCGTACTTGCGATCCGCCTTCACTTTTCGTGCTGCGACGATGAGTGAGACTTCGGTCGGGTCGCCGACCGCCTCCCACGTTACGTTTTCCGCATTTCCGGCAGAAGCAGCAGATTCGCGCAGTTCGCCGTCGTTCGCCAACGCGCCCACGGCAAGGGTCGCAACGGCTTCCGATTCGATGATCCCGCGTATTTGCGCATGTTCCATGGTCTGTGGATCGACCACCATGCGGCCTTCCGGCGCATAGCCGGTGCCAGTAAGCTGCACTTCGCCGCTCGGAGTGACCACGCGCTCCACGGTCATCTCATTGCGGGTGAGCGTGCCGGTCTTATCGGAGCAGATCACCGACGCGGATCCGAGCGTTTCCACCGAATGCAGCTTCTTGACGATCGCATTGTGCATGGCCATGCGCTGCACGCCGAGCGCGAGCACCACCGTAAGAATTGCAGCCAAACCTTCCGGCACGGCCGCGACCGCCAGCGAGACGGCCAACAGTAGCGAATCGATCACATCGTGAACGTCTTGGAAGCCTTCGGTAAGCGCGAGCGCGACCAGCACCACGACCGCGATGATGCATACCGCGCTGCCGAGGATTTTGGAAACGTAGTTCATTTCCTTTTGCAGCGGGGTTTCGTCGTCTTCCGTGGCTTGCAGCAGATCGGCGATTTTACCGACCTGCGTGCCCATGCCGGTGCTGGTTACGATGGCGCGGCCGGTGCCTTGCGTTACGGACGTGCCGTTGAACACCATGTTGGCGCGGTCGCCGAGGGCCTTCGCCTGTGCGAGGGTGTCGGTCTTTTTGCCGACGGGCACGCTTTCGCCGGTGAGGCTGGCTTCCGCGATTCGTAGGCTGGCGGCGGCGAAGAGGCGTCCGTCCGCGGAAACGGAGTCGCCTTCGCCGAGCACGATGATGTCGCCGGGCACCACGTCAACCGTGTTGATGCGTTCGATTTTGCCGTCACGCAGCACGTTGGTTTGCGGCGCGGTCATGCTGGAGAGCGCTTCGACGGCGGCTTCCGCCTTCGATTCCTGGATGTAGCCGAGCACCGCGTTGACGATGAGGATCAGCACGATGACGATGGCGTCGAACGGCAATGCTTCGCCGCCTTCCGCACCCGGTACGGCGTTGGCTCGTTCAATGAACCATGCGACGAGCGAAATGCCGGTCGCGGCCAACAGCAGGTAGACGAGGGGGTCTTTGAATTGTTCGAGGAATTTCTTCCATTTCGGCACCGGTGGTGCGGACGCGAGTTCGTTCGGTCCGTACTTGTCGAGTCGACGCTTGGCTTCCGCTTGACTCAGGCCGGTATTCAAATCGACACCAAGCGATTGCGCTACGGTTTGCGCATCGGCGAGCGACGGATCGACTTGCGTTTGCGTCGCGGTTTTTGCTGCTTGTTCGAAATTTCCCGAACTGGTATCGCGGAATTGGGTGGATTGATCTTCCTTGCGATCAACCATGATGATCTCCTTGGGAGCGCCGCGGAGTAGTCAGCACTCCCCTGCCGTTGCGATAGTGCGAAAACTGCGGAAAATTGCGATTTTCGCAACCACTCGCCGAACTGGGCAATGCTGCGCGGTTGCGGACACCGGACGTGCGCCATCGGTGCATTCCTGCCATTATTACACACCGTGACCATTTTGCAAGAGCGCAACGCACCGTCTTTTGTCAAGATTTCACAAAATCGTGAAACATAATCTGCAATCTTATTTCGACCGCGCATTCGATTACACGGCAACACCGACGGCAATGTCGCTACCATCTTTGGCGGAAGTGTGATATGTTATCGGATGTTAGTAAACAAAATTACTTACGCTATGATTCGTAGCGTACATTGGCAACGTCGCAATGGATAGGGGTAGTTATCATGGCAGCTCAAGAAGCCGCGCAATCACAGCAAACGCAAGGGGTTCCGGAATCGTGCATCCTGCAGGCGCGGCAGGCGAACGCAAGCTGGCTCACCAATCCGACCGTATTCGCGGTGAATCGCAAGCCCGCGCACTCCAATCATCGGTATTTCCTGGGCGAAGCCACCGAACCGAAGCAGAATCTCGACGGTGTATGGAAAGTAAACGTTACTCAGGCCGCATCCATCGACGTGGAAAACGCGCCGTTCGCCGCAGCTGACTTCAACGATGCCGGTTTCGGCGCGATCAACGTGCCCGAACACCTGCAGATGGCCGGCTATTTGAAGAACAAATATGTGAATGTGCAGTATCCATGGGATGGCCATGAGGATCCGCAGGAGCCGAACGTTCCCGAAAACAATCATGTGGCGATCTACCGCCGTTCCTTCACGCTTGACCGTCCGCTCGCCGCGACGCTGGAAAATGGCGGCACCGTCAGCATCACGTTCCACGGCATGGCCACCGCGATCTACGTGTGGGTCAACGGCACGTTCGTCGGCTATGGCGAGGATGGTTTCACCCCGAACGAATTCGACATCACCGAAGCGTTGAACGTTGACGGCGACAACGTGCTCACCGTCGCCTGCTACGAATACGCGAGCGCCTCTTGGCTGGAAGATCAGGATTTCTGGCGTTTGCACGGCCTGTTCCGTTCCGTGGAGCTCGCCGCACAGCCTCGCGTGCATGTCGAAACCGTGCAGATCGAAGCCGACTACAATCCCTCCATGGCCGCCGGAACGCTGAATGCAACCCTGCAGTTGCGCAATGCAAACGACGCGGCCACCGTCAAGGCGAAACTGCGTGACGCAAACGGCACTGTGGTGTGGGAATCCACGCAATGCGCCAACGAAACCATCACCCTCAATTCCGGCGCGCTGAAGAACATTGCGCCGTGGAGCGCCGAAGAGCCAACCCTGTATGAGCTGACGGTGCTTGTCGTCGGCCACGACGGCCCGCTGGTTGAAAAAATCGTGCAGCGTATCGGCTTCCGCACATTCCGTATCGAAGACGGCATCATGAAGCTCAACGGCAAGCGCGTGGTCTTCAAGGGCGCCGACCGCCACGAATTCGACGCGAAGCGCGGCCGCGCCATCACCAGGCAAGACATGATCGACGACATCACGTTCTGCAAGAGGCACAACATCAACGCCATCCGCACCTCGCACTACCCCAACCAGGAATACTGGTACGACCTGTGCGACGAATACGGCATCTATTTGATCGACGAAACCAATATGGAGACGCACGGCAGCTGGGTCGCGAACAATATCGAAACCCCCGAAACCGCCGTGCCGGGCAGCAAGCCGCGGTGGGAAGGCGCGTGCGTGGACCGTATCAACAGCATGATGCGCCGCGATTACAACCATCCGAGCGTGCTCATCTGGTCGCTCGGCAACGAGTCGTTCGCCGGCGAAGTGTTCCGCGCGATGCACGCCCACGCGCACGCGATCGACCCGAACCGTCCGGTGCATTACGAGGGTTCCGTGCATGATCGCGCGTTTGACGATGTGACCGACATCGAAAGCCGCATGTACGCGCACGCCGACGAAATCGAGGAATACCTCAAGTCCAACCCGAAGAAACCGTATATTTCCTGCGAATACATGCACGCCATGGGCAATTCCGTCGGCAACATGGACGAATACACGGCTTTGGAACGCTACCCGCAATATCAGGGCGGATTTATTTGGGATTTCATCGACCAGGCGATTCTCGACAGCAACGGTCGCATGTGCTACGGCGGTGACTTCGGCGACCGTCCGAGCGACTACGAATTCTCCGGCGACGGCCTGCTATTCGCCGACCGCACGCCGTCGCCGAAGGCGCAGGACGTCAAGCAGCTGTACGCGAATGTGCACATTGCCGTCGATGCTTCCGGCATTACGATCACCAACGACAATCTGTTTGTTTCGACGGCTGATTCCACGTTTGTGTTGCGTATTTTGGCTGATGGCAAGCCCGTTTGGTCTTCTTCGCGCCGCTTCGACGTTGCCGCAGGTACAAGCGAGCATGTTGAGATCGATTGGCCGATCGACGATTACCGCGCAGGTGCGAAGGAACTGGTTTTGGAGGTTTCCCAGCAGTTGTCTGCCGCTTGCGATTGGGCTCCGGCCGGTTATGAGCTTTCGTTCGGCCAGTGCGTGGTTGCGGGTGGCAAGATTGCCGATACTGTTACGGCCGCTTCCGCCGCTTCCGATGGAGCGATCACCTTGGGCCGCTGGAATATCGGCGCACGCAGTGCGGGCCGTGAAGCCCTGTTCTCCCTTGCACAGGGTGGCATGGTGTCGTACAAGCTTGGCGAGCGCGAATTCGTGTTGCGCAAGCCGCTGATCACCACGTTCCGTGCGCTGACCGACAATGATCGCGGCGCGGGCCATGCGTTCGAGCGTGCGCAGTGGGCGGTTGCCGGAAAGTATGCGCGTTGCGTTGATACGAAGGTTGAGCCGCTCGGCGAAACCGCAGTTTCCGTCACGTACACGTATGAGCTTGCGATTGCGCAGCGCACGAAGGTCACCATTCGTTACGTTGCCGATGTGCTTGGCCACGTCGATCTGCATGTTGCGTATCCGGGTGAAAAGGACGGCGATCTGCCGACGATTCCGGCGTTCGGCATTGAATGGATGCTGCCGGTCGAGTATTCGAATCTGCGATTCTATGGCGTCGGCCCGGAGGAAACGTATGCCGACCGCAAGCATGCGAAGCTGGGCATTTGGGATACGAACGCCTTCCGCGATCGCGCGCCGTATCTGCTGCCGCAGGAAACCGGCAACCATGAGGACGTGCGTTGGGCTGAGATTACGGACGATTCTGGTCATGGCTTGCGCGTGAGCCAGACTGCGAATACTGAAACCGGCGTTACGAAGCCGTTTGCGATGAGCCTGCTGCCGTATTCGAGCACGATGCTTGAGGAGGCGCTGCATCAGGACGAGCTGCCGGAGCCGAAGCACATGTTCCTGCGCGTGCTCGCCGCTCAGATGGGTGTCGGCGGCGACGATTCCTGGATGAGCCCGGTGCACGAGCAGTATCAGCTGCCCGCCGACCAGCCGCTCAACCTCGACGTAGCCCTCGACCTGTTCTAGTTTCAAGGATTCAGTCGATTCCTACGTGCGAAATGTCTCCCGATTCTTGATTTCAAGGATCGGGAGGCATTCGTTGTGCCGCAAGTTGACTTTCGGCCTCACGATTCGCAGTTCTGTCTCACGATTTCGCAAGATCGTGCGACAATTCGGAAAAAACATGCGATCAGACCATCAAAATGGACGATGAGGGGGATTTTGTTGATGGCTTAAATTAGACAGATTGCCTAGAATGAGGGCAGAACTTCCGAAACGTTCGAGCGCAGGCGGGCAAATTCGCGCGCGTCCGAGCGTCACGAAGCACGCTCTTCCAGGAAAGGGGCCATCATGAGCGACGCAATGAACAACCCGTATGCGAACAATCCGAATCAAAATGGCAGCAACGAACAGCAGCCGCAAGGCCAGCCGGAATACGGGGCATACGCACCAAACCAGCAATCGCAATCCCAGCAGCAGGGCGGCAATCCCAACAATTCGGGCAATCCGTATCAAAGCGAGCCTCAGACCCCATGCTACTTCGACGGTCCCAACGCCAACCCGAATCCCAACCAGAACGGCTTCTTCTACGCGAGCTACACCACCGGTCAGCCGTACGGCCAACCATACGGACAGCAGAACAGCCAATCCGACGCTGACAACGGCACCAACAATTGGCAGCCGATCAGCCCATTCAAACTCGTGGAGGAATGGCTCCCGAAGAAAGCGAAGAACGCGATCCGCGGCACATATGCGGTACTCGGCATCGCCGCCGTCATTCTCGGCCTGGCACTGCTGATTTGGCCCGGCGCCACACTGAAGGTCGCCGCAATCGCGCTCGGCGCATACTTCGTGGTTTCCGGTGTGGTCCGCATTGTGACCGCAATCGTGGAACTTGGCCTTCCTGGCGGATGGCGCGTGCTTGACATTCTGATCGGCCTGATGCTGTCTGTCGGCGGTGTGGTCATGCTGAAAAACGCGGCGCTTTCCGGAGCCACACTCGCCGTGCTCATCACCATGGTGGTCGGTCTCGGCTGGATGCTGGAAGGCGTGATGGCGCTCGTGGAATCGTGGCGCATGCCAAGCTCCGCATGGGCCGTAATCTACGCGCTGCTGTCGATCGTCGCCGGCTTCATCGTGCTGTTCTCCCCCGTCAGCTCCACGACCTGGCTGATCCTGTTCGGCGGATGCGCGCTTGTGGCGATCGGCATCGTCGCGATCGTACGTGCGTTCACCTTCGGCAAGTCCAAGCGCAAGTAATTTTTTGCGGCGCGGGCCGTAAAGTCTGATTATCTCTGTTTTCCCAGGGGCACCAAGCAACAGCTCGGTGCCCTTTCCATAGCGAAATCGCTTTTTATACCAAGATTCAAAGTCGCACAACCATGAATCTTGGTATTAATACTGGTATATAATTGGGTATGAAATTCGGTTTTAAGAAAGGTTTACCATGGCAAGCGCACTTGACATACTCGATGACCTTGCTCCAATCAGCGAGCTCAGCAATGGTCGTACTTCCGCATTGTTGCAGCGGGCCGACCACGATCCAGTCATTCTGATCAAACGAAACAAGCCGTCCTACGTTCTCATGAATATCGAAAACTATCGCGCTCTCATGGAACGAATCGAAGACAACGAAGACTTGCTTCTTGCCGAAAAAAGACTCGACAACAGTACTGGCACAACTATCAGCAACGAAGAGGTCATGCTCGATCTCGGCATTTCCCCAAGCGACCTCGCCGAGGCACCTGAGCCGGAACTCGCATGAACTGGCAAGTTGAATGGCTTGACGAAGCCAAGAAAGACATGCGCAAACTCGGCAAAGCCGAGCAAATCCAAGTACTCAAGGGAATCGAGAAAGTTCGCACAAACCCACTGCCCACCTCGCAAGGCGGGTATGGCAAACCGTTACGCAATGCCGAACGAACGAAACTTTCCAGGCTTTGCAAAATCAAATTCAGGGATATCGGCATTCGCGTTGTTTACAAACCGTTACTGCGAAATGGAATCATGACCATCATCGTCGTTGGCATTCGTTCCGATAGTGACGCTTACATCAAAGCCAACAAGAGACGCAAAAAATATGGACTATAAGATGCGTCCGCCAATTTTCAGCGAACGTTACTTTTTCTTCAAGATTAGCCGATGATTTTACAAAAGAAGTGACGATCGTCGCATGACATTGTCGATTTGCCCGACGTAAGATGAAGGCACAACAGAAGAACGAAGAAAAGAAAATAGACAACAAACACAGACTTACGGCAGCGGCCAGAGGAATAAACAAGAAAACAGATACGCGCCGCCAAGCCGAACGAAAGGAAACATCATGAAGAACAACACTTTCAACCAGGTCATCAACGCCAACCTCGCTTCCGTCGATCCGGGCTTCGGCCAGTTCGCTCTCGCCAAGGCTTCCTCCGACCTCTTCAAGAAGGTCCTCAACAAATAAGACCGCTTCCTAGACGGGAGGCAAGGCGCAGGCGCCACAGCACCTCGCCCCTCTTCTTTCCAATCCTTAAATCACATAGCGGGAGGCCGCGGTTCCAAACGGAATCGCGGCCTCCCGCTTTTCACGTACGCCGGCTACCCCTCCTCAACAGCGAGATTGCGGGCGGCGGCGCGTTCGCGTGGGCCGCGCGTCACGTAGAAGCCGATTGCCACGATGACGAACATCACCGTGCAGCAGATCCACAGCACACGGCTGCCGAACGCGTTGAGAATCCAGCCTCCGACCAACGGCGAGAACGCGTTCGACAGCGACCACACCAGGTTGTATAACCCTTGGTAGGTGCCGCGCACATCCTTTGGCGCGATGTTCGCCACCGTTGTGGCGGCAATCGGGAACGTGCCCAGCTCGCCAAGCGTCCACAGCACAGTCGCGATTGCGAACGCCACCCACGAATTCGCGCCGATCTGGAACGCGTATCCGACCGCCGTGATGGACATGCCGAGCACCAGCACTCGGGTGTTGCTCATCCGCTGGAACAGACCGATCGCGGGAATCTGCAGCAGACACAGCAGACCGCCGTTGATGGTCAGCAGACTGGAATATTCATCCGTGCCAAGGCCGATCTGCGTCATGGAAATCGGCAGGCCGCTGACGATCTGGTAATACGCCAGCGTGTACAGGAACATCAGCACCACCATCGACATCAGCGCGCCGTCGGCGCATGCGCGACGATAGCTGCGCCATACGGAGAACCGCTGCGGCCGCTGCGATTCGCCGGTTTGTTTCACAGCATGTTCCACGGCATTTCCCGCAGCTGATTCCGCGGATTGCGACGCCCGCGCCGGCGCGACCTCGCCCCGCGGGCGCTTGCCCAGCCCGACTTCCTTGAAGAACACGATCATCAAGATCGTGGCGAACACCAGCACCGCGGCTTCCGCGTAGAACATCAGCGCATAGGAGATCTTCACCAACTGGTTGGCGATGATCGGGCCGATCGCGAAGCCGAAATTCGCGGCCCACGTCTGCAGCGAATACGCGCGCTTCTGTTTGCGGAACGGCACCACGTCGGACACGTACGCCGCGACCGCGGGCGTCGGCATGGATGAGATGGCGCCGTAGGCCAGCAGCGCGATCGCCATGATCCACGGATTGCCGATGAACGCCAGCAGGACCAGCATCGCGGCGGAGCCGAGATTGCCGATGACGATCATCGCCGGGCGGCCGAAGCGGTCGGACAGCGCGCCGCCATACAGGCAGCCGAAGATGCCGCCGAAACCGTACATGGAGACGATGGTGCCGGCCACGCCCGCGCTGACATGCATGTCAGACACCAGATACATGGAAAGGAATGACGTGACGAAGCGGCCCATCCACAGGATAAGCAGCGTGACCCACAAGCCCCAGAACATGAGGGGCAATCCGAAAATCTCTTTGTTCTTCTCCATTCTTGCCATCATATCGAGCAATATCGAGCGGACGCGACGCCAGTAGCCTTTTCCCGGGGTGCTGGGAGAATGGACAACTATGGCAATGAAAAAAGGACCGACCAAGGGGTCGGGTGGAAAGCATCGTAACGCGCTGAGGGGCAAGGGACCGACCCCCAAGGCCGAAGATCGCGTATATCACAAGGCTTACAAGGAAAAGCAGGCTACCAATCGTCGTAAGATGGCTGATCCGCGACTGGCGGCACGCCGTCGCGCGGCAAAGTTCAGCTCAGAATCCGACGATCTCGTCATCGGTCGCAACGCCGTTCTCGAAGCGTTGCGCTGCGGCGTGCCCGCGAGCACGCTGTATGTGGCCGCACGCATCGAGCACGACGATCGCACGCGCGAAATCATTCGTCTCGCCGGTATTCACGGACTGAACCTCATGGAAGCCGACCGACTGGAAATGGACCGTATCGCACGCTCCTCCAACCATCAGGGCGTGGTGATGAAGGCGCAGCCGTTCCAGTATTCCTCGCTCGCCGAGCTGGTGGAACGCGCGGACAAGAAGTCTCGTGCCATGGAAGCGGCCAACTCCGCAAGCGCACGCATTGCGGCACGTCCGCTGTTCATCGCGCTTGACGGCGTCACCGATCCGCAGAATCTGGGCGCGGTCATCCGTTCCGCAGCCGCATTCGGCGCCAACGGCGTGATCCTGCCGGAACGTCGTTCCGCTTCGGTCACCGCAGCCGCATGGAAGGTGTCCGCAGGCGCAGCCGCGCACATGCCGGTCGCCCGCGTGGTGAACCTCACCAAAGCCATTGAAAGCCTGAAGGAACGCGGATACTACAGCGTTGGTCTCGACGGTGGCGGCGACGCCCTCGTTGGCGAAACCGGTTTCGAAACCGATCCGCTGGTTGTGGTGCTCGGTTCCGAAGGCAACGGCCTGAGCCGTCTCGTACGCGAGACATGCGATTCCATCGCCGGCATCCCAATGTCGAACATGGTCGAATCGCTGAACGCTTCCGTCGCAGCGGGCATCACGCTGTATTCCGTCGCACGCGCCCGCCGCGAGGCCGGTGCCGCCGCTGACGCGAAGTAATCAACACGAAGCGACAGGAAGTAAGCACAACAAGGCAGCAAGTCCGAAATACATATGAGCGGATAGTCCATACGGATTATCCGCTCATTTTGTTGCGCAAATCTGTACTTGGATTGATTTTGCGCTTACCGCAGACTCACTCCCCCGCCAACGATCTCTCGCAACACGTTCTCTCACTTTCAAAAGTCAAAATTTTTTTGAGTTTTGAAAGTGAGGAGTGTGAAGGGATAACAAAAAGCGGAGGATTATTAGTGGTCCTCCGCTTAACGGCTCGGCCCTGCAATTTTTGACTGCGGCTACGCCGCAGACTCAATACTGCCTTCGGCGCGGCTATCGCCTCGTCTCAGGGCATATTGATAGAAAAAGCTCCACTGGAGCTTTTTCTATCAATGCGCCCATACAGCTGCGTCGGGATCGTCGTCGGGGTTGTAGCCGTCGTCGGGATCGTCGTAGGTGTATTCGTCGTCGATCACACCGGAATCGGCTTCGGCGTTCAACGCGTCCACATCCTTCGTGGTGAGCTTGTACTGCGGAAGCACCTTCTCCACATAGCTTTGCACCGCCTCGGCCATCGGCACATCATGACCTGCCTTCTCGGCCAGGAACCAACGGTGGTCAAGCACTTCATGGAAGAACTGAGCCGGTTCGATCTGCGAACGGTATTCACGCGGAATCATGCGCACGGTCGGTTCGAACACTTCGCGCATCCAATCAGTGGCGACAATCTCAAGATCCTCACCCTCACGCCATGTGGAAGCGCGGTAGGCATCCAAATCGTTCAACAGTCGACGAGCCTGATTCTCCTGCACATCAAGACCAGTCAATCGCAGCAGCTTACGATTCGCATAGCCGGCATCGACCACACGCGGACGCACCAGCACACGCTTGCCATCTTCGGCGGTCTTCATCTCCAGCTCATCCACATCAAAACCAAGCTCATTGAGCTTGTTGACGCGCTTCTCGATCTTCCACATCTCATCCGGACCGAACTTGTCGGTATCAGTCAGCGCGCTCCACAGCGAATGGTAACGATCCACCAAACGGTTGCCGATCGCAATTTCGTCAACACCGCTCGGCAGCAGCGAACCGGACGAAAGATCCATCAATTCGCCAATAATGTTCGTACGGGCCAAATCAACGTCGTACTCGCGCTGGCCTTCCGTCAGATTAATCTGCAGATCACCGGTTTCCGCATCAACCAAAAATGCGGAGAACGCGTAGGCGTCGCGCAGGAACAACACGTTCGACAGTGACACATCGCCCCAATAGAAGCCAGCCAAATGCAAACGCACCATCAGCACGGCCAACGCGTCGATCAGTCGTTCCGCGGTATCAGGGCGCAGATTACGCGCGAACAGCGCACGATACGGCAGTGAGAACTTCAAATGCTTGGTGACAAGGATCGCTTCCAGCGGCTCGCCTTCACGGCTATGACGGCCTGTGACCACGGCGATCGGCTGCACGGTCGGCAGTTCCAGCTTCTGCAAGCGACGCAGCAGCTCGTATTCTCGTTCCGCCACATTGCGCGTGATTTCCTTCATGGCGTACACTTCGTCACCTACGTGCACGAAACGCACCACATGCCTGGAAATACCACGCGGAAGATTAGCCAGCAGGTCTTCCGGCCAAGTAGCCAGCGGCTTTTCCCACGGCAGGGTGAACATCTTTGGATTCGAGCTTGCGGCGGTGATTTTCAGCGCATGCGGCTCCGGAGATGAGGCAGCCGGATCTTCGGCCTTCACGGAAGTTGCTTTCAGCACACGGGGATCCATCTGTGGCAATTCAAGAGATTCCATGAATCAACAATTTACCTGTTGACCTACCCGAAGAAGCAAGTATGGACGAATCCGTTTCACCTGCCGATATGCGATGATCTCAATACTGGAATCTCACTATCCCTCTCATATTACGATCGAATATTGCGATCGATGCTACAAACAGACATTACAAGCCGATATCGTGCTTGCGGAAAACAAAAGAAGCCCCGCACCGACGCGGGGCTTCTCCAACGAGACGATAAGAGAGGAAGAGCACGTCTCGTTTAATGGTTGACGGAAGTTCGAGCTTCCGCCAAGTTTTTATTCAGCCACCCGCCAGCCGATTTCCGTAAAGGATATTCCCCTGAAGAAACAGCCAACGGTTGGTTACTCGGTATCAGCTCAGTTCAGACGCAGCTCGGTCGACGGAGCGAACAGGTGCATCTTGGACGGGTCGATCTTGATCTTGACGGTATCGCCGACCTTCGGGAGAGCACGCGGGTTCACGCGGATCGTGGTGAGCTTGTTCTGATCGGACATCATGGTGGATGCCTCGGCAGCGGAGCCATCGGTGATGATGTTGCCGTAGATGTAGCCATCGGAGCCCAGATCCT
>ONZR01000547.1_pt1 | contig 15024 bp, 12 predicted proteins | sample 1671691 | NCBI WGS metagenome assembly ONZR01 (sample SAMN06348182, study PRJEB24527) | human gut metagenome | biome: human gut; feature: ankylosing spondylitis patient; material: feces | host: Homo sapiens | place: China | collected 2015-10 | reverse complement strand
ATAATCATACCGAGCATATCAAATACAGGGGGCGGGCACCGTAGCTGGTGTCCGCCCCCCCTGGCTTAGGAGGCTTTAACCTGAGTGGTTCGCGAGCTAGCGGGCCTGCTTTACCTTGGCCGCTGCTTCGACAAACGACTTCCACAGGTTAAAGTCGGTTTCGAGCGTCTTCCACGTGTACTCAGGGTGCCATTGCACGCCCAAGCAGAATGGCTGGCCTTCGACCTCGATGCACTCGGGAACGCCGTCGGTTGCCTTGGCGACCAAACGCGTGCTCTTACCCAGATGATCGACGCAGCAGTGGTGTGCGGAGTTGGTCTGGATCAGCCTGTGCCCGCCAAGCGCGCGCTCCAACAGCGAGCCCGGCACGACCTCGACGGGATGCACGGGGTCGTTGAGCACGTGGGTATGGCGCCACTGCGTGCGGCCCTCGCGAGCGCCCAGGCTCGGCACGTCCATGCACAGGGTGCCGCCAGTGGCGACATTGAGCAACTGCGTGCCGCGGCAGGTGGTAAAGAGCGGCTTTTTGGCGCGGAGTACCTCGCCGACCAGCTTAAACTCAAAGCTATCGCGGATCTCGCAGCAGAGGGTGGGGTCGTAGGGTCGATCATCGCCCCAACGTTTGGGGTTGACATCGGGGCCGCCGGGAATGGCGATGCCGTCGGCGATATCGACGTAATGACGGATGACCTCAATGTCCTCGGTGATGGACATCTGCAGCGGCAGGCCGCCGGCGGCAAGGATGGCATCGACAAAGACACTTGCGATTTCCTCGTTGGGGGAGAGCGTTTCGCTTAAAAACGGCTTCGCCTCTTCCCAGCGCGGCGCCACCAGGATGAGCGGACGGTCGGCGGGGTCGACGTTGACGTGCGGGGTGTATGACGATGAAGTGCGAGTTCCGATCATGGGTGTGGCTTTCGAATCTGAAGGTGACAGGGCGCATGAAAGACGTGGGACAACACTTCCGATGGATTTGTCCCACGGGATGGCTGGTTAGTGGCCCTTGATGGAGTTGAGGAAGTCTTGGGCGCGCTTGGTCTGGGGATGGTCGAAGAACTCGTCGGGCGTGCCGGTCTCTACGATCTGGCCGTCGGCCATAAAGACGACGCGATCAGCCACGCGGCGGGCAAAGTTCATCTCGTGCGTAATGACGATCATCGTCATGCCCTGCTGGGCCAGGCGAACCATGACCTCGAGCACCTCATTGATCATCTCGGGGTCCAGCGCACTCGTGGGCTCGTCAAAGAGCATGGCCTTGGGCTGCATGGCGAGGGAACGGGCGATGGCCACGCGCTGCTGCTGGCCGCCCGAAAGCTGTGCGGGCACCTTGTCGGCCTGCTCGGCCACGCCCACGCGGCTCAGCAGGTCCATGGCGCGCTCACGAGCTTCCTCCTTGGACACGCCCAGCACGTCGACCGGTCCCAGCATGACGTTCTGCAGCACCGTCATATGTGCAAACAGGTTGAACTGCTGAAACACCATGCCCAACTCGGCGCGCATGCGGGCAAGGTTTTTGCCTTCCTGCGGAAGCGGCTGACCTTCGATGAGGATCTCGCCCGAGTCGATGGTTTCCAGACGGTTGATGGTGCGGCACATGGTCGACTTGCCCGAGCCCGAGGGCCCGATCACCACGACGACCTCGCCACGGTCGACCGACAGATTGATGTCGTTGAGGACGTGCAGATCGCCATAGTGCTTATCGACGTGCTTGAGCTCGATAAGCGGCTGGTTGCCAGAAGTAGAAGTGCTCTGTGCCATGGTGCTCGGCTCCTTTTGACTGGAAATGGTAAAGCGTTAGCGGATGATCGTCGCGCCGGTCTTGTGCGAGACGTAGACAGCGGCCTTGTTGATCGCGACATTGATGAGGATGTAGATGATCGCGATGACCAGGTAGACCGACACGAGGGCGTCGTAGTTGGTAATGAGCACGCGGGCATTTTGCATGAGGTCGGGGTAGCTCACCACATAGGCGACGGTGGTGTCTTTGACTACGACCACGAGCTGCGAAATCAACGACGGAATGATAAAGCGAATCGCCTGCGGCAACACGATTTTAAAGGTGATTTTAGCCTTGGAGAGACCGAGTGCCTGGGCGGCCTCGACCTGACCGCGCGGCACGGCGTTGACGCCGGCACGGAAGATCTCGGCAAGTACGCCGGCTGCAGCGAGCGCGACGGGAAGCGTGAGCATCCAAAACGACGGCAGCGCGATCTTGTACTGGGGCAGCACCAAAAAGAAGAAGTAGATGAACAGAAGGCTCGGCACGCCACGGAAGAAATCGGTGAGCACACGGCAGACCAGCTGCAGCGGCTTAATGTCGCTGGTGCGGCCGAGCATGAGGGCCAGACCCAGTACCAGCGCGATAGCGCCGGCGGTGAGCGCGACCTTAACGGTGCCCTCAAAGCCGGCAAGCAAGAACTTCCAGGTGGTGAGGTGCGTAAAGAAATACCAATAGTGGACCGAAAGCTGACCAGTCACATAAAAGCGCTGCAGCACGAGGGCGACAAGGGCGGCCACGGCGACAAGCGAGATGGCGGTGCCGATGCGAATCTTGGCGCGCATTTTGGGGCCGGGAGCCTCGTAGAGCGCATCGCGCATGGTGAGCGCGGGGGAGGAGTGCTTGCTCATCGGAGGATCCTCACCTTCTTATCGATATAGTTGCCAATGTGGCTCACCACAAAGGCCGTGCCCAGGTAGCCGAGTGCCGAGATAAAGAACGCGACGACGCCGCCGAGCGAGCGCGTGTTGATGTAGCTCACCACGCCGGTGAGCTCCTGCGGTTTAAGCGGCACCTGGCTACCGAGCGCGGTGGTGAGCATGACGGCGATAAAGAGGTTCGTCATGGGCAATACGCTTGAGCGCAGTGCCTGCGGAATCACGATCTTGGCGAGGATGCGATTGAAGCTCATGCCGAGCGAACGTGCGGCTTCCACCTGGCCGACGCCGACGGTGTTGATGCCGCTCATAAAGTTCTCGGAGCCAAAGGCCGAGCCCAAAAGGACCGTGGCGACGATAACGCAGGTGCGGTAGGGCAGGACGACCTTGAGCGGTGGCAGCGCATAGACGACGATGATGAGCAGCGCGATGCCGGGGATGTTACGGAAGACCTGAACATACAGGTCGCCAAAGACGCGCAGCGGCTTGAGCGGCGACACGCGCATCACGGTGACGGCGACGGCCAGCACCATGGCGATGACAAACGACTCAAGTGTCATGCCCCAGGTTGCTAGCAACGCGTCGATATAGTTCTGGCCATAGAGCGACCAGAGCTCGGAGAGACTCATGCGGACCTCCCGCCGATAAGGAAAGGGGGCTCCCGTGTGTACGGAAGCCCCGACAACTCAGTGAGGAAACAGTTTAGCGCAATAAAGCGCATCATGCGTTTCCATATGGTTTCGTAGCGGCCGTTACTAGGCGTATTGCCTAGGCGCCGATCTCGGGTAGCTCGGGAACATTGGTGTCGCCCGTACGGTCGCCAATGCAGATCTGCCACAGTTCGGTCCAGGTGCCATCGTCCTCGATCTTCTTAAGGAAGTCGTTGACAAAGGCGACGCCGTCGGAATCGAGCGGCAGGCCGATGCCGTAGGGCTCCTTGCTGCCGAAGGGCTTACCGGCAATCTTGTACTTACCGGGCTCGCGGACCAGGGCGCTCTGCTGCATGTTGTTGTCGATGACGTAGGCATCGACGCGGCCCTGCTGGAGTGCCTGACGTGCCTCCTCGTCGGTCTTGAACTCCTGCTGGCTGGCCTTGGGGGCAAACTCCTCCAGGATGGCGGGGCCGTTGGAGCCGGACTGGACGGCGACGTTCTTGTCGGCCAGGTCGTCGACGCTCTTGATGTCGTCGTTGTCGGCGAGTACCAGGATGGCCTGCTGCGTGTAGTAATAGGGACCGGCAAAGGAGACAAGCTTCTTGCGCTCGTCGGTGATGGTGTAGGTGGCAAAGACGGCGTCGACCTGGCCGTTCTGTAGGACGGACTCGCGCGTGTCCGAGGTCACCTGGGTGATCTCGATCTTGTTCTCGCCCAGAATGTAGTTGGACAGGAGCTGCGCGATGCCGGCATCGAAGCCACGGGTCTGACCGTCTTTCTCGTTGAGGAGGGAGAAGAGCGTGGAGGTCTGAACGCCACCGATCTTAAAGACGCCGGCGTCCTTGACGGCCGTGGCCCAGGTGCTGGCGGCGATGGCATCGTCATCGGCCTTGGGACCGTTGTTAACGAGCTTGTCGAATGCCTTGGCGTCGAGCGTGGTGGAAGCCTCGGTACCCTCGGAGCTCTTGGAGGAACCGGCGGCGGAACCCTTGTCGGCCTCGGCGCTGGTGTCGGAGCAGCCGGCAAGACCAAGGCCGGCGACGGTTGCGAAGGTGGCGGCGACAAAGCCGCGGCGGTCGAGAACGACCTGCTGGGAGAGGTTCTTGCTCATAGGTGAACACCTTTCTCAATAAAATCCCTAGCGGTTGAGTAGAGTTATACCCCATCCCGCTCAAATGGGTCAACACGAAATAACTCAGAAACATACTTGTCTTATAGGTTATTCTACCTACCCAAAAGGGACAGGCACCTTTGTGGTGGTTCTTGCAGATGCAGCGGCATGCCTTGCTGTTTTGTCTCGATCTGTAACATCTGCAGCCATTTTTGCCGAGTAACTGTTACAGATTGAGATTTTCTCTTCAGGGGAATTCGAATGTCTCGATCTGTAATAGGTAGACGGCCAAAAGGTCTCTATCTGTTACAGATCGAGACAAAGGTTTGGAACTAAGACGTCTTATCTAGATCTGTAACAGTTAGACGGGAATTCGGGCCCTAGATGTTACAGATTGAGATAGTTGAGCTCAAAAATAAAAACTTCCGCAGGGGTGCTTCCCTTGCGGAGGTTTTTTACTCGTTGAGTAGTCTCACGGCTTCGGCGGCCATGTTCTCGGCCGTCATGCCGTTCTGAGCGAGCAGCTCGTTGGGGTCGTAGCGGTCGGGGAAGCCCTTGGCGATGCCGAAGGTGCGCGTGCGCAACGGCGTGCATGCCAGATAACATGCCACGCGCTCGCCCCAGCCGCCGTCCAAGATACCGTCCTCGAGGGTGACGACAACGCGATGCTCGGCGGCAAGGCTGTCGAGGAACTCGCGGTCGAGCTCGGTTGCAAAGCGCGGGTTGACGAGCGTGGCCTCGATGCCGTACTCGGCAGTCAGACGGTTTGCCACGCGCTCGCCCAGCTCAAAGAAATCGCCAAGCGCGAGCACGGCAACGTCGCGGCCCTGGCGCACGACGTTGTAGCGCGCGACGCCGTAATCGTCGCCCTCGGCAGGCGCCAAGTCGGGGCGGCTTACCAGGCCAATGCCCGGCACACGGATCGCTACGGGATGCTCGCGGTGGTCGAGCGACCAGCTCAGCATGGACAGATATTCCTCCATGCAGGCAGGTGCAAGGTAGTGCATGTTGGGAAGTCCGCCCAGCATGGAAATATCGAAGAACGAGAGGTGCGTCTCGGACGTGGTGCCAAAGATCGACGCGCCAAATACCAGGATGGTTGCGGGGGCGTCGTTGAGGCACAGGTCGTGCCACAGTTCGTCGTAGGCGCGCTGCAAAAACGTGCCGTACACACCAAAGACTGGCTTGGCGCCCGAGCGCGCAAGCGCGGTGGCAAAGGTCACGGCGTGTTCCTCGGCAATGCCCACGTCGACAAAGTGCTTGCCTGCCGCGGCGCGAAGCTCGGGTGTAAAGCCCATGATGTAGGGCGTGGCAGCCGTGATGCCCACAACCTGCGGATCGCGCTCGATGGCGGCGCTGAGCGCCTCGCCCGTAATGTCGGCATAGGTGCGCGGCGCAGGCTCGCTCGGATGGCCCGGGCAGAGCTTGCGCCCAGTCGCCATGTCAAACGGACCCACATGATGCCAGCGCTCGGGGTCGCTCTGGGCTGGCTCAAAGCCCTTGCCCTTTGCGGTGGAGACGTGCAGCACGATGGGATGATCGATATCGCGCAGCTCCTGCAGCGTGTCGACCAGGGTCAACACATCGTTGCCGGTGTCCAGATAGCGGTAGTCGAGCCCCATCGCGCGGAAAACGTTGCGCTCACAGGCGCCGTTGCTGGCGCGCAGCTCGGCCAGATTGCGATACAAGCCACCGTGGTTTTCGGCGATGGACTGGTCGTTATCGTTGACGATGATGATCAAGTTGCTGTCGAGTTCGGCGGCATTGTCGAGGCCCTCAAACGCCAAGCCGCCCGAAAGCGAGCCGTCGCCAATGATGGTAATGACGTTGTACGTATCGCCCGCCAGGTCACGAGCGTGTGCCAGGCCGCAGCCCAGGCTCACCGACGTGGAGGTATGGCCCATGGCAAACAAGTCGTGCTCGGACTCGTCGGGATTGGCAAAGCCAGAAGCCTCACCATAACGCTCCGGATCGATATAAGTGTACGCGCGCCCAGTCAGCGCCTTGTGGGCGTAGGTCTGGTGCGAAACGTCAAAGACAATCTTGTCGATGGGGGAGTTAAACACGCGATGAAGCGCAACCGTAAGCTCAACGACGCCCAGGTTGGGGGCAACGTGCCCGCCGACAGCGGCGGAGCTTTCGAGGATTGCCTGACGGATCTCGCCGCAGAGCAGCGGAAGCTCGGCGCGGTCGAGAGCCTTGACGTCCTCGGGCGTTGTCGTTTGCGTAAGCAGCATCGTTGTGGGTTACTCCATGCGAATCGAGCACCGGCGCTCCCTCGGCCGGCACAATTGCACAAAACAGTCTCGCACATTTTGGCGTTTGATATGTGACGGCGGCGCGGTAATTCGCCAACTGGCGGGGCAAAACGTTTTGTCTGATGCCATACTGGTAGATTCGATGATGATTTTATTCAATGCGTGCAGGCCGTGGCTTGTCGCCGGGAGTCGCTGGAAGGAGACAGCATGTCCGATGTCGCTCGTGCCGAGAAAATCGCGTGCGAAGTAGACCATGCTGCCCGTCAACTGGCACAGGCGGGCCGTCTGGACCTGACGCGCGAGTTTATCCAGCATGGCGACGTGACGGTGTATACGCATGTGACCTCGGTGGCGCGGGCAAGTCTGTCCTTTGCCGAGCGCTTGGGCCGTGCTGGCATTTCGGTCGACCGCGCCTCGCTGCTGCGCGGGGCCCTGCTGCACGATTACTTTCTCTATGACTGGCACGATCCCGACCCAAGCCATCGACTGCATGGCTTTCGTCACCCGTTTTTTGCCCTGGCGCGTGCGGAAGAAGATTATGAGCTGACGCCGCGCGAGCGGAATATCATCGTGCGCCATATGTTTCCGCTGGTACCGGTTCCACCGACGTGTCGTGAGGCATGGATTGTGTGTTTGGCAGACAAATGGTGCGCGCTGCGCGAGACGATTGCCGGCCGTCTGCCGCGCAAAGGCGGCGCGAACGATTTGAACGAGGGCTCGAGTGACGGCTCGAGCAAAGAATCGAACGAAAAGAGGAGAGGGTAGACGGTGGAAACCGCGATCGACATGGCATTTGACGGCGCGACGCTTGCCGCCTGTCCGCTCTCGGCGCTGGTGCTCTCGTTTGCCTTCTACGGTTTTTGCGGCTGGGTGTGGGAGTCGACAGTCTGCGCCATGCTCAACCACGGACGCTTTGCCAACAGCGGTTTTTTGCTGGGGCCGTGCTGCCCTATCTATGGTGTGGGCGGCATAGCCTGCTGGCTTTTGCTGCGCGGGATTCCGGATGCCTCGAGCCAGTTTGTTGCCGCGGCGCTCGTATGCAGCTTGATTGAGTACAGCGTAGGCGTGTTGTTGGAAAAAACAACAGGCGCGCGCTTTTGGGATTACTCGCACCTGCCGTTTAACCTGCACGGACGCATCTGTCTGTACTGGGCCTGCGCGTTTGGCCTGGGTGCGCTGTGTATTTGTCGTTTAGTGGAGCCGGCGGTGTTGGGGCTGCTTGGCCATCTGCCGGTGCTGATTGTGCGGCTGTCCGCCTTTATCGTCGCGGTCGCGATGATGGTTGACGCGGTGTGCTCGTTGGCGAGCTGGCGGCGTCTGTCCGATCAGCTGGAGCGCGTGCGCGCCGACCTTGCCGACCGCATCAACGAGTCGCTTGCCGATGCCTCGGACTCAATGCTCGAGCGCATTCCCGAATCGACGATTGACTCGGTGACACAGACGCACATCCGCAGCCGTGCCGTTAACGCGTGGCTGGCCGAGCTGGGTGACGCCGCGCTCGATGCCCTGCGCGAGAAGGCTTCGATGCCGACGTTTATCGCGGATGGTGCTCGCGGCCTGGCACTCGCTGCCCGCCGCGTGGCCGATGCCGCGCCGAGCATGCCGCGTCCGTCACTCAGTCGTCGCCTTGCCGGCAAGCGCATGAGCCGTCCGGTGCCGAGCGTGTCGCTCAGCCGTCGCGACCTGCGCTTCTTTAATGCCTTCCCGCGCTTGCGCATCAACCGCTACGAGGGCGTCATCCGAGCCACCGACCTTCGCGACCGAGCCCGCGAGCTGTTCCGGCGCTAGCTGGGACGGGCGCGCTCACGGCTCCCTTGCTTGCGTATTTCCCGTTCGTTTCGCGCCCGTTGCCGCGCCGTTTCCAAGATTGCGGCACCGTTTCCATTCGACAACGCAGCGTTTAACAACGCCGTATCTGGTCTACACCAGTTGCCCCTCGGCCGCATTATGGGCGCCGACAACGTCCATGCGACCAAGGGGGAGCGAATGTACGATACGGGATCGACAACGTTTATGCTCATCTGCACCATGCTCATGTTTTTAATGACACCGGGTCTGGCGTTTTTCTATGGCGGCCTGTCCAGGCGCAAAAATGTCATCAACACCATGCTCATGTGCTTTGGCGCCATTGGCCTGGTCGGTGTGCTGTGGATTGTTGCCGGCTGGTCGCTGGCCTATGGTGGTCACGCCGGGCGCGGGCTTTGTCGGGCCATGGGCAGCGCGCTCACGGGCCTGTTCTGCGTGCCGGAGCTCTCGTGGACCGGTAAGGGCGGCCTGTTCTACACGGGCGACGCGTCGCTGCTCATCTCGCAGGTTTTGGGCATTGTGGTGACGGTCGCTATTGTGTTGGTGCTCGACTTGGCAATCGCCGCGGTGGTCAAGGCGCTGTTCCATGGCAGCCTGCGCGTGGACGAGGCAGACGAGGCGCTGGGCCTGAATGCGAGTCAGCACGGCGAGAGCGCATACCCCTCCTTCTCGGGACTCGATTAGCGGCACGGCTTTCCCAGGCACCCGACCTTGCCCCTCAAACCGTCGCTTGCGTACCGAAGTACGCGGCGCTCCTCTTTCGGGGCAATCTCGGGCACCTGGAAAACCCGTGCCATGTGAAGGTAAATCAATTACTTTTATTGAAGAGAGGAATTCACTATGAAGAAGATTACAGCGATTGTTCGTGCCGAGAAGCTTGAGGTTCTTAAAGACGCGCTGTTTGATGCTGATGTTCGCGGCATGACCATCAACCAGGTGCAGGGCTGCGGCGCACAGCATGGCTGGAAGGAATACGTACGCGGCAACGAGTTGCTTGTCAACACGATCCCTAAGGTGCAGTTCACCCTTATCTGCGCCGACGAGCATGTCGACGGCATTGTCGAGATTATCTGCAACGCTGCTCGCACCGGTGCCGTTGGAGACGGCAAGATTTGGGTCGAGCCGGTCGAGGAGGTTATCCGCATTCGCACCGGCGAACACGGCCCCGCCGCGGTGTAGAATCGACCGCCTACCATCCGCAACGTTAAAATGCTGCAATGAGGCACAAGACTTGCGTTGCGGATGGGCGGATTATGGGTCGCAATAAATATCCCGAGGAGACGGTCGCGAAGATTCTCGACGCGGCGCTGAAGCTATTCTGCACACAGGGTTATGAGGGGACGAGCATTCAAGATATCGTCGACCGTCTCGATGGCATGACCAAGGGCGCTGTCTATCATCACTTCAAGAGCAAAGAAGAGATTTTCAACGCCGCGTTTGATCGGGCGATGACTCCGATTGTTGAGCAACGTCGCTCAACGCTTGGTATCGGCAATATGACCGGAGCCCAAAAGCTCAAGCGACTGTACGCGCCCGAGTCTGTCGTTCCACAAATTGAGCTATGGGCACGCATGCATCCTGCGGCAGATCCGGTAAAAAGCTCGCGTCTACTGGCGATGCAGTACCAGGGCTCGTTCGACGAGTCGGCCGATGGCTATCTCTTGCCAGTGATCGAGGAGGGCATCGACGATGGCTCCATTGCGTGCGAATGCCCGCGCGAAGCGGCTGAGGCCGTATCGTTGTTGGCGAATCTTTGGCTGCTGCCGCTGTTCCGTCCGCTCGAGACCAAGGATCGAATGCTCGCTCGCGCTCAATGTTTGGCGCAGATGGCTGCCGCGGTGGGACTCGATTTGGGCGAGGAAGTGCTTCAGACAACGGCGCAGATTTGGGACGTATGGGACCGCGCCGGGTGGTAATATAGATACCAACGGTATGTAATAGATTTGAACGGGCAGCTCCGGCTGCCCTTTTCAAGTCGATAAATACATACTATCGGTATGTATAGGGAGCGAACTTATGGCTGGGCTGAGAGACGTCAGCGTCTTGTTGGAACCAAAAATGGTGCGGCCAATTAGGCTCACGGAGCTTCTTGTTGCGCAGCTGTGCACGTATTCGATGCTGTCAGCGCTGTGCTTTGCGTATCCGCTTTACTTGTTCGATTGCAGCGGATCGTCAACGTTATATGGCGTCGTCGTGGCGATAGCGTTCATACCCGGCGTACTCGCAGCTCCGGTTGGCGGAATCTTGGCGGATCGGGGAAGACATCGCGAGGTCCTCGTGGCCCTCGGCATTGCTCTGATGACTGCATCGCTGCTGTCTATCCCCATGAAGCGCTCGTTGCCTCTTGCGGTCGTCGTAGTAGCGATACTTTGTGTTCAATATGGTGTTCAATCGCTGCTAAAGCCAATGCTCCAAATTGAGACGGTGCGCATGGCGGGTGAAAAGAAGGTTGAGCGGGCCACTGCATTGGTTTCGCAGGTGACCATGGTGAGCAATATCTTGGGTCCTGTGGTCGGGACGGCAGTCTATGGGTGCTTTGGCATCGATGCTCTTTGCACAACCGCGTCGGTGGCGTTTGCGATTTCAGCTCTCTTGTTTGGGGTCGCACTCAAGCAAAATGCCTCATCTGAAACGATGGGAGACGGCGCGACTCGCACGACATGCCGAAACGATTTTCGGGAGTCGATTCGGTATCTGTTGCAAAATGCATCATTGGTCGCCGTGATTTTGCTTGCGGCCGTTTTGAACCTTGCGTTGGTTGGGCTAACGATTGGCGCTCCCATTATTGTTACAAAGCATCTCGGCATGCAATCGTCCTGCGTTGGGATGGTTGAGGTTGCTCTGGGCTTGGGTGGTCTTACCGGCAGTGGCTTGGTCGGCATTTGGCCGCATCGCTTTTCTCTCAATGGCATATGTCGATATGTTGCGATGATCTGTTTAGGAGTCGTACCGATTATTGTCACGCTACTGTTCGGCGCAGATGTATGCGTGTTCACCGTGTTTGCGGTTGGTTCGGCATGGGTCATGGTGTGGGCAAGCATTGCGTCGGTTGAAATCATCGCGTTTGTTCAGTGGGCAGCGCCGACTGAGCTCTGCGGAAAAGTGCTTTCGGTCGTTTACATGGTCCTTTCCTGCGCAACGCCTATCGGCCAATTGGTTTACGGGCTCGCATACGATCGATGGACACCGGCGATTGTATTCGCAGGCATGCTGGCGGTGCTGACGTTGACGACGGCGCTGTTTTATCGGCTGAAAAGTTGCTTGTGGCGATTGTCTTAACGCGCTGGGGCACCGTGAATTTGTGGAGGCGGTGGTACGCCGCGCCGGGACGGCATTGTTTGGGCGTGCCTCTCTTTCGTCTAAAATAACGTGCAGACGAAAGAGAGGCACGCCCATGATCAAGATGTTCGCGAGTGACTTAGACGGAACGCTGCTTAACGCCCTGCACGAGGCAGACGGGACTATCCGCCGTGCCATTCGCGAGCTGACCGAGGCCGGCTTGCATGTGGTTCCCGCGACCGGACGCTCGACGCTGCCGATCGGTGAGCATGGCTTTACAGGCCTGGCGCTTGACGCCTGCTGCTCCAACGGATCCATCGTGCGCGACAGTCATGGCGAGGTGCTCAAAACCTGGACCGTCGACCCGCAGATCACTGAGGAGCTGCTCAAGGAGTTTCCGGATATCTGTTTTGATTGTTCTACGCCCGATGGCATGTTTTCGAGTGGATCGTTCGAGATGCATCAGGCGGGCTTTAAAAAGGACAGCCCCATCAAGCGTATCGTGATGCGTGGCATGCGTGCACGTGGCGGCTATCACGAGGAGCAGTATTTCGACCAGTCGATCGGCGACATCTTGCGTCATGACGTGTGCAAGATCAATTGTCGCGTGACCTCGCCCGAGCTGGAGCGTGACCTTAAGGCCTATCTTGCCGAGCGCTCGGACCGTGTGGTCAACGCGCCGTTCGATCCGGTGATGTTCGAGATCACAGACGTGGCATGCAACAAGGGCGAGAGCGTGGCCTGGCTGGCGGGCTACTACGGTATTGCCGAGGACGAGGTCGCGGTCTATGGAGACGGCGGCAACGACATCGCCATGCTCAAGCGTTTCCGCCACAGCTACGCGACCAAAAACGCAAGCGATGCAGCTAAGGTCGTCGCGAGCGCAACTATCGGCAGTTGCATGGCCCATGCCGTCCCCAAGCACATGCTCGCCACCATGCGCAAGCAGAACTCCCGCACCGTCATCGAATAATGTGACAAAGGAACTGCCCCTTCGCCACATCCAAAATATTGCCTTTACGTGTTGATGCACACGGCGTGCAATAATACTCGCACTGTGCAATAGCGCACAGACTGAGTAACAAGGAGGACGCTTGTCCCAGCTCGAGAAATGCGATCGCCGATCCCTTCGCTCGCAGCGTGCCCTTCGCCAGGCACTTGCCAGCGAGCTTGCCGAAAGCGGCGACCTTTCGCGCATTAATGTCGCGTCGCTCACCGAGCGCGCCGGCCTTACGCGCCGCACGTTCTATTCGCACTACCGCGATATCCCCGACTTTATCAATCAAATCGAGGACGGCTTGCTGGCCGAGATCCGTGAGCGCATTGAGCTCATCACTGCAGCTCAGCTGCCCGATCTCTATCACAACATCGATGAGCTCGAGCCGGCGCCCGGTTCGGTTGAGCTGCTGCGTTATCTTGCGGCCAACCGCGACTTAATCGGTGCGCTGCTGGGTCCGGGCGGCGACCAGGCCTTTATTAAAAGGATTATCGACACCGCGCGTGAGGCTGTGGTGCCGCGTGCGCAGACGGGCATTTTGGGCCTGGCGCTGGGCACGTTCTTTGACTACTACGTCACCTACGTCGTGAGCGCCGAGGTCGGCATGATTCAGCGCTGGTTTGAGCGTGGGCTCACCGAATCGCCCGAGGCCATGGCGCGCATTATGACGGTGCTCGCTTTTGTGCGCCCCGGCGACCTGTATGGCCAACCCATCGATATCAACGTGCCGGAATACGGCATGAAGCTATTGAACTTGCAGCTCGAGGACGCGGTCGACACCGCCGCAACCGTCGAGTCCAACAACTAAGAGGAGAGACAATGAGCAAACTCGTCGAGGGCATTAAGGACCGCATGGTCGCTGCCGCACGCGAGGCCGCGCCCGCCGTGGTGGACGCCGCGCAGAAGGCCGCGACCGCGGCAGCCGAGAAAGTTGCCGAGGCAGTTGCCGATGCCAAGAACACGGCAGGGGAGACGTCCATCGCTAGCGAGCCCGTCATCGCCGCCGAGCCCGTAGCCGCCGCCCAGGCCCCCGAAGGCGCGATCTTCAACCCCGACAACGCCCACGGCAACCTGCACCTGGGCATCGACGTGGGCTCCACTACCGTTAAGCTCGCCGTGCTCAACGATGACAACCAGATCGTTTACGCCAAGTACCAGCGCCACCACACCGACGTCCGTGCCTGCGCCCGCGACCTGTTCGAGGGTGCTGCGACTGTGCTGCCGGCTGCCCAAATGACCTGCGCCATCACCGGTTCGGGCGGTCTGCTGCTCTCCCAATGGCTCGACCTGGAGTTTGTCCAGGAAGTCATCGCCAGCAAGCGTGCCGTCGAGACCCTCATCCCGGCCACCGACGTCGCCATCGAGTTGGGCGGCGAGGACGCCAAGATCATCTACTTCGACAACGGCATCGAGCAGCGCATGAACGGCACCTGCGCCGGCGGTACGGGCGCCTTCATCGACCAGATGGCAACCCTGCTGCACACCGACGCGAGCGGCCTCAACGAGCTCGCGGCCAACGCCACCACCATCTATCCCATCGCCAGCCGCTGCGGCGTCTTTGCCAAGACCGACGTGCAGCCGCTGCTCAACGAGGGCGCCCGTCCCGAGGACGTGGCCGCCTCCATCTTCCAGGCCGTCGTGACCCAGACCATCTCGGGCCTGGCGTGCGGCCGTCCCATCCGCGGCAACGTCGCCTTCCTGGGCGGCCCGCTGCAGTATCTCTCCGAGCTGCGCCACCGCTTCTACCTCACGCTCAACCTGGACGAGGAGCACCGTATCGTGCCCCAAAACGCCCACCTGTTTGTAGCGAGCGGCGCCGCCATGGCGCACGAGTCCAACAAGCTCAGCACGTTCCCACAGCTTATCGAGGCCATCGACAGCTTGGGCGACACGCAGGGTGCTGAGGTCGAGCGCCTGGATCCGCTCTTTGCCACCGACGAGGACTTTGCCGAGTTCAAGGGTCGCCACGACACCGAGGTCGTCCCCAAGGGCAAGCTCGACGGCTACACCGGCCGCGTGTTCATCGGCATCGACGCCGGTTCCACCACCATGAAGGCCGCGCTCGTGGGCGAGGACGGCCAGCTGTTGCATACCTGGTACGGCAACAACAACGGTGACATCCTGGGCACGGCCAAGGTCATCATGGCCGATTTCTACAACCACATCCCCGCGGGCTGCACCATCGGCCACGTGACCACCACGGGCTACGGCGAGGCGCTGCTCATCGAGGCTCTCAAGGCCGATTCCGGCGAGATCGAGACCGTC
>ONZR01000539.1_pt1 | contig 15132 bp, 14 predicted proteins | sample 1671691 | NCBI WGS metagenome assembly ONZR01 (sample SAMN06348182, study PRJEB24527) | human gut metagenome | biome: human gut; feature: ankylosing spondylitis patient; material: feces | host: Homo sapiens | place: China | collected 2015-10 | reverse complement strand
TTGCTCAGGAACTTATAAATAAAGTTAAATTATAGTGTTGCGGAATTAAGGTTTTAAATCGATAGAAAAGAAAAAGTAAATGTTAACTCAAACATCAGATAATAACAAACGAATAGCAAAGAATACTTGTTGTTTATTTCCGGATGTTATTTATGATGAGGCGACAGAGGCAAGTTGAACACTATATTTGTCGAAGACCCACTGACCGAAGGGAAGTAATCTATAGGATCTAACGAATATACTGGTCCAGTAGCCTAAAAAGATTTGTGTTATTCGTTCGATTAGTGTTCGGCAAAGACATCAGGGCTTTCTTCCGGGTGATAGCAATTTGAGCTATTTTACCCTCACACCTGCCCTCACCACCGAAACCCCGATAAACAGGGCGTTTCAGACGATTTGTGAGGGTGTGAGGGTAGAAAAAGAAAAAAAGTTTTTTTATTAAAATATTCCGTGAATTGAGACTTTACCATAACAATATAATATTATAAATAAATTTTGCCATTGGATGCTAAGATGGAATTATAAAAAATAAAACAAAATGCAAACAGTATCTATAATAATACCGACAATGAATCGATTGGAGTCACTTAAAAGAACAATCTTATATATTGCTCAAAGTACGGTGCTACCATTAGAGGTTATAGTAGTTGATCAGAGTTCAGATAATACAGAAATAGAAGCAACTAAAGAATTTTTAGAAAAACAGAGTGTCAACTGCAAATATGTACATAATGATGAACCTTCATTAACAAAAGCAAGAAACACAGGTATGCTTTATGTGCATGGAGATTTAGTAATACAAATGGATGATGATGTAGATGTTAAGCCTGATACTTTATCTTCCATACTTAATATTTTCTCTAATGAAAAGATTGCAATGCTTGCTGGTGTAAATGAGGGATTTAATAGCAAACATCGTTCATTGATAGGCTTTCTATTTTGGAAAAAGAATTGGAGGAAACGCAATATCGGACACGTCGTAAAGTCCATGTATGGACGTTTTCCTGAAAATATAACAAAAGAAACTCCTACAGAATGGACTATGGGATTCTTTTCTGTTTATCGAGTTTCTTTAATAAGAAAGTGGAATCTTAATTGGGATGAAAAATTAACAAGTTATGCTTATGCTGAAGACCTTGACTTTTCTTATTCATATTTCAAAAAAGCCAAAAATGAAGGTTTGAAATGTATAATGTCTAGTTTGGTGATTGTGAAGCATAATGTAACTCAAGAATGGCGCATTCCGTCACGCAAGCACACCTATATGATTATCAATAATCGCCACTATTTAAGGAGAAAGCATTTTGGTAACTCGCCATTGTCAAAAATAGCAGTATGCTGGGCTGATTGGGGCGAATATCTGCGTAGGTTATTAAAAAATGAAGCTGCAAAAGATTGGAAAGATGCAATGACAGGAAACCCTTTATAAAAAGATGCAGATGAATCCAAATAGTAATAAAAGGCTATTTATTAATCTAAGTGCTAATATTGTATCATATTCAGCCAACATCCTAATAGCTTTCGTATTGACACCTTATCTTATCAATACACTTGGCAAGGAAACATATAGCTTTTATCCCATAGCTAATAATTTTGTGGCTTACATGTGCATATTGACAAATGCGCTCAATTCAATGTCCAGTAGGTTTGTGACTGTTTCCATTGTAAAAGGAGAAATGGATGACGCAAGAAAATATGTATCATCCATATTGTTTTCAAACATTATTATGGGAGCTATACTTCTTGTCCCTATGGTTTTGATAGTCGTGTTTTTGGATAGAATAATGAATGTTCCAGTAAACATAGTGGCATCCATACGATTGTTGTTTTCATTTGTGTTTGCTTCAATGTTGGTCAACATCGTGTCTTCTGTCTTTGGTGTCGCCACTTTTGTAAAGAATCGAATTGATCTTAGATCTGTAATGCAACTTGTTTCCGGAATTTTGAAGATTGTTCTTTTCTATTCTTTATTTAAGTTCTTCACACCGACTATTGTATATGTAGGTGTTGTGGCTTTAGTAGTGGCGGTTTCAGAATCTTTCTTTCAGCAGTATTACTTCAAAAAGTTGCTATTGGATATCAAAATCTCAATCCGTGATTTCTCAAAGAAGCATGTAAAGACCATTCTTTCGTCAGGAAGTTGGAATTCGGTAAACGCCATAGGTTCGTTATTGCTGAGCAGTTCTTCGCTTATCATGGCGAATATTATTTATGGTGCAGCATCAGGTGGTATTTATTCCATAGTAAACACCGTACCAATATTTATTAATGGTATTATATCTATGTTGGTAGGAGTTTTTGCTCCTACCGTGACATATAGTTATGCAAAGGGGAATAAAGAAGAATTATTGCATGACATGGAAAAAGCGCAATCAATGATTGGTTTCTTCTCTTGTTCCATATTAGTCGTATTTATTTGTCTATGCAAATATTTCTTTAAACTTTGGGTTCCATCCGAAGATGCGGACCAATTGTTTGTATTATCTGCAATAACTGTTGTTCCACATTTTTTCATGGGTTGTTTATGGTCTATCACGAATCTTAATATAGCAGCAAACAAAGTAGCAAAGCCTGCCATAGTTCAGCTTGCGCTCGGTATATTAAATGTAATTATGGTTGTTACCTTATCACAACTATTCCATACAGAATTGATAACGATTTGTGTGGTTTGCTCCTTACTGACATTGGTCTTGGTATTAGCTTTTCTTCCTCTTTATGCTGCGTCTTACCTGAATGTTCCATACAGCACCTTCTACAAGGTCTCATTCCGGATGGTTATAAGTACAATCCTCTTGATAATAATCTTTTCTTTCGTCCTACCAAATCTTTCTTTAGACAATTGGTTTAGGTTAATGGGCAATGGATTCGTTTTAGGAATAGTTGCGCTAATGGTCAATTTCTTATTTATGTTCAATAAACAGACGCAAAGAAATTTACTATTGAAATTAAAATCTAAAATAGACAGATGATACAGAAATTAGTTAAAAACAGACTGACGACTTGGTTTCGCAATTTTATGAACTTACTGAAAGTAAAGTTGCGGTACGGTGACAAAATTATTATTCAAAACACTTCTTGTAGAATCAATCCCAAAGCCGTTTTCGAGGGAGCCAATAAGTTGAGTAATAATTCTACATTTAGTGGTTCTCTTATGGTATATGGGACATATATCGGACATGACTCTGATATAGGTGGAGTGATAGGTCGCTTTTGTTGTATTGCGCCTTATGTTCAATACAACCCTGGTTCACATCCGTTTACTCCCCCATATACGGCTGTAAGTCCTATGTTTTATAGTACATCAAAACAATGCGGGGTAACATTTGCAACAGAAAATGTCTTCAAGGAATATCTGAAGCCATTGAAAATCGGCAATGATGTTTGGATTCAGCAAGATGTTTTCATTTGTGGCGGAGTTGAGATTTCAGATGGTGCTATAATTCTTGCGGGTGCAGTTGTTACAAAAGATGTTCCGCCATACGCAATAGTTGGCGGCGTCCCTGCAAAAGTTATAAGGTTTCGCTATGATAATGAGACTATTCAATTTCTGCTTCGTATTAAGTGGTGGAATAATGATATTGAGTGGTTTAAGAAAAACTGGAGATTATTAAATGATATAAATAAACTCAAAGAGTATTATGAAAAATAAGATAAGGAAATGGCTAATGAATGATATAGCATCATTAGAAATAATGCCATCAAAGATACGTATAGCTATATTGAATAAATGTGGCGCAGACATTAAAGCTTCACGCATTCTTCCCAAATGTTATTTCGCAGGAACCAGATTAATTATAGGTAAAAACACAACTATAAACTTTTTCAATAAGTTTGATTCTGAATTTGCTTCTATATCTATCGGTGAAAATGTAGGAATAGGAATGAACAACTTGTTTCTTACTACTTCTCACAAAATGGGGAGACAAAATAAAAGAGCTGGTGAAACACTTCATGCCCCGATTGTCATAGAAGATAATTGTTGGTTAGGCAGTAATATTGTAGTTTGTCCAGGTGTAACAATAAAAAGAGGATGCGTTGTAGCTTCAGGAAGTGTTGTTACTGAAGATTGTTGTTCCAATGGCTTTTATGCAGGCGTTCCTGCAAAATTAAAACGAATAATAGAGTAATGAAAAGAATAATATATATAGTCCCATATTTTGGTCGATTCCCAGATTTCTTCAAAATGTGGTTGTTATCTTGTAAATATAATCCAACGATTGATTGGATGATACTGACAGATGACAAAACGGAATATGATTATCCTCCGAATGTTCATGTTTATTATATGTCATTTGATGAATTGAAGAAGCACATACAAGCAAAGTATGATTTTCCTATAGAACTTACTTCTCCTTATAGACTGTGTGACTACAAAGTCGCATATGGCGATATCTTTTCTGAAAACATAAAAGAGTATGATTTTTGGGGATATTGTGATATTGATATGTTTTGGGGAGATATCAGAAGTTTTTTGACAGAAGAACGATTGGGGAAATTTGACCGCATAGGGTATTTAGGACATTCCACTGTATATAGAAATACACCAGAAAATAATTCTCTTTATAAAAAATCCTTAGATGGGGAATATATATATAAGAAGATATTCCAAACACCAGGAAATACAAATTGTTATTTCGATGAACTCCATATAGGACATATCTTTGATCAGCAAGGAATGAAAACCTGTAAAGATTTAATTTTTGCTGATATAATGCCATGGTCTCCTAAGTTTATGCTTAGCTATGCTAAAGGTAGAGATATGGCAAAAAATCGTAACAGAATCTTTACTTGGGAAAATGGACATTTATATTCTCATAGTATAATTGATGGACATATAGAAAACGATGAGTATATGTATATCCATTTTCTTAAAAGAAATATGGATTTTTCCAAAGAATATTCAGAACAAACATATTTTCTGATAGTACCGAATAGATTCTTGTTGAATGTTCCGCAAATGTCTATTCAACTCATAAAGAAATATTCCTCAGGCCTTATGTTTTCATTTTGGTGGAGTTTGTTTAAACGTAACAGGCATAAAATAACATTTTCCAAAATAAAATCTTTCTTCAAAGGGAAGTTACATGAAAGCAAGAAAATTGGTAGAATGATAAAACAGGCAGAAATAAATGAAAAAAATTAAGTTAATATTTGAAGGAGGATTAGGCAATCAACTCTTTCAACTTGCATACGGCAAGTACCTTCAGAACAAGTTTGAATGTGATGTCCAATACGATATTTCTAAATTCAAGACAGAATCTGTTGAATATAGAGAATTTGAGTTAGATTCATTCAAAATATCGAAAAGTTGGAAAAGAGAGGATATAAAAAAGGGAAGGATAAAACGTTTTGGTTTTCGTTACATTATATACACTCCCATTACTTATTTGTATCTTCGGATTCGTACATCATTAAAAAATACGAGAAAACAAATTATTCTAGACAACTTGTATTTACATGGTATCAACATAATCGGAATTCACCGATGTCATTTTGCTAATTATACAGACCCTTCTTTCTCTTTGTTAAGCCCAATGCTGATATATGGCCAGTGGATTTGGAAAGAAATGGTGAAGTCGCAAGAAAACTATTTGAAAGATGAAATAAAGGTTGTAACCCCTTTATCTGATTCAAATGCACATTTTCTGGAGCAGATAAAAAGTACTAATTCTGTTGGTGTTCATATTCGCCGTGGCGACTATGTTACTCTTGGTCTTATAGCATGCAATATTAAGTATTATGAAGCATGTATCAAACGTATGTCTGAAATAGAAAATAATGCAGTGTTTTTTATTTTCTCAGATGATATTCAGTGGGTAAAAGACAACTTGAAGGTAGAAGCCCCTTTAGTCTTCATTGATAACAACAATCCTTCGCCTGAAGACATGCGTTTGCTTTACAGTTGCAATCATTTTATTATGTCCAACAGTACGTTCTCATGGTGGGGTGCGTTTTTAGGGAAATGTCCAACCAAAAAAGTTATGTGCCCTCGTTATTGGGATATAAAGAATATGAAGAAGGAAAGTTCTCTTATATTTGATGAATGGATAAAAATTGACAATAGCCAGTATCTATGAAAGCTGCCATTATAACATACCACCGTGCACTTAATTACGGTTCTGCATTGCAAGCCTATGCATTAAACCACTATTTAAGAACAAAAGGAGTCGAGGCTTACACTATAGATTATAGCAGTGAAGGTCAGCGAGCAACATATACTTTTTATGAAAAGGGTCATGGCATAATGACTTTAGCTCGCAATACATTTACTTTTCTCTATAGTAAAAGTCTACAGAAAAAACGCCAGCGGTTTGAAAAGTTCATAACATACAATATACCACTTATTGGAACAGAAGTATTTGCCAATAAGAAAATTCAAAACGAAATGGATGTCTTCATCTGTGGTAGTGATCAGATTTGGAATGGCAACACCATTGATTTTACACCCCATTATCTTCTTGATTTTGTTATGGATAATGACAAATGTTGTAGCTATGCACCAAGTATAGGTACTTTGCAGCAAACGCAAGCGACTCAAGAGGCATATCGAAAGCACATAAAAAGATTTCGTCAAATTAGTGTTAGAGAATCTTCTGGTTCCAGCTATTTGTCACAGATAATAGATGAAGATGTCGAAACAGTACTTGACCCAGTATTCTTGCTTGATGGTGAAGAATGGCGAAGAGTAGCAAGTTCGGAATGTGAGAAAGAGGGAGATTATGTCCTATGCTATTTTATTGGTGACGTAAAAGGTATGCGTGAATTTGCCTTACGATTAGGAGAATTCTACCATTGTAGGATATATGTGATTTTGCTTAATCTCAGAGATGTTTTCTGTTTTAAAAGAAAAGCTTTGTATGAAGCAGGACCTGCAGAGTTTGTGAACTTAATAGACCATGCACGTTGTGTCTGTACAAACTCTTTTCACGCCATCTCTTTTTCAATTATTTTGAAAAAAGACTTTTGGGTTTTTGTTAATAACAAAAAAATAACATCAACAGAAGTTCATCCGCAAACAAGAATTATTGATTTGACGGAAAGCGTAGGATTGTCAGATAGGGTTCTTGACCCGGATGAGTGGCAATCTGTAGAATTAGGGAAACCAATTTGTTTCCAAGATGTATATAAAAAGCTTAATCCTTTGAGGGTTAGGTCAAAAGAATTTATACAAAGAATACTTGAAAATGGAAAGTCCGTTTGATAATATTGTGAATTGTTGTGGATGTGGAGCTTGTGCAAGTGCATGTACTCACAAAGCCATTTCTTTGATTGCGAATGCACAAGGGTTTGTATATCCTGTAATTGATAAAGACAAGTGCATAGATTGTGGCTTATGCAGGAAAGTTTGTGGGTATGGTAAGACGGAATTGTTACACAGGGAGAAGCAAACGTGTTATGGTGGCATAGATTGCTCGATAGAAAAATCACAATCATCTTCTGGAGGCATAGCAAATGTTATTTCCCAATGGATAATAAAAAATGGTGGTGTTGTATATGGTTGCGCACTTGAAAATAGTGAAGAGCTACTGGTCCCAAGGCATATACGAGTGCAGGAAGAAAAGGACCTTAGAAAATTACAAGGGTCAAAATATGTACAGAGTGATATCGGTGAAACATACATTCAAGCCAAGAAGGATTTGAAAAATGGATTACTTGTACTTTTTACGGGAACGCCATGCCAGATAGCAGGCCTTTATTCTTATTTGCGGCATTCTTATGATAATCTTTTCACAATTGATGTTATCTGTCATGGGGTTCCATCAAAGCAACTTTTTCAAGATTCAGTAAAAAAATTTGAAAAAGAGAATAGAGGAAAGGTAAAAAGTCTGCTCTTCCGAGACAAATCAAATTTTCCTGCACTTAATCAAAAGATTATTTATAATCAAAAGATTATTTATAATCAAAAGATTAACGTTCGCTACTATACTGATTCTACATATTACACATGTTTTTTGAGGGGCGACATATATCGCGATTGTTGCTATTCTTGCCCTTATGCAAAGCAGCAAAGAGTCGGTGATATATCTCTTGGGGATTTTTGGGGTATAGAAAAAACAAATCCAGAAGAAATAAGGCAAAATGGTGGTCCTATTGACCCTAAGCAAGGTGTATCATGTGTACTCGTAAATTCAGATCAAGGAGAATTGTTGCTTGAAAAGGTTAATAACAACTTGTATTTATTCAATAGCGACATAGAGAGTATATCTCTGAATAACCATCAGCTAAATCACCCATCAAACGAGCCATCTTGCAGAGGACACATTCTACAGCAATATGAGAAACACGGGTATGACGGATTTTTGTATGCTGTTCATAACGCATATAAATGGCCAGATAGAATAGCAAAAACGAAACGATTTATTAAGAGATTGTTATGTATAAAATAGTACATATAAATACATTCCCTAATAAAGCTACAGGAAGTATAATGTTTTCTGTTCATAATGAGTTGCAAAAACTTGATAAATGGGATAGTTATGTCGTATGGGGAAGAGGACGCACACCAAAGGATAAAGTCCATGAATACAACATGCAATGTGGATGGGAAATAATGATGCATGGTGTTTTGAGTAGAATCTTTGACAACACGGGCTTCAATTCTGACTATGCAACAGAAAGGCTGCTTCAAAAAATGGAGTATCTTATGCCTGATATTATCCAATTGCATAATCTGCATGGATATTATATAAATGTCAAGATGCTGTTTGAATGGATAAAACACCGAAATATTCCAGTTGTTTGGACATTACATGATTGTTGGGCATTTACCGGTCACTGCGCATATTTTGATTATGCTAATTGTAATTGTTGGAAGAACGGCTGTCATGATTGTGTTCAGAAAAAGTCATATCCGGCTTCTCTTGTTTTTGATAATTCTAAATTGAATTGGCTTCGAAAGAAGGAACTTTTCAATTACAAGCAACTCCATCTTGTGACTCCAAGTATTTGGCTTCATGATTTGGTAAAAGAATCTTTTCTCAAAAAACTACCATGCAGTGTTATAAACAATGGGATAGATACAGATGTATTCAAACCTTCAAGTATAAATTGTCACATAGGTGGGAAATTTAAAATTTTGGGGGTTGCGAGTGAGTGGACTCCGAGAAAAGGTCTTCATGACTTTATACAGTTATACAGAATGCTTAACCATGAGCAAATAGAAATGACCATTGTTGGATTGACAAGTCAGCAAATTGAAGCTTTACCAGAAGGCATACGCGGAATGACGAGAACCGACAATATAGAGCAGTTGGTTTCTCTTTATCAAGAAGCAGACATGTTTTTCAATCCTACATACGAAGACAATTATCCAACAACAAACTTAGAAGCTCTTGCATGTGGCACACCTGTTTGTACTTATCGCACAGGAGGCAGCATTGAAAGTGTTAATGAGGGCAATGGATTTGTGGTTGAGAAAAATGAATTGGGGGAGGTAAAGAAAATCATCGAAGAAAGGCTTCATAGTAGGAAAATGGGATAACATCTGGATATAGACCGAAAAAGAATTTCAAAGGAGTACATGGCAGAACAGTATATTAAACTTTATAATGATATTTTATTATGATCAGTAGATATTTGTCACAAGAAAAGTTTGAAAAAATAAAGAACGAGTATCAAACTTTAAACACTTCGTTCGATGAACGAATGATTTTTCATGTAGGTACAGGTGCGGGACTATATTCTGAACTTGGATCTATGTTGGAGTGTATGCTCTATTGTTATACGCATAAGTTACAGTTTGTATTGTATGCCGATGATGCGAATTTCTCAAATACAGGATGGACTGACTTTTTTGAGCCTTTTTGTGAACTGAGTCACAACAACTTAAACAAGTATGCTAATTATCGTTACAAGAACCATTTCCGTTGGAAGGGCTTTCCTTTTCCAAACTTATTTTTTAGACGTTTATTATTACCGACGATTCTTAAAAAGCAAGAGCATGCCAAATGGTTGACACAAGATTTGTTCGACAAGTTCGTCGCAGCAGATTTCAAAAAATATCCTTTTGTATGGAAGTCGCTCGGCGTAGAAAATGGACTTGTAGGGCGTGATTTCGCGAAACTTCGGTCCCTTGCCTTGCGTTATAACGAGGAGACTAAAAACGAGATAGAGAGAAGAATCGCATCACTTGATTTGCCAGTGCATTATGCTTCAATACAGATTAGAGGCGGTGATAAGAGTGAAGAGTTTGACAAATTAATAGATGCTGACTATTGTCTTGACGTGATAGAAAAAAGCGGCATTGCCATTGATGCAATGTTTGTCTTTACAGACAACTACCTTAACGTAGAACGTTTGAAAGAGAAGCGACCGGAATGGAAGATTTTCACTTTGACAAGAGAAGAAGAACGAGGATATTATAATTCCAACTTTAACAAGCAAGGATGGGATTTCAGAAAAGATAACCTCCTGAAGCTTTTTTCAATTGTAGAAATTTGCATAAAATCAGATGTTCATTTTGGTTGTGCAGAGGCTTGTGTCAATGGTTTCATTCGTTCCGCGAAAGAACCAAGCCAGTATGTGGAAATTAAGAATGATGGTAATTATATAAGAAAAGGATTGAAGACAGAATTAAAACGAATGTTTTCATAATAACAAGAATTTGACACTATGAATAATGATTTTGAGTCAAAGTTGTACAAGGCTTATCTATTTTTCTTGCCATTTGGCTATTTTATGAAATATGAATTACCCCTACAAGGGTACTTATTTAGTATGTTTAGCTGTTTCTTCTTTTGGCCGGGATGTTTCTTGATGTTTTTCAACAAAAGTAAGAAATATTGTCCTCCATTGCTGAAGGGTTGGCAAAACATGACACTGTTTCAAAGTATTTATACATTTGCGCTGGCTTCCATATTGTTTATGCCATTAGGTCCACTTAATGGGGAGAATACAATCCGAGCTTGCATTGGTATGATAATTTTCGGGATAGTTGTTCTACTAAATATTTCCTATAATGTTTATGCTTTTACACATCTAATTACATGGAATCAAGCTGAAAAGATTTTTCGCAAGAGTATATATGTATTGTTGTTTGTTGGATATTTACAATTGGCATCAATAAGAGTTGGTGGACCTTTTTCCGCATTGTATCATGCATTGGGAGCTGTTTTCTTTTTATCGGAAGAATTAGATCGTGGTGTTCAATTTTTTGGCTCAGAGGCTTCCGCTGTTACAACATTGTTCCTTTGCATAATACCATATTTGATAGCTAAAGTACTTCACTCGAACTTTTTTGACGTATGGAAGAACAAAGACCTTTTATTGTTGGTCCTTTTCGTCCCTCTGTTCATTACGTCAAATAGTTCTTCTGTACTTATGTCTATGGCTATGGTTGTGGTTGTTACCATTTGTCTGTTTCTTCGTTATAGAGGATTCTATAAAGTTTGTCTTGTATGTTCGCTATTGGCAGGAATGTCAGTTGCTGTAGCCTATGGACTTGGCGACATGAAATTTCAAGGAAAATCTGTAGACCAAGAATCCCTTGATTATATCTTACTTGGAAAAATTACCGATACGGAAAATCATTCAACAATGATGCGAAGTAGTTCCATTGTGAATGATATGAAAATATTCTTCAAATATCCAATAACTGGAGTTGGTGATGGTTTGCAAGGGTATTGGTATAATGAGAATTTGCCTATAATGTACCTTGCATCAACTGAAGTACAAGATTTGGCAAGTGGCAAAAATGGCATAGCGGACGGAGGTGGAGCTTATTTTCCTCTAATGTTGTCAGCATATGGATTGATTGGTGTGTTCTTTCTATTTCTATTTTTAGGTGGATACAAACAATACATTATTCCCAAACGCCATGAGAAAAATGTAACTATACCAATAGTGATGTTCCGTATTTTCATATGCGTATTTTTAAGTTCAGCATGGTTTGGATTAGGTATACGCCAAAACTTTGTCGTATGTTTTGTGTTGTCATTGCCTATTATATACCAAGCTACATTAATGACAACAAAGAAAAAGGAGGTGACATATAATGGATAAAACGAGAGAAACATGGGTGGATATTGCTAAAGGTATAGGTATTATTTTAGTTATAATGGGACATGCAAATTGTCCTAATTTACCACATGGGATAATATATTCTTTTCATATGCCGTTATTCTTTTTCCTTTCTGGATTATTTATCAGCAGACAGTGTGAGAATAATTTTCGTATATATCTTAAAAAGAATTTCAAATCTTTACTGTTACCATATTTCTACTTCAACATTATCAGCATAGCTTTCTATTATACTATGTCTATCATGTTCCATAAAGAATTGCTAATAGGAAATGTGCAAGATAATTTGATTGGAATATTTGTTGGTATGCGCTTTGGAAGTCCTTACCATCATGTTTTATGGTTTCTTCCATGTTTGTTCTTTGCTAAGATGCTTGCATATCCCATATTTAAGCTATCAAAGATTCAATTCGGGGGAGGTAAATTTCTGTTGGCAATAGTGACATTGATAATAGGATTAACGTATTGCAAATGGACTAAGAAACCATTGCCAATGTCATTTGACGCCTCATTAATAGCTGTATTCTTTATTGTTTGTGGAGATTACTATATGAAATATCAAGCTATAATAAATAAATGGATTAAAAAAAGTGGGCTTCTCCTTATTTTGCTTTCCGCTTTGTTTGTTTTTTTAAACTTTGATAAAGTTGAAATGTATAATATGAGTTATGGCTCTTGGATACCATTTATTTGTGGAAGTCTTTCCTCTATCTTGTTTATATGCTATTTGTGCAAACAAACATCCTGTAGCAATAAGTTTTTGCGCATAATAATGGAGTATGGAAAGCTGTCGCTCCTTGTATTTGCGACACATTACTATTTCCTGTTTGTCCCAATAACATTGAAGAATAGGCTTTTGTCCAATAGCTTGTTGTGGCAAGACTATATGTATTGGATTGCTTCTATCCTAATATGTCTTATATTGGTTTTGCCAGTTTCAAAGTTTATAAATAACAAGGCTAAATGGTTAGCTGGAAAATAATGGATACAAAAACTTTAAATACTTACTTTCATAACAAGGTCTTGATTTTAAATATTATCTTGACTTTTATAATTGTATTGCTTCATTCTCAACCTTTAAATAGGATAGGAATAAGTACTGATGATAATTATCCACTTGTACATGGTGTAGGGGTATTTGCGCAAGTTGGTGTGCCGATGTTTTTTTTCATTTCTGCAATGCTGTTTTACAAAAGTATTTCAGCAATGTCAGACATAAAGCTGAAATTGAAAAAGAGGTTGAGTACATTAGCTATACCGTACATTCTATGGAATAGTCTTTTTGTTGCTATATATTGGGCAATGACGCATATATCTTTCATTGCATCCATGATGAATATGCCACCGGTTCCAAGTGACGTTGCAGGAATATTGTTATCAATAATAAACAGCAAATATACTGTCCTTTGGTTTGTAAAAGACCTCATTGTGTTTTGCCTTATGTCACCAGTATTCTACGTTATGCTAAAGAGTAAGGTTATTATGATTGTTGGCATTTTGGGCTTGGTGGTTTTGAACATGTCATACAGTATGGAATATGAAAGCATTTGGCATTGGCTGCCCGTTTATCTTCTATGTGCATATGTTGGCTATAATAAGTTATATATGATTACCCCCACCACTGAAAATTATCAAAGAAAAATTGCAGTTGGTTGCATTGTGGTAATGGTTGGGCTGTATGCAATAGCATATCTTGATGATAGAAGAATGTTTTTGTTTCGCTTCTTATCACCTGTTTTGGTATGGGTGCTTTATGACTGTTTCCCTGTGGAATGGACATTGACGAAATTTAAGGAGAAAAAATGGATGCATGGATTGTTTTTCATCTATTGCACACATTTCTTTATAATAAACATATTTCAAAAAATAATTTTTAAAATACTTCCTCATAATCTTTTATGTATCAATTCAATACAATTGATAACGCCTGTATTGGTGTTCCTTCTTCTTGTTGCCTGCATAAATATAATTTCAGGAAACAGGATATACAGAGTCTTGATTGGAGGAAGATAACTATATCGTATAAATAATTATGATCAGAATACTATATGTTAATGGCGGACTGATGAATCGTGGTGGCATAGAGTCATACATGATGAATTATTATCGTCATTTCGACCGCAGTAAAATCCAAATAGATTTTATTGTTCATGATGCCGGTGGGTATGGGTATTATGATGAGGAAATCAAACAAATGGGAGGACGAATCTTTGTGCTACCAAAGAAAAGTACGCATCCCTTTACTTATGTGCATCGACTAAAGAAAATTATAACGAATAGTGACTATAAGATAATCCATACCCACATGGATGCCATGGGGGCGTGGGTGCTGAAAATAGCAGAAGAATGTGGCATTCCTGTTCGCATAGCGCATAGTCATAATACTCAACATCTATCGACGAATCCTCTTAAATTGTTTTTCCTGGAGAAAGCAAGAAAGAATATAAACAAGTATGCTACTCATAGAATGGCATGTTCTGACGTTGCGGGCAGATGGTTGTTTGGGGACAAGCCTTTTACCGTTGTGCATAATGCCATTGAAGTGGAGAGGTTTGCTTTTGATGAAGAAGAACGCAAGCGTATCAGGGAGTTGTATGGTGTCAGGGATGATGAATTCCTTATAGGGCATGTAGGTCGCTTTGATACGCAGAAAAATCATACATTTTTAATAGATGTATTTGCAGATGTTGTAAGGGAAAAGCCAAATTGCAAACTCATGTTGCTTGGCGAAGGTCATCTTATGAAAAGCATCAAAGAGAAAGTTTCAAGATTGAAACTTGATAAGAATGTGGTATTTACAGGGGTTAGGGATGATGCCTATAAATACTATAATGCGTTTGACCTTTTTGTCCTTCCTTCTTTGTTTGAAGGTTTGGGAATTGTGGCAATTGAGGCAGAAGTGAATGGATGCCCTTCTTTATTGTCATCACAAGTACCACAAGCTGCAAAAATTGCAGAAAATGTGTCGTTTGTTGATTTGAAAAAAGAGGCATGGGTTAATTCTATACTTTCAGTAACACAAGATAAGAAAGATAGAAATGGAGCTTTATTCAATATATCCTAAAATCCGCAACTATCATTCAATACACGATTAAGGGTAGATTTATGAATCGT
>ONZR01000534.1_pt1 | contig 15151 bp, 14 predicted proteins | sample 1671691 | NCBI WGS metagenome assembly ONZR01 (sample SAMN06348182, study PRJEB24527) | human gut metagenome | biome: human gut; feature: ankylosing spondylitis patient; material: feces | host: Homo sapiens | place: China | collected 2015-10 | reverse complement strand
GCAAGCTGCTGGAAGTGAACGATTCGGCCACCAACATGGTGCACGCCGTGGCAAACCTGGAGCTGGTGCTCAAGGATAAGCTGGAGTTCGTCTCCAACAACCTGTACTATCCGCCTGCGGATGCCGCAGCGAAGTAAGAAGATGCTGAAAGGCCTGTCCGGATGCCGGGCGGGCCTTTTCTCTGCTTGAATGCATAATTTTTGTAAAAACCATTTGTTGGAATTGCTGATAACGGGATTCTGTGCTATACTATACAATGTATCACCATGAAAGTGAGGAAATTTACAAATTGCTGAACTACGATGCGATCCTGTTTGATGTGGACGGGACCCTGATCGATTCCGCTCCCGGTATCATAAATACATTAAAAGAAGTCTTTGCCAAGATGGGCGTGGACACCACAAATGTGAACCTGCGCCGCTACCTTGGCCCGCCGCTGCGCAAGAGCTTTGGTGAGCACTTTACCGACCCGGCCCTCATTGAAAAGGCCACCGACCTGTACCGCGACAGCTACGCCGTCAAGGGCAGCCACGAGTGCGCCGCCTACCCCGGTGCAGCAGAGATGCTGCAGCGCCTGAAGGACGCGGGCCTTGTGCTGTGCACCGCTACCTCCAAGCCTACGCAGGTCGTCACGCCCATTCTGGAAGAAAAGGGCCTTGCAGGCTATTTTGATTTTATCGGCGGCGCGTCCATGGACGAGAGCCGCGACACCAAGACCGACGTGGTGCGCCATGTGCTGGCCCAGCCCATGATGCAGGGCAGGCGGGTGCTGATGGTGGGCGACCGCAACGACGACATGCGCGGCGCTGCGGACTGCGGGCTGGATGCCGCCGGTGCGCTGTACGGCTACGGCAGCAGGGAAGAGCTGGAACCCTTCCACCCGGTGCTGCTGGCCGAAAGCTGCGCCAACCTTGCAGACCAGATCCTGAACGGACAGGCATGACCGGAAGGCCCTGTACCGGAAACTAAGTGAATGGTGAGAGATATGAGAAATACACGACCGGAAAAGCAATCGCTTACTCCTATGCAGAAGCAGGCTGTGCTGGTGTGCAGTGTGTGCGCGCTGGCAGCCATTCTGACCATTGCCATTACCATGACGCTGCTCAAGCGCGGCAAGACCCCTGCAGCCCCGGGGGAACAGCCCTCCAGCGAGGTGCTGGTGCCGGGCGAAGAGGATATCTCGGATCACTACCAGATCAGCGAGACCTCTGCCGCCCTGCTGCCGGAGACCGCCGACGCGGGCGAGAGCTACCAGAAGGAAACGCTGTTCCTCGGCGATTCCAACACGGTGCGCCTGTACGCCAACGGCCTGATCAGCCTGCAGCAGTTCTGCGCCAAGGAGGGCATTGGCACCCATGCCGCCCTGAACGAGGGCATCGTTACCTTTAAAAAGGACAGCAGCACCTACACCATCGCGCAGGCCGTGGCCAAAATGAAGCCCCGCCGCGTGGTCATCATGCTGGGCACCAACGATACCGGCATGAGCGTGGACGAGTTCATCAAGAACTACACCGCGCTGGTGCAGGCCATTCAGGAAAGCTACCCCTACACCGACATCATCGTGAACACGGTGCCGCCGGTGCCTGCAAACCACGCAAACTACCCCCACATGGACCAGACCAAGATCGACGACTTCAACATGGCCCTGCTGTCCATGTGTGAGCAGATGGGTCTGAAGTTCCTCAACAGCGCCGAAGCGCTGAAGGATGCCAACGGCTATGGCCGCGAGGATTACTACCAGACCGGCGATATCCACCTGAAGCCCGTGGGCCTGAAGGCCATGCTGAGCTATCTGCGCACCCACGCTTACCAGACCGACGACCGTCGCCCGGACACCGCCAACATCCCCACCCGCGCCGAGTATACCCCGAACCCCAGCTCTGCGGTGACAGCACCCAGCAGCTCGGAGGCTGCAGGCTCTTCCGAAGAGCAGGGTGTGCTGTATCAGGCCAGCTACCGGGTGGACAAGACCGGCGGCACCCTTTCCAGCGGCAGCGACAGCGGCAAGACATCCCTCTCCTATGAAGTGACCAGCGCCGCCCAGTCCATCAGCGTGACGGCTGTGCCGCAGGACGGCTATGTGTTCGTCAAGTGGAGCGACGGCGTGACCCAGAAGACCCGCACCGATACGAACTTCAAGCAGAACGTGGACGTGACCGCCGTGTTTGCAGCGGCTTCCGTGCATATCAGCAGCACCGGCAAGGCCGTGCTGGGCGATTCCTACACCTTTACCGCAAAGCTGGGCGGCAAGCACCTCACTGCCGACAGCATCCGCTGGTACGCCAACGGTGCGGAAGTGCCGCAGGCGGCGGGCAAGACCACCGTCAAGGTGGAGATCGACCCCTCCATGCTCAATGCAACCTTTAAGGTGTACGCAGTGGCAAGCTACAACGGCTGCACCGTTACCAGCAACGTTCTGAATGTGACGGTCAGCGGCGTAAGCTCCGGCAGCTCGTCTCACAGCTCCGGCAGCTCTGGCAGCACGTCGGGCAGCAGTTCTTCCGGCAGCACCAGCTCTTCCGGTGCATCGTCCGGCACTACCTCCGGGGCATCCTCCGGGGCTACATCCACCTCCGGCAGCTCGTCTCACAGCTCTTCCGACAGCTCGTCTCACAGCTCTTCCAGCAGTGAGAGCACGGCTTCCCCGGCAGGCTCGGCTTCTGCTTCCAACGGAACAGCCAGCTCTTCCCACAGCACCAGCACCAGCTCGTCCCACGCGGACTCTGGTGAGAGCAGCTCGGCTTCCCATAGCAGCTCCAGCAGCGAGAGCAGCTCTGCAAGCTCTGGCAGCTCCCATGCGGCTTCGGAATCCAATGCCAGCAAGGAAGCCGCCAACGAGCAGTCCGCATCCACGGACTCCGCGTCCTGAGGCTGTCACCCCGGCCTGCTGTGCCGCATAGGCTGGCAGGAAGGGAGGCGTTTGCATGTACTACGAGGAACCCCGCATCCCGGCGCTGCCCGGGGAAGAGAACGTGACCGACGGCAGCGTGGACGATTACGGCACCGACTGGGAGAACGTGGACAACGGCGCGCTGGAAGAGGAAATGGCAAAGTGTGCCGCCACCCCCTGTGATGTCAAAACCACCTGCCCGGACAACGACCCGGAGCAGACGGACGTACCATCGTACGAAATTGTAACAGAATGATGTGAAGCCAGCTCTGTTTACGGCAGGGCTGGCTTCTGCCTGTTGTTGAGCGCATGGCAGCTGAGGCCATGGCAGAAGGAAAAGAGGGAAGGTTTATGGCAAAATATTATTGCGTGCTGTTCGATGCAGACAACACCCTGCTGAACTTTGACGCAGCCGAAAGCAAGGCACTGGCCGAAACGCTGGTGAACTACGGCATTGAGCCGGACGCGGAAACGGTGCAGACCTACCGCACCATCAACTCGGAGCTGTGGCGGCAGCTGGAAAAAGGCCAGATCAAGCGGGAAAAGCTCATGGCGGAGCGGTTCACCCGCTTCCTCAAGGCCATTGATGCCGCCGGTGACGGAGCCGAGATGAACCGCTTCTATCTGGAACAGCTCTCCACCCACCCGGACCTGATGGGACCGGAAGTGCTGGATGTGCTGCGGGAGCTTTCCGAGGTGGCAACGCTGGCCGTTGTGACCAACGGCTTCCAGAAGGTGCAGACCCGCCGTCTGGCCGAGAGCGGTGTGCTGAACTTTATGGAGGACGTGTTCGTCTCCGAGAAGATGGACAGCGAAAAGCCGAACCGCAGAATTTTTGATGCGGCCCTGCGCGCCCTTGGCGTGGAGAACCGCGAGCATGTGCTGGTGGTGGGCGACGGCCTGAGCAGCGACATTCAGGGCGGCGTGAATGCGGGCCTTGACACCTGCTGGTATAACCCCAGCCACGCCGAGAACCCCGGCAAGGTGGTGCCCACCTACGAGATCGCAGACCTGAAAGAGCTGTACCCGCTGGTGATGGAGCAGGAAGAGCTGGCCAATGTGGGCCTGAAGAACCGCCGCCACCAGTGCTGAGCCAATAAGCGGATGGAGAACGGGATCATAAAACTATGCTGATACATTTGGAAAAACTAGGCAAGAGCTTTGGCGAAAAGATCGTGCTGCACGATGTGACCGCCAGTGTCGAGCGGGAGGACCGCATCGGCATCGTGGGCCAGAACGGCGCGGGCAAGACCACCCTGCTCAAGATTTTGACCGGCGAGTACCAGGACTACGAAGGTGAGTTCAGCGTGACCCACGGCGTGACGCTGGGCTATCTGGAACAGAACGCAAAGCTGGATGCCACGCTGGATCTCTACGGCGAGATGCGCTCCACCTTTGCCCCTGTGCTGGATGCCATGGCCCAGATGCAGGTGCTGGAACGCAAAATGGCCGCAAACCCGGAGGATGCCAGCCTGCTGGCCCGGCACGACCAGCTGCAGAACATCGTGGATGCCGCCGACGGCTACAACATGGATGTGAACATCAAAAAGGTGCTGTCCGGCATGGGCTTTGCGCAGGATACATGGCAGAAGAACATTGCGGTGCTCTCCGGCGGTGAGCTGACGAGGCTGCGGCTGGCAAAGCTGCTGCTGGAAAAGCCGGACGTGCTCATTCTGGACGAGCCCACCAACCACCTGGACTTTGCCACCATGGAATGGCTGGAAAACTACCTCAAAAGCTATTCCGGTGCGGTGCTGGTGGTCAGCCACGACCGCTACTTCCTCGATAACGTGTGTACGAAGATCTGGGAGGTCTCCTTCCAGACCATGACCACCTACAAGGGCAACTTCTCGGCCTACCTGCCCCAGAAGGAAGCCGCCGATGCCCTGCGCCAGAAGCAGCACGATGCAGATGTGGCACTGGCCGAAAAGCTGCAGGACTACGTGGACCGCAACCTTGTGCGCGCCTCCACCACCAAAATGGCCCAGAGCCGCCGCAGGCAGCTGGAAAAGCTGGAGATCACCGAAGCGCCCAAGGACGAGACCAACCAGCTCAAGTTCCGGTTTGAATATGACGTAGAACCGTGGAACGAACTGGTGCTGCTCAAGAACCTGACCATCAAAATAGGGGAGCGCACCCTGCTGGAACCCTTTACCTACACGGTGTGCCGCGGCCAGCGGCTGGTGATCGCAGGCCCCAACGGCGCGGGCAAGTCCACCCTGATGCAGGTGCTGGATGGCAAGCGCCGCCCCTCCGGCGGCATGGTTCGGCTGGGCACCGGCGCACGGCCCAGCATCTTTGCCCAGCAGCAGAACCGTCTGGGGCAGGGCCGGGTCATCGATGTGATCTGGAACAAGTACCCCCGCATGACCGAGCTGGAGGTGCGCAGCCATCTGGCAAAGCTGGGCTTCCGGGGCGAGACGGTGTTCAAGCCCTGCGAGGCGCTTTCCGGTGGCGAGCTGGCCCGCCTGCGCTTTGCGGAGATCGTGCTGGAACGGCCCAACCTGCTGTTTCTGGACGAGCCCACCAACCATCTGGACATTTACACCCGCGAAAACCTTACCGAGGCCCTCATGGCCTACACCGGCACGCTGCTGCTGGTCACCCATGACCGCCACCTGATGAACAGTCTGGCCTGCCCCATCCTCTACCTTGAGGACGGCAAGGCCACCCTCTACCCCAGCTACGATGCTCTGATGGGCCGCAGCGCCCCGGCCCCTGCCGTGCAGAAGGCCGCCGAACCGGCCAAGACCGGCTACGGCAGGGAGCAGCGCCGCCGCCGCGCCGAGCTGCGGGCCAAGATCAAGGCCTGCGAGGACGAGATGGAAGCCTGCGGTGCACGCGAAGTGGAGCTGGACAACGAGATCAACTCCCCGGAGGTGTACAACGACCCCGACCTGCTGCGCCAGAAGAGCGACGAGCTGAGCGACCTGCGCTTCCATCAGGAAGAGCTGTTTGCCGCGTGGGAAGCTGCCATGGAAGAGCAGGAAAGCTACGAGCAGAGCCAGCAGACCGAAGAGTAAAGGAGGGTGCAGCATGCCCCAAAACAGACGCAGTTACGAAAAAACGCGCCGCATCGCCCTTTCCGGCCTGCTGTTTGCGCTGGCCATGGCACTGTCGTTCATTGAGGGCACGCTCACCATCCCGGGCCTTTTGCCGGGCATGAAGCTGGGCCTTGCCAACATCGTGGTGATGTACGCGCTGTTTTTCATGGGGCCGAGGCAGGCGCTGGTGCTGGACGTGCTCAAGGCACTGTTCGTGTTTCTGGTGTCCGGCTTCACGGCGGGCTTTCTCTCGCTGTGCGGCGGCCTTTTGTCCCTGCTGGTGATGTGGGTGCTCTACTATCTGCTGCCGGTGCGGCCCACCTGGTTCATCCTGTCCGTATGCGGCGCACTGGCCCACAACATCGGCCAGCTGCTGGGTGCAGGTGTGATCATCTCGTCGTCGCTGTCCTTCTACTATGCGCCGGTCATGCTGGTGCTGGGCCTTGTGATGGGCGCACTGACCTCCATCACCCTCAAGGCCCTGCTGCCGGCTCTTGGCAAAATGGGCTTCTCCACGCAGGAAAAGCGGGGGGAATAACCAACCGTCCATGCATCACAGTTGCATTTTGGCCGGAAATCAGTATAATAAGGAAACAACCTGCTATTTTAAAGATAAAATCTCTTGCATACAGCGCTGCCGCCGTGGGAAAGTGCGCGGCAGCCGGGAGGTGTTTGCACTATGAGTGAAAAAGTTACCATCAAGGTGGAGCGCAAAAAGCTGCATCTGCCCACCATCGCCCTGCGGGGGCTGGTGGTGTTCCCCAACAATCTCGTCCACTTTGAGGTGGGCCGCGAAAAGAGCATTGCCGCCGTGGAGTGGGCGATGGCAAATAATTCCAACGTGTTTCTGGTGGCACAGAAGTCCATGGACACCACCGAGCCGCAGCAGGCAGACCTGTTCAGCTACGGCGTGGTGGCCGAGGTCAAGCAGGTGCTGCGCATCTCCGGGGACCTTGTAAAGGTCCTGGTGGAGGGCAAGTACCGCGCAAAGCTCAGTGCACTGGATGCCAGCGGCGATTTTCTGCTTTCGGAGGTGCGCCCGGCCCCGGTGCGCGCAGGCAAGGCCGACGATGCCGTGGAGACCGAAGCGCTGCTGCGCGCCCTCAAGGCCGGGTTTGACGAGTACCTTGGCATGAACCCGCGCCTTGGCAAGGACGTGGTGTTTGCCATCGTTTCCAGCGACGACCCCGCCTTCCTCAGCGAGTACATGCCTGCAAACCTGCTGTTCCGCTACGAGGACAAGCAGGCTGTGATGGACGAGGGCACCCTGAACGGACGGCTGAAAAAGCTCATCGAGATGCTGCGCCGTGAGTGTCAGGTGATGAAAATTGAAAAGGAGATCGCGGAAAAGGTCAACGAGTCCATGGACAAGAACCAGCGCGATTACTACCTGCATGAACAGCTGCACATCATCAGCGACGAGCTGGGCGAGGGCGACGACACCCACGCCGAGGCCGACGAGTACCGCCGCAGGATCACCGAGCTGCACCTTGCCGAGGACAGCGAGAAGAAGCTGCTCAAGGAGGTGGACCGCCTTGCCAAGATGCAGGGCTCCAATCAGGAAGCAACGGTCATCCGCACCTATCTGGACACCTGCCTTGACCTGCCGTGGAACACCTTTACGGTGGACGACCTTGATATCAGCCGTGCACAGCAGATTCTGGACCGCGACCACTACGGCCTGAAAAAGGTGAAGGACCGCATTCTGGAAACGCTGGCCGTGCGCAAGCTGGCACCGGACGTGAAGGCACAGATCATCTGCCTTGTAGGCCCTCCGGGCGTGGGCAAGACCAGTATTGCACGCTCCATCGCCGAAAGTCTGGGCCGCAAGTATGTGCGCATCAGCCTTGGCGGCGTGCGGGATGAAGCCGAGATCCGCGGCCACCGCCGCACCTACATCGGCGCGATGCCCGGCAAGATCATCACTGCCATGATCTCTGCCAAGAGCGCGAACCCCCTCATGCTGCTGGACGAGATCGACAAGCTGGCAGGCGACTTCCGCGGCGACCCGGCCGCAGCCCTGCTGGAAGCGCTGGACCCGGAGCAGAACAGCACCTTCAACGATCATTTCATCGATATCCCGTTCGATTTGAGCCATGTGCTCTTTATCACCACCGCCAACGATCTGGGCAGCATCCCCGGCCCCCTGCGCGACCGCATGGACGTGATCGAGCTGCCCAGCTACACCCGCGTGGAGAAATACAACATTGCCCGCAAGCACCTGCTGCCCAAGCAGCTCAAGGCCTGCGGCCTGACCGGCAAGGTCACGCTGAGCCAGAGCGCGCTGTACGGCATCATTGACGGCTACACCCGCGAGGCCGGTGTGCGCAATCTGGAACGCACCATCACCAGCGTGCTGCGCAAGTGCGCCCGCAAGATCGCCGCAGGCGAGGTGGAAAGCGTCTCCGTTACCGGCACCATGCTGGAACAGCTGCTTGGCCCCCGCTTTGTCAAGCCCGACTTCCTCAACCGCACCAACGCGGTGGGCATCGCCAACGGTCTGGCATGGACCAGCGTGGGCGGCGAGACCCTGCCCATCGAGGTGCAGGTGATGGACAACGGCAGCGGCAAGATCACCGTCACCGGTTCGCTGGGCGACGTGATGAAGGAGAGCGCTCAGCTGGCCGTTACGTGGGTGCGCGTGCACGCCGCCGAGTACGGCATCGACCCGGAAAAGCTCAAGAAGTGCGACCTGCACATCCACGCCCCGGAGGGCGCAGTGCCCAAGGATGGCCCTTCTGCCGGTGTCACCCTGACCACGGCGCTGGTGTCCTGCCTGTCCGGCATCCCGGTGCGCGGTGATGTTGCCATGACCGGCGAGATCACCCTGCACGGCAATGTGCTGCCCATCGGCGGCCTGCGGGAAAAGAGCATGGCGGCCTACCGCGAGGGCATGAAAACGGTGCTCATCCCCAAGGACAACGAGCCCGACCTGTATGAGGTGGACGACGAGGTGAAGAAGAACCTCACCTTCCTGCCCATGCAGAGCCTGACACAGGTGCTGAACGCGGCCCTGCTCAAGCCCCAGAACGCAAAGAAGGCCAAGGCTCCCAGCCGCACCCATGCAAAGAAAAAGGCGGCAGACGCCGCCATCGTGCCGCCCACCGCAGAAAAGCCCCAGCCCGGCGCGGTGTGCTGAGAATAATAGAAACCCTCTCAGTCACGGCTTGCGCCGTGCCAGCTCCCCCGAAGGGGGGAGCTTAAGGGATGTTTTCCACCAGATGAAAGAGCTCCCCCTTCGGGGGAGCTGGCGAGGAACGAAGTGACGAGACTGAGAGGGTTTGACGTACCACAAGAAAGGAAAGCTCCATGAATTACAACAAAGCTGATTTCATTGCCAGCTACGGCATTTCCAGCCAGCTGCCCGAGAGCGACCGCCCGGAGCTGAGCTTTTCGGGGCGGTCCAACGTGGGCAAATCCAGCCTCATCAATAAGCTGTGCAGCCGCAAAAACCTTGCCCGCGTGTCCAGTACGCCGGGCAAAACGGCCACCATCAATTTCTATTCGGTGGACGACTGCTACTTTGTGGACCTGCCCGGCTACGGCTACGCCAAGGTGAGCAACGCCGACCGTGAGCGCTGGGACGACCTCATCAACAGCTACTTTGAAGCACCCCGCCACCACACCCTGCTGGTGCAGCTGCTGGACTGCCGCCACGCTCCCAGCGCCGACGATGAGCAGATGCTGCGCTACCTGCACTATCACCAGATCCCCTACGTGGTGGCCCTGACCAAGGCCGACAAGCTCAAAAAGAGCCAGCTGGCCAAGACGCTGGAAGACTTTGAGAACCTCTGCCGCCCCTATGGCTGCCAGAAGGTGGTGCTGACCAGCGGCGAGAACGGCTACGGCATCCCGGAGCTGCAGGCGGTGCTCAATGCCGCTGTGGCCGGGGAACAGGAAGCGGAGTAAACCATGGCCTACAACGAATTTGCCTATTTCTACGATGAATTCAACGGCGAGGCCGATTACGATGCCCTGTATGCCCACATCCATGCAAAGCTCAAGGAGCACGGCATCCAGGACGGCATCCTTGCCGACCTTGGCTGCGGCACCGGTGAGCTGACGTTGATGCTCACGCAGGCGGGCTATGATATGATCGGCATTGACCAGTCCGAGGAGATGCTCTGCGTTGTGCGCGATAAGGCCGAACAGCTGGGCCTTTCCGGCAGGCTGCTGCTGCTCCGGCAGGACCTGTTAAAGCTGGATCTGTACGGCACCATCCGGGGCGCGGTGTCCACCTTTGACACCTTCAACCACATCCCGGATCTGGACACCGCCATTGCCAACGCGGGCTTTTTCATGGAGAAGGGCGGGGTGTTCCTGTTCGATATGAACACGCCCTACAAGCACCGGAACGTGCTGGGCGACAACGCGTTCACCTTTGAGGAAGAGGATGCCGCCTGTGTGTGGCGCAACCACTACGATGCCGCCAACCGCCGCGTGGAGATCACCGTGGACATCGACTACCACGAGACCGGCGAGCACTTCCACGAGCAGTTCTGCGAGTACACCTATGACCTTGACACCATCCGCACCGCGCTGGAAAAGCACGGCTTTGCGCTGGAACGCGTCTGCGACGGCGAGACCTTCGGCCCGCTGACCGAGGACAGCCAGCGCTATTTCTTCTGCGCAGTCAAGCAGTATACACAATTGGAGGGATAACTTTATGGCAAATCTGATCCGCGGCCTGTCGGAGAACGGCGGGGTCGTGTTCTGCGGCGTGGATTCCACCCAGATCGTCCGCAAGGCCGAAAAGCTGCACACCACCAGCGCCACCTGCAGCGCGGCACTGGGCCGTCTGCTCACCGGCGCGGCCCTGATGGGCTCCATGCTCAAGGACGACCGTGACCAGATCACCCTGCGTGTGTCCGGCGGCGGCCCGGCGGGCGTGGTCATTGCCTGCACCGACGGCACCGGCAACGTGAAGGGCTGCATCGATCACCCCTTGGTAGAGCTGCCCGCAAAGCCGAACGGCCACCTGGATGTGGGCGGCGCTGTGGGCAAAGACGGTGTGCTCACCGTCATCCGGGATAACAGCCTGCAAAAGGAGCCTACCGTGGGGCAGGTGCCGCTGGTCTCCGGCGAGATCGCCGAGGACCTGACCGCCTACTACGCCTACAGCGAGCAGGTGCCCACCGTCATGGCGCTGGGCGTGCTGGTGGACAAGGACCTGTCCATCCTGTGCGCAGGCGGCTTTATGGTGCAGTTGCTGCCCGGTGCCACCGATGCGGAGATCGATCAGCTGGAAAAGAACATCGCGGCCATGCCGTCCGTCACCACCCTGCTGCACGAGGGCAAGACCCCCGAGGACATGATGCAGCTGGCGCTGGCGGGCTTTGGCCCCAACGTGCTGGACGAGCGCGATGTGCACTACCAGTGCGACTGCAGCGCCGAGCGCACCAAGGAAATGCTGTTCAGCCTTGGCCGCAAGGAGCTGGTGAGGATGCGCGACGAGGACCCCGCCTGCGAGGTGGTGTGCCACTTCTGCCACAGCAAGTACCAGTACGACCTCAACGACCTGCTTGCCGAGTACGACGCGCAGGCAGCGGAACGTGCCGCTGCAGAGCAGGGGACTTGACAAACCGCTAAAAAACAACTATACTGCAAATAGAAAAGGCGCTGTCCGCAATGGTCAGCTTCCCTTCGGCTAAGGAGTCAATAAGAATGACCGCTCAGGTTTGGGAGTCTGGGGCGGTCATTTCTTATTGTTATGGATCTCTTTGAAGATTGCCCATGCGATCTGAAATGTAATCCCAACTGTTCCGCCAACAATGACGAACAGCTGCAGAACATCGTTCAACACCATGATGCATCCCCCCTTCCGCGTTTGCGAACGGGGGAACAAACAATAAGCTTTTACGTCCCCCGGACGCTTGCCGGAGGGAAGCATGACCACCTGCATTTGCAGGTCGGGTTGCGGCACCCAGCATCCGCTTCGCTCTCGCTTGCGTCTTGCTGGCCGCGGCCCCAACAACTTCTCCTTGTTTCTGCCACTGGCAGCAGTCGTCGTTGTTGCAGCACCTTAACGCCACCCTTCGGGGTGGCGTTTTTAGCTTGGTATACTTTTTGACGAATTACAACAGGAATCCTTTTACCCGCAGATGTCCGCTGCCACGGTGTAGGTGACGGTATAGTCCAGTACATTGCCGTTCACGGTGCAGTCCTCTTTGCGGGCGATGTGCTCCGCGTCCGGCCATGCGGCGTACAGCGCCTGCAGGCTTTGCAGCCGGGCCAGCGCGGCGGCCTGCGCTTCGGTGCGGTGCAGCGTTTCCGGCTGCTGCACATAGCGGCAGGTCTCCTCCACAGAGCAGGGCAGGGCAAGGCCCAGCAGCGGCACCTCCGGCTGGAAGTGCCGGAGGATCACCGCCGCATGTTCCGGCGCAGGCGCGGCGGGCAGGGGAAAGGTGTGCCCGAACGCTGTCACCCGGTATGCGCGGGTGCACGCGCCGGTGTACTGCTGCACCGTCTCTTCCAAGAGCACGGTGCGGGTGTCGCTCCACTCAAACTGCGCAACCACCGTTCCGGCGGCGGGCGCAAAGATCAGGGTGCCGTCCCGCTCGGCGCGGGCTGTGCCAATGAGGCCCTGCCCGGCTTCCACCTGCTGGCCCGGCTGCACCAGCATGGTGCCGCTGGTAAGGTTCGTGCGCAGAACAGTGCCGCCGCATTTTGCCCGGATGCCGTGCAGCGTTCCGGCGGCAATGTCCGGCTTGGGCCTGGCCGCGGCGGCTTCCACCACCAGCCGCCCTTTGGCAAAATTCAGGCTGGCCCAGGAGAACTCGCCGCTGTGCAAAAGGGCGTACTCCCCGGCGGTGAGCTTTGCCTCGGTCACAGCCGCACCGGGCTGCAGGCCCGCTTCCCGCAGGACGGCGCAGGCCCGCGCAGCCTGTCCGGTGGTGAGGGAAGAGGTGTCCGCATACCAGACGAACTGCTGTGCAAAGAGCAGCAGCGGCACAAACACCGCCAGCCCCGCCCAAAGCCCGGCCCGGCGCAGCAAGGGGCGCAGACGGAAATACAGCCCCAGCTTCCGGCGGATGCGCAGCCGCACCCGGTGCTTGCGGGCCAGCGCGGCAAGGCGCGGGTACTGCCACGCGGCGCACCGCCCGCCAAACCCTCCCGGCAGGGCCGTTACCCCGTAGGGATGCAGCCCGGCCCGGGCGGCAGCGGTAAGCAGGGCTTCGGTGCTGCCATTGCATGCGGTGAACTCCACCGCGGCCCAAAGGCTTACCGGTTCCATGGGCACCTCCTAGTCATCCGCAAAGTCCGTGCGCACGAACCGCCCCCGCAGGGTCAGGCGGCTGGCGGTAAGGGTGACGATCTTCAGCCCGTCGCCGTAGATGGTCAACCGGCCATGGGGCATCTGCAGGCACAGCCGGTCGGGGCTGTAGGTCAGGATGCGGCAAAAGTGCTCAACCTCCATGCGGCCCCCGCTCAGGTAGACGGCAGGGGCGTGGTAAAAGCCCTGCGGCGGCTGACGGAACAGCAGGGCCAGCCAGCTTTGCGGCAAAAGCCGCTTTTTGCGCTTGGCACACATCCCATTCCCTCCCATCCCGCAGTTCTGCCCGCGGCGCGCTGCTACATATATATGGATGCGGAGGGCTGAGTTATGAATCGAAGCTGGAATTTCCGGCGGGGCGTGCTGCTGGCGCTGGCAGGGTACACGGCGTTTCTGGTGTTTGCCGCGCCGCAGCGCTGTGCCGATGCCCTGCAGGCGGGGCTGCGGCTGTGCAGCGGGCCGCTGCTGATATCGCTGTTTCCGTTCCTCATCGTATCGGCGCTGGCGGCAGGCTGCGGGGCCGGGCAGTGGCTGGGCTTTGTGTTCCGGCCTGCGGCGCGGCTCATGGGCATCCGGGCAAAGGGTGCGGGCGGCGTGCTGCTCATTGGGGCCTTGGGGGGCTTTGCACCGGCGGCGGTGGCTGCGTCCGAAGCCGTGCGCACCGGTCAGCTCACCTCCCGGCAGGCCTCGGCGCTGCTGCCCGCCTGTGTGTGCAGCGGGCCGTCCTTTGTCATCCTCACGGTAGGGCAGCAGATGCTGGGCAGCCGCGCGGTGGGGGTGCGGCTGTTTGCGGCCCAGCTGCTGGCGGGATACCTCACGGCGGCGCTGCTGTGCCGGATGCAGGGCGGGGCCGGGCAGGCTCCACCCGCGCAGGGGGAAACCATTCAGCTGCCCGCACTGGACGCGGTGATCGCGCAGGCGGCAGTGACCTACCTGAAGCTCTGCGGCTTTGTGCTGTACTTCCGGCTGCTGGCGGCAGGGTGCGGGGCATTGCTGCCACAGCCGTGGGCGGCGCTGCCCGCCATGCTGCTGGAAGTGTGTTCCGGCTGCGATCAGGCCGCCCGCACCGGGCTGTGGGCCAGCACGCTGTGCTGTGCGGCGCTCAGTGTGCAGGGGGTGTCGGTGCTTTTGCAGGTGCGCACCATCTGCCCGGCCGAGATCTCGCTGCGGCCTTTGCTGGCAGCGCGGGCGGTGCATCTGCCGCTTTCGGTGGCGCTGTTCTGGCTGGGCAGCACCGTGCCGGTGCAGGCCGTGCAGACCTTTACCACCCTGACCGAACGGGTGGTGGTGCTGCGCCGTGTCCCGCTGGACTGCGCCCTGCTGGCCTTTGCCGTGTGCTGCATTACGGTGGAGGAGTTGGCGAGGAGTTAAGGTGCGGGCTGGGCTGTGGGCTGGGAGTTTCTCCAGCGAATGTCCGGGAAGTGGGGCCCCGTGCGTAAGCACAGGGGCGGAACCGTGGGTTCCGGGCTGTTCGCGGAGAAAGCTGCCAGCACGCAGCCTATGGTTTCAGGGAACTTTATCAGGTGCTACTGTAGGAGCGTTATCTGAGCAAGTGACTGATTTTTGACGAATGAACGTGCAAAAAGACACTTTGTCAAGCTGATACAGTGCCCCTTGATTGATACAGTGCGTCAGTGTATCAGGGCAGGCCAGTGTATCAACCTGATACACTGGCAAAAAGAAACATAAGTAAGTTATATATTTCTCACTGTATCATGTGTTTCTCCACGGTAGGCCAGCCGGGTAAACCACCCTCGCGCGCCGTCCTTTTGGCACAGCTGATATTTTGCAATGTCGCCATCCCGTACAAGCTCAGCATACGAGCGTTTGTAAGTGGCTTCACTGCACTTGATCTCCTGAAGTACAGCACTTTTGAGTTGAGGATTTGCCATCGACCCAAGGCGGCTCTCGGACAGAACGTTCAGGATGGCGCTGCGGGTGTCC
>ONZR01000529.1_pt1 | contig 15264 bp, 20 predicted proteins | sample 1671691 | NCBI WGS metagenome assembly ONZR01 (sample SAMN06348182, study PRJEB24527) | human gut metagenome | biome: human gut; feature: ankylosing spondylitis patient; material: feces | host: Homo sapiens | place: China | collected 2015-10 | reverse complement strand
GCTCGAAAAACGATAGTTTTTCGACAGCCTCAAAGAGAGGCTACAAAGCCTCTCTTTTTCTATTTATTCTGCAGCTTTCTTTGCCGTCTTTTTTTCCGGCTTGCCAATCTTCTGATTGATGTACGCCGGAACTTCCTTGAGCGGAATACCGAGTGCAACCGAAAGCTCGCTGTTGAGCAGTTCCTCGGCACGCTTGCGGTAGCGCTGATCGACCTGACTGACACGGCGTCCGTGCCGGCGCGACTTGGCGTAAACCGTCTTGATCAGCTGCACAAGCTCCTCGCAGTCGTGGCTCTGCAGCGCCGCCTGATAATGCTCATTCGCCATACGGACACTATGGCAGACAAAGTGGTCCTCTTCGATGTCAGGAATAGAGTTGATAAGTTCCTCTGCTTTTTCGCGGGAGATCACCGGACGGGTAAACACCGGCGAATCCGTCGGAATATAGATAGTCTCCGTACCCGTTACCGGTACCAGCGTATAGTACAGCTTATCCTCCTCGGTCTCGAACGGCGGCTTGCCGATTGACTCTACCCGGCACACACTGTTGGTTCCGTACACAATGAACTCTCCTGCCTGATACATCAAGATGCCTCCTCACACATCGCGTTTCATTCTGTTTCCGTTATCCACTTTTTCTGATATAATTATAGCACATTTTCTTGCAAATTGTAAGTTTTATTTGCTCTTTTCCTCATTTTTCGGCAATTTGACGTATATTTTCGCTGTAAAACCGCACGTCCGTGCGCAAAATTTCTCCTGCAGATGAAAAAAGCACCGTACATAAAGTACGGTGCTTTGGGTTTCAGCTTTTAGCCTTCGATTGCCGTGTAATCATCCGGAACGGTGATGCCCAGCTTCTCGCAGTTAGCCTTGTTGTACATCTTCGTGAAGTTCGGTGCGGCCTGTACTTCCATGTCACCCGGGTTTGCGCCGTTGGCGAGGATCTCGTAAGCCATCTCACCGGTAGCCTGACCCAGCTCGTAGTAATCAATAGACAGGGTAGCTACGCCGCAGCCGTTGCAGATGCCCTGCTCGCCTGCGATAACCGGAACATTTGCCGGGATAACAACGTTTGCAATTGCCTCGGTGCAGGAAGCAGCGGTGTTATCGGTCGGGATATACATAACATCGCTTGCCGCAGCAGCCTTCTGCGTTACGGAAGCAACGTCGTTGGAGTCGGTGAACGCATACTCGGTGCAGGTGTAACCCATCTTCTCAAGCAGCGGCTTGATGGTATCGATCTGGTACTTGGAGTTCGGCTCAGCAGAGCAGTACAGCAGACCTACGTTCTTGGCATCCGGGAACAGCTCCTTGAGCATGTCGGCCTGACCGTCGAGCGGTGCAAGATCGGTAGTACCGGAGATGTTGGTGCCGGTCTTGCCGGTCCAGTCGGATACGCCGAGTGCGGTGCCGTAGTCGGTTACCGAAGTGCCGAGGATCGGAATATCAGAGGTGCCGGCCTGTGCAGCCTGCAGAGCCGCGGTAGCGTTCGCCATAATGAGGTCCACACCCGCGGAAACAAAGCCGTTTACGATGGTGGTGCAGTTTGCGGACTCGCCGGAGGCGTTCTGCGAGTCAAACTTGACCTCGCCGCCGTCAGCCTCAACCAGCTCCTTCAGCTTATCCTGAAAACCCTGCGTAGCCGCATCCAGTGCCTCGTGCTGAACCAGCTGAACGATGCCTACCTTGTAGCTGCCAGCCGAACCGGAATCGCTGCCGGAGGCTGCATTGCTGTCATCGCTGCCGGAGCTGCTGCCGCCGCAGGCAGTCATCGTGAGTGCCATGGCGCCAGCCATCAGCGCTGCGAGTAATCTCTTCTTCATGGGAAACCCTTCTTTGTTCAAATTTTACTTTTCACAGAACTTTTGCACTTCTGTTACTTCATCATTTTAGCAGTTAAAAGAGTTCAAGTCAAGTATACCGTTTAAATTTCTTACGATAAGAATTATCTATCCGTCATTTTTTACAATATCAACTTTGTAATTTGTTAACAATCTGTAATGAATGTCAAATTCCAGTTGACCGCCGCTCCTGTCTATCGTACAATAGAGGTAACAAAAGCAGCACCGGTGAATCAGCTTCACGGTGCTGCTCTGCTACGATTTATATTACAATTTTTAAGGAGCGATACTATGAATATTTCGTTCTTCCTGAAACCCAAGGTAGAGGTTTCCTACTTAACCGAAAGCTGCCCGGTGCAGAAGGCCATTGACGACATGCTCCACAGCGGCTTCACAGCGATTCCTGTGGTAGATGCCAAGGGTAAATACGCCGGAACGATCACCGAAGGTGATTTTCTGCGGCTGGTGCTGCATTATCCGAAGGAAACCCTCGAACAGCTGACCGTCGGTCAGGTTGAGCTGCGGGTACACCACCGCTCGGTAAGCATTGATGCACGCATGGAGGATATGGTCGATCTGGTCACAGCGCAGAATTTTGTACCTGTAGTGGACGGACGCGGTATCTTCTGCGGTATTGTCACCCGTCGGGATGTGATCACCTACCTCTGCAAGCAAGTGCAGAGCTGATTCAACGAAGCAGTTCGCGGTATGTATCCTCGCTGTCCGGCTGTCCGACAACGGCCAGAGAAGCCTTCGAGCGGTCGAACACACGGCGGGCAAGGTTCAGGATATCATCTGCGGTCACGCGGTCGTAGGAATCGAGCACTTCCTCGATCTTGGATACCTCGCCGCGCAGCAGCTCACTGCGGCCGATGGTCATCATGCGGTTTCCTGTATTCTCCAGTCCCATCAGCAGCGTGGTCTTGGCCTGCTCACGGCAGCGCGACAGTTCATCCGGCGCCGGGCCGTTCTGGCAGAATTCATCGAGTTCACGCAGGATAAGATCGAGCGCCTTGCGCTCGGTCTCCTGACCCAGACCGGTGTAGATGGACAGCAGACCGGTATCCAGATGCGGTGTGGTAAACGTGTACACCGAGTAGCACAAGCCGTTCTGCTCGCGCACGCTCTGGAACAGGCGGGACGACATGCCGCCGCCGAGAATGGAGCTGAGCAGGTTCATTGCAAAGCGATCCTCGCTGACAAGCGATACGCCCGGAAAGGACAGGCACAGGTGGTTCTGCTCGATCTCCTTATCCCTCAGGAACAGGCTCGGCTGGTAGGCTGCCGGTGTGATAACGTTTTTGCCCTCGCCCTGCATCTCAGAGAACAGCTCTTCGATAAAGTCGAGATCCTCATCGGTAAAGTGGCCGGAAACCGCAACAACTGTATCCTGCGGACGGTAATATTCGCGCATATACTTGTGCAGTGTTTCCGAGGTCATCGGCTCGAGCGTTTCCGCCGTGCCGAGAATCGGGCGGCCGAGTGCCGAACCGTCGTAGCAGCTCTCGAACAGCTTGTCGATGGCAACATCCTCCGGAGAGTCCTCGTACATGTCGATCTCCTCGAGAACGACACCGCGCTCCAGCTCCAGATCCTCCTGTGCAAAGCGGGAATGCAGGAACATATCCGCCAGCAGAGCCACCGCGTTTTTCAGCCGGCTGTCCAGAACCTTCATATAGTAGCATGTGCATTCCTTATCTGTGAATGCATTCGCCTGCCCGCCTAATGCATCGATTGCGATTGCAATATGGCGGGCAGAGCGTTTTTCCGTGCCCTTGAAGATCATGTGCTCAATGAAATGCGATACGCCGCCGAGCTCTGCGGGTTCGTATCGGCTGCCGTTGCCGACCCAGATGCCGACCGACACCGTGCGCATGTTGTCGATCCGTTCGGTAATCAGACGCACACCGTTCGGGAGAATTCGTTTTACATACATCGGTTTTTACCTGCTTTCTGTTTGTACTCTTTCTCTCTATTTCTTATAGCACTTATTCCCGTATAAGAACAGGGGACATGATCGTCGTCATGTCCCCTGCTTCGTTCTCTAACGATCACAAGTTTAATAATACACCTTATTCCCGTTTTCGTCCAGACTGTATCGGTCACCATCACAATCATAATAGTCACCGGTGTCGGAATCGTACCAGCCGCCTTCCTCCACAAGGGATTCCGGGTCCACCGCAGTGGTATTCGACTTGGTATCCGTGCTCTTGGACGAATCGGTCGTATCCGTATCGGACTTGCTGTCCGTGCCTGTATCATCGTCGGTCGTGCCGCTGCCGATATCCGCGTCATCATAGATGTATGCATGGATATGGTCGGCTGCAACGTCCAAATCATAGGTAATATACTCGCTGGAATTACCGGAATAACTCCACTCGCCATCCACCGGAATACGGGTGTGCTCAAGTGTCGGAATGCCGTTCTTGACCGCGCCGACGATCAGCGACGCCATATCAGTCGGCGAAAGCGAGGTCGTAACATATGGAACCAGCTTGCGCATGCTGCCGATCAGCTCGGTGGCGCTTGCGCTCTGCAGCTTGGTGAAGATGGCGTTCAGCACAACGCTCTGACGCTCCACGCGTGCCCAGTCATCGCCGGTGTCGCCCTTGCGGATACGGCCGTAGCACAGCGCCTGCACGCCGTCCAGCGTCTGCAGGCCGGTCTTCTCCACGCCGGAGAACTCCTTGCCCCGCTCTGTGCCGTAGTCCTTGATGACACGGTTGAGCTCCTTCAGCTCGTTATCGTTCTGCACGTCGATGTCCACACCGCCGATCGCGTCTACGATCTGCACCAGCTGCCCGAAGTCTACGGCAACGTAATCCTTGATATCCGTGCCGAAATTCTCGTTGATGGTGCGGATAGCCAGACTGGGACCGCCGCGGAAATACGCCGCATTCAGCTTGTCCTCACCGTAGCCGTCGATATCTACCAGAGAATCGCGCATCAGGCTGATGAGCTTGATCTTGCCGCGCGTGTTGTCCACGGTAACGATCATCATGCAGTCCGAATGACTCTGCTTGTCGCCCTCGCGGGTATCCAGACCGAACAATGCAATATTCGTAATATTTTCGTCCGCTGTGACGCTCGCCGCCAGATCTTCATCGGACAGCGAGGAGTCATAGGTATAGCCGAACATCGTGCGGTAGCCGTACAATCCGATGCAGAACAGGATCGCCAGCGCCACAACAGCGGCCATCGTGCGGAACAATGCACGCTGCAAGCGTTTGAAAGACATAGTGTTAGTCCTCGAAAGACTTCTCGGTCAGTTCGTGTACACGCAGGGTATTGGTGTAGTAAACCTCGCCTACCGGCATACCTGCGGTGATGGTGATAACGTCGCCAACGCGCAGATCGAGCGCAGTTACCGCTGCCTTCTCGGACAGATGGTACAGCTCAGTGCCGGACTGCGGGCGCTTTTCAACCAGAATCGGCTTTACGCCCCAGGACATGGTCAGGCGGTTAAAGGTCTTTTCACTCGGGGTAGCGGCGATGATCGGCGCGCCCGGACGGTAGGTGGATACAGCGCGAGCGGTAGAACCGGACTCGGTGAACGCTACAATGCCCTTAACGCCCAGATCAGCGGAGGTAGAGCAGGTTGCGTGCGAGATTGCCAGCGTCTTCATGTCGCCGTCTACGTTCATGTTCTGGAACTCAAGACGGGTTACACGGCGGCGGTCGTAGTGGATGGTCTTCTCTGCGTTCTCTGCGATGCGGCTCATGGTGCGAACGGTCTCTACCGGATACTTGCCGACAGAGGTCTCACCGGACAGCATGATAGCGGAGGTGCCGTCGTAAACAGCGTTTGCAACGTCGGAAACCTCTGCACGGGTCGGACGCGGGTTCTTAGCCATGGACTCGAGCATCTGGGTAGCGGTTACAACGCGCTTGCCGCGGGAAATGCAGGTCTTGATGATGGACTTCTGGATTTCCGGCAGCTCCTCAAACGGAACCTCAACGCCAAGGTCGCCGCGGGCTACCATGATGCCGTTTGCCTCGTCGAGAATCTCCTGTACGTTGTTTACGCCTTCCATGTTCTCGATCTTGCAGATAATCTCAACATCTTCCTTGCCGTGTGCCTTGAGGATCTCCTTGATGTCGCGGACGTCCTGTGCGGAACGGGTGAAGGAAGCAGCGATAAAGTCGATGTCCTGAGACAGACCGAACTCAATATCCTCACGGTCCTTATCGGAAACGAACTTCATGTTCAGCTTGATGCCCGGTACGTTGATGGACTTGCGGTTGGAGAGCGGGCCGCCGTTGAGTGCCTTGCACACAATGTCGGTGCCGTTCTTGATCTCCTCGACCTCGAATGCAACCAGACCGTCGTCGATCAGGATGCGGGTGCCCGGCTGAACGTCGTTCGGCAGGCCTTCGTAGGTGATGGAAACGATGGTGTTGTCACCCTCGATATCGCGGGTGGTCAGCGTAAACTCCTGACCCTCAACAATCTCGATCTTGCCGTCCTTATAGGTCTTGGTACGGATCTCCGGACCCTTGGTATCCAGCATAATGCCGACCGGCATGCCAAGCTCCTTGCGGGCTGCCTTAACGGCGTCCATGCGAGCCTTGTGCTCCTCATGAGAGCCGTGGCTGAAGTTCATACGGGCAACATTCATGCCTGCCTTGATCATCTCGGGCAGTACAGCGTCAGTTGCGGGACCAAGCGTGCAGATAATCTTCGTTTTGCGCATCGAAACATATTCCTCTCTATAACAATATGGTTTTAATAATAAAATTCTCTATACGTATACGTTTTTTATTTTAGCAGTTTTCCCGACACTTTGCAATCATCACCCGAACCCCATTTGGATTTTCATGCTTTTCGACAAAAAAGCAGACCCGCACCGCAAACATCTTGTGTTTTATGATACGCTCTTGTATAATAAAGAAGTATTCCCGTTTGAGAGTATGAAAAACATGAATGAAATGCTTTATTTGTATAAATAGATAAGGTTCTTTAGGAGGATATAGACTATGGCAAATCCGGTTTTGGTGATCATGGCGGCAGGTATGGGCTCGCGCTACGGCGGACTCAAGCAGATCGACCCGATCGGTCCGAACGGACAGATTCTGCTCGATTATTCCATCTACGATGCACACCGTGCAGGCTTTGACCGCGTGGTATTCATCATCCGTCCCGAGCTGCACGAGGCGTTCGAGGACGCCATCGGCAAAAAGGCGCGCCGCTTCATGCAGGTGGACTATGCTTATCAAACGCTCGACAATCTGCCGGACGGCCTGACCGCACCGGAAGGCCGTGAGAAGCCGCTCGGCACCGCGCATGCCGTGTGGTGTGCAAAGGAGCTGACTGCCGGCTGCCCGATCGCCGTTATCAACGCGGATGACTTCTACGGTGCAGATGCATTCCGCAAAATGTATGATTATCTCGCTTCCGCGCAGGATGACGACAAATTCCGTTACTGCATGGTCGGCTATCAGGTCGAGAACACGCTCACCGAAAACGGCACGGTCTCCCGCGGCGTATGCACCGCAGACGAAAACGGTCTGCTCGCACATATCATCGAGCGCACCGCCATTCACCGCGATGCGGACGGCGTCATCCGCTACGATGCGGACGGCGATGCACCCGCCGGTGAGATTGCGCGCGGCACGCCGGTGTCGCTCAATCTCTGGGGATTCACCCCTTCCTTCCTGCCCTCGCTTGATGACGGCCTTCGTGAGTTTTTCGCAGGCAAGCTGCCGGACAATCCGATGAAGGCGGAGTATTATCTGCCGTTCGCGGTGGACGCGCTCATCAAGGACGGAAAGGCGACCGCAAAGGTACTCACCACGGATTCCCGCTGGTACGGCGTCACCTACCGCGAGGACAAGCCGACTATCTGCGCTGCCGTTGCAGCTATGACGGAAAACGGCGATTATCCCGCCGATCTGTAAAAAAGCGAGGCTGTTTATGGACTTTTCTACTGAATTTGTTGCCTTGCGCGACAAGCTGCTGAACGGGCAGGATCCGCATTTCCGTTCCCAGCAGAACGTGCAGGTTTCCGGCCGAATGGCGGCGCTGCTGAGCGTTTTCAACTCCCGCACGCCCCGCAAAATCCTCGGTCTGATGCCGACCGGCGGCACGGGCCACGCGCACGAATACCGTCTGCTGTTCGCCGTGCCCTCGCTCGATGAGCAGACGCTTGACGACTGGTGGAAGTACGCGCAGCAGGTCAGCGCCGAGCTGGTAAAGCCGGACGAAAACCACGATTTTTCGCTGCTTTCGGTCATTCTTGCCGCCGGCGAGACTGACAAATCCGTGCTCAAAAAGCTGAAAAAGCTGTCCGACGAGCGCAAATACCAGAGCGGCAAGCACGGCTGGTCGTCCATCCGTCTGGCGGTCGTGGATCTTGATACGCACAAGGTGCACACCAACCGCATGGGCGATTCGCTGAAAAACATTCTCCAGCCGCTTGTCTGAGACAAATTTCCGGACGAAAATACGGAAAACCTCTTGAAAAAGTACATTTAATATGATATAGTATCATGTACGCATATTGCGCGCATAGTCTCGTTATGCGCGATAAGAAAAATGAAAAGCAGTGGAGGAAATTACCTATGACTACCGCACAAATCGCTCTCTCGGTCATCATGATCGTTGCAAGCCTGTTCCTGATCGTTGTTGTTCTGCTCCAGCATGGTGCACAACAGGGTCTGGGCGCTGTATCCGGCTCCGCAGACACCTTCTACGGCTCCGGCAAGGCAAGCGCATCCGACCGTATCTTTGCTCGTCTGACCTCGATTGTCGGCGTTGTTTTCGTCATCATTGCAATCGTCCTGAACCTCATCCACTAAGATGCAGACGGTTCAGCGACTGCTCCTGCTGCTGTTTGCCGCGTTCGCCGCGCTGACAGTCCTGCAGCAGATCCGCTACGGCATGATCTGCGGACGCAGTGAGCAGGAGGACAAACAGGATGATCCCAAGGCCAAGGCGTGCCGTCAACAAAGCACGATCTACGCGATCGCAGCCGCGGTCAGCTTGATCGTCAATATCATCATCGGCGCACTCAGCAAGTAAAGCAAAAGCTGTCCTTTCGGACAGCTTTTTGTTTTGAAAAATGTCAAGTAAATCGGGCAGTCATCTTCCATTGTCAAGTGGAAGGCGGCTGTTCTTTTCAGTCAAAAAGTGCTTCGATACGCGGTTTCGCGCCCTGCCACTCCTCAGTGTGCAGACAGCAAAGGGATTCGTTCGGCATCTCCATCGTGCGTCCATCCGGTGTCAGACCGGTGAGTGATGCGCCCTGCTCCTGTGCGGCGGCAAAGTCCGCCAGCGGCACGAACAGCATCTCCGCGACCTCCGGACCGGGCCGGAACGGCGGAATGCCGTCGATACGCGCCAGAAATGTATACGCCAGCTCATCATCAAAGCCGCCTTCGCCGCGCGAGTAGCGCTGACGATAACTGCCGCCGTCGATCAAGTCGGCTGCTGTCAGCTGCAGTCCGCTCTCCTCCCGCGCTTCGCGCAGAACAGCGGTCTGCGGCGTTTCGCCCGGGTCGATATGTCCGGTCGAGGTCAGATCAAAGCCGCCTGGAAATAAAGGCCGGTCAAACTGCCGCTGCTGCAGCCAGATGCCGCACACGCCATCCCGCTTACCGACCACCCACAGGTGGCACACATGGTGGAACAGCCCCTGCGCATGCACAACGGCCCGCGGGCGTTCTCCGCAGGCGCGTCCGTCTGCATCGTAAACAGTGAGCAGTTCTCCGCCGTTCTGGCTGTCAATCAGCGCCTGCTTCTGCGGCCGCGTGAGCCTTTTAATTGCTGCTTCGCGCTGCATGGCCTCGCTCTGCGTGTCGAATATTTCACTGTACGCCAGCGTCACCGGACCGCGTCCGCGCGTGTATTTTGCACCTTTTCCGCTGTTATGCGCCGCCAGCCGAGCCGTCAGATCATTCGTCCAGCCGCAGTACAGCGTATCATCCGCACAGCGGAGCACATAGGTATATCCGCTCATCGGCTGGCCCTGATATCGCGCTGCGCAAGGATCGTACAGCCGCGTTTTTTGATCTGCAGACGCACCTTTGCCTTGCTCTTTTCACTATTGCCGCTGCCGGAAACCAGTATTACTTCGACCTCCGTACCGGGCGGCAGCAGTTCCACCGCGCTGTTGAACACCGGCGCCGGATAACCCGCCCAGACCGGCGCCATCAGCACCACTCTGTCATAGCCGACAAACAGCGGCATACCGTCCAGCGCAACCGCCTTCTGCTTGACGGCCTCCAAACAGCCGCGCACAAACGCGGTGAATCGGTTGTACGGCGTTTTCGGCGTAAGCTCGATCAAATCGGCGTTCCGCGCCTTGGCTTCCGCGCGGGCGTACGACCGCGTTGTGCCGCCGAGCGAGTAATATGCTACTGCGGTTTTCATCAAAACCAACTCCTTAGATGCGTTTTCCGTTGAATTTCTGCGCGGCTGCGGCACAGTCCTCCGCGATGATGCAGGCAGCCGCGTTCACCGCGTCCTCGCACGTCTTGTCGATAGCCTTCTGATCCTCTGCCGGGAACTTGCCAAGCACCCACGCCGCCAGATCGTAATCCGGACGCGGCTTTTTGCCGACGCCGATCTTCACGCGCGGGAAGTCCTCGCTGTTCAGATGATAGATAATGTTTTTCAGGCCATTCTGTCCGCCTGCTGAGCCTTTTGCGCGCACGCGCAGCGTGCCAACGTCGAGCGATACATCGTCCGACAGCACGATAATGTGCTCCGGCGGGATTTTGTAGAACGAGGCCGCGTCACGAACCGCCTCGCCGGACAGGTTCATAAAGGTCTGCGGCTTGAGGAACAGCACGCGCTTGCCGCCGAGCATACCCTCACCCGCCAGTGCCTTGAACTTCATGCGGTCGATCTTCTGTCCGCTGCGAGCGCAGTAACCCTCAAGCGCACGGAAGCCCGCATTGTGACGGGTATTGTCGTACTTCGTGCCCGGGTTGCCCAGTCCGACCACGATCCACTCGATCGGCTGGGATGCCTTTGCGGCTTTTTCTTCATCCAACTTCTTGAAAATATCGAATATTGACATATTTTTCTCTCTCCGATGTCTGTTTAGTATGCCATGCTGCTGCCGAGCGTGTCGTCATTCTCCACCCAGTCGTGCACATTCACGGTGTCATATGTATCTGTGTCACGGCGGATGATCACCTTCTCAATGCCCGCATTGATGATGAGGCGCTTGCACATCGTGCAGGAGTTTGCGTCCGACATGATCTTTCCGGTAGACATATCGCGGCCGACCAGGTACAGCGTCGCGCCGATCATCTGGTCACGCGGAGCGGCAATAATGGCGTTCATCTCCGCATGCACCGAGCGGCAGAACTCGTATCTTTCGCCGCGCGGAATGCCCATCTTCTGACGAATGCAGGTGCCGATGTCGATACAGTTGGCACGACCTCTCGGCGCACCGTTGTAGCCGGTGGATACGATGACATCGTTCTTGACGATGACCGCGCCAAAGTTGCGGCGCAGACAGGTGCCGCGCTCGAGTGCAACCTGCGCCATGTCGAGGTAGTAGTTTGTTTTGTCCCGACGATCCATTTTTGTTTCCTCCTTCTATATAGGAAAACCTGTTAGGTTTGATTGCGTTATTTTCACACACCGGCTTTGCGGGGTACACGATCCGCGCAAGCGGTACGGTCTTTCCGGGCGAAGAGTTTGCCGTCTGCGGACAGCAGGAGATTCGCCGTACCCACGGCGGTGGGGCAAGAGGGTAGACACCTACGTTTTTGACCCTCTTAACTCCCGTTTCCCTTTGGGATAGCACGGCGAAATTTGCAGAGCTGAGACTATAAGGGAGCGGCAGGAGTTCAAAGAGGAAGGGCACTCATTTAATCCGCGCACGGCGCGGGAACAATGTTTAGCAGCCTACGGGCAAACCGCGGGTGTCCCTTCCTTTTTGCCCCAGCCGCGGGCGCGGCAATCCCCCGCGCTCTGCAGCGCGCAACTTCCCGCTGAATCTCAGTGAAAAACCTGCCGCCCATCAGGTGCGTATTGCTGACGCAACTCGTGTACCCCGGTCGCCCGGTGCAGAAAGAAGATGCCGCCCAGACAGGGTGAACCGCCTGTGCGGTTCAAGTGCCCCGGTTATCCGGTGCCGAATGATCTCACCCGAAAAGGCATCCGTTTTCAAGATACATCCGCCTTGCGGCGCACTGCGCTGCCCGCTCATCGTGTGTGATGAGCACCAGCGTATGCCCCGACCGATGCAATCGGTCAAACAGCTCCAGCACGCTGTCCGCCGCGGCAGGATCCAGTCCTGCGGTCGGCTCATCCGCCAGAATCACGCACGGTTCTGTCACGACCGCCCGTGCGATCGCCACCCGCTGCTGCTGTCCACCGGAAAGCTGGTGCGGCCGGTGATTCGCCCGATCAGACAGGCCAACGCGCTCCAGAACCGCCAGTGCGCGTTCGCTCCGCTCATCCCGCGGAACGCCCTGCAGCGCGACATTTTCCAGCGCTGTCATGCCCGTCAGCAGCCGGAACTGCTGAAACACAAAGCCGATCTTCTCACTGCGCAGACGCGCCCGCTGTTTTGCCGGCAAATGCGCGACTGCTGCTCCGTCGAGCAGATATTCGCCGTCGGTCAGGCTGTCCAGCAGACCCAGAATGTGCATGAGTGTGCTTTTGCCCGAGCCGGATGCGCCGGTCACCGAAATGTAGTCACCGTCCTGCACGGTCAGATCGACCGCATTGAGCGCACAAATGCCGTTCTTAGCATATATTTTACTCGCATGAATCAGTTTTAGCAATGCCGATTCACTCCTTCCCACCCTATCTTTGGCGGGAAGCATACTTATCATACCATGAATATGCGCTTTCCGCAAATTTGTATTGACATTGATCGGCATTGACCTTACTATTATATAGTAATCCGGTAGGAATACGCCACACGAAAGAAGGTTCCCCTATGAAAAATCCGCTGCGCTACCAGCTTTCCGAATATGACTGCGGTCCGACCTCCATGCTCAACGCGCTCGCATTTCTGTTTGAGCGTGAGGATATCCCGCCGGAGGCTGTCCGCAACATCATGCTGTACTGTCTGGACTGCTACGGCTCGGACGGCGTAAGCGGCAAAAGCGGCACCTCCTGTGCAGCGATGATGTTTCTCAGCAACTGGCTGAACGGCTTCGGCAAGATCGGCCGCCTTCACATCTCCACGCAGTATCTGTCCGGTCCGGCGGTGAATTTCGGGCAGAACAGCCGTCTGCGCGATGCACTCCGCTGCGGCGGCGCTGCCGTGGTGCGCCTGCACTTCGACGGAGAGCACTATGTGACGCTCACCGGCATTGATGAGAACGACATGGTGCGCGTGTTCGACCCGTATTATCTTGATCAGCCGCTCGATACGGACGGCGTGCAGATGGTGTACGACCACCCGTGCGAATACAACCGGCTCGTGCCGCGCCCCTGCTTCGAGCGTGAGACCCACGAGGTTTACGCGCTTGGCGAGATTGACACCCGCGAAGCCATTCTCCTGTTTAATGACCAGACGCGCCTGACGGCAGAGAATACCATCGAATATATGATTTAACGCCAAACGGCGGAACGATTTGTATCGTTCCGCCGTTTTAGTCTGTAAAAAGTTATATCCCTGCCATTTCAAATAATCCGCGCGACAGCCTCCGCCGTTTGTTATTTGTGCTGCTCCTCGCAGTATTTCTCCGTGTAGGCCGTTGCTTTGGGATCGCCTTTCGGCTCGCGTGTCTGCTCCCACGGCGGCAGCTCGGCCACTGCTGCCGAGTCAATATGCGCCGCATCGTCGTACTGCGGGAAGGCCTTTGGCTCACGCTCTTTGTGATCGTGCCTGTGCATATAGAGAACGCTCCTTTCACACTGCAATGCGTTTGGATAAAAACTGCGCCGCCGACTGACACAGCTTGAGCAGCACCTCATCCGCCTTTTCGTCCTCTTTTTCGCTGACAAACGCGACACAGCCGCTGACATCGCCGTCTGTAATGATCGGCGCCTCCGCAACCACCGCGCAGCCGTCCTGCGAGGAGACAAGCACCTCCGGCTGCTCGTCCGCACCGCGTTCATAACATTCGCGGCGTTCCATCAGCTGCTCCAGCTCGGATGAGATACTCCGCTCCAGAATATCCTTTTTCACACCGCCTGCTGCCGCAATCACCGCATCCCTGTCGCAGATAGCACAGCTCATGCCCGCTGTACGCGCCAAAGCCTCCGCCAGTTCGGCGGATACCGCGCCCATCTCTCCCATCGGTGAGTATTTCTTGAAAATCACTTCGCCGTCGCGGTCGGTGTAGATTTCCAAGGGGTCGCCCTCTCTAATTCTTAGCGTTCTTCTTATCTCCTTCGGAATAACAACGCGGCCGAGATCGTCGATGCGGCGGACGATTCCGGTTGCTTTCATAGCAATTCCGCCTCCCATTTTCGGTATTTCTGCTGCGATAGTGGTAGTATTTACTGAAATCGTGCAATTCATGTAGAAAAACCGTATGCACAATGTGTTCCTATTCATGAAAATTATGGTTTGCAGATCTGTTTCTTTCGCGTTAGCAGCTGCTCTGCACAGCGGACGCACGGCTGATATGTAATCTTCCAAATACCGTCTTCCCAATCCGCAACCCCCTTTGTCGTCCACTGTTTTTTCTGCCAGTCCTCAAAATATATTTGCAGCGAAACATGAGTCGTTCCATCTGTCGGCAAATAAATATAGCGGTAGCCCTCGCATACAGACATCGGCGGCAAAACCTCTTTTCCCAATGGGTACTCTCTGCCGTTAAAGAGATACCGTTCCAGATAAATCACATTGCCGCCCACATTTCGGATATAAATTGCAGGCACACTTTGATCTGGCTGTATACCGTCGGCACTTTTCAGCGTAATCGGCTGCGTCAGCAAATACAGCTCCACCTTATTCTGCGCCTCTGCCTGCCATTCGCTGAGTTCGTACTGTTTTCTACCGATTTGAATACTGGAAATCAATGCAAGAACGGATACAATAAACGTCAGTATATTCAATATCATGCTGTATATTCTCCTCATTTTCGTATTGCGGCAAAATAAAAAATCCCCGATCAAACCACAAGGTCAGCAAGTTCGGCTGACCTTGGGTTAAACCGAGGATTTTTTTGATTCTGCTTACTTTTTCGCCTTGCTGCCGACCAGATAGCACACAGCGGCAACGATCATGCCGTTGATGGATGCGATACCCCACGGGACCAGATTTGCCACCACAGCGCCCAGCACAACGCCGAAAACCGCAAACCAGTTGACGTTTTCGGTCACTTCAACGTCCTTGTACTTTTCACGGTCCATGAAGAAGCTCATCACCAGAATGATGCCGACTGGCGGCAGCGTACAGTTGAGGATATTCAGCCAGCCGGTGAAATTCCAGTACAGCCAGACCGCAAGCACGGTGCCGATAATGCCGGAAACCAGCACCATCGGCTTCTTTCTCTG
>ONZR01000526.1_pt1 | contig 15378 bp, 13 predicted proteins | sample 1671691 | NCBI WGS metagenome assembly ONZR01 (sample SAMN06348182, study PRJEB24527) | human gut metagenome | biome: human gut; feature: ankylosing spondylitis patient; material: feces | host: Homo sapiens | place: China | collected 2015-10 | reverse complement strand
CTCCTTTGACAAGGAGCCCGCCATAATCCTTTTATCAGCCGCCACCAACGCGGTATGCGGTGCAGATATCGGGATCATTGACTTCGGAAATCATGAGCGCTTCATCCTACATGATTCACCTCAGCTCGACCCTACTGCTTGTCGGCTTCCTCGGAGGCGAGTCGTCCTTCGAGCTGTTCGACGATGTGGGCGTGCATGTTCTCGTCGATCTTGACGGTCAGGAGGAAGACGACGAGGCTGGCGACGATGCCGGCGAGCGGCAGGTAGTAGGCGCAGGTCTTGAACGTGCGGATGTTCGCGGCGGTCATGTCGGCGGCGGTGGCGTTGCCGACCATTCCGGCGGCGACGACCACGAAGCCCACGATGCCGTTGGACAGCGCTCCGGCGATCTTGTCGAGCATCGGGCGCACGGAGAGGGTGACGGCCTCGTTGCGCTTGCCGGTCTTGAGCTGGCCGTATTCGATGGAGTCGGTCATGCTCAGGATGGCGGTCATCTGGATGGTCTGCGCGGGAAGGTAGAAGAGGACGAGCGCGACGATGACGACGGGCAAGTTCATGGGCGCGATGATGAACAGCGTGTAGCCGGCGATCATGAGCGCCATGCCGGCGGTGTACAGCCAGCGGCGCGGGATGCGACGGTTGAGCACCGGGTAGAGGGGCGTGGTGCCCAGTCCGGTGATGACCGGGATGATGCCGGCGATGGAGAAGCTGTCCGGAGCTCCGAGCACGTACTTGAACTGATAAAAAAGCACGCCGGTGGTGGCGACGTTGGCCACGGAGTACAGCAGGTAGCTGAGGGCCACCCACAGGAGCTGGTCGTTCTGGGCGATGGCCTTGAACGCCTCGATGGGGTTGCCGTTGGCCTCGGCCTTGGCGCGCAGCCCGCCTTGGTTCTCTCGGGTGCCGAACGCGACGCTCCACGCGGTCAGGAGGCCGAGCACGGCGATGATGATGGCGAACGCCGCCCAGCCGGTGCGGCCCTGCTCCCACTGGCCGGTGAACTTCCAGGTGAACCAGCTGACGACGGGCACGACGATGACGGTGACGCCGTTGTAGCCGATGGATCCGGTGAACGCGCCGAGCGCGGTGTACGTGCTGCGCTCGTGCGAGTCGGAGGAGATCGCGGGGATCATGCCCCAGTAGGAGATGTCGCGCAGCGAGTAGATCACGTCGAGCAGGATGAACACGATGACGAACAGGACCATGAACACGCCGGTGTTCACGTCCACGAGGCCGAACAGGCCGGTGAACACCATGATCAGCAGGATGCCGGGCACGATGCCGCCGATGAACTGCCACGGGCGGAACCGGCCCCAGCGGGTGTTCGTGTTGTCCACGAGGTTGCCGAGCAGCGGGTCGAGGAAGATCTCCGCGATGCGGATGACCACCACGAGTCCGGTGATCACCGCGATGAGGCGTTTGGCAAGCGTCTTGTCCACGTCGATGAACAGCGCGGTGGTCACGAACGTGATGAAGAACGTGCTCATCGTGTTGTAGAACGCGGCCTGGCCCAGGTTACCGAATGCGTATGCGATCTTCTGACCCGTGTTCCGCGTGGGCTGCGGCCTTCCGGTCGTTTCCGTGTGTTGTGTGGTGGATCCGCTCATGGTGTGGTGGCCTCCTTGCGACCTGTAAAGAATCCGTGCGCGTGAACCGCTCCGATCCCGCAAAGCGTGAGTATAGAACTTTCTTGAAAAAGTAGAAAACTATACCGCGTGTCGCAAATCATGCCAACGTTCTGCAACCGGCACTCCGTGTGGATGAGTAAGGTTTGAAGCCTGCTTGATGTGCTTGAATCTTAAGAAATCCACGTATTTTGCATGTTGCAGGCCTTGTGCCGCGAAATGCTGGAAAGAATTTGCGCAATCAAGTAACAATATTTATCCTTGTTGTACAAGGAACCCGATTCAACGAGGTTCCCTCACTGCGGCGGCAACGACGCGACGCAATCCGATGCGAAAGCGAGGACATCATGAACACAACCGACGATCAGCGGAAGAACGGCGATCCGATCGTCTCCCCGTCCATACCGACGACGGCATGGCTCGCCGACCCGCGCGTGTACGCGGTTCACCGGCTCGACGCCCATTCCGATCATGCGTGCTGGTCTCGCTCCCCAGTCGACGGCGAGAGCACGGATCTCAGGCAGAGCCTTGACGGCGAATGGCGGGTCCGCGTCGAGACGGCGCCGACGGGCCGTTTCCCCGATGGGACGAGCGACGGGCCGGACTGGATCAGCGACGTGTCGCCTCTGTTCGCCGCGCCCGGATTCGACGATTCGTCGTTCTCACGCGTGCAGGTGCCCTCGCATCTGGAGACTGCGGGGCTGCTTGCCCCGCAGTACGTGAACGTGCAGTACCCGTGGGACGGACATGAGGACCCGAAGGCCCCAGCCATCCCCGAGCACGGCCATGTGGCGGTCTACCGGCGCGAGTTCGACGCGGATGGCGAAGTCGCCCAGGCCGTGCGCGAAGGGCGCCCGGTGACGCTTACCTTCCAGGGCGCGGCCACAGCCATCTACGTGTGGCTCAACGGCTCGTTCGTTGGCTACGCCGAGGACTCCTTCACGCCCAGCGAGTTCGACGTGACGGACGCGATCAAGGTGGACGGCAACGTGCTGGCGGTCGCCTGCTACGAGTATTCGAGCGCGAGCTGGTTGGAGGATCAGGACTTCTGGCGTCTGCACGGCCTGTTCCGCTCCGTCGAACTCAACGCGAGGCCCGCCGCCCACGTCGCCGACCTCCATGCCGACGCCGACTGGGATCTCGCCACATCAAGGGGTTCGCTCTCGCTGGATGTGCTGATCGACGGTGCCGCGAACGCCGCGACGGCCGACTTCGCACTATGGGACAAGAACGGCACCATCGTCTGGCACATCGTCACGAAAGCGGACGGAACGCTGCACGCCGAGGCCGAGATCGATGACGCGGCACCATGGAGCGCTGAACGCCCCGACCTGTACGAGCTATCCGTCACCCTGCTCGACGCGGACGGCAAGGTCCTGGAGACCGCTCGCACTCGCATCGGCTTCCGGCATGTGGCCATCGAGGACGGCATCCTCAAGCTCAACGGCAAGCGCCTCGTGTTCCGCGGCGTCAACCGCCACGAGTTCGACTGCCGGCGCGGCCGGGCCATCACCGAAGAGGACATGCTGTGGGACATCCGCTTCATGAAGCGCCACAACATCAACGCGGTGCGCACCTCGCACTATCCGAACCAGTCACGCTGGTACGAACTGTGCGACGAATACGGCATCTACCTGATCGACGAGACCAATCTGGAGACCCATGGCAGCTGGAACAGCCCCGGCGACATCCCCGTGGGAACCTCCGTCCCCGGTGACGACGAGGCCTGGCTGGGCGCGTGCATCGACCGGCTGGACAGCATGATCCTGCGCGACCGCAACCATCCCAGCGTGCTCGTCTGGTCGCTGGGCAACGAATCCTACGCGGGCGAAGTCCTCAAGGCCATGAGCGCGCACGCGCACCGGCTTGATCCGGGTCGTCCCGTCCACTACGAAGGTGTCAACTGGAACCATGCCTACGACGGGATCAGCGACTTCGAAAGCCGTATGTACGCCAAGCCGGCCGAGATCCAAGACTGGCTCGAACACGGCGACGAACGGGGCGAGGCGAGCAAGCCGTTCGTCAGCTGTGAGTACATGCATGCCATGGGCAACTCGTGCGGCGGTCTGAGCGAATTCATCGACCTCGAACGGTACGAGCGCTACTCCGGCGGGTTCATCTGGGATTACATCGACCAGGGGCTCGTCCAGCGTCTGCCCGACGGGAGCGAACGCCTCAGCGTCGGCGGAGAATGGGGCGACCGTCCAACCGACTACGAATTCGTGGGCAACGGCATCGTGTTCGCCGACCGCACGCCCAGCCCCAAGGCGCAGGAGGTCAAGCAGCTGTATTCGCCGGTCAAGCTCGCCCCCGACGGGCACGGCGTGACCATCGAGAACCGCAACCTGTTCGCCGGCACCGACGGCTACGTGTTCGCCGCACGGCTCCTCGAAGACGGGCATGAGATCTGGCATGCCGACTACCGTTTCGACGTGGCCGCAGGAGATACCCAACACCATGACATCGCCTTCCCGGACATCGACGCGGACGGGGATACGCGCGAAGTCACCTACGAGGTCGATCTCCTGCTCGCCGAAGCCACCGCATGGGCGCCGGCCGGCTACGAGCTCGCGTTCGGCCAACTCACCGGCACGCTCAACCCCGAACAGGACATCACCGAGACCAGCCATGACGACGACGGCCGCGCAACTCGCACGCTCAGCCGATGGAACGCCGGCATCCGCCGCGACGACGAGGAAATTCTCCTGTCACGCACTCAGGGAGGCATCGTCTCCTGGAAGCGCGACGACCGGGAAATGGTCATCCGTCGCCCCGAACTCGTCACGTTCCGCCCATTGACCGACAACGATCGCGGTAACCATTCCGGTTTCGACCGTGCCGCATGGTTCGCGGCCGGCCGATACGCCATCGTAACCGAAACGAAAATCCATGAAAGCGATGACGGTCTCGTAGCGGAATACCAGTACGAGCTTGCCGATCCGAACCACACGCCCGTGTCCGTCACTTACCATGTCAACTCCGATATGCGTATGCAACTGACCGTCGAATACCCCGGGAACGCCACTGACATGGCCAGTCTGCCCGCGTTCGGTATCGAATGGGAGCTGCCCGGCGAATACGATCGTCTGCGCTACTACGGCCCCGGCCCCGAGGAGACCTACCGCGACCGTAAGCAGGGCGGCAAGCTCGGCATCTGGGACGCCACCGCGAAGGCGAGCATGGCGCCGTATCTCATGGTGCAGGAAACCGGCAGCCACGAGGACGTCCGCTGGCTCGAAGCCACCGACATCCAAGGCCACGGATTGCGCGTCACCCAACGCGGCGACCGTCACTTCACGGCCAGCCTGCTGCCCTGGAACACCTACACGATCGAGGCCGCACGCCGCCACGAGGACCTGCCCAAACCGCGCCACAACTACCTGCGCCTGCTCGCGGCCCAGATGGGCGTCGGCGGAGACGACTCCTGGGGAGCCCCCGTCCACACGGCCTACCAGCTGCCCGCCGGCAGGCCGCTCACCCTCGACGTGAACCTCGAACTCATCTGACCGGCAACGGGCGGCGGCATGCACCACCATGCCGCCGCCGGCCCCGCCTACGACGCGGCGATCGAGGCCACGGGCGCTGCGGCCGCGGACGGCACCGGCGAGGAGGCGTTCGAGCGCGCCGGCCACGCGGTCCACGGCACCACCCGCCAGGTCCTCTCGCTCATCACCAACCCGATGGACGTGATCTGCCGCAACATCCGCACCGTGCGCGAGAAGATGGCAACCCGCCCCGACATCCTCGGCTGCCACCTCGAAGGCCCGTTCCTCGCCCTCAAGTGCAAGGGCGCGCACGATTCGAACTGCCTCAAAGACCCGATGCCCGAACTCATGGACCGCATGCTCGACGCCTCGGGCGCCGACCTCGCCGCCGGCAAGCTCGGTTGCATCCGCCAGATCACCATCTCGACCCCACCGACTGGACCGCCCAACACGTCTGGTGCGCCGGCCGCCAGGTGGAGTAAACTCCTTCCAGCAAAATCGACGCCGGTGCCGCCCGTCTTCGAGACGACGTCTTACGCCTGAGGAACGAAGCTTGCGCGCGGCACCAGTTCGGTCGTCAGCAGGATGTGACGATGCACCCGCCGCTCATGCTTCAACCCATCGATCAGGGTGGAGAACGCCATGCGGGCCAACTCCCTTTGATCGATCGCATACGAACTCAGCGGCGGCGACGTGTACCGGGCGATCGACTGGTTGTTCACACTCACCACGGCCAACTCGTCGGGAACCTCCACGCGCAGTGCGTTCAACGCCTGCAACGCCCCCACCGCAAGCACGTCGGCGGCCACGATCAAACCATCGGGCATGCTGCCGGCCTCACGATGGTCAGCCACCAACTGCTCCGCGAGACGATAGCCGTTCTCCACGGTGAACGTGCCGGACGAATACACCAATCCGTCCGTTTCCAATCCCAGATGCGCGGCCCACTGACGGAACGACAGCTCGCGAATGTCCTCGGGATAGTCATGCATGCCCATGATGCTGCCCACGCCGCCGAGAAACGCGATACGACTGCGGCCCGCCGCGATCATCGCGTCCAAGGCGTCCAGCATCGTCTGCGACAGATCGGGACGCACGGAGTCGAACAGGCGCGGCGCCGGATTCGTGTCGATGCACACGCCATGCGGGAGCACCATATGCAGGGCTCGCAGGTCCGCTTCGGGAAACACCGTGGCTCCCACGGTGATGAACCCATCAAACTCCGTTGCGCGTTCCGTCAACTCGTGTATGGACCGGATGAACGTGAGCTGGTCCAATTCCAACGACTCCGCACGCTCCGCAAGAACCTTCCGCAGATCGGCGAAGTACGCGTCCTGCAATTCCTCCCCGGACGGAGGCGCATCCAACACCGCGATCGCGGGACGGAACACGTTGCGATACCCCATCTCCTCGCACACGCGCAACACACGCCGACGCGTCTCCTCCTTGATGGAGAACGACGGGTCGTTCAACAAGCGTGACACCGTGCTCTGCGACACCCCGGCCCGTCCCGCGACTTCCTTGAGCGTGGCCATGACATCCTCCCCGCAAACTTTAGTAAAGGGTTTTACTACAGCATAACCCGGGAAGGCGGGGTTAGCGGCATTGGCGGCGTGGAAGTTTACCCATGACTGGTAGACTGCACATGTCCCGGCAATAGGGGCAATGCATAGGGGGTGGCGGGCATGTGCAGCAACATTCCCGTCACCTTACGATTCTTATAGCGTGTCAGGTAAAAGAATTATGATTCTCAATCCACCTTCCGGCCGCGCCTGCAGACTCAAATGGCCATGATGCATAGCGACAATCTCTCGCACTATGGATAAACCCAATCCGTGATGAGGTGATGCAGATCCCACATGCGTATTTATCCTATTATCCTCCCCTCTGTTAAAAGGTGACAGGAAATCATCTATCCTCGTATCGGAAAGATCCATGCCGGTATTGGATATGTCTATCGCAATGCAGGACTCGCCTTCGTATTGCCTGTCGTTGGCTAAGTTTATCCATACATGTGGTTGAGCCGCACGATTATGCTGAATGGCATTCGTAATAAGGTTTGCAATCATCTGTCTAATTAGCAGACCATCGGCTAGGATATATGCATTCTCCAGATTGGTATGTACTTGAACTCTATCTCCGATAAGTTCCATATTTTCCTGAAGAACATTGCGAATGATCTCAGCTACATTAACTCGGCTAAGATCAGCTCGGTTTAATTGCTGAACTTTCGACAATTCGAGCAGATGATTGACGATTTCAACCCCAGCATGATTTGAAGCCAAAGCCTTTTCGACGAAAGGTCTGCAACGCTCATCGAAAAGCTGGTTGTGCAGCGGAATCTCCAATGCGGCCGAAGTGGCCGCAAGTGGATTTTTTAACTCATGTGACGCATCGGCGATAAATTCCTTTTCCCGACTGATTGCGCTGTTGAGATCCTTTAACATGAGGTTGTATGCGGATGCAATAGTGTACGCCTCGTCGTTTTCATATGGAATAACGATAGGTTGCCTTTCCAATCCAGCGTCGGACGCGATAATCTGAGAGGCCACACTATTGATTCTTCGTTGTGTCCTAGTGGCGATAATCCAAGTTATTCCTCCAGATAATATGCCGAAAACAATGATGGGGGCTATGCTTACCGCCAATATCAGATCCCGGGATTTTATGTCTCCTTGTTCCATAGTTAGCGTTAAAGCATCCTTACCGGAGTCATACCCGGCAGAAACGTAATCCTTACCGGAGTCAGGAGGAATGGCTTGCGAATTCAAACTATGTTGTTCATCGGCATCTTCTGCCTGAGTAAAAGATTTATTTACGGTCACTGTTTCCAGTTGCCGGTTCACGACATAATATGTCATGGCGGTCACCACTCCGGTAAGCATGAAGAACACGATGACGATCGTGGTGACCAATCTTCTTCTTGTAGACCACTGAAACGGTAAATGCAGTTTCGGATGGCTGGAATGGTTCCCATTCGACGAAGGATATTCAGGCTTTTTCATGATATGCGATATCCTTGTCCGGGAACGGTTTCAATGAAATCAGTGATTCCGATTTTCGTGCGAATCGCATAGATTGTGGTCTTGACGATTCCTCTCGTATGAGCGTGATCATCCTGCCAAATCTCACGATATAGACATTCCGCACTAATCACCGCACCTCGCGCCTCAATCAGCGTCCTCAATACGGCAAGTTCTCGTTTCCCAAACTTTAGTTCTGCACCGCGAACCGTGATGGATCCCGTTCTGAAGTCCGCAGAAAAGTCATCCCGGTTGTAGACCATGTCATTCACCATGCTCAAACGCCGACGCACCGCATTAACTCTGGCCAGCAGTTCGGCGTATTCAAATGGTTTCGTTAAATAGTCATCTGCCCCAAGATCAAGCCCGCGGACTATGTCCTCGGTCTGAGATGCCGCGGTCAACATGAGAATGTGTATGGGATCACGCCGTTCGCTTAACCTCTTAGCGATTTCGTCACCATGCAGTCCGGGAAGATCGCGATCAAGTATCAGCATGTTCCACTCCCCGGAATTCAGTTCCTCCAGGGCATCCCGGCCATCGTAAACAGCTTTTGCCTCCATGCCTTCCATGGAGAGTCCCATCCGTACCACATCAGCGAGATTGGCGTTGTCTTCGACAATCAGAACCTTCATCCGTCCAGCTCCCTTCGCGAAACAATGCGCACACCATAGCATTCGCGTCCAACCTGGTCAGGAATCGGTCAGGTTCAGTCAGCGGCAGGTCAAAACCCGCCTTGCCAGCCGTGCACGTCGTAGCTTTGACTCCGGCTGGACGGACTTCCCCGTCGCGGCCTCTTTCACAGAAGAAAGGAAACAACATGATGAACATGAAGAAAGGAATACATATGTCAAAAGATGCGTTGCGCGTGGTTGCGGCTGCCGGTGTGTTGTCAGTGGTGTTGGGTTTGGGGGCGTGTTCGATGCCGGGTTCCGGGAATGCCGGTGCATCAGATGGGGGCTCCTCCTCGTCTTCGTCGTCTTCCGGATCGTCGTCGTATGAGGCGGAGTTGAAGCAGGCATTGCAGTCGGCGTCGAGTGATTTCGAGCGCGGGGTGTTGGAGCGCGCGGTCAAGGCCGGCAGGATCAGCGAGTCGGATTACCGCGAGGCGAACGAGAAGTACCAGGAGTGCATGGCCGCCAAGGGCGACGACGTGGAGTTCGACACGGACCAGTCCACCGGGTTGATGCAGGAACACATGAACACGGACGATAATTACGATTCGGCCAAGGCGAACGAGGACAGCATGGCGTGCGCGAAGGGCACGAACCTGCAGATCCGCGACCTGTACGAGCGAATGGTGCAGAACCCGTCGAACGCGGACGAGATCGAACTGGTCGTGGGTTGCCTGAAACGACGCAAGCTGGTGCCTGATTCGTTCACGAAGCAGGATTACCTGACCGAGATGGGCAAGCCCGAGGGGTCGTCGAAGCTGGACACGTCGTCGGACGCGTTCTCCCAGTGCCTGGCGAACCCGAGCAAGTAGAGGAAGTGTTGCTCGTGTTTCGACAGGGAAGAATAGTGCCCGCACGCGTCGGCGGGTGAACGGCGTGGGGTTCGTGGCGGCGTGCATGGCCGCGTGTCTGGCGGCTGGCATGGGCCTGGCCGTGGGGCTGGAGCGGACGATGACGCCGCCGTCCCTGTCGGATTCCTCGGATGCGGGAAATCTCGCGTTGGGGTCGGAGGAGTTCGACGACGTGCGTTCCCTAAACGTGGACGTGACGGCGTCGCCGGCCGGTGGGGTCGCGTTCCCGGTGTCGGGCCGGGCCACGTTCGCGTCGTGCCCCGCGGACGGCGTGGTGCGTTCGGGCTCACGCGAGTACGGCGTGGATGGCACGCCTCTGGTGAGCCTGCACACGGACACTCCCCTGTACCGCGATCTGGCGTACGGGGACAAGGGCGACGACGTGACAGCGTTGCAGAACGAGCTGGCCGCGCTCGGCTACGGCGGCTCCCGGTCGGGCGTGTTCGACTGGGCCACGTGGGACGCCTGTACGCGGCGAACGCCGGCACGGCCACGGCGGCGGCCCGAGTCCAGCAGGGCGCGTTCTCCCGCGCGTTGGCGGTGTGGCTGCCCGCGCAGACGATGAGCGTGTCATGCGCGGCGTCGCTGGGTTCGACCGTGACCGGCGATTCGACGGATTCGCTCGCGTGTGTTTTGTCAAGTTGTTATAGGCCAGTGTGGCGTGAGTTTTCCTTCCGAAAAAGCGGTAGGTTTTAGTCCAGTTCGGAACTGGCCTGTCATTGCTCGTGTTTTATTGTTTCATTGCATAAGAGCATGAGTCCTGCGATAGGACTCGCCCTCGAACCTGAGCATCCTGCCGTGATGCACGGTCCGGTCGATGATCGCCGCGGCCATGTTCGGATCCCCGAACACCCGGCCCCACCCGCTGAACTCGATGTTCGTGGTGTAAACGATGGATTGCATCTCGTACGCGTTGGTGATGACCTGGAACAACAACCGGCTGCCTTCCTCGTCGATCGGCACGTAGCCCAACTCGTCGATGATCAACAGGCGGGCCTTGCCGATGGACGCGATTTCCCTGTCGAGTTTGCCTTCCGTGCTGGCGTGCAACAAGCGCATGACCAGGCCAGCGGCGGTGAAGAACCGTACCGTCATGCCTTCCAGGCAGGCCTTCCTTCCCAACGCCATCGCCAGATGGGTTTTGCCCGTGCCGGGAGGTCCGAACATGGCCACATCCTCCGGACGGCTCGCGAACTCCAATGATTCAAGCGACCGCCTGCCCCAATCCACCGGAAAACGAATGTTCTCCCAGTCATAGCCGTCCAATGTCTTGACGGCCGGGAAACCGGCCTGCTTGAGCAGCCGGGATCGTTTCGATCGTTCCCTGGACTCGATCTCCGCGTTCATCCATTGGTCCATGAACTCCATTTGCGACGGGGTCGCGGTTTCGAGCTGGTCGGCGAGCACTTGCCTGGTCAACGGCAGTCGGCGCGCCAATCGCATGATCGTTTCCATTTTCCTGTTCGTGGACGCGCGGCGTCGGGTGGCGTCCGGCGCGGGGTTCTGGATCCGGCTCATCGGTCCTTCCCTCCTTCCCGCTCCTTGAGCGTATCGCCATCGCCTGTTTTCATGAAGTCGTCGTACACGCTCAGGTCGGGCGCGGGAACATCGGCCGGCGCCTCGCCGGACGCTATCCGTCTGGCCATGATGCTCAGGGCTGCCTCGTCGATCGGTCTGCCCTGGCCGATGATGTGTTCCGCGGCTTTGCAGGCCGCGTCGAAACCGCAAGCGGCACCCACGCGCTCCAACAAGCGGAACGTGGCCTTGCGCCGGGCGGAGTCCTGCGCGTCGATCAGGGTTCTCAGGCCCTCGGGAAAATCACCGCGCACGGGTGATTCGCCCCACGCGCGTGGCTTGCGCGCCAATGCCGGCAGCAGCGACGACGGGCTACGCACCGTACCGGCCTGCTCGCCATAAGCCCTGGGCAGCGAGGCCACCTTGCGGCCGTCGCGGGTACGGATCTCCACGTCGAACGCGCGCAATCCCACCAATAGCGGCCAGCTACGCCAGGCCGGGCCCGCGAGGTAACGATACGAACCGACCTGTATGACACCTTCCTTGTCGGCGCGCCGTTCCTGCCAATCGACCGCGTCGAAGCGCACGCGCGGCAATGGCCGCATGCCCGCCCGGTCCTCTTCGAACAAGTCGTTCACGCTTTCATCAGCCCGGTAATGCTTGTCGTTGCCGAGTTCGTCACACCGCGACAGCAGATGCTTGCTTAACTGCGCATAGGACTCGACGTTCAACAACGGGACCATGAGGTTGCGGCGCAGGAACCCGACCGCGTTCTCCACGCTGCCTTTCTCCCAACCGCTCCTGGGATTGCAGAACCTGGCCTCGATCCGGTAATGCTCCAGGAACAACTGGAAGAGCCCGACGATCGTGATCTTGTCCCAAGCGGTCCGGTGCGCGGCCCCTGTGGCGTTATCCATCACCAACACCATCGGAACCAGGCCGATATGCTCGAAGATCTCGACCAATCCCTCGCACACGCATTGCGCGTTCTCGCCAGGCAACGCGACCACGTAACGCTTGTTCGAATACGGAAACGACGCCACCAGGCAATGCACCTTGGTTTTCACGCCCGCCAGCACCACCACGGCCTCGCCGAAATCGACCTGCATGACCCCGGGCCGCCATTCCAGCTCCATGAACCCGTCACAGGCGGGACGATGTTCTTGACGCCATTGCTTCACGTAACGCTGCACCGCGGAATACGAGCCGGTGAACCCTTTCTCCGTGACGAGTCTGTCGTACACGCGTTTGGCGGTATGGCGCTGCTTGCGGGGCATGAACCGGTCCGCTTGCAACCACTCGTCGATCACGGGCGTGAACCCGTCGAGTTTCCTCGGCCGCGTGGTCGATGGTTTGGGTTTGGGCGAGCAATCCTCCATCAAGGCGTATTTCCTGACCGTGTCCCTGGACACGTTCAAATCACGGGCGATGGCTCGCCATGGCGTTCCCTGCTGGTCAAGGAGCCTGATACGTTGTTGAACCGACACCGGTATGGTCATTCCTTTCCTTTCCCGAGAACCGTCAATGGTTGTTTTTTTCAACTCGAGAAACTAATCGATAACGACAGACCGGTGTCACTTGTTTTCCATCAACGATGAAATGGACTAATTCCTACCGCTCTTTCGGACTAAAAACCAAACGCTCAACCGGTCTTAAAACCATTGAACATAAACACTCGCGTTCCGCAGTCTGGCCGGGGTCGCGTCGGTCAAGGCCGCGTCCCTGCCGGACGGCCGCATCCAAGGCGATCGCGTGGTCGAAATCAACGGCAGGGACTATCCCATCGGCGACGACGGCATCGTATCGGACACGGCCGCGTTGCAGGCGATGGCGGGATGGTCCACGTACACGGGCGCGCACAAGGACGGCGAGGACGTCACGAGCGTGACCGTGACCTACAAGCTCAAAAAGCCGATCGGCGTGTACTCGGTGCCAGCGTCCGCGCTCACCGGGCTCAAGGGCAGCGACGGATGCGTAGTGGCGACCGACGGCACAAGCGTCAAGGCGCACGTGGCCGGCAGCTCATTGGGCCGCGCGCTGGTCACGATCGACGGCAAGGCGCCCGCGAGCATCAAGGCCGATCCGGGACAGGCGGTGTGCGATGCGCGTTGACCTCGACCACGTCGGCCACCGGTACGCCGACGGTCCGCTCCTGTTCCACGATCTGACCGCGAGCCTCATGCCCGGGCACGTGTACGCGCTGACCGGGCCGAGCGGCGCGGGCAAGTCCACGCTGCTCGGCATCATCGCCGGCTGGACCACGCCCGCCGAAGGCCAAGTGACCCGGCAGGGAATCGACTCGATGCGCTGGATTTTCCAGAACCCGCACGGCGTGGCCCAACGCACCGCGATCGACCACGTCAGCCTGCCCCTGCTCGCCAAGGGGCTCCCGCGCCGCGAGGCCGAGGAACAGGCGCGCACGCTCATGGACCGGTTCAACCTGACCCGGGTCGCCGACCGCAGGTTCGCGGAACTGTCCGGCGGAGAGGCCCAGCGCCTCATGCTCGCCCGCGCGTTCGCGGCCCAGCCCTCGCTCATGCTCGTGGACGAGCCCACCGCCCAGCTCGACATGCACACTGCGGCCACGGTCAGCGAATCCCTCTCCCGTATCGCCCGCAACGACACGATCGTCGTGGTCTCCACCCACGACCCGAACACGCGCGACGCGTGCACCGACATCATCGATTTGAAGAACTACCAATGAACCACACCACGATGAAAGCAACCGCCGTCATCTCCGAGGCATGGCGCTCCATCACCAGCGGCGCAGCCCGCCTCACCCCGGCCGTCCTCGCCCTAGCCCTGACCGCCGCCGGCATGGGCGTCATGGACATCGCCGCCGGCTCAACCATCCTCGACCAAGCAAGCGCATACCGGCAATCCGGAGCCGACATCCTCGTACTCAACGCGCCCGACGGCATCGACGCGGCATCCTGCGAACGCCTCACCAGCCTCACGAACGTCCAGGCCGCCGGAGCGATCCGCACGACGGACCCGCTCACCCTCGCGGCCCTGCCCGACACCACCACGCCCCTCTACCAGATCACCCCCGGCCTGGCCAAACTCCTCGACACCAAACAGGACCCGAACACGACCGGGCTGATCGCATCCCAACAAGTCGCCGAAACGCTCGGCACCTCTACCGGCGGCACGATCGGCCTCGCCGACGGGCGCACCGCGCGCGTCAAAGGCATCTACCAATACCCCGACGACGGACGCACCCCCGGATACGCGTACGCGCTCATGGAGGAAACACCCGCCACCGGCACGTTCGACGCCTGCTGGGCCAAGACCTGGCCGCAAACCGACCGGACCCGCAACGCCCTATGGTCCACCCTCACCCCGAACGCGAAAACCACCGGCGACGACGCACCCACCCTCGGCCAGCTCAACACCACCAAAGGCGACGGCTTCGACGGACAAACCCTCTACCGGCAACGCTCCACACGCATCCTGCCCGCCTGCGGCGCGCTCATCGCCCTCGCCATCGGATACCTGCTCATACGCGGCCGACGGCTCGAAATCGCCTCCGCACTGCATTGCGGCGTACCCAAACCCGCACTCGCCACGCAGATCATCATCGAAACCGGCATCACCATCCTGCTCGCCACCGCCATCAGCCTGCCCATCGACATGACCGCCGCCAGACTCCTCATCGACACCACCGACCGAACCGCCATCACCCTCAACGCCATACAAACCACCATCACCACCAACACCGCCTACCTACTCGCCACCACCATCACCGCCCTCCACATCAAAGAACGACATCTCTTCACCTACTTCAAAGAACGATAAAGCGCAGAAAATCATTAAAATTACGTGATCCGTATATTCCGAAATCCTCATCATCGTCGGCGGACACTATCAGCACGGCATCCTACTCGATTCATAGGCTGCCGTTTTCATTTATCAATGCTCTCACGAAGGGAGCGTAAGACATTTAGCGGCCACATCGAGGTAGGGGGCTGGCCATGCTGATCGGCTCCTCGTTGGTCTGCATGACGCGCGGGAGGACGGTATGCCGTGGCGGTGCGAATGGCGCATCGTCCGACGGGCTGGCGCACGGTGTTTGTGTCGCCGACGTTGCTGATGTTGCCGGGGGTAATATTGATGATGGCGTTGCCGGCGCGTGTTCGGGCGAATCCGACGTCTGGCACAAGACCGTCATCTGCTGGCTCGTCCTGGTCGCATACCTGTACATC
>ONZR01000520.1_pt1 | contig 15468 bp, 19 predicted proteins | sample 1671691 | NCBI WGS metagenome assembly ONZR01 (sample SAMN06348182, study PRJEB24527) | human gut metagenome | biome: human gut; feature: ankylosing spondylitis patient; material: feces | host: Homo sapiens | place: China | collected 2015-10 | reverse complement strand
CCTCAGAGTTGTCATACTTGAAAGTAGTGCTTTGATAAATTGGCACTTCAATCGGCTCACCATTTTTTGGGGTATATCCACCCCTCACACATATAGTGTTTACTGATAGTTTCTTTGTTTTCATATTGTGTTAAAATTATACCTTACTTGCATATTACTTGCATTCCTACTTCTTTGCAAGCAAATCCATTAGCTGCTTGATTTGAGCATCCTTGCTCTCTACTTGCTTGCGCAGGTCTTCAATCTGTTCTTTCAACAACTCTACTTCTTTCGAATCATTATTGCTAACAATCTGTTTATTGTGGTGGGCATTATCCTCGTTCACCATATTTATATTAGGTGTTCTGTCTTTACCGAAAACCCAGTCACTTGGACTAACGGCAGCTTTATCATCAAACATTTCGCCATCCGAGTTTTCTAGCCACTCTTTTCTCAAACCAAGATTGTAGCAAATCTTTTGAATATCATTCTTGGTGAAAGAATACTTTGTATTACTTTCGCTCATCTTTTTATTAAGATTAGCTTGGTCTATGTCTATCACCTTACAAAACTGAGACATCGACTTGAATTTACTTATGTCGAAGCAAAACTTTAAGTTCTTCGCAATATCATTCATAATTCTTAAAATCTGTTTAGAAATTACACATTATGCGCCATCTTTCGTAAATAAAGGTTAAATAACCAAGAATAACGAAACTTTCTCGTCAAAAAGTTTGGTTATTTGAGGTTATTTCCATACCTTTGCAATCGTTAATCAGTTACAACACTGATAGACGAAAAAGGTGGGACGGAGTTCAAAACACCGTCTAAGCTATTTATCCACTGCAAAGATAGTTATTTAACTTCGTTCCACCAAACTTTTTTGGTTAAATATAGTTATTTGAAGAGAAATAATGAAGATAGAATATAATCAAGAAGAGGTTCGTCAGAGGGTTGCAAAGGTTATAGAGTTGGGCAACTACAAGTCCACAAGGTCGTTTTCGATTGATGTTGGTCTCGATTGCTCTAACCTATCAAAGATGCTAAGAGGTAAGCAGAATTTTACCAAGGCAGCTATGATGGCTATTTGCTCTAACCTAAAGGTTGATTTACAATGGCTCGCCTACGGAAAAGGTGATGCACCTGTAATGATAGGTCAGATAGATGACGCAACACAATTACGAATCGAAAAGGCAAGGCTTGAAGAACGAGTACAATGCCTAGAAAACGAAAAAGCATTTCTGCAAAGGATGCTTGAAAAGTAATAGGAGAATAATAAAATGGCAACACCGAAGAAGAAAGTAGTGGTTGAAAAGATTGCTAAGAAATGGCTATCAACTGATGAAGCTGCATCATACATAGGTATGGGAAAGTCGTTCATAGTTGAGTTGAGAAAGAGTGGAAAGTTACCACACTGCATGATAGGTCACTCTGCATTCTTCCTTGCAAGCGATATAGATAATCTGCTTGAAAGCCATCGTATATATTAGAGTTCTGTTGTTTAATATCACCAAGTGTGGTGGATGGGCGAGTCTTTAACTATTTTTTTTATATGCTCGCCCAATATGGTTTCATAGCTCAGATGGTTAGAGCGGTCGGCTGTTAACCGATAGGTCGTAGGTTCGAATCCTGCTGAAACCGCAATTCTTTTAGAATCAGATTATCACTACAAGTGATGAAACTGAAAGCTAGAGAAGAGTTCTTTGGCATATTGATAAAATGCACAGAATAGTATGCGCATATAAGAAATGTAGTAAAGGAGCGGCACTGGCACGCGGTGATATTACGAAAGGGTATGCGATATACGTAAGACTAGTAATTCTGTTATTGATGAAATTATCACTGATGAACTACCACGGAAATGATATTGGCATCCAGTCAAGCGAGAAGAATTGTCGTGGAAAGCAAAGGATAATGATAATTCAGAGATAGCAGTCTAGCCAACTCTGAACAGAGTTGAGTCAAAGAATGAGACTTAAACACTACTTAAAGTAGAGATTACTTCTCAATACTTTAATTAAATAACAACAAAGAGATACTTGGTGTAAATGGAAGCACGTCATACAACTAGAAGATACCGTTCTTATCGTATGGAAATGTTGGTTCGAATCCGGCAATATCTCCAAAGTTATAAATGTTTTTGCATAAATATTTTATTTGATTACTTGTTTGTTTATATTTTAATTAACAAAATTTGAATTTGAATTTGACAATGATGGCAATGCAGTCTGTCTGTGAAGATAGGCTGCACAAATCGCAGGTTGGAGCAGTGGTAGCTCGCTAGGTTCATGTCCTAGAGGTCGCAGATTCGAATTCTGCACCTGCAACACTCATTTTTTTTGGTTATAAGGTTATAAGGTAAAGTTAATTAGTTTTCTAAGTTTTAGCATCAAGTTCGTGAGAATATGATGCTTCTGGTTCTATGGTGTAACGGCAGCACAAGAGATTTTGGTTCTCTTAGAGATTGTTCGATTCAGTCTGGAACTACTACAATTTTTTCATCTATGTGCTTCTGCTTGTGAAAGTAGTAGTGCTTTATTTATTATACACTTTTTTAAGTGTTTTTGTTTACTTAAATAATTTATTTTTTTTCTCAACTGCTTGGGATAAGTCGTTGAGTTATGCCCTTAAAGCAATTAGGTAATGCGCTACATACGTAGATTTAAAGCTCCGACCAGTATTGTAGAGAAGATGGTTCGATTCCATCTAGGGGCGCATTTTTTTTTACTTTGTCATAAGAAAATGATTAAATTTTAAAATTAGGCTGTTTTTCCTTGGCGGTCAGATTATTAAGTTAGTCTGCCGCCAAGGTTTTTTACGAAAAGAACATGAAGATTATATATAGTATAAAGGTTCACAGAGACCACTTGAAAACGCTGCAAGGTCTGAAATGCTTGCAGTCGGTTGATGTCGGTGAAGATGGCAAGTCAATTACTTGTCAGTTCAAAGACAACAAGACTAGAGGTTGTCTGATTGCTCATACAAATGATTGGCTTGTTGAATTTGCGACAGGAGAATGGCAGAAGTTCGGTGATGCTGCTTACCAACAACTAGTTCGGAATCCGAGCAACGTATCTAAAGAATATTAGCTATGGCTGCTGCTAGGGTTATTCAACACAAGTACACATCGAAAGATGGTACTGAGTACGATAGTAAAGAAGAATATCTGTATCACCAAATTCTTCTTGCTGATAAAAGAGTTTCTTGTATTCATAGACAAGTGAAACTCAGCATATTCAAATCCATTTATATGATTGTGCCGAAACAGCTCAAAACAAAGGTTCGGTACGATAAAAGACTGATGGTTAGCGGTCATAGCTATAAACCAGACTTCATATTTTGGGAATACGGAAAATTGATTGTCTGTGACGTAAAATCAAAGTACACTCATTCTCTCAGGGAGTTCAGAATAACTGCCAAGGGGTGTATCAGTAAGATTGTCGAACACAACAAGAAACGTCATAATGGTGAGCCGTTTGTGGTTTTTCGTGAAGCTATCCATATCAAGAAGAACGAATGGAAGATAATCGACTACCCACCTGACGGAAACAGTTATTGTGAGATTTAATTTCATTCATAATTTATTTAAAATTTATAGTTAGTTATGTAAACCGCCCCTACGCCGACTAAGGTTGTCGTAGATAGGATGTGGAGTTGCTCTTTGGGCAAGAGTATGAATCGAAAACACACCAAGGGGAAATAAAACCTCTCGTAAGTTTGGCAGATGGTGTGTCTTTTGAAACCTCGGAAACGAAGCATCCTTTTAAAAACAGTTTAATATATGAATATAAAAGAATTAGACGGTTATCTGAAATTTCTTTCTGAGAAACAGACTGCCGTTCAAGAAAGCGGTTTTGATGTTGAGGATAGCGATTTGAGTCCTCAACTATTCCCATTTCAGAAGTATTGTGTTAAGCGAGCATTGAAAGTTGGTCGATTTGCGATGTTTGAGGACTGTGGATTGGGAAAGACGTACCAGCAATTAGAGTGGGCACAGCAAGTGGTAAATCACATTAATAAACCTGTTCTTATTCTTGCGCCATTGGGTGTTATAGGTCAGACAATCAAAGAAGGAGTTCATTTCGGGTACAAAGTAACTGAGATTGCTCTTACTACATTTGACCAGGACTTGGATACTGGTATCTATATTACCAACTATGATAATATGGATAACATAGATGCTTATCTGTTTGGGGGGGTCGTTCTTGATGAGAGTTCAATATTGAAGAACTTTGCTGGAAAGACAAGAACCGCACTTATTGAGGATTTCAAAAATACACCTTATAAGTTATGTTGTACTGCAACGCCTTCTCCAAACGATACAACCGAGCTTTGTAATCATGCAGAGTTCTTGAATATTATGACAAGAAACGAAATGCTTGCGATGTATTTTGTACATGATGGCGGCTCTACATCTGATTGGAGACTGAAAGGTCATGCACAACAAGACTTCTGGGATTTCGTTTCTACTTGGGCAGTCATGCTCAGTAAACCATCTGATATTGGTTTTAGCGATGATGGATATATCCTTCCACCGATGAATGTTATTGAAGATTACATCGTTACCGAAAAGAAAGATAACGGTGCTCTCTTTAATGATATGGCAGTGTCTGCAACGGATTTCCATAAAGAGCTTAGAAGAACTATCAAGCAACGTCTTGAAAGAGTTGCTGAGATTGTTAATGCTTCTTCTGAGAATTGGATTATCTGGATTGGGCAAGATGAGGAAGGTAAGGTTCTTCGTGAGCTGATTCCCGATGCAGTTGAGGTTAAAGGTAGTGATAGCAAGCAATACAAGAAAGATAAGTTGCTCGGATTTGCCAATAACGAGTTCAGAGTGCTTGTCACTAAGTTGAAGATTGCATCATTCGGTCTTAACTATCAGAACTGCCGTAATCAGATGTTTGCTTCACTTGATTTTTCATTTGAAGCTACCTATCAAGGTATCAGACGTTCATATCGTTTCGGTCAGAAAGATGAGGTGAATATCCACATCATTACTCTTGATACGATGCAGAACGTGAAATCATCATTCGAGGAAAAGCAAAAGCAGTTCCTCGAAATGCAGAAGTCTATGACCGAAGCTATGTGTCGTAACATCAATAATCAGATAAAGTTAAAGAAGATGGAAGTTGATAATAAGTATCAATCAAAAAACTGTGACATTCGCCTAGGTGATTGCGTACAGCTCATTCAGAATGTTCCCGATGAGAGTATAGGTTTCTCTATTTTCTCTCCACCATTTGCGGAACTTTACACATATTCCGATAAGTTGGAAGATATGGGTAACTCAAAGGACTATAAGGAGTTCTTTACTGCCTTCAAATATCTTGTTAAAGAACTATACAGAGTTCTTTGGAGCGGTCGTAACGTTGCTGTTCATTGCATGGACTTGCCTATCCAAAAAGGTAAGGAAGGATATATTGGTCTTCGTGACTTCTCTGGTATGATTCTTGAAGCATTCCAAGAAGTAGGTTTCATTTATCATTCTAGGGTAACGATTTGGAAGAATCCTGTAACTGAAATGCAGAGAACAAAGGCACTCGGTCTTCTCCATAAGCAAGTAAAGAAAGATGCGGCTATGAGTCGTGTCGGCATCCCTGACTATCTTATGGTATTCCGTAAGGAAGGCGAGCATGAACACCCAGTTCATTGTGATATATCTGTTGATACTTGGCAAAAGTACGCCTCGCCAGTGTGGATGGATATTGATTATTCTAAAACACTTAATGGTATTAAGGGTCGTGACGAGAATGACGAGAAGCATATTTGCCCATTACAACTTGAAACAATCGAGCGAGCAATAACTCTTTGGAGTAACAAGGGTGATAAGGTTCTTACACCATTCCTTGGAATCGGCTCTGAGGTTTATCAGTCAATTAAGATGGGTCGCTTTGGTGTCGGCTTTGAATTAAAGGATAGTTACTTTAATGAAGCTGTAAAGAATTGCAAAGCTGCCGAAGCTGATACAAATGCACCTACATTGTTCGATATGTAATTTTTCATTTGCCCATTATATATGCAATTCACGTGAATCGGTGTGGTGGAACTTGCGTGATGTTCACTATGTAATAGTCTGAGCACTGCACCGATTATTCTTTGGATATTATTTTCTTTCATAACCAAGCCCAACCGATGATAGTGTTCTTTGGGCAAGAACGATAATGGTACGACACTGCTAGAAATAGTAGCATTCTTGAAATTTGGTGACTATCATCGGTATTTTTAAGTATTGGAGGTGTAAAATGGCGAGATTAACGATTGAAGAATTAAAGAAAGACCCATTGATAAAAGGCGATTTTGAGCGTATGAAAATTATGGGATTAGACCCAAATGAGCCTTGGGCGTTAGTTTGTAAGATATTGGATTTTTGTGACGATGATTACTTTAATCTCAAGGTTAAAAGTTTGTTTTCTGTATATATAGCTGGCTATACAGCTTGTTATTGCAAATTTATAAACCAAATTATTGAAAAAGCTAAATAATGAAAGGTATGTTTTATATTAGCTATCTTGTTGTTATGCTTGTTCTTGTAGTTGCTGCTGAGATAATCAACTTCGCAAGCAAGACTGTATGCGGCAAGAAAGTTATCAAATGTTTTGATTTATGAGTATAATTTTATTTTCGATTGCTGCAACCGCTCTTATGTTCGCAGTTGCTGGCGCAATAGCGATGATGCTAGGTTTGGATAAAGAAGATTAGCAAAATGAGAAGCGAATCAAGGCGTAGCCAGCTCGACCACGAAAGATATATGAGAAATCGTGAAGAAAGACTGCAAAAGCAAAGAGATTATTACAGAAATAATACTGAACTTTGCAAGGCTAGCGTAAAGCGATGCAAAAAGAAAAGAGTAGAAAGAGAAATATTATTATTGTTTAATTAATTAAATATGTAGCTATTATGGCAAAAGACAAAATTAAGTTGGTTTTCGAGATTGACCGCTTTAAGGTTATCGGTTGTGTCGCACGTAACTGTGAGACCAAGGAAGAGTACGAGGAATTGGTGAAAATCATCAATGGTACTGATGAGGTTGTTCGCAATGACAAAGAAATTGAGAAGACAAACTGTGTACTGATTCTCGACCAGTTGTTGCACAACAACGAGAATTTGGCTCTTCGCAAACGCCTGGAGAGCGAAAACGAAACACTCCACAATGGTGAAGGTGACGGTGATGGTGACAGCAACGTAAAGTGCATCGAAATCAAAGGCAACGTTGCCAAAGAACTCTTTGATAAGATTGCTTCTTTGGCTGATAATGGAAAGGATGGTGAGTAATGAGAGCAAGAACAGCATCTTGGTATGAGACTAGAATCAAGTACCAAAAGACGATGGAGGATTGCTCGGAAAAAGTAGTCAACGAACTTTATGTTGTTGATGCACTTTCTTGCACCGGGGCAGAAACATCTGTCATTGAAGAAATGAGTTGCTATATTAGTGGCGATTCTGCCGTTACAAGCGCAAAGAAAACCAACTATGGCGAGATTTTCTTCTCTGACTTGGATGATGATGATAAGTGGTACAAGGCAAAACTCCAGTTTATCACTATTGATGAGAAATCCCAAAAAGAGAAGCGTTCTAACGTAACTTATCTGGTTCAGGCTAAGTCGTTGGCACGTGCTCTTCGATATATTGATGAGGTAATGGGGAAAACAATGATTGATTACGACATCGTAGGTCTCAACGAAACAAAGGTCTTCGATGTATTCGAACATCACGCTCCATCTTCCGAAAACAAAGAGGAAAAGAATGAGTAAAATCGACAAACTTATAGCATCTATGCCGTCAAAAATGGCTAATGCAGTAATCCATCAACGCAAGTTACATGCTTGTTTGATGGAACTTACTGCAAACAAGTCAAGAGAAGTGGCGGCTAGAGCTATTTTTCTGAATTACCAAGATGGTGATGGCAGAAAGTTAGGTACAATTCCACATTATTACGAAAGACCTACAACTACTGGTTCGGTAATGGTGGAGACGTACTTTAGTTATATTGATAGAGTTCACTAATTTTAAAATCTATACAAATGGATATAGAACAGTTAAATAAAACGCCTCATAATCAGATTTGCGACTTGGCAAGGGATAAGTTTATTGAGGTGTACAATCAGAAGTTCGGAGAGGGTGGAGAAGTGTTCTTTGAGGAACAGAAGGCTCTGTTTAATAATGAGCTTCTCAACGGCTCGTTTAAGGGGTATCTCGAAAAAGCAACATCGTTGAATATTCACGATGCCTTTATGAATTTAGCGATTAATGGATTGTCGCTAGAAAAGGGAACTACAACACTCTGTTACCTTATGGGCTATAGCAACTACGACAAGAATACCCGACAATCAACTTATACTGCTAAGATTACATATACAGGATATGGTGAGATTCTTCTTCGTCAAAGGGCTGGACAGATTCTTCGTTGTGACAACCCTGTAGTGGTATATGGTTGCGATGATTTTCGCTTCGGTGAGCGTGACGGTCATAAATTTGTTGATTATGTGAAGACTTATCCACGACCAGCAAATTCACGTATCGTTGCTTGTTACGTGAAGATTATCCTTCCAAACAATTCATACGATTACTTCGTTCTTGACCGTGAAGGTATCGACCGATTGCGTGAATATTCTGCTAAATTTGGCGGTCAAGACCACAAGGCTAACGCTCTATATGGCGGTTGTTATACTGGTAATGATGGTAAAATGTACTTCAAGGATATTGATACAGGATTCCTTATCTCTAAGACTTGTAAGCATGCTTTTAAGACTTACCCTAAGTTGCCAGTCGGTCTTGGCGGTATGTTACAAGCTGATGTTGACAGCCAACCTCAACAACAGCAGCAACAAGAAGCATTTGGTGCTTCGAAAGCTGAAACACAGAAAAATGGTGTTAAGGCAAAGGTTGACGATGATTCTCCATTTTAATTTATAAAATATGGCTGAAAATACAGAATTGCAGTTGGTACAACAACAAGCCAACAATATTACAAGACAGATTGCAACGCTCAAATCCGATACAGAAAATGCGGTGCAAGCTAACAGAAAGTCTTATGAGGCATGTGTTCAGGCAGGTGAATCTCTTCTGTCTGATATTAGTGCGTCTGGTATGAATGATGCTCTTGACGAGAAAGCTGCTGAATTTATCAAGAAGGCTAAACTGACAGAGAAAGCAATGACGGAGAAACGTAAGGGTGTTACCCAAGTGTTCGATATTGTCCGTAAAGGATTTACGATGATGGAGAGCCTTATCTCTGCCAAGAATACAGATTCTGTTGTCTATAAGATTCAGGAGAAGCGCAATGAGTATGCTGCCTACAAGCTAGAACAGCAGAAGAAAGCAGAGCAAGAACGCTTGCGACAAGAGCGCATTAAGGAGGCTAAGATTAAGTTGAAGACTGATACTATTGATACGCTCAACAATCTTCTTACTGAGCATTCTTCTGCTGCTATCAACTCACTTAATAATACGTTCTCTCTTCTCACCCTTGATAACAAGGATGAAGTTAAGAAACGTATTACAGAGTGTTCTGATGTTCTTGACCTCGGACATCTGTTCGTTAATAACAAGCCTTCATACTCTTCTGAAATTGAGGAGAATGACGCAAAGGATATTATGAACGGCGCATACAAGGAAATTTCCGCATCGTTGCTTGCGTCTTATAAGCAGACTGTCACTGCTACACGTGACGAACTCCTTATGAAGTTTGACTCTAAGATTGCTGAACTTCTTGAAATCAAGAAGGCAGAAGAGGAACGCAAACGTAAAGAAGAGGAAGCACGTAAGGCAGAGGAGGAACGCAAACGCAAGGAAGAGGAAGCACGTAAGGCTGCCGAGGAAGAGCGTAAAAAGCAAGAAGAAATCCAACGCATCAAAGATGAGGAGGAACGCAAGCGCAAGGAGGCAGAACTGAAAGCTGCCGAAGAAGAACGCAAACGCAAGGAGGCAGAACTGAAAGCTGCCGAAGAAGAACGCAAACGCAAGGAGGCAGAAGCTGCCGCTGCTGAGGCTGAACGTAAGGCTAAGGAAGAAGTTATCCGTAAGGCTGATGAAGCCGCCAAGGAAGAGCAACAACGCAAGCTTGCAGCAGAGCAAGAGAAACGTGATGCTGAAAACGCTGCACAACATGCTACTGCACAAGCTCAGTCACTCTTCGCTCAGACTTCTGTTGACAACACAAGTAAGCAGAAAATAAAGGTCACAAAACGTCTTGTCGTTACTGACAAAAACGCTTGGCTCGATATTATTCAGCAGTGGTGGACGATTGAGGGTTCTTCTATGTCACCTGAAAAACTTGCTTCTAAGTTGGAGTTTATGCGCAAGGCTTGCGAGAAACATGCTAACAATGAGGAAGAGTATATCGTTTCTCCTTATATTAAATATGAGGATGAAGTAACAGCTAAGTAATATGGCAGAGCAACCGTTTGACCCTTATTATTCACGTGGTGAGGTTTCCAACTCAGACCTCACCGCATTGAAGTTCGCTCTTAACCCACAGCTTAACTTCGTTAAGGAATCAGACAAGAAAAAGGCATTCCATCTTGGTACTCTCGTTGATGCTCTCGTTACTGAACCAGAAAAGTGTAATCATTACGCTATGACGGTTGATGATGAGAAATATACAGAGAAAGATTGGAAATGGGGATTAGACAGACTTGCAGTTTTAAAGAAACAAGCAACAAAGGATAGATTTCTTGATTTTGTTCTGAAAAATGCGGTCGGTCAGAAAACATTCATCAATCCGCGCATGAAGATGGAATACCAAGGTTTCGAGTTTGAACTGCCTGTACGATGTAAGTTCGACTGGTGGCTCGGCGAGTTTGGCGGTGACTTGAAGACTACCGCAGCTACGTCACAAGAACAATTTGAAGCTCAGATTGATTTCGTGGACTGGGATAGAAGCCGTGCATGGTATATGGACTTGACGCATAGCATTGACCCTAGATATGGAAATCAAGACTTTATCTTTGCAGTTTCAAAGACTAAGAAGAAAGTGTTCTACAAAAAGATTGAACGTGGTGACGAGTTGTATTTGCGTGGTAGAGAGAAGGCTCTTGAATGGGCTTTCAGAATGTGGTGTTTATTATAATTATCATTATGTCAGATAAACCAAAATTATACGATTATCAAGAAGAGGGTGTACGCATGGAACTCGCTATGAAGCGTTGCATAAATGGGGATGACATGGGAACGGGCAAAACGATTCAGTCTATTGTTGCCATTGAACGTGCAAAAGCGACTCCTTGCTTGGTTATTTGCCCTGCTGCCCTCAAAGTCAATTGGGAACGTGAAATCAAGAGATTCACAAATCTTCGTCCGCTTATCCTTACGGATTCTGTAAACGCAACATACGGCTATCATCTTACTAAGATGGATTTGTATGATGTGGTTATATGCAACTACGAATCTCTTGCTAAATATTTCGTTGTATCACTCGGAGAAAAGCCGTTAAAGCTTAAAAATTTCATTTTTAGGAATGAGGTCGATATTCTGAAATCGGTCATTATTGACGAGTCTGCAAGAGTTAAAGACCCAACGACAAGGCAGTCAAAAATAATAATGGGTATTTGCCAAGGCAAGGAATATATCTACGAGCTGACTGGTACGCCTGTGGTTAACCATGCTACTGATATGGCTTGTCAGTTGGCTATTCTTGGTAGAATTGATGAATTTGGCGGATATGGCGAGTTCTGTAATAGATATGGAGAAAACGAGAATCTCGAAGAACTTAATCAAAAGATTCACGAAACATGTTACTTCCGTAGGGAAAAGAAAGATGTGCTCAAAGATTTGCCTGAACTAACAAGAACAACAATTAGTGTTACTCTTGATTCTGAAACACAAGAAGAGTATGATACTTGTCAGAAAGACTTGCTTACATTCCTTCTTGAATATAAGAATTGCTCTGAGGATGAGGCTAGAAAAAAGCTACGAATGAAGGCATTAGTTAAATTTATGAATCTTCGTTCTATATCTGGAAAGGGAAAGATGAAAGCAACAATCGAGTTCCTACATGATACGGAAGAACAGATAATCGTGTTTGCAGAACATCGTGATGTTGTTGATGCAATCAAAAAGGAGTTTCCTAATGATGTATGTTCCGTTACTGGCTCTGATAATCAGCAGCAGAAACAATGGGCTATTGACTCTTTCCAAGCTAAGAAAAAAAGGATAATCATCTGTTCCATTAAGGCTGCTGGTGTAGGATTGACTCTTACGGCTTCATCGAATGTCGTATTCACGGAGCTACCTTGGACGATGGCAGACTTATCTCAGTGTGAATGCCGTGCTTATCGTAACGGACAGAAGAATGCTGTTACATCGTGGATTCTGATGGGAATTAATACTATTGACAGTTATCTTTATAGTTTGATTATGAAGAAAGGTTCTATAGCATCAAAGGTTACTGGTGAGCAAGATTCCGCTATTAAGGATGTTGCCTACTTTGATGAGTTGGCTGATTTGGTTTTACAAAATTCTTTAAATAAAAAATAATGGAAATTCAAGGAAAAGTTATTGCCGTTTTACCTGAAAGAAGCGGCGTATCTGCAAGAGGTGAGTGGAAGTCTCAGACCTATGTAATAGAAACACAAGAGCAATATCCTAAGAAGATGGCTTTTGATGTTTTTGGAGCTGATAGAATTGCGAATTTTGGCATTCAACTCGGTGAGGTTATTAACGTTAGCTTTGATATTGATGCACATGAATATCAAGGCAGATATTTTAATCAGATTCGTGCTTGGAATGTTACTAAGGTGTCACAACAAACTGCCGCACAATGTGGTGGCTTTAGTGGTAACGCCCAGTCTAGCGCACAAGCAGCACAACAAGCTATGGCAAGTTCTGCTAATGCTGCTGGCGTGGCAAACCCGACGAATCAGCAAAATCTGTTTCCACCTGAACAACAGTCAGCACAGCAGCAAGCACAGCAACGAGGGAACTCTGATGACCTTCCCTTCTAGTGTAGAATTAATCAAACGAGCATTCAACGCTTATGTGGTTCAACCTGAAAAATGTGTTTGAACTTGAAACGTTTAGAACAAAAGTAGCCGAGTTGGAGAACAAAGGCGCGATGGTAGAGCTGAAAGAGAAACGTGGACGTTCTTTGAATCAGAATGCCTACCTTCATTTACTTCTATCTGCCTTTGCTCTTCAATACGGCTACACTCTAGATGAAGTCAAAACACATTTCTATAAGCTAGTAGTGAACAAAGATATATTCCTCAGAGAGGGGGTTGATAAATTCACAGGAGAATGCTATAAGTATCTTCGTTCTTCTGCTGACCTTACGAAAGACGAAATGAGTAAATCAATTTCTGATTTCAAATTGTGGGCAAAAGAAGAGGCTGGTTTTGATTTTCCCGACTCTGATGAATATATCGCACTACTGCATATTCAGCATGATATTCAGAAAAACGAGCAATACTTGCAGTAGTATTGTGTAACATACAATTTTAAATACAATGGATTCTTTTAAGATTAGCAAAGAACAATATTGTGATTTAATGAAACTTGATAGGACAAATGCCGTAAACTTGTTTGTTTATCTTCTAGCAAATGCAGACGATAACGGAACATTGATTGTTAGCATCCGCAAGATTTCGAGTGAACTATGTATTGGAGTGCAAACCGTAAGAACGTTGCTTAAACATTGGTATATAACACACATACTAACACACCAAGTAACACACCAAGGTAGCGTAATAACTATTTGTGATATAAAAAGTTACAAAGGTAGGAAACGTGCTGCTAACACATCAAGTAACACACTTGCTAACACACAAAAAACTATCGAGGAACGAAAGAAAGATTTCGCAGAAAGTTTGAAACCTTACCTCGAAGAGTACGGAAAGGATATGCTGAATGATTTCTATCGGTACTGGACGGAAATGAATAATGGTGGAAAAAAAATGCGGTTTGAAATGGAGAAAGTATTTCAAATTGCAAGCAGATTGGTTACGTGGAACAATAACAACAAATATCATTATAAGAAAGCCAACAATCTTCCTGTTGGTATGAATTTACAGAATAGTAAAAATAAAGATTATACAAAAGGACTAGATAGATGGAACAAATAGATGGCGAATATTTCAAGAACCTTGTATCTCAGATGCGATATACTGGTTATCCGCAAGAAATTGACAGAGTACAAATAAGCATTCCTAATGCAGAGAAACGTTTGCGTGGAGGCTTGCAATATGTAGTCAATATGAAGTCTGGATGCAATGCAGAATGGAACGAACGCAATTACCGCCCTATTGTTGATTGGATGACAGACAACAAAGGAAAAGGGTTATTGATGTTCGGCGGTTGCGGATTAGGCAAGTCGGTAATCGGAATGTATATCCTTCCTCTTCTTATTAAAGATGTACATAAAAAGGTGGTAAACATCTTTAGCGCACAAGAGTTGAATCAAAAGATTGACGAAATTCTCAAACTTCATATTATCTATATTGATGATATTGGTACAGAGGATAATCTTAACTCTTATGGCAACAAGCGTATGCCATTTGCTGAACTTTGTGACGCTGCTGAAAAGAAGGGAAAATTGCTTATCCTTACCACTAACCTCAGTATTGACGAGCTTACTCAGAGATATGGAGATAGAGTTGTGGATAGACTGATAGCAACAACAAAAGCAGTTCCTTTTACAGGTGATTCTTTGAGAAAGTAATTATGGCAGACGTAAGTAAAATGGCAGAGGAATGGCTCAGTGAGCATCCTGACGCATCCAAGAAAGAAATATGGTTAGCTGGTTATTGGAAATCTACCGATAACTGGTGCAACCGAACCAAGTAAATTTTAGAATTGAAAACGAATTAATATATAGATAAATATGAGTCATTTTTTAACATTGGTAATTGGCGATGAGCCAGAGAAACAACTCGCCAAGTATGATGAAAATCTAGAGCTGCCTATGCATTTATATATGACTAAAGAGCAGCTTATTAGTGAGAAACGTAAGGAGATTGAGGAATACAAAAAGAATTACTATGATGTGTTCCTACAAGATAAAGATGCATATCTTGCCAACTGTAGAAAGGAACATGCAGATTATATCGAGAACGAATTTCCAAAGCATCTTAACTGGACGGACGAACAGATGTACGAGGATGCCGTGAAGTATTACCGTATGGATATAGATGATGGAAGTGAGGATATTGAGATACATGAGGACGGCAGCGTTTGGCGCACCTATAATAATGATGCTAAATGGGATTGGTATCAGATGGGTGGTAGATATGCAGGAAGACTCAAATTAAAGGATATATCAATGTATGCTCCATTATACTATCCGAAGTTTCCAATGTTCTATTCAAGAGAAGACCTTAATTATTTTGAGAAACTAAAGGCAGAAGGTCGTTGCGACCAAGCTCGCATTAAGGATATATCCAATGTAGAAGAAATATCAGTATTCGCAGTTGTTAAGGACGGAAAATGGTATGAGCGTGGAAAAATGGGTTGGTTTGCCGTAGTATCAGACGAAAAAGACAAAGATGCATGGAG
>ONZR01000518.1_pt1 | contig 15481 bp, 10 predicted proteins | sample 1671691 | NCBI WGS metagenome assembly ONZR01 (sample SAMN06348182, study PRJEB24527) | human gut metagenome | biome: human gut; feature: ankylosing spondylitis patient; material: feces | host: Homo sapiens | place: China | collected 2015-10 | reverse complement strand
GTACCGTGTTCAGCTTGGACATGGGTGCTCTGGTGGCTGGCGCAAAGTACCGCGGCGAGTTCGAGGAGCGTCTGAAGAGCGTCCTGAATGAGGTGAAGAAGAGCGAGGGCAAGATCATCCTCTTCATTGATGAGCTGCACACCATCGTGGGTGCGGGCAAGACCGACGGTGCCATGGACGCGGGCAACCTGCTCAAGCCCATGCTGGCCCGGGGCGAGCTGCACTGCATCGGCGCGACCACGCTGGACGAATACCGCCAGTATATCGAAAAAGATCCCGCTCTGGAGCGCCGGTTCCAGCCGGTGCAGGTGGATGAGCCCACGGTGGAGGACACCATTTCCATCCTGCGTGGCCTGAAGGAGCGCTATGAGGTGTTCCACGGCGTGAAGATCAGCGATAATGCGCTGATCGCCGCCGCAACCCTCTCTGACCGCTATATCACCGACCGCTTCCTGCCGGATAAGGCCATCGACCTGGTGGATGAAGCCTGCGCCATGATCAAGACTGAGATGGACAGTATGCCCAGCGAGATGGATGATCTGGCTCACCGTATCACCCAGCTGCAGATCGAGCAGGTCAGCCTGAAAAAGGAGACCGATGCCCTGAGCCAGAGCCGCCTGCACGAGCTGGAAAAGGAACTGGCCGAGCTGCAGGATAAGTTCCGCAGCATGAAGGCAAAGTGGGAAAATGAGAAGAACGCCATTGGCAAGGTCCAGACCCTGCGTGAGCAGATCGAGCAGACCAATGCCGCCATTGAGAAAGCCCAGCGTGAGTATGACCTGAACAAGGCTGCTGAGCTGAAATACGGCAAGCTGCCCGAGCTGCAGAAACAGCTGGAAGCGGAGGAAAAGCTGGCCAACGAGAAGAAGGAGGACAGCCTCCTGCGTGACCGTGTGACCGACGAGGAGATCGCCCGCATCGTGGCCCGCTGGACCGGCATCCCGGTGGAGAAACTGGTGGAGGGTGAGCGCGAGAAGCTGCTGCATCTGGACGATGTGCTGCACCAGCGGGTCATCGGTCAGGACGAGGCTGTGACCAAGGTGAGCGAGGCCATCCTGCGCAGCCGCGCCGGTATCGCCAACCCCAACCGCCCCATCGGCAGCTTCCTGTTCCTCGGCCCCACCGGCGTGGGCAAGACTGAGCTGGCCAAGGCACTGGCACAGGCCCTGTTTGACGATGAGCGCAACATGGTGCGAATCGATATGACCGAGTATATGGAGAAGTTCAGCGTCAGCCGTCTGATCGGCGCGCCTCCGGGATACGTCGGTTACGAAGAGGGCGGCCAGCTGACCGAGGCTGTGCGCCGCAAGCCCTACAGCGTGGTGCTGTTCGATGAGGTGGAAAAAGCCCACCCCGATGTGTTCAACATCCTGCTGCAGGTGCTGGACGATGGCCGCATCACCGACAGTCAGGGCCGTACCGTGGACTTCAAGAACACGGTCATCATCCTGACCTCGAATCTGGGCAGCGACATCATCCTGAACGATCTGGAGCAGCGCCGGGCCAATGGCTCCAACGAGCTGAGCGACGACGCAAAGCATCAGATCGACCTGCTGCTGAGGAGCAAGTTCCGCCCCGAGTTCCTGAACCGTCTGGACGAGATCGTCTACTACAAGAGCCTGACCAAGGACGAGATGCGCAAGATCGTGGATCTGCAGCTGGCAGACCTGCGCAGCCGCATGGACGAGGGCAAGCATCTGAATCTGGACGTGACCACCGCCGCCAAGGACTACATCATCGATTCTGCCTACGACAGCGTCTATGGTGCCCGCCCCATCAAACGGTTCATCCAGAGCCGGGTGGAGACTTTGATCGCCAAGGCGATCATTCAGGGCCGCTATGCCGAGGGCAGCACCCTGACTGTGGATTACGACGGAAATGCCCTTGTGCTGAAATGATTTTCCACAGTTTTACCGGTTTTTTACCTCTGTGCCGGCTGTAATGCTTGCATGGGGGTGCGGAATATGATATTATAACAAGTAACATTGATGTGCTTTTCATCGCGGAACAGCCACGGTGGAAAGCACATTTTTGTATCCCTAGGAAAGAACTCCTTCCGTCATCGCTGCGCGATGCCACCTCCCTCGGTGAGGGAGGCTGACCGTGCGGCAAGGCTCCCTCTTTGAGGGAGCTGGCTGCGAAGCAGACTGAGGGAGTCCGTTCTTTAATAAAAAACAGAAAGTTGAGTGTGATTTTCCTTTATTATGGACGATGGCAGTATGACGCTCTGGGTAGCGCTGGTGATCCTGGTGGGTTTCTCCGCCTTTTTCTCCGCATCCGAGACCGCATTTTCCTCCCTGAATCAGATCCGCCTGAAAAGCCGCGCCGAGGACGGCGATTCCTCTGCCGCCCGGGTGCTGAACATGGCGGAGCAGTATGACAAGCTGCTTTCCACCATCCTCATCGGCAACAATATCGTGAACATCGCCGCCGCTTCCATCGGCACCATCCTGTTTACCCGGATGCTGGGTGCCGAGCGGGGCGCAACGGTGTCCACCATTGTGCTGACGATCATCGTGCTGATCTTTGGCGAAGTGACTCCCAAGAGCCTGGCCAAGGAGATGCCGGAAAAGGTGGCCACGGCAGTCTCGCCCTTCCTTGTGCTCCTGATGGCCCTGATGACCCCGCTGACCTGGCTGTTCACCCAGTGGAAAAAGCTGCTGGGCCACTTTGTCCACAGCGGCGAGGCCGATACCATCACAGAGGGTGAGCTGATGACCATGGTCAGCGAAGCTGAAAACGACGGCGAACTGACCGACCGGGAAAGCGAGCTCATCCGCAGCGCCATCGAGTTCGATGACGTGGAGGTGGAGGAGATCCTGACCCCCCGTGTGGATGTGGTGGCTGTGGAGGATGATATCCCGCTGGAGGAGCTGGCCCAGACCTTTGCGGAGTCCGGTTACTCCCGTCTGCCTGTCTACCACGGCACCATTGATAACATCATTGGTGTGGTACATGAAAAGGATTTCTATATCGCCCGCCTGAAAAAGGCGACCAAGATCGATGATCTGGTGGTGCCCACCCTGTATACCACGGGCTCCACGCAGATCTCCCAGCTGCTGCGCACCCTCCGGGAGCAGCACCACCACCTGGCCGTTGTTGTGGACGAATACGGCGGCACCGAGGGTATCATCACGCTGGAGGATATCCTGGAAGAGCTGGTGGGTGAGATCTGGGATGAGCACGACGAGGTCACTGAGGACTTCCGCAAGCAGTCGGACGGCAGCTGGCTGGTGTCCGGTTCTGCCAGCGTCGATGATCTGTATGAGGAGCTCGACCTGCCGGAGGAAGAGGATATCGATTCCAATACCGTCAACGGTCTGGTGCAGGAAAAGACCTGCCATCTGCCCAAGGTAGGCGACCGCTTTACCCTGGGCGAGTACGATGGTGTTGTTACCCGCACCGCCAAGCGCCGCGTGACGGAAGTGCGCCTGACCCCCACCGCCCCGGCTGAGGATGCCGAGAAGGACGACGAAAAGGATAAGCGCTTCTCCCGCCTTGCGCAGCGCGGGGAGAGCCGCTGACGGGAAGCATAAGATAGAAACAGTGAAACGCCGCCGGGTGGAGCTTTTGGCTCTGCCCGGCGGCGTTTTCTTGATTCAAGTCCTTGCCCGCGGCCCTGCACTGTGCTAAACTGAATAAAATACAGAACGCAGGAGGACAAGGAACTTGAAACGGATGTCGAAGTTTGCGCGCCGGTGTGCGGCGCTGATGCTGGCGGTGGTGCTGCTCTGCATGGCAGTGCCTGCCGCCTTTGCAGCGGAAGGGGAGACCCTGCCTGCCGGTGCCACCACCATGGGCGGTGCCAACACTACTCTGATCCCGGACGAGGAGGAAAACTGCCTGAGCTGGCTCTTCGGCTCCGGCGATACCATCACCATGCCCTACCTGAACGTCAAGGGGCAGGGCCTGCGCCGGAACGTGACCCTGGATCTTGAGGACTGTCTGGTGGGTATCACCTACACCGAGCTGGGCTCCATCGGCAGCTATGTCAGTGACGCGGCGGCACAGCAGGCGTGGAAAGCGCAGGCGGTGGCCATCCACTCCTATCTGGAATACCACAAGAAATACGGCTCTTCGGCCAACGCGCTGGTGTACACCCCCGTGGATCAGATCCCTTCCTCTGCCCGCAGCGCCATCCGCAGGGCAGTCTCTGAGGTCAAGGACGAGGTGCTGACCTGCAACGGCAGCGTCATCGATGCAGTGTGGTCGGCCAGCGCGGGGTATAACACCCAGACCGGCGTGTACGGCACCTGCTCCGGTCTGGATGCCTGGGGCACCGATGTGCCCTATCTGCAGAGCGTGGAAAGCCCCTACGAGGAGCAGTATCACAACCTGATGCGCCGGGTCATCGGCAAGGATTACCGCTACACTGAGTACAACGACAGCAGGACCGGCCAGCCCTACGAGAGCGCCGACACCACCCATAAGGATCTGGGCGGCTTTGTCCAGTACAATACCTTTGTCTCGAACGGAAAGAGCTACCGCTACATCGGCCAGTTCGTTTCCTCCCGCTACTGCTTTGATTTCAGCGCGGACGAGAACGGTACCCCCTGCATGAACTACTATGGCTTTGGCCACGGCGTGGGCATGAGCCAGTGCGGCATGGTGGGCTATGCGCAGGAGCAGGGCATGGGCTACCGGGACATCCTGCGCCACTACTATACCGGCGTGTCCTTTGGCACGGTGGGCAGCGGCAGCTCGAACGGCGGCCTGTTCGGCTGGCTGTGGAGCCTGCTGGGACTGCAATAAATTTTGCACCGGAAAGCGCAGGAAATGCGGAAAAGCGCTTCTCAAACGGGACAAAATCTGGTATACTATTATAGTTTGTAAAAATGCGTCTGGGCGGTGGAATGGCCCAGTGAAGTGGAGAAGTCGGAATGCAGTTGGAGAAAGCAAAGGAAACAAAGCAGGACATGGAGCGCTGCCGCCTGCTGGCACAGCGCATTGCGGAGGAGCTGGCCCCGGCAACAGCTGCGGTGCTGAACGCCGAGACCCCGGCACTGGAAAAGGCCCTGCACCGGGCGGGCGTGGATGCCAACCCCTTTACAGTGGCTGCCCGGCAGGCAGACCTGCTGGTGGTGGAGGACCCCGCCTGGGTGGAGATGCCCGCGCAGCTGCCCGGACAGGTGCTGCTGGTGTTTACCGGCAGCAACGTGGCTGAGGGCTGGGCCGAGGAACTGGCCCGCCGGGGCTACTACCGGGATTTCCGCTGGCGCAGCCGGGGCCGTGCCCAGCAGTCGGCTCTGTACTGCACAGTCCAGCCTGCCACCGCCGAGATGATCGCGGGCTATGAGAAGGAGCTGGACCTCCTGCGTGACCGGATGGTGCGTGCCGAGCGCACCTGCAACGAGGAAGCCGCCCTCATTGAGCGGCTCCGCAGCGATCTTTCCCTGAGCCGCAGCCATGCCAAGAACCTGGAAAAGACCCTGAACGAGGTGACCAGCTCTACCTTCTGGAAGCTGACCTGGCCCATGCGGTATGTTGTCAGCAAGAGCCGCCAGATCTGGCACACCTTCCCGCTTTTCGTCCTGCTGGGTGAGCTGCGCCGGGACGGCATCTCGGGAGTGCGGGAGCACGCCCGCGCCAGGCGGGAATATGCCGCCCTCTTCCCGGGGAACCTCCTGCGGGCCGACCGCTTTGCCCCGGTGGAGCTGCTGGTCAGGCAGGCAAACGATCAGCCTGCCGGGCCCAAGATCAGCATCGTGGTGCCCCTGTACAACACCCCGCTGGATTTCCTGGACGAGATGCTGGATTCCGTGGTGAATCAGACCTACAAGAACTGGGAGCTCTGCTGCGTGGATGCCGGTAAGGACGAGGCCGTAGGCCAGCATGTGCAGGCCCGTGCGAAGGCCGATGCACGCATCCGGTATCAGAAGCTGGAAAAGAATGAGCTGATCCCCGGCAACACCAACAAGGGCTTTGAGATGGCCACCGGTGAGTATATCGCACTGCTGGATCACGATGACCTGCTGCATCCCTGCGCCCTGTGGTACGCGGCCAGGGCCATTGCCGAGCAGAAGGCCGACTTTGTCTACACCGACGAGGCGACCTTTGAGGGGAAGCCGGAGCATGTGGTGCTCTACCACTTCAAGCCCGATTTCATGCTGGACAACCTCCGTTCCAACAACTACATCTGCCACCTGACCGTGTTCAGCCGCGCCCTGATGGAGCGGGCCGGCGGCGGCGAGCGGATGGAGTACAACGGCAGCCAGGATTACGAGCTGTTCCTCCGCCTGACGGAACAGGCTGAGAAGATCGTTCACATTCCCCATGCCCTGTATTACTGGCGCTCCAGCCCCGGCAGCACGGCGGCAGATATCTCCGCCAAGACCTACTGCATCGACGCAGGCATTGCGGCCCTCAAGGCCCACTATGCCCGCTGCGGGATCGCTGTGGACGATGTTACCCTCATCCCCGGCACTCCGGGCTATTACAAGACCGATTACACCATTGAGCACCCGGGCCGGGTGAGCATCCTCATCCCCACCTGCGACCACATCCGGGATCTGGAGCTCTGCGTGGATTCCATCTATGCCCGCACCACCTACCCGGATTTTGAACTCATCCTCATCGAGAACAACAGCAAGCAGCCCGAGACCTTCCGCGCCTACGAGCGGATGCAGAAGGAACACCCGGACAACCTCAAGGTCGTGACCTGGGAGGGCAAGGGCTTCAATTACAGCGCCCTGAACAACTTTGGCGAGCAGTATGCCACCGGCGAATACCTGCTGCTGCTCAACAACGATACCGAGGTCATCACCCCCAACTGGCTGGAGGAAATGGTCATGTACGCCCAGCAGAAGCGGGTGGGCTGTGTGGGTGCAAAGCTGCTCTACCCCGATGACACCATTCAGCACGCCGGCATCGGCTTTGGCATCGGCGGTGTGGCGGGCCACCTGCACAAGTATTTCCCGGCGGCATCCGATGGCTACATGGGGCGGCTGAACTATGTGCAGGATGTTTACGGCGATACCGCCGCCTGCCTGCTCATCCGCAGGGAGATCTATGATGAGATGAACGGCCTGGACGAGAGCTATGCCGTGGCCTTCAACGATGTGGATTTCTGTGTCCGTGTGCGGGAGGCGGGCTACACCAACGTGTTTACCCCCTTTGCCCAGCTCTACCACTACGAGAGCAAGAGCCGCGGCACCGAGGACAACCCCGAAAAGCAGAAGCGCTTCCAGGGCGAGGTGCTCCGCTTCCAGGCCCGCTGGGGAGACCTGCTGGCCGCGGGGGATCCCTGCACCAACCCCAACTTTGATATCCAGCGTGAGGACTTCACGCTGAAGATCCTGCCTTTGGAGTGAATTGATGAAACTATCAGCCTGTATCGTTGTTTACAACGGCTATGACGAGGCGCTGAAGGCGGCGCAGACGGTGCTGCACTGCACACGCCGCTACCCGGTGACCCTTTATCTGGTGGACAATGCCAGCCCGGACGGCAGCGGCAAAAAGCTGGAGCAGGCCGTGGCGGATGGCCTGCTGGCAGCAGGCCCGGGCCAGCAGGTGGTGGTGCACTGCCGCACCGAGAACGGCGGCTTTGGCACCGGCCACAATATGATCCTGCCCGAGCTGGACAGCGATTTCCACTTTATCCTCAACCCGGATATCCAGCTGACCGCTGATACCCTGAGTGATCTGGCCGACTGGATGGCTGCCCACCCGGATGCCGTGATGGCCCGGCCCTCGCTGGTGTTCCCGGACGGCAAGCCCCAGCGGCTGCCCCTGCGCCGGTGCGCTCTGCGGCCCATGCTCTACCGCCAGCTGCCCCGGCTCAGCTTCTGGAAAGGCCAGAACGACCACTACCTGATGCTGGATGAGGACCTGACCAGACCCATCGAGATCGAGTTCTGCACCGGCAGCTTTTCCGGTGTGCGCACCAGCACCTTCAAGGCGGTGGGCGGCTTTGACGAGAGCTACTTCATGTATGTGGAGGATGCGGATCTCACCCAGAAGATGCGCACCCGGGGCAAGGTGTATCTGGTGCCCCAGTATACCGCCATCCACGCCTGGCACCGCGCTGCCCACCGGGACCTCAAGCCCGCCCTCTGGCAGACGGGAAACCTGCTGAAGTATTTCCATAAGTGGGGCTTCAAGTGGTAAGAAACGCTCCACCATCGCGATGTGCTGCCGCCGTGGGCGGCTGAACGGTTCTGTTTGACGGCCTGTTCCGGAAAAAATTCTGGAACAGGCCGTTTTTTCTTGCTTTTTTTTCGATTTGAGAGTAGAATAAGGTGTAAAACTATCTGATGCCGCCCCGCGCGGCCAGAACTTTTACCCTGTAACTTTGTTGACAGCGGACGCAGCTCCGCTTTGAATATTACGAGGTGAGCGTTTCATCCCGTATAGCTGCACAACTTTTTCAATACAAATAAAGGAGTGCACAAATTATGAAAGGCATTATTCTGGCCGGCGGTGCCGGCACCCGGCTTTATCCGTTGACGATGGTCACCAGCAAGCAGCTGCTGCCTGTCTACGATAAGCCCATGATCTACTATCCTCTGTCCACCCTCATGCTGGCGGGCATTCAGGATATCCTGATCATCTCCACCCCCACTGATACGCCGCGCTTTGAGGCGCTGCTGGGCGATGGCAGCCAGTACGGCATCCATCTGCAATATAAGGTCCAGCCCTCTCCCGATGGTCTGGCACAGGCCTTTATTCTGGGCGAAGAGTTCATCGGCGACGACTGCTGCGCCATGATCCTGGGCGACAACATCTTCTACGGCAACGGCTTCTCCAAGATCCTCAAGACTGCCGCCGCCAATGCAGAGACCAAGGGCCGCTGCACCGTGTTCGGCTACTATGTGCAGGACCCCGAGCGTTTCGGCATCGTGGAATTTGACCAGAACGGCAAGGTGCTGAGCGTGGAAGAAAAGCCCGAGCACCCAAAGAGCAATTACGCCATCACCGGCCTGTACTTCTACAACAAGGAAGTGGTCCAGATGGCAAAGCAGGTCAAGCCCTCTGCCCGCGGTGAGCTGGAGATCACGACCCTGAACGATATGTACCTGAAGAAGGACGAGCTGGATGTTCAGCTGCTGGGCCGCGGCTTTGCATGGCTGGATACCGGCACGATGGAGAGCCTGGTGGATGCCGCCGACTTTGTCCGCATGGTCGAGAAGCGTCAGGGCATCAAGATCAGCGCCCCCGAAGAGATCGCCTTCAAGTATGGCTGGATCGACCGCGAGACCCTGCTGGAGAGCGCTTCCCGCTATGGCAAGAGCCCCTACGGCCAGCACCTCAAGAACGTGGCCGATGGAAAACTGAGATATTGATGCAGGAGGGGAATCACCCATGAAAATCATCGTCACCGGCTGCAAGGGCCAGCTTGGCACCGAGATCATCAAGCAGCTGCGGGAGGGCCGCAGCGAGATCGGCCCCATCCCCGAAAAGCTGATGAATGCCACCGTGATCCCGGTGGACCTGCCGGAGCTGGACATCTCCAACTATAAGATGGTGGATGACTTCATCCGCCGCCAGCGCCCGGATGTCATCATCAACTGCGCCGCCTACACCAACGTGGACGGCTGCGAGGTGAACCACGACGCAGCCTTCAAGGCAAATGCTCTGGGCCCCCGCAATCTGGCACAGGCCGCCGAAAAGACCGGTGCCCGCCTGGTGCATGTCTCCACGGACTATGTGTTCTCCGGCCGTGAGAACGGCGGCATTGCACAGGACGAGGCCACCATCCCCGGCCCCATCAGCGCCTACGGCTCCACCAAGCTCATGGGCGAAAAGTATGTGGAGCAGTTCTGCCACCGCCACTTCATCGTCCGCACGGCATGGCTGTACAGCTACTACGGCAAGAACTTCGTCAAGACCATCGTCAACGTCGGCCGGAAATTCGGCAAGCTGGAGGTGGTCAACGACCAGTGCGGCAACCCCACCAACGCGGTTGACCTGGCCCATGAGCTGCTGCAGCTCTGCGTGACCCATGAGTACGGCCTGTATCACTGCACCGGTGAGGGCATCTGCTCCTGGTACGATTTTGCTTCCGAGATCATCCGCCTGTCTGGTGTGGATGCCTCTGTGGCCCCCTGCACCAGCGAGGAGTACAAGGCCAAGCATCCCGAAAGCGCCGACCGCCCCAAGTGGAGCGCACTGGACAACCGGATGCTCCGCTGCACCGTGGGCAACGATGTGCGGGACTGGAAAGAGGCCCTGGCCTGCTTCTTCGCCCACTGGGACGGCGAGAATGGAATGAAGTAAAGGTCAATTAAACCCCTCAGTCTCGCTTCGCTCGACAGCTCCCCTAATAGGGGAGCCTCTGGCGAAACCGGGAACTTTGCGAGGACTGCCAAGGCCTCCCCTACTAGGCAACAACAATGACCGCCGCCAGTGGCGGATGCAGGGAATTGTTGTTGGGGCCGTGGCCAGCAAATCACAAATGCAATTTTGCATGAAGTGATTGCTGGGAGCCACAACCCGGCAAGGGCAATGCGAAGCATTGACGGAGAGGTTGTACAGAGGAAAAAGTCTGAAATACAGGAGAGTAGTATGAAAAAATATCTGATCACCGGCTGCGCCGGTTTTATCGGCTCCAACTTTGTCCACTATATGCTCAAGAAGTACCCCGAGATCCTGCTGGTCAACCTGGATAAGCTGACCTATGCGGGCAATCTGGAGAACCTGAAGGATGTGGAGGGCGACCCCCGCCATGTGTTCGTGCAGGGCGACATCTGCGACAAGGAGCTGGTGGAAAGCCTGTTTGCAAAGTACGATTTCGATTATGTCATCAACTTTGCCGCTGAGAGCCATGTGGACCGCTCCATCAAGAACCCCGAGATCTTTGTCCAGAGCAACGTCATGGGCACCGTGAACCTGCTGCAGCGTGCAAAGGAAGCCTGGTATGATGCTGATGCCAAGACCTGGAAGGAAGGCAAGAAGTACCTGCAGGTCTCCACCGATGAGGTCTACGGCGCTCTGGGTGCCGAGGGCTACTTCATGGAGACCACCCCGCTGTGCCCCCACAGCCCCTACTCCTCCTCCAAGGCCAGCGCTGATATGTTCGTTATGGCATTCCACGATACCTACGGTATGCCCATCAACATTACCCGCTGCTCCAACAACTACGGCCCCTATCAGTTCCCCGAGAAGCTGATCCCCCTGATGATCAACAATGTCAAGCACCACAAGCAGCTGCCTGTCTACGGTGACGGTATGCAGATCCGTGACTGGCTGTACGTTGAGGATCACTGCAAGGCCATCGATATGGTCTGCAACGGCGGCAAGATCGGCGAGGTCTACAATGTGGGCGGTCACAACGAGCGTCCCAACATCTTCATCGTCAAGACCATCATCGAGCAGCTGCACGACCGCCTGAAGGACGACGGCATCAGCGAGGATCTGATCAAGCACGTTGCCGACCGTCTGGGCCATGACCGCCGCTACGGCATCGACCCCACCAAGATCAAGAACGATCTGGGCTGGTATCCCGAGACCCCGTTCGAGAAGGGCATCGTCCTGACCATCGACTGGTATCTCGAGCATGAGGAGTGGATGGAGCACATCACCAGCGGCAACTACCAGAAATACTACGAGGAAATGTACAAGAATAAGTAAGTTCTTGTTCGGTATATTGAAAAAGAGGGAACGTCCATCCGCAGACTGTTCGTAAAACAGTATTCAACAAATGACACGGCAACCGGATGTCAGGATTGGTTACTGTTCGCTCCGCTAGGTCTAAAAAGCAAAAAGTCCCATGCCCGCACCGCCAAAGTGCTGGGCATGGGACTTTTTGCGTCTGGGAACGGTACACCTCTATCGAGGTGTAACATACTAGACTTTGTACCAAAATCGTGTGCCAAAGGAGATTGTGCTCCTTTGGAATTTCCGTCATTATAGAGGAAAGAAACAATCTATTAACTTTCCCATGCAGCAACAATGCTTCTTTCTGGGTTTTGAGGATCAATAGTCACCTTTATAGGTGTTCCCTTGCTCACGAGAGGATTGAACCAAAACCAATGGGACTGTCCATAATAAGTGTCTTTTCCAATCTTATATTGGTACCGGATCACCCAAGGATAAATTACATCTTCATCAGCAAGGTGATAGGTACTCATGTGGAATTTTATGTGAACCCTTTTTACTGCATTAACTTTTCCGGAAACAATCTTTCCGTTTTTCAGCAGGTCTGCTTTGCGGATGTCTGTAATCCATGCTACCCCGATAATTGCGATAGCAATAAGCCACGCAGCTATGAGTGCCCCGATTCCAACTTGCTTATAGGCGATAGAAATCAGAAAAGCAACAAAAATCCCAACAGCACCAAGAATATGGAGCAAATCTTTAGAAAAGAATTTATGGATTTTTTTCATGGAAAGACACTTCCTTTCTCGGTAGACAACATTATTTGTTCTATGGATTTTTTTCATGGAGAGACACTTCCTTCCACGAGGTTTTGTTACACTTGGAATACGGATAAACCGGGAAGAAGATTGCGGTCATACCGGAAAGATTTCTCAGCCCAGGCTGATCCCCATGCGTTTGGCAACGGTGAGGAGCTCGCAGCCCTCGGGGATATTGCGGGTCTTACCGGCGATATCCTCCAGACGGTTGGAGATGACGTGGTTGTTCACGAGAGCCACCGTAACGCCATACTGCTCGATCTCCACCAGCTTGGCGGCGTAGCTGCCGAACTGAGTGGCCAGCACACGGTCGTAGGCGCTGGGGCTGCCGCCGCGCTGCATGTGGCCCGGGATGCAGACGCGGGTCTCCATGCCGGTCTTTTTCTGGACGGCAGCGGCAATGCGGTTGGTGGCGGTGGTGTAACCGGCCTCGGCGCGCTTGGCGGTCCACTCCTTGCGCTTCAGCTTGGCCTCATCCACGTTCATGGCACCCTCGGCCACGGCGATGATGGAGAAGTTGGAGCCGCGCTTTGCCCGGCGCTCCACGGCCTCGCAGACGCGGTCGATGTCGTAGGGCTGCTCGGGCAGCAGGATGATATCTGCGCCGCCTGCAATGCCGGAGTAGAGGGTCAGCCAGCCGGCCTTGTTGCCCATGATCTCGATGCACATGACGCGGCTGTGGCTGCCGGCGGTGGTGTGGATGCGGTCGATGACCTCGGTGGCAATGTCCACAGCGGTGTGGAAGCCAAAAGTCACATCGGTGCCGTAGATATCGTTATCAATGGTCTTGGGCAGACCGATGATGTTCAGGCCCTCCTGCGAGAGCAGGTTGGCGGTTTTGTGGGTGCCGTTGCCGCCCAGGCAGAGCAGGCAGTCCAGCTTTGCGTCCTTGTAGGTCTTTTTCATGGCCGCGACCTTATCGATCTTGTCGTCCTCGACCACGCGCATCAGTTTGAAGGGGGTGCGCTTGGTGCCCAGAATGGTGCCGCCCAGTGTCAGGATGCCGCGGAAGTCATCCTCGCACATCTCCTTGTATTCGCCGTTGATCAGGCCGTGGTAGCCGTTCAGGATGCCCACGATCTCCACATTATCACCCATCCGGGCATACAGTGCCTTTGCTACGCCGCGAATGGTTGCGTTCAGGCCCGGGCAGTCGCCGCCGGAGGTCAGGATGCCAACACGTTTTTTCATCTCACAAATCCCTCGTTTCCTCTTGATCTTTCCCGCCGCAGAGCAGGGGATATCTGGTACTATAAGAGTATTCCCAAAGGGGAAATGTGTCAAGAAAAAATTTTGTAAAAAGAAAAAAGAGACACACCGAAGTATGTCTCTTTTTCGATCGGAGCAGCGGGATTTGAACCCACGGCCTCCTCGTCCCGAACGAGGCGCGCTACCAACTGCGCTATGCCCCGAAAATACCGCAGCCAGTTGAGACTGCGGTTTTCTTGGTTGGGGATGAGAGAATCGAACTCCCACAAGTAGAGTCAGAGTCTACCGCACTACCACTATGCAAATCCCCATCATTCTGTTGTCGTCAGCTTTGAACCTCGCCGCTGACAAGGGATATTATACTATACGGCCCGGGTCTTGTCAACACTTTTTTTGAGATTTTTCGCCTGAGCAGAAAATGCCAAAAACTTTCTCTTTCCGGCAAAGTATGTTAGAATAGAGCCACTAAGATTCAGGAGGATATTTTTATGCTGAAACGTCTGCGCGCAAAGCATCCCGTCGGCTTCTGCGTTTTATCCGAGGTGCTGTTTCTGGGCAGCCTGCTGCTGGCATCCTATCTCATTGTGTTTGCACTGGTGCTCTTTGGGGTGGACCTGGAACGGGTGGACTCCTACTTCCTCAGCGCCGTGCAGGAGGCGGTGGGTATGGTGGTGGCGTTGGTCATTCTGGGCCGCACCGGTAAGATGTACCTGCTCCGCCGCCGGGGCAGCGGCTTTTTCAACGGGCTGCTGGTGGGAATGTATCCGCTGGTGCTCATCGGTTACAGCCTGTATAGCAAACTGATGTTCGGGATGCCAGAGGATGGCCAGCTGCAGCCTGCGTTCAGCATCTTCAGCTTCTTTTTGAGCATGGCGCTGGTGGGCGTGGCGGAGGAGTTCATCTTCCGCGGGGTCATTGCCCAGAGCCTGCTGGAGCGCTTCGGCACCGGCAGGGCGGGGGTCTGGAAAGCCTGTCTGCTGTCGGGTCTGCTGTTTGGCGCGGCCCACCTGACCAATCTGCTGTCCAGCGCTCCCTTCGGTGTGCTGATGCAGTGTGTCTTTGCGGCATCGCTGGGCACGCTGTTCGCAGCCATCTATTTCCGCACCGGCAACCTGTGGGTCACGGTGTTCCTGCACGGGGCCATGGACATTGCTTCTATGCTAGTGGGCGGCCTGTACGGCACGGAGGACGTGGCCGAGAGCATTTCGGGCTATGATGCCAGCATGATGCTCTCGATCCTGATCTATCTGATCCCGACTCTCTTCCTGCTGCGCAAAAAGAAGATCGGCGAGGTGGCGCTCTACTTTGGCCGGGACTGCGCCTCGGCAGCTGCTCCGGCCCCGGAGGAAAATGGGGAACGGCTCCGGTAAGGCCTCTTGCCTTTTGAAGCAAAAAGGATTACAATCAGTCAAGGCAAACTGAGAGACAAATACTTCGATTCGGAGGAGAAGATATTATGGCATGTACAACGCTTCTGGTTGGTAAAAACGCATCCTATGACGGCTCCACCATGATCGCCCGCAACGACGATTCCGGTTCCGGCCATTTCACGGCAAAGAAATTCGTGGTGGTCCAGCCTGAGGAGCATCCGGCAATCTACCGCTCGGTGCTGTCCCATGTGGAGATCCCGCTGCCCGGTGACCCCATGCGGATGACCGCCATGCCCAACGCCGTGGAGGGCAAGGGGATCTGGGCCGCAGCCGGTGTCAATGCCGCCAATGTCGGCATGACCGCCACCGAGACCATCACCTCCAACCCCCGGGTGCTGGGCGCTGACCCGCTGGTGGTGTACCAGCCTGCCAGGGGGGAGCAGCCCGAGGTGCCCGGCGGCATCGGCGAGGAGGATATCGTCTATCTGGTGCTGCCCTACATCCACACCGCCCGCGAGGGCGTGGAGCGGCTGGGGGGGGGGGCGGGGG
>ONZR01000516.1_pt1 | contig 15510 bp, 14 predicted proteins | sample 1671691 | NCBI WGS metagenome assembly ONZR01 (sample SAMN06348182, study PRJEB24527) | human gut metagenome | biome: human gut; feature: ankylosing spondylitis patient; material: feces | host: Homo sapiens | place: China | collected 2015-10 | reverse complement strand
TGGATTTCCTGACCCAGGAGCTGAACCGTGAGACCAACACCATCGGCTCCAAGTGTCAGGACCTGGACATCACCCGCACGGTGGTGGACATGAAGGCGGAGATCGAGAAGATCCGCGAACAGATCCAGAACCTCGAATAAAAACAGTACGGAGGAGTTCAGATGAAGCTCATCAACATCGGCTTTGGCAATCTGGTCAGCGCAGGGCGGGTGGTGGCCGTCGTCAGCCCCGGCTCTGCGCCGGTCAAGCGGCTGGTCAAGGAAGCGCGGGAGCGGGGGATGCTCATTGATGCGTCCTATGGCCGCAGCACCCGCGCTGTCCTCATCATGGACTCCGACCACGTTGTCCTTTCAGCCCTTCAGCCCGAAACGGTGGCCAGCCGTGCCGCCGGTCAGGCCGAGGGCAAAACAGTGACAGAAGAGGAGCAGTAAGACCATGGAAAATGAAAAATATCTGTTTGTCGTTTCCGGTGCCGCCGGTACCGGAAAGGACAGTGTGGTGAGCGCTTTGCGCAAGGCCCACCCCGAGATCGAAAAAACGGTTTCTGCCACCACCCGTTCCCCCCGCCCCGGGGAGCAGGAAGGGGTAGACTACTACTACCGCACCAAGGAGCAGTTCCAGCAGCTCATCAATCAGGATGAGGTCGTGGAACACAACTTCTTCAACGGCAACTACTACGGCACCCTGAAGGAAGAGGTCAACAAGCGGCTGAACGCGGGCAAGCTGGTGGTCATGGTCATCGATGTGCATGGCGCGGCCAATATCCGCCGCATGTATCCCGGTGCCACCACCATCTTCCTGCTGCCTCCCTCCACCCAGGAGCTGGAGCGCCGCCTGCGCGGCCGCGGCACCGAGAGCGAGGAGAGCATCCGGGAGCGCCTGGAGATCGCCCGCAATGAGCTGGCCCAGCAGGACAAATTCACCCTCAAGCTGGTCAACGACGAGGTGGATGCCTGCGCCGCAAGGCTCTATGATGTCATCTGCCAGCGTGCGGGCCTGACCCGCTAAATCGCTTTGAAGGAGCTGCCTGAATGCCAAAAACGGTAGGCGTTGCAGTGAGCAACGCGACCTTTCATTTCGACAAACTCTATACCTATGCCGTCATGCCCGACCAGCAGGATACCGTCCGGCTGGGCAGCATGGTGCTGGTGCCCTTCGGGCGGGGGAGCCGTGCCCGGATGGGCGTGGTTCTGGCCTGCGATGCCGAACCGGAGAGCGCAAAGCTCAAGTTCCTGTTCGATGTTGCCCCGGCCTCTGCCTGCCTCACCCCGGAGCTGCTGCGGCTGGTGCACTTTTTGAAGGAGCGCACCTTCTGCACCTACTACGAGGCCGTCAAGGCGGTCATCCCCTACGGTGCGCAGTACAAGCCCACCGTGGCGGAGGACGGCGTGACCCCGGTGCTTCAAAAGCAGCTCGTCCGCCACACGGAAAATGCCTACAAGCTGGTGGGCACGCTGCCCCCAAAGCCCAGGCCGACCGCCAAGCAGCTGGCCGCAGTGGCCCTGCTGGCCGGAGGTGAGCGCACCCTGTCTGCATTGGAGGAAAAGGGCATCAGCCGGGCGGTGCTGGACAACCTCTGCGCCAAGGGAGTGCTGGAATGCAGCAAGGTGAACAAATCCATCGACCTGTATTCTTCCATCCCGCTGAAGAACGAGCCCATCCTTCTCACGGAGGAGCAGCAGGCCGCCTATAACGCGCTGCTGCCCGGGCTGGAGGATGCTGCCCCGCACTCGGCGCTGCTCTATGGCGTGACCGGCAGCGGAAAAACGCTGGTGTTCCTGAAGCTCATCGAGCACTGCCTGCAGATGGGCCGCCGGGCGCTGGTGCTGGTGCCTGAGATCAGCCTGACCCCTCAGATGATCCTGCGGCTGAAAAGCCAATTTGGCAAGCGGGTGGCCGTGCAGCATTCCGCCCTCAACCACACCGAGCGCCTGCTCCAATGGCAGATGATCCAGGACGGCGGTGCGGATATCGTGGTGGGCACCCGCAGCGCGATCTTCTCCCCGCTGGAAAACATCGGCCTTGTCATCATTGATGAGGAGCAGGAGCACACCTACCGCTCCGAATCTGCGCCCCGCTACTCGGCCCATGAGGTGGCCCGGCAGCGCGCGGCGGAGAACAGGGCCCTGCTCCTGCTGGCCAGCGCCACCCCCAGCACCGAGAGCTATTATGCCGCCCAGCATGGCCGCACCCAGCTGGTGCGCCTGACCAAACGCTATGGCGGCAACCCGCTGCCCAAAGTCCAGATCGTGGATATGCGGGCCGAGCTTGCCTCCGGCAACCCCCGGGAGATCAGCCTTGCCATGGAGGATGCCATCCGGCGCAATCTTGAGGCAGGCAAGCAGACCATTCTGCTGCTCAACCGCCGGGGTTACCAGACCGTGGCCCAGTGCGAGGATTGCCGCGAGGTGCTCAAATGCCAGAAGTGCAGCGTGCCCATGGTCTACCATAAATCGGCCCACAAGCTGCTCTGCCATTACTGCGGCAGCCAACTGGACCCGCCCCCTGCCAGATGCCCCGCCTGCGGCGGCAAACTGCAGTACCGGGGTTTTGGCACTCAGAAGGCCGAGGAGGAGCTGGCAAAGCTCTTTCCGGAGGCCCGCATCCTGCGGATGGATCAGGATACCACTGCCGCCAAGGATGCCCATGAAAAGCTGCTGGCAAAGTTTGCCCGGCATGAATATGACATCATGGTGGGCACCCAGATGGTGGCCAAGGGGCTGGATTTCGAGGATGTGACGCTGGTGGGCGTGCTGGGCATCGATTCGCTCCTGTTCGCCCAGGGCTTCCGGGCTTATGAGACCGTGTTCAGCCTCGTCACGCAGGTGGTGGGCCGGAGCGGCCGGGCAAAAGACCCCGGCTTTGCCATCATCCAGACCACCGACCCGGACAACCCGGTGCTCAACCTTGCCGCCGCACAGGACTACGACGCGTTCTTCGAGCAGGAGATCGCCTACCGGAAGCTGGGGCTTTATCCGCCCTTCTGCGGGCTCTGCGTTGTGGGTTTTGCCGGGCCAAAGGAGAGCGAGGTGGCCCGGGCTTCCGCCCGCTTTGCGGCCCTGCTGGGCCGACAGGCGGCCAAACAGCCCGACCTGCCCCTGCGGGTGCTGGGCCCCACCCCCGGCAGCATTGAAAAGATCAATGATTCCTACCGCTATAAACTCACCGTCAAGTGCCGCAACGACCGCCGTTTCCGGGACCTCATCCGGGAAACGCTGACCCTCTACGAGCAGGAAAAGCTGCCCGGCAAGGCCACCGTTGTGGTCGATCTGCACTCGGACGGGGATATCTGATACAACACAACAAATTTTGGAGGTACCACTATGGCTATCCGCAATATCGTAAAAGAGGGCGACCCCATCCTGAACAAGGTCTGCCGCCCCGTGACCAACTTTGACGACCGCCTTGCCACCCTGCTGGATGACATGCGGGAGACGATGATCGCCGCCGACGGCGTGGGTCTGGCAGGCCCTCAGGTGGGCATGCTGCGCCGCGTGTTCGTGGTGTGGGACACCACCGATGCCCCTGAGGAGATCCCCGAGGATTATGAGTACAAGTTCATCGATTTCGTCAACCCCGAGATCCTGGCTGTTTCTGAGGATGAGGAGACCGCCTACGAGGGCTGCCTGTCCTTCCCCGGCCACAACGGTGCCGTGACCCGTCCCGCTGCCGTCAAGGTGCGTGCACAGGACCGCAACGGCAACTGGTTCGAGCTGGAGGCCGAGGGCCTGCTGGCCCGCTGCATCCAGCACGAGAATGACCATCTGGACGGCATTACCATCATGGAGTCCAGCGAGTATTTCTATGAGGACACCGAGGAGGGCAAAAAGGCTGCCCGTGAAGCGAAAGGAAACAACTGATGCGCATTCTGTTCATGGGAACCCCGGATATTGCCGCGGAGTGCCTGAAGGCCCTGTATGCTGCCGGTCACGAGATCTGCGGCGTGTACACCCGGCGGGATAAGCCGGTGGGCCGCAAGCAGGTGCTTACCGCGCCTCCGGTCAAGGAAGTTGCTCTGGAGCATGGGACCCCCGTGTTCCAGCCCCGCACCCTGCGGGACGGCAGCGAGGATGCCAACATCCGGGCGCTGGCCCCTGACCTCATCGTGGTGGTGGCCTACGGCTGCATCCTGCCCAAGTCCGTGCTGGAAGCTCCGAAGTATGGCTGCATCAACCTGCATGTGTCCCTGCTGCCCAAGTACCGCGGCAGCGCCCCTGTGCAGTGGGCTGTTCTGAACGGCGACACCGAGACCGGCGTTTCCATCATGCAGATGGACGAGGGGCTGGACACCGGCGATGTGCTGGTCTGCGAGAAGATCGCCATCGGCCCGGAGGAGACCAGCGGCGAGCTGTTCGACCGGGTCACCGCCGTAGGTGCCCGCGTCCTCTGCGAGGCAGTGCCCGCCCTGGAAGCTGGCACCCTCAGGCCCCAGCCCCAGCAGCATGAGAACGCCACCCTGGCCCCCATGCTGGACAAGGAGCTGGCGGAGTTCAGGCTGACCGATACTGCCGCGCACATCCACAACTGGGTGCGCGGCATGAACCCCTGGCCCATGGCCTGGTTCGTGACCGCAGGCGGCAAAAAGGTCAAGGTGACCGAGTGCCGCGTGGCTGCCTCCAACGGTGAGGCTCCCGGCACGGTGCTTTCCACAAAGCCCCTGACGGTGGCCTGTGCCGATGGTGCTGTCCAGCTGCTTCATGTGGTGCCTGAGGGCAAAAAGCCGATGGATGGCACCTCCTTTGCAGCCGGTCTGCGCCTCAAAGCGGGGGATACCCTTTGATGGCGGCCAATCCGCGGGCAGCGGCAGTGGCTGCACTGGTCCGGCAGGAGCAGGACGGCTTCTCAAACCTTGTGCTGGATGCCGAACTCCGCCGCCAGAAGCTGGAGGGCCGGGATAAGGCCTTTGCCGGTGCCATCTTCTACACCGTGCTGGAACATCAGGGCACGCTGGATTTCATTCTGGAGCAGTTCCTGCCCAAGGGCCTTGCCAGGCTGGACCCGCAGGTGCGCGAGATCCTGCGGGCCGCGCTGGCACAGGCCCGCTATATGCAGGTGCCGGTGTCGGCGGCGGTGAACGAGGCCGTCAAGCTGACCCGCACCTTCAAGAAGGCGAGTGCGTCCGGGCTGGTCAATGCCGTCCTGCGCAAGGCCTGCAATTATGATCTGGAAACTGCCCGCTTCCGGAACGAGACCCAGCGCCTCATGGTGCTGGGCTCTGCGGGGCAGGATGTGGCAGAGTTCCTGCGCACCCATTACCCTGAGGAAGCGCTGGGCATCCTGACCCACACCGCCGACGGCGGCTGCACCAGCCTGCGGGCCAACTGCCTGAAAATGGATGCCGCGGCCCTCTGTGAAAAACTGCTGGAAAGCGGCGTGAAGAGTGCGCAGCCCGGCCTTGTGCCCGGCAGTGTGCTGGCAAAGTTCGAGGGCAGCCCGGCAGAGCACCCGCTCTTCAAGGAGGGCTGTTTCCATGTGGAGGGGCAGGCCAGCCAGCTGGCAGCCCTCTGTGTGGAGGCAAAGCCCGGCGATACCGTGATCGACCTCTGCGCGGCACCCGGCGGCAAAACGCTGCTGCTGGCCGAGGAGATGCAGGGGCAGGGCGCGCTGTACAGCTGCGATGTGGCAGAGCACCGGGTCGGGCTCATCCGGAGCGCTGTGGAACGGATGGGCTTTGCCCATGTCACCGCCCTCTGCAATGATGCCACCCGCCCCAACCCAAAGCTGCCCGCCGCAGACCGCATTCTGGTGGATGCCCCCTGCAGCGGCCTGGGTATTCTGGCAAAAAAGCCGGATATCCGCTATAAGACGCTGGAAAAAGCACGCCACGATGAATTATTGGCCACCCAGTCGTCCATTCTGGACACAGCAGCCGCTCTGCTGAAAGCAGGCGGGCGGCTGGTTTACTCCACCTGTACCATCGACCCCGCCGAGAACGAGGAGCAGGTGGCGGCGTTCCTTGCCCGCCACCCGGAGTTCCGGGTGGTCCGGCCCGCTGTGGCGTTCCCTGACAGAATGACGGTGGGGGAACACGGGGCGCTCTCGGTGCCCACCCGCACCGGGATGGACGGCTTTTTCCTCTGCGCCATGCAGAAAACGCAATGAACCCGCCGTCCGGTTCGTATTGATTCATAGGAGAATACCATGGAACAAAAACGCTGTATCTCTTCCCTGACGCTGGCCGAGCTGACCGCTGCGCTGAAAGCTATGGGTCAGCCGGGCTTCCGGGCAAAGCAGATCTTCCACTGGGTGCACCAGAAGCTGGTCACCGAGTTTTCTGCCATGACCGACCAGCCCAAGACCCTGCTGGCAAAGCTGGAAGAGCAGTTTTACATTGCTGCCCCCAAGATCGAGCGCCGGCAGGAAGCCAAGGACGGCACCGTGAAATATCTGCTGCGGATGGCCGACGGCAACTGCATCGAGACCGTTGTCATGCGCTATCACTACGGCAACACGGTCTGCGTCTCCACCCAGGTGGGCTGTCGGATGGGTTGCCGCTTCTGTGCCTCCACCCAGGCAGGCCGGGTGCGTAACCTGGAAGCCGGTGAGATCTGCTCTGAGATCTATACCGCCCAGAAGGACATCGGGGAGCGCATCTCCCACATCGTCCTCATGGGCATCGGGGAACCGCTGGATAATTTTGACGAGGTCATGCGCTTCCTTGAGAACACCTCCTCCCCGGAGGGCGTGAACATCGGAATGCGCAACATCAGCCTTTCCACCTGCGGTCTGGTGCCCAAAATCGACCAGCTGGCTGAGAAAAAGCTGCAGCTGACCCTTTCGGTCTCCCTGCACGCCCCCAATAATGAGATCCGCAGCGGCATGATGCCGGTCAATGATGCCTACCCCGTGGAGGTGCTGATGCCCGCCGTCCGCCGCTATCAGGAGACCACGGGCCGCCGGGTCAGCTTTGAGTATTCGATGGTGCGCGGTGTCAATGATTCCGATGCCTGTGCCAGACAGCTGGCCGACCTCATCCGGGGCATGGGTGCTCATGTAAACCTCATTCCCATCAACCCGGTGGACGGCAGTCCCTACTCGGCTACCGATGCCGCTAATGTCCAGCGCTTCCAGAAAAAGCTGGAGAGCCTGGGGGTCAACGCCACGGTACGCCGCCGTCTTGGCAGCGAGATCAGCGCCGCCTGCGGCCAGCTGCGCCGGGACGAAATGAATGGTAAGGCGTAAATCGCAAGAGGAGAAGCCTATGAAACTAGCAGGAAAAACGGATGTGGGCCGCGTCCGGCAGGAAAATCAGGATGATTACCGTGCCGGAGAGCTGCCCGGCGGTGCTGTCTGGGCACTGGTATGTGATGGCATGGGCGGTGCCAAAGGCGGCCGCGAGGCCTCACAGGGGGCCTGCAATGTCATCGAGCAGGTGTTTCAGGAGCAGTACGCCCAGTGCGGAGCAGGGCAGGAGGGAGCTTTTTTGAAAAAGGCCCTCATCAGCGCCAACCGCTATGTGTTCAACAAAGCCGCCCACGAGGAATCGCTGGCCGGTATGGGCACCACGGCGGTCTGCGCACTGGTGCGGGGCGGGGAAGCCACCCTCTGCCACGCGGGCGATTCCCGCGCCTACCTCTGCCGGGGCGGTAAACTGACCCAGCTCACCCACGACCACTCCTATGTGCAGGAGCTGGTGGACTGCGGCACCATCACGGAGGAGGAGGCCGAGCATCATCCCCAGAAGAATATCATCACCAGGGCGCTGGGCGTGGATTACCGGCTGGAGCCGGAGGTCACCTCGGTGCAGCTGCAGGCAAAGGATCTGCTGCTGCTCTGCTCGGACGGCCTGACCAACATGGTGCCGGTGGAGCAGATGGAGCAGCTGCTGGCGCAGGGCCCGTTCTACGACCTGCCCGACCGGCTGGTGGATGCCGCCAACGAGAACGGCGGCTCCGACAACATCACCGCCCTGCTGCTGGCTGTGGAACCTACGGAGGTGCACCATGGATAACCTGATCGGCAAAACGCTGGACGGCCTGTACACGGTGCGGGAGCTCATCGGCACCGGCGGCATGGCCAATGTCTACAAGGCCGTTGTGGGGCCGGGCGGCCCGGTGCCGGAGGGCACGGTGGTGGCCGTTAAGGTGCTGCGGCAGGAGCTTATGCACGACCCCGACCTTGTGCGCCGCTTCAAGAACGAGTCCAAGGCCATCTCGCTGCTCAACCATCCCAACATCGTCAAGGTGTATGATGTCTCGGTGAGCGACCATCTGCAGTATATCGTGATGGAATATGTGGACGGCATGACCCTGCGCGAGTATCTGAACGAGCGGGGCGGCAAGCTGACCAGCCGGGAGACCGTCCATTTTATCTCCCAGATCCTGAAAGCGCTGGACCATGCCCACCGCAACGGCGTGGTGCACCGGGACATCAAGCCCCAGAACATCATGCTGCTGGACAACGGCCAGCTGCGGATGATGGATTTTGGCATTGCCCGCATCTCCCGGGCCGAGAACCAGCTTTCGGGCGGCAAGGCCATGGGCAGCGTCCACTATATCAGCCCGGAGCAGGCCAAGGGCGATGAGACCGACTTCACCAGCGACCTCTATTCGGTGGGCGTGATGATGTACGAGATGCTCTCAGGGCATCTGCCCTTCGATGCCGATGACGTGGTGGAGGTGGCCATCAAGCAGATCTCGGATCAGCCCAGGAGCCTGCGGGAACTGGCTCCCTGGGTGCCGGTGGGGCTGGTGGAGATCACCGAGCGTGCCATGGCAAAGCGGCCCGAAAACCGCTACAAGAGCGCTGCTGAGATGCTGGAAGCCCTCAACGCCTATGTAGAGAACCCGGCCATCGTGTTTAACTACACCTATCTCCCCGATGAAATTCCTGAAAAGGTGGTGGAACCCCCTATGCCCAGAAAAGAATCCCGTCCGGAGCGCGGCAGTGCTCCGGCAAAAGGCAGAAAAAAGAAAAAGCGCACCGTGTTCCTGCCGGTGCTGTTCGGCATCACCGTGGCCTTTGCACTGGCCTGCGCGGCCTTGTGCTGGATGATCCTGAATGATTCCAGCTCCCTGATGGGGGAAAAGGCCGATGTGGTGCTGGCAGATTACAGCGGCATGACCCAGGACGAGGTCAACGCTTCCCAGCAGGTGGCATCCGGCCAGATCGTCATCAACTGGGAGCAGGCCTACAGCAACGATTACGCCGCCGGTTACGTCTACCGGCAGTCCCCGGTGGCGGGCCGTACCGTCCGTGAGGGTCAGAGCGTGACCCTGACCGTCAGCCTGGGCATCCAGTATGTCACCGTGCCGGATGTCTCCAATTATGTACAGGCAGATGGTGAGCAGCAGCTCAAGGATCTGGGGGTCTCTGTTTTGATCACCCAGGCGGTGGAACCCAGCGTGGCCGCAGGCTCCATCATCCGCACCGAACCTGCTGCGGGCAGTCAGGTGGCCGCAGGCTCCACGGTGGTGGTCTATGTCAGCCGCCCGCAGGTCAACACCACGGCCAAGGTACCTGCCCTGACCGGCCTCAAGAGTGTGGACGATGCCCGCTCCGTGTTGGTGCAGAACAAGCTGGGTCTTGGCAGCACCACCGAGCAGTACAGCGACCAGCCCGCCGGCACCATCATCGACCAGAGCCCGGCGGCAGGATCTACCGTCAAGGTGAACAGCCGTGTCAGCATTACCGTGAGCGCAGGCCCCGAGCCGGTGCCTGAGACCCCGGCTGAACAGCCGGGCAGCTCCTCCAGCGATTGGTGGAGCGGCCTGATCGGGGGCAGCTCTTCCAGCAGCGGCGATTCTTCCAGCAGTGAGGGCACCGGCCTGGGCGACTGGTGGAGCGCGCTGCTGTCCTGAGGGAGGAACGGATGAAGGGATATATCGTAAAAGGAATTGGCGGCTTTTACTACGTCAAGACCGAAGAGGGTGTGATCGAGTGCAAGCCCCGGGGCATCTTCCGCAAACAGAAGATCACCCCCGTGGCGGGCGATGAGGTGACGCTGGAGACCGAGAACGGCGCGGCAGTCATTGCCGAGATCGCACCCCGCAAAAACGTGTTTGTCCGGCCGCCTGTGGCCAATCTGGATGTGTTGTTCCTTGTGGCCAGCACCACCCAGCCCACCCCCAGCACGCTGGTGCTGGACAAGCTCTCGGCCATTGCCGTGGACAAGGGGGTGCAGCCCGTCATCGTCTGCACCAAGGCTGACCTCGGTGAGGTGGAGTTCCTGCGCAGCGCCTATGAAAGATCCACTCTGCCCTTCATTGCCATCCGCTACGACAGCGGGGAAGGGCTGGACGAGGTCAGGCAGTGGATCAGCGGGCGGCTCTGCGCCTTCTGCGGCAACTCCGGTGTTGGCAAATCGACCCTGCTGAACACCCTGCTGCCTCAGGCCGAGCGGGAGACCAGCGCCATCAGCCAGAAGCTGGGGCGCGGCCGCCATACCACCCGCGAGGTGACCATCTTTGAGGCCTTTGGGGGCCGCATTGCGGATACCCCCGGCTTTGCCAGCCTGGAAGCCAACCGCGCCGGGTTCATCCCCAAGGAGAATCTGGAGCACGCCTTCCCGGAGTTCGGGCCCTACCTTGGGCAGTGCCAGTTCACCGGCTGCTCCCACCGCACGGAAAAGGGCTGTGCCATCCGTGCCGCTCTGGCCGAGGGAAAACTCTCCCAGACCCGGTACGACAGCTACTGTGCCATGTATGAGGAAGTCAAGGATGTCAAGGACTGGCAGAGGAGGGGAATGTGATGCGCTGCGTGATCCTCTCGGCCTGCCCGGTCTCGTCGGAGCTGAAGCGTCTGCTCCGCCCCGATGACTTCATCATCGCCTGTGATGCTGGCTACCGCAACTGCGTGCCGCTGGGCTGCAAGCCCAATATCATCTTGGGAGACTTCGATACCGCGCCCTGTCCGGTGCAGCAGAACGACGATATCATCGTCCTGCCTCACGTCAAGGACGACACCGACACCGAATATGCCGCCAAGCTTGCCAGTGAGAAGGGCTTTACCGAGGTGCTTCTTCTGGGGGCGTTAGGCGGCAGGCGGATCGAGCATACCCTCTCGAATCTTGCCACCGGCCTTGGACTGGAAGAACGGGGGGTGCGGGCAACGCTTCAGGATGAACGCAGCCGCATCACCTTTGTCCGCCCCGGCGAGACCCGTGCCTACCCGAAGGAGGAGTTCTTCTACTTCTCCGCCTTCCCCATGGAGGGCAGGGCGGAGGGCGTGTGCGAACGCGGTTCCTACTATGAGCTCACCGATGATGTGCTGGTGGCCGGTTATCCGCTGGGGGTCAGCAATGAGTATGCCGAAGGTTCAGACTGCATCACCATCTCCACCCGCAAGGGGGCGCTGGTGGTCGTGGAAACGGTGCCGGATACACCGATCCTGACCGGGAACAAGGCCTGAGCCGCACACTTTGCCGTCCTGCCGCTTATATTGTGGTATCACACCACGAAAGGCGGGAGAGCGATGCAGGTGGTCGTTATCAAAAGCCCGAAGTGTCTGCGCGGCGTTCTGCGCAGGCTGTTCGGCATCAAAAAAGGATAAGAAAAATACCGGGGCAGGCAGCTGCTCCGGTATTTTTGTGATACATCATTCTTTTGTGGTATAGGTCAGATCCAGCACCGGGCCAAAGGGGTCAAAGATGAGGTTCTGGATGCCGGGTGCGATCAGCAGGCGCTTCTGCTGGGCAAACAGAGGGACCGCCACGGCATCGCTGAGCAGCTGGCGCTCACAATCGCCCAGCAGGCGGCAACGGGAGCTTCCGGTGGCCTGGGTGCTGGCCTGCAGCTGGGTGGCATACAGGGAATCTGCATAGCCGGTCAGGCCGCCGCCCGCTGCGGTGAACTGGTTCAGCATGTTGTACACACTGCCGCCCTCGGCGCTGATGGGGGCCAAGGCGATGGTGTAGTCCCCTTCGGCCAGCCGTTTCGCAAAGGTCTCCTCGTCCACTTCCTCTACGGAGAAGAAGAGGGAGAATTCCTTTTGCCACACGCCGTTGATCTCCTCGGCGGCGCTGGTCACGCCGGAACCGGCGGGCACCATCAGGCTGACCTTGTTGAAGTCGGAGGTGGTCAGCGTCTGCCGCGCCGTGAGGTAGAGCGCCCGGGCATCCACCGCGGCGGGAGTCACATCCCCGGCGGTATCCCGGTAGTTCATGCCGTCCACAGTCAGGCCGTCCGGTACCAGACCGTTGGCGGCGGCATAGAGCCCGCCGTCCGGCACCTCGGCTGCACCCCGCGCGGCGGAGGCCAGTGCCTGCCGCAGCTCGGTGGAAGCAAACACGCTGCTGCAGTTGAACAGCAGGCTCCATGTGGTATCGGAGTAGGAGAGGGAAGTCAGGGTGGTGGGCGCGGCGGTGTCGTCCGGGGCGGCAGAGCACTTCTCGTTGGCGATCAGCTCTGCGGCAGACTGCCCGGCGCTGTTGGTATTCTGCACCAGCCGCAGGCTGTCGATGAGGCTGCCCGAGGGGGCACGCCGCAGGAACAGGCCGCTGGCTGTCCAGTTATAGATGTAGAAGCTGCCGCTGGAAAGGGTGGACGAAGCATTCAGACCGTAGGTGCCCCGGGTGGAATTGAAAAATTCCTCATCGCAGGGCATGGCACCGGGCAGGGTGAGCTTCTCGAGGAAGTTGTCATCGGCACTGCTCAGGTGGAACACCAGCGTCAGCGGCCCGGAGGCCGTAACTCCCAGCGCGCTCTCGGGCATCTGCCCGGCCAGCACGGCGGCGCTGTTTTCAAGGGCCGCAAACTCCACCGCGTAGGGGGAGTTGGTCTCCGCCCGGAACAAGCGCCGGAAAGCGAACACAAAATCCTCGGCGGTGATGGCGTAGTCAGTGGCGTTGCCCTTGGCGGCGGTGTAAGTCAGGCCGTCCTTGAGGTAGAAGGTGTAGGTGAGGCCATCGGAGGACTTCTCCCACCGTTCGCAGAGGGCAGGCTCATATTTGCCGCTGGGATCTTTGCGGACAAGGCCGCTGTACAGGTTCTCGCAGGCGATGACATCCGCAGAAGCCGAGGCCACCTGCGGGTCAAGGTTGGCCGGGATGCTGTCCACGAACCAGGTGAAGCTGTTGGAGCCCGAACCACAGCCGGTCAGGGCAAAAACAAACGCAATGGTCAGCACCACTGCGGAAAAGCGGATCAGGGAATGTTTCAAGAAAATGCGCTCCTTGTAAGATGATACAACTAAAGTATAGCGGAAACGGTCGGAAAAGACAATCGACATTTTGTGAATTCAGATAGGATTTCGGTGCATCCGGGGCCAGAACAAGGTTTGGCGTTGCCAATTGGCTGGAAAAGGTGTAAAATGGAGCAGTGAATCAATTTCAGCCTGAATTTTCATAGAGGAGGTTCTTTCTTTATGCAGAAAGATCAGCAGAAGCTTGCAGAACTCATCCGGGGCAAAAAGGTGGCGTTCATCGGCGCCGGTGTCAGCCACAAGACCCTTATCAAGGAGTTTGTGGAGCTGGGGGCCCATGTGACCCTGTGCGACCAGAAAAAGAGCGTGGAGGAGTTTGGCGATTATGCCGCTACCATCCGGGAACTGGGCATTGACCTGAGCCTGGGCGAACACTATCTGGACGGCTTCAAGGGCCAGGATATCATCATGCGCACCCCCGGCTTTGTGGGCTACTTTGAAAAGCCCCTGCAGGATGCCATGGCGGCGGGCACCATGGTCACCAGCGAGGTCGAGCTCTTCTTCGATTTCTGCCCCTGCGAGATCGTGGCCGTGACCGGCTCTGACGGCAAGACCACCACCACCACCCTCATCTCCAAGTTCTACGAGGCCGCAGGCCGCAAAGTACATCTGGGCGGCAACATCGGCGCTGCCCTGCTGCCCATGCTGCCTGAGGTCCGGCCGGAGGATGTGGCTGTGGTGGAGCTGTCCAGCTTCCAGCTCATCAGCATGCACCAGAGCCCGAAGATCGCGGTGGTGACCAACGTCACCCCCAACCACCTCGATCACCATAAGGATATGCAGGAGTACATCGACGCAAAACGCAACATCCTGCTCTACCAGAACCCGCCCTGCCGTGCCGTGCTGGGCTACGAGAACGAGATCAGCCGCTCCATGCAGAAGGACTGCAAGGGCAGGCAGGTCTGGTTCACCCGCCTGCACGATACCGACAACGGTGCCTTCCTGCGCAAAGAGGACAACATGCTCTGCATGGCCGAGGACGGCGTGGTAACGCCCTTCCTGGCCCAGAAGGACATCAAGCTGCGGGGCCTGCACAATATCGAGAATCTGCTGGCTGCTGCCGCCGCAGTCTGGGGTGAGGTGCCCGTAGAGGCCATCCAGAAGGTGGGCAGCACCTTTACCGGCGTGGAGCACCGCATTGAGCCGGTGCGCACGCTGGACGGCGTGCTCTACTACAACGATTCCATCGGCACCAGCCCCACCCGCACCATTGCGGGCCTGCGCAGCTTTGACCAGAAGGTCATCCTCATTGCGGGCGGCTACGATAAGCACATCCCCTATGAGCCGCTGGCCCCCGAGATCGTGGCCCACGTCAAGGATCTGGTGCTGATGGGTGCCACCGGCCCCCGCATTGAAAAGGCCCTGCGGGAGGACCCCGGCTTCAACGAGGCCGCACTGCCCATCCAGCACGCGGATAATATGCAGCACGCCGTGGAGCTGGCCCGTGCCGCCGCAAAGCCCGGCGATATCATCATCCTGTCTCCCGCCAGCGCCTCCTTCGACCTCTACCCTAACTTTGAGGTGCGCGGCCGCGAGTTCAAGAACATCGTCAACGCACTGAAATGATCACGCAGGTCAGAACGCCTCGCCAGAGGCAGCGGTTCCGCAGTGCCTGCCGCGGAAAGCTCTGCCTTGGGGTCACGATGCCGCAGGCGCTGGCGCTCTTTGGCAAAAGCCAGCCGGGCCGGTTCTTCGCCGGGCCAACGCTGGCGCTGGATGTGGGCGGCAGCACCGCCTGGCTGGCGGGCCACGCCAACCCGGACGAACTGGCCAGCTTCCTGCATTTCTGCGGCTGTAGGGCAGTGGTCCTGGACGAAGCCGAGTGCCCGCCGCCCACCGGCTGGGCCCGGGCAAAGTCCCATTTTGTCTTTGGCCTGGCACCGGGAAAGCAGCTGCCGGAACCCGCTGTGGAAGAAACGCTCTGGGCCTCCCTGCATTTTGACCCGGAGCCCCCGGCGGGCCCCGTTGCACAGATGCTGTTTCCGGACCGCCCCACGCGGCGGGATGATTTTTACTCTGAGCTCTGCTCAAAGCGCGCCCGCGGCAGGGCTGTGGTCTGGGCCCTGGAGCAGGGCGGGGAGCTTGCCTGCACCGTGGGCGCTTACGCCATTGGAACGGAGCAGGCTTACATGGCCTGCGGCGAGACTGCGGAGCCATTGCGGGGGCGCGGCATCGGTGGGCGGCTTATCGTCCGTCTGGCCAACACCCTCTCGGCGCAGGGCCTGCAGCCCCTTTTCCTCTGCTCCCCGGAACGGGTGCACTTTTATACCCGCCTCGGCTTTGAAAAGCTGGGAGAGTATGCCCGGTACGAAGCCACAGTCTGATACGGCGGGAGTTTCTCTGAGGACCGTCCGCTGGGGTGGGACCCTG
>ONZR01000498.1_pt1 | contig 16050 bp, 9 predicted proteins | sample 1671691 | NCBI WGS metagenome assembly ONZR01 (sample SAMN06348182, study PRJEB24527) | human gut metagenome | biome: human gut; feature: ankylosing spondylitis patient; material: feces | host: Homo sapiens | place: China | collected 2015-10 | reverse complement strand
GCAAAGGTACGAACAAATGAGAAGACTACAATGGTATAAACGCGGAGCCGCTTACGAGCCGCTTACACTTCATGCTGCTTTTATGATACTTCAATGATACTTCTTGTAAAAGAAAGAGAAATGTATCATTTTGATAATACGTTGATTATTAGCTGTATAACCTATTATTTTAAGTCTAAAATGAGACTTTGATACATTTTTCGCGAAAAAATATCTTTCGTGTGTAAGCTTCTTCCAATCTACGAACCATGCCTTAGTGTTATCTACTCAAGTTATCCATACGATTTTTTTTATTCAGTTACATGCCAGTTACATGCTGGTTACATGCGCCAAGCACTGTTTTAAAGGGCTTTTGCTCTGTTTTAGGGCTGTTTCGAGTCGCCCAGTTACATGAGCTATGCCCAAGTGACGACCTCAAATAGCCGAGAACGACCTCAAATAGCCAAATAACGACTTAAAACGACTTAAAACGACTTAAAACGACTTATAACGACCGAATATGCCCATATTATGACTTGACAATCGCAATTATGTAACAAATTAATAATTCAATTCTTGTTCACCTTTTTCTGTAATAATCCATTGTTTTCCACTAATAGTTTTTGTAATAAATCCTTCTTTCGCTATTTTTCGAAGAAGATTTCCTATTTTTCTCAGTTTCTCGTCCTGAGTTAAACTTGATGGAAAAACATGTTGTAGTCCCTCATAAACGTCTTGACGTTTGAATCCCATACTTCCTGCATTATGAGCCAATTGCAACAATAACTTTTGGATACTATTTTCTGCAAGACCATTTTCTTTTGTATAGTGTCCTATCTGCTTAGTCATTTTGGCAACTTTTAGCGATATAGTATAGTGTGGTGCACGACCTTCTATCAAACCCTTTTCGTGAAGATGTTTAGCAGCTTCCTTGGTGATAGGATGATGCTTCTGTACTGCGTCTAACCAAAGGCACTCTTTCAGTGACAAAGAGTTATTTGCTTTTAAGAGATTGGTATATTTCTCATCGATCATTTTGCCATAGATAGTTACCCCAACAGTACGATGTTCGTTGTCGATGTCGTAATCTGGCATAGGGAAGAAACGATTACGTTGCTCAGTGTAGATCTTCTTGATACCACGTCCTACAGTATCAATCATATTGAAATTGACCATGCCCCGACAAAGACAATCGTTACGATAATGAAATTGAGGACCTTTATGCTCCAGGGCATTTTCTATTGTTCCTGGAATGAAACTGCCACCATTGCCATAATATAAGGTACTAGGACCTTCTACAAAAACAATTCGCTGCTGTAAGGTGTAATCCTGATGTGCGATGGCGTTATGTAATGCCTCTCGTATGGTGTATTCATCATACTGTTTCATGGTGTCTGGGAACAGGGTTCCACCTGGCAACTCACGCATAGTCTTGTTACGTATTTTGCTCAACACCTTATCTACGGTCAAGATGAAAGGTATTGTAAAATGCTCATAATCTTGTACGATGCCTTCTTCATCTTCCCATGTCCAAGTGATTTGTGCTACGGCAGGATGAATCTTTTGAATAGAAAGGGGTTTGCCCAATAGTAGAATGGCTGCACGAGTGAGCTTCCCTTCTCGCATCATCATGCTATTAGCCAAGAACTCTTCTGTACTCCACGCATCTATTTCTTCGGCAGGAATACTTGACGAACGAACTTTTTTGAACATGACTTTAGCTGTAGCTACAGCTAGTTCATCCAAATCATTGATCGTGGCAGTTGGTACGAGCTGAGCAGTCCAATCTGGTATTGGTGGCTGTTGGCGGATAGTATCTTGTTTTGCCTGGTTCAGTGGTTTCAGACTTTCGCCATCACGACCATAAGCCACACCTTTCCAGTGCATCACTATGTTGCGTGGTGATGCTGGTATCTGGAATAATAAAACTCGTTTGCCTTCGATATCTAAAGGTACAATATCTCTAAAGATAAGGTTGTCGGTGGTATGTTGAGACATATCTTGCTTCAAACGGTTGAGTGCAACTTCACCATCCTTGAATGTTGTACCGATAATCTGATGTTTTTTGTCCCAAACGCCAAATACAATCCAAGCAAACTCATGGTCACGTAAGTTTGCTTCATTGCTAAGAGCGGAGAAGTATTTGCCCAACTCATCGATATCAAAGTTGGTCTCTGCTTTCTTAAACTCGACAACCTCATTCTCTGAGTGTTCCCAAAGCTTGTTGAATATCTCTATATATTTTTCCATTGTTTCCTTCTTTATTGTTCCTAAATGAGCCTACTTAAAAAGTAAGGCATTGTCTTAGGACACATTTATATTAAAACAGCTACAAAGATAGCATTTTTCTTTGAAAATAGGGTATATATTCAGGAGGAAAATGTATTTTCTTTGTGATTTTTTCAGTTTTGGGCGAAAAACTCTATGTATGGGGATAAACTAAAGTGGTGTGTGTAATCGCAAGAAATAGTGTGAAAGTATGTAAAATGATACCTTGCTTTTGGCGGTCACTATAGATTAGCATTGAAATATGTTGCCAAAATGTTGCCAAAAATAGAAAAGAAAAAATCCTAACCGCTTACTATCAAGCAGTTAGGATTTTCTTGGGTGCGCCTGATAGGACTCGAACCTACACGGCCTGAACCACTAGATCCTAAGTCTAGCGCGTCTACCAATTTCGCCACAAGCGCATTTGCGAGTGCAAAGATACAATATTTTTCTGAATTAAAAGAAGAAATATGCAAAAAAAAGCGGAATTGCTTGTTTTTTACGAGAAATAATGCTACTTTTGCAGGCAAGCTATAATATGCAGGCAAGCTGTAATATGCAGATAAACTTTAGATAACATAATAATGAACACAAGACATCTATTATTGTGGGCATCTCTTGCTTTGACGATGCCCCTTGCCGCGCAGACTCCTCAGGAGGATTTCAAGCGCGACATTACCCTTTCGGGTAGCAACTATGTGGCTTATCGTGGTCCTCAGAAGCAGTTGACTCCTGCTCCTAAGGGATACAAGCCTTTTTATCTGAGTCACTATGGTCGTCATGGCTCCCGCTATATGATTGGCAAGCAGGCGTATGATGTGCCTTATTTCTCTCTGCTCAAGGCAAAGCAGGAGGGCAAACTGACTGTCAAGGGCGAGGAAACCCTGGCTAAGGTGAAGATGATTCGCGAGGAGGCGAGAGGACGTGATGGCGAACTGACTCCGCTCGGCGCCCTGCAGCATCAGGGCATTACCCGAAGAATGATGGAGAGATTTCCTGAGATCTTTGCCGGTAATACGAATATCGAGGCTCGAAGCACTTTGGTTATCCGATGCATCCTCTCTATGGAGAACGGTTTGCAGCAGATGCTCCGCATGAATCCTAAGCTTCATATCTTCCATGATGCCAGCGAGCATGATATGTATTATATGAACCAGGGCGACAGATACCTGGATAGCTTGAAGAATAGCGTGGGCATCAGGGTGGCGCTGCAGGAGTTTGCCCAGAAGCACGTTAACTGCAGCCGCCTGATGAAGGAACTTTTCAACGACCCTGCCTGGGTGAAGCAGAATATCAGCCAGAGCGACTTGAACAGAAAACTCTATGAGATGGCGAGCTCTATCCAGGGCACGGAATTGAGGGGCAAGGTTTCTCTCTACGATCTCTTTACCGAGGAAGAACTGTATCAGAACTGGCTGAATGCCAACATCTGGTGGCAGATGGCTTATGGCAATTCGCCTTTTACGGGCAATGTGCAGCCGTTCTCTCAGCGCAATCTCTTGATGGATATTATCCAGAAGGCGGATAGCTGCATCGCTTTGCCGCATCCGGGTGCTACCCTGAGATATGGCCATGATACGATGGTTACTCCGCTCACCTGTCTGCTGGATTTGAACGGGTATGGCGAGGAGATTAAGGACCCGGAGAAGATTGCTTCTCAATGGTGGGATTACAAGATTACGCCGATGGCTACGAATCTGCAGTTTGTTTTTTATAGAAACAAGGCGAATGATGTGCTGGTGAAGGTGCTGCTCTGCGAGGATGAGGCTACGCTTCCTATCAAGAGCGACGTGGCGCCTTATTACCACTGGAAGGACTTCAGGGAGTATTGCTTGAAGAAGCTGGATGAAGCAAAAAAGGTAAAAAAGTAAAAAGATAAAAAGAAGCCTTTAAATAAAAAAGGGGCTAAAGCAGCGATGCTTTAGCTCCTTTTTTATTATTGCTTTGAAAGCCATTCTCTATCCTTGTCGTCTTCTGTGAAATCCTTGTCGGAGAAGAGGTTGGTTTGGCCGGTTAGCTCGTCGATGACTTGCTGCTCGCTCTTTCCGGCATCGGGATCCAGGTTCTCTCTTGGCTCCTCGGCGCCTTCCTGCTCATCTGAGGCATCATCATCGGATGGCTCTTCCGGGTCTGGAAATCTTGTTGGTTCCAGTTCCTCGATGCTTTCTATCTTCCAAGTGGTGAGGCGCTTGCCTTTTGCCTTGAAGCTCTTCTGGGCGATAAACTGCTCGGCATCGATTTCCTCGGCAGGACGCATGGCATCTGCTCCGCCATAGGTAACCTGAAGACGAGGGAATGGGGTATCGGTGAGCAGGATGAGCTGACTGTTAGGGTTCTCGCCCAGGCAGTTCTGATGGCGCTTGGTGGCATCCATCGTAAATCGCTTGATGTATGGATAACCCTCGTTGTCGGCATCATAGAGAATCGCCGTCCATACCTTGTGCTCGTCCCATTTCTCCAACCTCAGGATGTTGTCCTCGTAGTGGTTGTTCACATCAAAGTTGGTGATGTAGAACTCTCCGTTGTCCAATACCACCAGGATGGCATCATCGTCGTTGAATTCACCCAGGAATCTTCCGTTTTCATCGTAGTTGATGCGGTTTACATCCGGGTCGAACCAAACCTTCCTTCCGCCCAGGGTACTGTGGCCGTGGCTCTTCAAGCCGATGCGGCGGATGGTGCGCTTGGTAAGCAGATTGCCCTTGGCGGCTCGGCCCTTGATGAGAATCTCTGAGAAATCTTTTTCAAGGAAGATGCTCTGGCGTTTGCGGCTCAGGTCTGGTTCCAGCGTCACCTTGATGATTTCTGCCTCGCCGTTAGGGTTGGCTGTGAAATAGATGATGCGGCTTCCGGCTGTTCCCTGGGTGATGTCGTAGAGCTTGTCGCGCGTCATGGCGGTTACGTTGAATCGCTTGATGAAGTAGTCGCCCTGCTTGCCGTCGCGATATACGCAGTTGTAGATGGTTCGCTTGTCGTTCTTCTTGAACACCTGCACGTGGAGGATGTTCTTGCCCACGAATATCTTGTCGGCCACCTTGGTAACCTTGAATTTTCCATCCTTGTAGAAGATGATGATGTCGTCGAGGTCGGAGCAGTTGCATACGAACTCGTCTTTCTTCAATCCCATTCCCACGAAACCTTCCTGTCGGTTGATGTAGAGTTTCTGGTTAGCCTCCACCACCTTGGTTACCTCAATGGTATCGAAGTTGCGGATTTCCGTCTTTCTAGGATGCTGCTTGCCGTATTTTCCCTTCAGATATTCAAACCAGTTGATGGTGACATCGGTCATGTGAGCCAGGTCGTTCTCGATTTCTGCAAGTTCTGCCTTGATCTTCATCAGCAGTTCGTCTGCCTTATCCTTATTATATTTAAGGATTCGCTGCATCTTGATTTCCAGCAGCTTGAGGATATCATCCCTGGTTATCTCGCGATGGAAGGCATATTCCACCATGCCCTTGCCATCCACTTCGGCGGTGAAGAGCTTGTCCTTGAAAGGCTCCAGTTTGGAATCGATGAATGCCACTACCTCGTCCTGGTTCTTGCTCTGCTCGAACTTGCGCTCCTTGTAGATGCGCTCCTCGATGAAGATGCGTTCCAAGGATGAGAAGAAGAGCTGTTCTTCCAGCTCGCCCTTGCGAATCATCAGTTCGCGGCGCAGCAATCCCATGGTGCGATCTACGCTGTGGCGAAGAACATCGCTGATGGTGAGGAACTTCGGCTTGTTGTCCTCAATGACGCAGCAGTTGGGCGAGATGTTGATCTCGCAATCGCTGAAGGCATAGAGGGCATCCATGGTTTTATCGGAAGATGTGCCTGGTGCCAGATGTACGAGAATCTCTACGTTGGCAGAGGTGACGTCTTCTATCTTTCTTGCCTTGATTTTTCCCTTTTCCACCGCCTTGGTGATGCTTTCGATGAGGCTCACCGTGGTTTTGCTATATGGAATCTCGGTGATGACGAGGGTCTTGCTGTCGAGCTTATCTATCTTGGCTCTCACCTTCAAGGCTCCGCCACGCTGACCGTCGTTGTATTTGCTCACGTCGATGGCTCCACCCGTTGGGAAGTCTGGGTAGATGGCAAACTGCTCTCCCCTGAGGTAGTGGATGGCAGCATCGCAGAGGTCGTTGAAGTTATGTGGCAATACTTTGCTGCTCAATCCCACGGCGATACCCTCGGCACCCTGTGCCAGGAGCAGCGGGAATTTAGCCGGCAGGGTGATAGGCTCCTTGTTGCGGCCGTCGTAAGAGAGTTGCCAGTCGGTGGTTTTCGGGTTGAACACCACGTCGAGTGCAAACTTCGAGAGTCTTGCCTCGATATATCGGGGAGCCGCCGCACGGTCGCCCGTGAGGATATTTCCCCAGTTTCCCTGCGTGTCGATGAGCAGGTCTTTCTGTCCCATCTGCACCAAGGCGTCGCCGATGGAAGCGTCTCCATGAGGGTGGAACTGCATCGTGTGTCCCACGATGTTGGCCACCTTGTTGTATCTTCCGTCATCCATGCGCTTCATGGAGTGGAGGATGCGTCGCTGTACGGGTTTCAATCCGTCTTCGATATGCGGCACTGCTCGCTCCAGAATTACATACGACGCATAGTCGAGGAACCAGTTTTGATACATGCCGCTGAGGTGGTGTACGGCGGATGCATCGAATCGGTTCACCGGCTTATAGTCGGAATGTTGTTCCTGAGCATCAGAATTCTCCAAATCATCAGGATTTTGGCCTTCCAGCTCGTTTTTATCTTTAATTTCGTCGCTCATATATCGCTTTTAATACTTATTTTATTAATTTATGGCAAAAATACAACATTTTTTCGAGAAAAAGGCTTATCTTTGCAGAAAATTTAAGAAAAATAAGATTTAATCATGGCACAAGAAGATGTTTTTAAGAAAATTGTAAGCCATTGCAAGGAATATGGCTTCGTGTTCCCAAGTAGTGAAATTTATGATGGCTTGGCTGCCGTTTATGACTATGGTCAGAATGGTGTTGAGCTCAAAAACAATATCAAGCAATACTGGTGGCAGAGTATGGTATTGTTGCACGAGAACATTGTTGGTCTCGATGCAGCTATCTTCATGCACCCTACAGTATGGAAGGCATCTGGACACGTTGATGCTTTCAATGACCCATTGATTGATAACCGCGATTCAAAGAAGCGTTATCGTGCCGATGTGCTCATCGAGGATCACATGGCTAAGTATGAGGAGAAGATTGCCAAGGAGATTGCCAAGGCTAAGAAGCGTTTCGGCGATAGCTTTGATGAGGCTCAGTTCCGTGCAACTAATCCTCGCGTTCTGGAGAACCAGAAGAAGTTTGATGATCTCCATGCCCGCTATACTGAGGCTATGCAGGGTCCTGACCTGGAGATGCTGAAGCAGATTATCGAGGATGAGGGTATCGTCTGCCCTATCAGCGGTACCAAGAACTGGACAGACGTTCGCCAGTTCAACCTGATGTTCTCTACCCAGATGGGTGCGGCAAGCGATGCTACAAGCAAGGTATATCTCCGTCCTGAGACTGCTCAGGGTATCTTCGTAGATTATCTGAGTGTTCAGAAGACCGGCCGTATGAAGTTGCCATTCGGTATCTGCCAGATTGGTAAGGCTTTCCGTAACGAGGTTGTAGCCCGTCAGTTCGTATTCCGTATGCGTGAGTTCGAGCAGATGGAGATGCAGTTCTTCTGCCAGCCAGGTACAGAGATGAAGTGGTTTGAGTATTGGAAGAAGGTTCGCCTTGCTTGGCATGAGGCACTGGGCATGGGCAACGAGAACTACCGTTACCACGACCACGAGAAGCTGGCTCACTATGCCAACGCAGCTACCGACATCGAGTTCAAGATGCCATTCGGCTTCAAGGAGGTAGAGGGTATCCACAGCCGTACCAACTTCGACCTTTCTCAGCACGAGAAGTACAGCGGCCGTTCTATCAAGTACTTCGATCCAGAGAAGAACGAGAGCTATGTACCTTACGATGTGGAGACCTCTATCGGTGTAGACCGTATGTTCCTCAGCGTGATGTGCCACTCTTACTGCGAGGAGAAGTTGGAGAATGGTGAGACACGTGTAGTATTGCGCCTGCCAGAGGCATTGGCACCAGTGAAGTGTGCCGTGTTCCCATTGGATAAGAAGGATGGTCTGCCAGAGTTGGCTCACGAGATTGTGGATGAGTTGAAGTTCCACTTCAATACCCACTATGGCGATCCTAAGGATTCCATCGGTAAGCGTTATCGCCGCCAGGATGCCATCGGTACTCCATTCTGTATCACCGTTGACCACGAGACACCAAACGACCACAAGGTAACTCTGCGTTATCGTGATACCATGGAGCAGGAGCGTGTAGCTATCTCTGACCTCCGCAGCATCATCGAGGAGCGCGTAAGTATTACTAGCGTATTAAAGAAACTTGGTAATGAAATTAAGAATTTCTAAATATCTCTTCTTGCTCGTGATGGCAGTGTTCGCCCTGTCATCATGCAGCGAGAATGATGACTCCTATGATGCGTATGCCAACTGGCAGGAGCGCAACGAGAAGGCTTTTGCCGATACGCTGGCTTACGCAAAGAAGATGGGAGAGAGCCAGGGATGGTATGTGTACCGCAACTGGAGCCTGGAGAACCAGACACCAAACAAGGATGTGAACGGCGTTGAGATTCCGCTGAGTTACAAGGATTGCGACCACATCATCGTTCATGTGCTTGATAAGGGTGAGAGCACCACAAGCCCGATGTACACCGACTCCGTGAGGGTGAGCTATCGTGGAAGCCTGATTCAAACCACTGATAAGGATGGTAGCGTGAATGCGGGATATGTGTTTGATAAGACCTTCGAGGGAACTTACAACAAGCAAACCGCCATGCTTTCTACATTTGCCGTGAGCAAAGTGGTGGATGGTTTTGCCACTGCCTTGATGCACATGCATCCGGGCGACCACTGGATGGTTTATATTCCATACCAGTTGGGTTACGGTTCTGCCACCAGCAGCAGTTCTACAATTCCTGCCTATTCGATGCTTCGCTTCGAGATAGTGCTGGATAGCTACTTCTCCAAGTGATATTCAGTGTGATTACACCTTATTATATATAGGGGAGGTATTCACCTTATTATATATATAAGGAGATATATGGGGCGTTCCCAGGTATGCCGGCAAGGCAACCTGGGAACGCTCTTTGTGTTAACAAGCATTTCGTTAGTGTTAACAAGTGTTTGTGCTCGCACACAATTTGCTGACTTACGTCAAAAAATGTTAGTTTCATGCATTTTTTTCGGGAAAAGTATTGTGGTTTCAGAAATTTGTTGTACCTTTGCATCAGAAAAAATAAGTTTTAGGTTTTTAGTTAGGTAATAGATTTTATTAGGTTTTAGTTGTTAGGTAAAAAATAAGTTAAGATTGTTGTTCATAGGTTAGGTTTTTAGTTTAGGTAAAATTAGATTGTTTATTCAAAAATGGGTGTTAGTTAAGGTATAGAAAGATTGATTTATTCAAGGATGACAAAAACAGTACTGTTCTGCTACGGCGGAAGTAAAGTTTTGGGAAAAACAAAGGTACGACAAATTTTAAATTTAAATAGAAAGTGGCGTTCCTCTTTTGAGGATCGCCACTTTTTGTGTCATTTCATTAAAAGAGAAAAATATGTTATTCAAGAATAAGACAGATTATCTGATGGAGTCGATTCGCAAGGGAAGGGCGATGACTCGAAGGGAGAAACTCAATCTCATCGTGGGGTTGAGCGTGCCGTCAATGCTGGCGCAGATTTCCACCGTGATGATGTTCTTTATCGATGCATCGATGGTGGGACATTTGGGAGCTGAAGCCTCGGCTAGCATCGGACTGATTGAGTCAACCACTTGGCTCATAGGAAGTTTGCTTTCGGCAGCAGCTACGGGATTCTCGGTGCAGGTGGCTCATTTCATCGGTGCCAACGATTTCAGGAGGGCACGCCAGGTATATCGCCATGCCCTGATATGCGGTTTGGCGTTCAGCCTGATGCTCACCCTGGTGGGTGTGGGCATCCATGGCTATCTGCCTTATTGGCTGGGTGGCGGCGACGACATCGCTCCTTTCTCATCGAAGTATTTCCTGATATATAGCCTCGTGCTGCCCTTCGTGTTCCTTTATCACATCTCCGAGATGATGCTCAAATCGGCAGGCAACATGCATACGCCCAGCGTGATGGCGGTGTTGATATGTATCAGTGATGTGGTCTTCAACTATCTCTTCATCTATATCCTGAAGATGGGCGTAGTGGGAGCGGCATGCGGAACGGCGATGGCCTACTTCTGCATCTCACTGCCCAATCTCTGGATTTCGGCATGCAGCAACAGGATTCTGAACCTGCGGCAGGATAAGGAGCCGTTCCGCTGGGTGAAGAGCTACGTGAATCATGCCTGTCAGATAAGCATCCCGATGGCCATCCAGAACATCCTGATGAGCGGAGCGCAGATAGTGAGCACCATGATAGTGGCGCCATTGGGCAATATCGCCATCGCTGCCCATTCCTTCGCCATCACCGCCGAAAGTCTCTGCTACATGCCGGGTTACGGCATCGGCGATGCGGCAAGCACCCTGGTGGGACAAACGCATGGAGCCGGGCGCATCGACCTCTGCAAGAGCTTTGCCTATCTCACCGTGGGGTTGGGCATGAGCGTGATGGCATTGATGGGCGTGGTGATGTTCGTCTTTGCACCTGAGATGATAGGCGTGCTGTCGCCGGTGGAAAGCATCCGCGAACTGGGCACCCTCTGCCTGCGCATCGAGGCGTTTGCCGAACCGTTCTTTGCGGCGAGCATCGTAACCTATAGCGTCTGCGTGGGAGCGGGCGATACGAAGAAGCCTGCCGCCATCAATCTGGGCACGATGTGGCTGGTGAGGCTCACCCTTGCCTATGGGCTTTCGAAGAGCTACGGATTGGAGGGCGTATGGATAGCCATGGCCACGGAGCTTACGCTGAGAGGATGCCTCTTCCTGGTGCGCCTGTTCAGAGGCTCATGGCTAAAGAGCTTCAGAGTTGATAGTTTATAGTTAAAAGTTGATAGATTTGCAGGTATTTGGAAAGATAATCTCCCAAATACTTGCAAATCATTTTTATTTTGAGTAATTTTGCAGTCGAAATAACTGATAATGCATATTTATTAATATTCAGCAGAGAAAAAATGAGATTAAAGAAGATTTTCGCAGCGGCGCTGCTGCTGCTCTCTGTGGGAAATGCGACGGCACAGCAGATGCCTCCTATCCCAGTGGACAAGAATGTGAAGATAGGCCATCTCGACAATGGATTGACCTACTACATTCGTCATAATGCTTTCCCTGAGCATGTGGCAAGTTTCTACATCGCTCAGAAAGTGGGTTCTATCAATGAGAATGATGACCAGCGCGGTTTGGCTCACCTTCTGGAGCACCTCGCCTTCAACGGTACCGACCACTTCAAGGGCAATTCCCTGCAGGATTACCTGCAGAGCATCGGTGTGGAGTATGGCAGAAACCTGAATGCCTATACCAGCATCGACAAGACCGTGTATTACTTCACCGATGTGCCTACCACCCGCACCTCGGCAGTGGATTCCTGCATGCTCATCCTCAAGGATTGGAGCAACGGCATCTCGCTGACCAAGGAGGCTATCAACGACGAGCGCGACGTGGTACACAACGAGTATCGCATGCGCATGGTGGGTCAGCAGCTCATGCTGGAGCGCAATCTGCCTAAGCTTTACCAGGGCGATAAGTATGGCTATCGCATGCCTATCGGATTGATGAGTGTCATCGACGGATGCAAGCCAGAAACCCTGCGTGCCTACTATCGTAAATGGTATCGCCCAGATAATCAGGCTATCATCATCGTGGGTGATGTAGACGTTGACCATGTAGAGGCTCAGATCAAGAAGCTCTTCTCAGGCATCAAGGTGCCTAAGAATGCAGCCAAGGTGGTGCCAGTGCCAGTGGCCGACAACGATACGGCCATCTACGTAATCGACAAGAACAAGGAGCAGAAGTTCGACATGATCAACATCATGATGAAGAGCGAAGCCTATCCTGATTCGCTGAAAGGCGATATGAACTATCTGGTAGAAGGCTATGTGCGCGGCGTGGTAAGTTCTATGTTCGATGCCCGCCTGTCAGAGCTGGCACGAGAAGAGAACTGTCCGTTCCTGCAGGCAAGTGCCGGCATGGGAAGCTATCTCATTTCGAGCACTAAGGATGCCTTCTCCATCTCGGGAGTGGCTAAGCCTGGAATGGTGAAGGAGGCTTATGCCGCTATGCTGCGTGAGGCTAAGCGTGTGCGCGACTTCGGATTCACAGCTACGGAGTATATCCGTGCCAAGGAGAACTTCATGAGCAGCATGGAGACCATGTATGAGAACCGCAACAAGATGAAGAACGAGCAGTTCACTACCCAGTATGTAGACCATTTCACAGACAATGAGCCAATTCCATCGTTGGAAGATGAATATAAGATTTATCAGATGATGGTTCCTAACATCCCTCTCGAGGCCATCAACGGTGCCATGAAGCAGGTGATAGCAGAAACCGACACCAACTTTGTGAGCATGGTGTTCATGAAGGAGGCTGAGGGCGTGAGCTATCCTACCGAGCAGCAACTTGCCCAGATTGTGAAGCAGGTGCGCGGCGAGAAGCTGGAGGCTTATGTAGACAACGTGAAGCAGGAGCCACTGATGGCAACGCTGCCTCAGGCAGGAAGCATCAAGAAGGTTGAGGAGAACAAGGAGCTCGGCTTCAAGAAGCTCACCCTCTCTAACGGAGCCAAGGTGATATTGAAGAAGACCGACTTCAAGGATAATGAAATCCGATTCTCAGGAACAGCCAAGGTGGGTTATTCCGCATTCCAGAACGACCCTGTGAACGCAGCCAATGCTTCTACCGTATGGGAAGTAAGCGGACTTGCCGGTTTTACAGGCAACGACCTGCAGAAGATGCTTGCCGGCAAGCAGGTGAGTGTAGGTCTCACAATGAGTCCGTTCCGTCATGGCATCGCCGGTACTTCTACTCCTAAGGATGTGGAGACGATGATGCAGCTGCTCTATCTCTCGATGACTAACCTTACCAAGGACGAGAAGGCTTTCGAGAATCTGAAGAATACTTATACCACCGTGCTCTCCAACAAGAGCAACAACCCTAACATGGTATATCAGGATTCTATCCAGAGCACCCTCTATTTGGGCAACAAGCTGGCGCTTCTCCCAGAAGCAGAGGATATCAAGAATATCAACTACGACCGTGTGCTCGACATGCAGAAGCAGCTCTATGGCAACGCCAAGGATTTCACCTTCTACTTTGTGGGCAATTACGACGAGAAGGTACTCCTGCCACTCATCGAGCAGTATATCGCTTCCCTGCCAAACAAGGGCATGAAGCTGAAGAACCAGAAGATTCCTACAGCCAAGGGCGAGGTGAAGAACATCTTTACCAAGGCGATGGAGAATCCTCAGAGCCAGGCACGCGAGATGTGGTTCGTGAAGTTGCCATCTTATAATCCTAAGACAGCAGTATTGGCAGATGTTGCTGCCCGCCTGTTGGAGATGAAGTATCTGCGCAGCATCCGCGAGGAGCTGAGTGCGGCTTACAGCACAGGTGCATCCTGCGGCTTGTTCTTCGACTACGACGGCAAGGTGGCTCTCACCCTCAACGCCATGGCACAGCTGAATCCAGATAAGGTAGATGTAGCCGTTCCTTGCTTCTTCAAGGGCTTGGACGAGACGGTGGCAGCTCCTGATGCCAAGGACCTGCAGAAGGTGAAGGAAATCCTTTTGAAGCAGGCAGGTGTTGACGAGAAGACCAACAGCTACTGGATGCAGGTGTTGAGCATGTATGATCTGCACAAGGTGGATACCCACAGCAACTACCGCGAGCTGGTGAAGGCAGTGGATGCCCAGCAGATTTCCAACTTCCTGAAGAACGTGGTGCTGAAGAGCGGCAACCACTTCGAGGTAATCATGAAGGCGGAGAAGAATAAGTAACTTGAATAAGAAGTAAGATATGAAAAAGCCCCGTTGCCAGACGAAACGTTCCGGCAACGGGGTTTTTTACTTTTTCTTTCTTTTCCCAAAAACTACCTTTTCAAATTAAGAGTCATTCTGAAAAAATCTCTCTTCGAAGGATTCAAATCCTTGTCTGCTTCATAAACCTAGAAGAAATTCATCTCTTCTCTTTTTGCTGTGAAGGACTTAATCTCTTCTCTTTGCCTTAGAGGCAAGGGCCTCGCGGCGATCCTGAAGAATCTGCTGGCACTTGTTCAATGCCTGATTTTCATTACTCGTGTTTACCTTAATTAAATCATTCATAACCTTTTGTATTTTTATTAACACTGCAAAGATATTACATTCTGATAACATTTCGGTACACAAAACGATATTTTTGGGGTAATTATTATTCTTTTTTGATTTAAGTCAAAAAGATGAATCATTTGCACTAGCTTTTGCACGAAAATCAGCATTTGAATAAACCATCTGCACCCCCATCCGTCTATAAATCGTGCAGGGTGATTAGAAGGGATGCTGATGATGAACAGAGGATGAATAGGAAAAATAGGAAAGCTGGAAAAGAAAAAGGGGATTTCCCTTTGTTATTTCCCGAAAAATGCCGAACTTTGCACCCCGAAAGCGTGGATATCGATATAAGATATATGGTATAAGAATAAGATAATATAGAAAGTAAAAGGAAAGTAAAATGAAAAAGGTAATTCTGATGGCTGCCCTCGTGCTCGCATGCACAGCAGGCAGCAATGCTAGCGCCATGAACGAGGCAGCGCTCAATGCCTCTAAATCGGAGTTGATGCCAGTGAAGAAGACTACAAAGAAATCAACCAAGAAATCTTCTTCAAAGAAATCAACCACCAAGACTACCAAGAAGTCAACCACCAAGACTTCTACCAAGAAATCTACATCCACTTCTGTAGATGCAACCACTGGTGCTACAACTTCAGCCACTGCTGCTACCACCACATCTACTGCCAACACTGCTGCTGCCAGCAGCAACACTAGCTCTACCATCGCCAATGTATTGGGCGGATTGCTCGGTGCAGCCACAGGCAACACATCTGGCAGCACTTCATCTGCAGGCAGCATCATCGGCGGCTTGCTGAACAACGTAATCGGTTCGGGCACATTTTCAAAGGAAGATCTCTGTGCTCATACCTGGAAGTACAGCAAGCCAGGATGCGCTTTCACTTCAGAGAACCTGCTTGCCAAGGCTGGCGGCGAGATTGCTGCCAGCAAGGTGGAGGAGAAGTTGAGCACCTATTATAATAAGTTTGGCTTCAGCAGTTCAAACACCCAGTTCACCTTCACCACCGGCGGCAACTTCTCTGCGCAGATTGACGGCAAGTCATGGCAGGGCAGCTATACCTTTGATGAAAAGACTCATGCCATCCATCTGAAGGGTCTTCTGCTGAGTGCTTCTGGCTATGCCACCAAGACCACCAATGGCATCAGTCTTCTCTTCGACCAGAAGAAGCTTCTCAACCTCATCAAGATGCTCAGCACCTTCAAGGGCAGCTCTACTCTCAGCGCAGTGGGTACCATCGCCAACAGCTACGATGGCATGCGTGTAGGTTTCGAGATGACTAAGTAATTTGAAGGATAGAATCCATAACTGAGCCTTCTGTTGAAATGGGCTCAGTAGATGATAAATCGCCCTGTAAGAAGTAAAGCATCTTTCAAGCTATGCTTTGCTCTTTGCAGGGCGATTTTTCTTGTTTATTTCACGTTCAGTTTCAAAGTCTTTACATCCTTGCTGTTGGTACCTATCATAATCTGGAAGTCGCCAGGTTCTATCACGTGCTTCAGATCTGCGTTGT
>ONZR01000494.1_pt1 | contig 16130 bp, 15 predicted proteins | sample 1671691 | NCBI WGS metagenome assembly ONZR01 (sample SAMN06348182, study PRJEB24527) | human gut metagenome | biome: human gut; feature: ankylosing spondylitis patient; material: feces | host: Homo sapiens | place: China | collected 2015-10 | reverse complement strand
AAAACAAATCCTTCATTTTCTGTATCTGCCCTATGTGGCAAATTGAAAATTTTTCTTTAACACCAGAGGCAAATACTTGCCAAATCTTGCCGCATCGTGTAGAATGAACTTAAAATTGAATAGTTTATTTTTCTGACATATTGTGGGCAAGCCCCGCTTGACTCTGATTTTGAATCAGAGTATTTGCTTTTACCATTTAAGAGTAAGGCTGTTACATAACACATCTGCTGCGTTCGCAGGACAGGTGCGTTTTGTGGCAGCCTTTTTTGCTGCCTTCTTTCAATTCCACACAATGGAACAGACAAGGAGGAAAAATATGTTTGGAAAATACGGAATTGATTTTGGCCCGGAAGCGCACAAAGGCTTCAGCGACCGTGAGTGGAAATTGGCTTGTGAATTTTTCGATTTGATGCTGCACCTTCCATTAACGGAAGATGAAGACGAGTGGGATAGTTTTTTTGATTGGGCATTAAGTGAGGTATTCGATGTCGATGAAAATACCGACCATGAGGTTGCTTTTGCAGAGGCCGAGGATGCTTTGGAATGGCTGAGAGGATTGTTTGAGGAAGATCCAGAACAGAATGAGATCCCCTTTGATCCTTATCTCAAAATCCAGCGTACATCCGAAACCCCAAAGCGCAGTTCCGTGTACCGGGACGAAAACGGAAACCTGCACTGCTGGAATATTTCCGCTTATCAGATTCCGTCTATCTCCTTGACGGAAGAAATCTCCGGGACCGTTTATACCGTCACCGGCCGCTTTGAAGGCTCTCAGAATATGCTGCGGAAGCTGGAGCGGATCACAGCACAAAATTTTTCTACTGAGATGGGGGAGGACGCATGACAAACAAGAAAAGTTATGTTAACATAATGGCAACCAACCCTGTACTGACAGTTGCTCCGCCAAAGGAGGAAACAGAAATGTTTGGAGCAACCGATAAAATTACCGCACTCTATTGCAGACTTTCTCAGGAGGATGAGAGAGCTGGCGAATCCCTCTCCATTGAGAATCAGAAGAGTATTCTGCTTTCGTATGCCCGAGATCACCACATGATGAACCCGGTGTTCTTTGTGGACGACGGCTATTCCGGCACCAACTTTGACCGTCCCGGTTTTCAGGAGATGCTGGCTCAAATCGAGGCTGGCAAGGTGGCCAACTGCATCGTCAAGGATCTGTCCCGCCTGGGCAGAAACTCCGCTATGACGGGCCTCTACACCACGCTGACTTTCCCCAAGTACGGCACCCGCTTCATCGCCATCAACGACAACTTCGACAGCGCCGATCCCAACAGCGTGAACAACGATTTCGCCGGGATCAAGAACTGGTTCAACGAGTTTTACGCCCGTGACACCAGCCGCAAGATCCGTGCTGTTCAGAAGTCCAAGGGCGAGAAAGGAATCCCGTTGACGGTCAATGTGCCTTATGGCTATGTGAAGGACCCTAACGACCCTCACCACTGGATCATCGACCCGGAGGCCGCACTGGTGGTCAAGAGGATCTTTACCATGTGCATGGAGGGCCGTGGCCCGTCCCAAATCGCTAATCAGCTGCGAGCGGATCAGGTGCTGACGCCTACCGCTTACAAGAAGCAGCAGGGCCTTGGAACGCCCCACCCTCTGCCGGAAAATCCCTGTAAATGGTCTGACAGCTCTGTGGTCAACATCCTGGAACGCCGGGAGTACACCGGCTGCACGGTGAACTTCAAGACCTTTACCAATTCCATCTGGGACAAGAAGCAGCGGGAGAATCCGCTGGAAAATCAGGCTGTGTTCCCGGACACCCATGAGCGCATCATTGAGGATGATGTGTTTGAAAAGGTTCAGGAGATCCGACAGCAGCGCCACCGCATGACCCGCAGCGGAAGAACCAGTATGTTTTCCGGCCTGGTGTTCTGCGCCGACTGTGGCTCCAAAATGAACTATGGTTCAACCAACAACTATAAGCCGCAGCAGGCGTTCTTCGATTGTTCCCTCCACTGGAAGGACAAGGAGAAGTGCAACACCCACTACATTCGGGAGTCCGTTCTGGAGCGTCTGGTGCTGCACCACATCCAGAGGGTGACCGAATATATCCTGCACCATAGGGACTACTTCGTGTCCGCCATGGGTCAGCAAATGTGGCTGGAGAGCACTGAAAAGATCCAGATTAGTCGGAAGAAGCTGGAACGCAATCAGAAGCGGATCGCAGAGCTGAAGCGGCTGTTCATCAAGATCTATGAGGACAACGCCGCAGGACGGCTCAGCGATGAACGTTTCGACATGATGAGCCAGAGCTATGAGGAGGAACAGAAGCAGCTGGAAGCGGAAACGCAGACCTTGCAACAGGAAATTGAAGTACAGGAACGACAGCATGAGAACATCGAGTTTTTCATCCAGAAGGCCGACAAGTATGTCGGTATTGAGAAGTTAACGCCCTACGTCCTGCGAGAGCTGATTCAGGGCATCTATGTGGAGGCCCCGGACAAGTCCACCGGCAAGCGCCGCCAGACCATCCACATCAAGTATGACGGCATCGGCTTCATCCCTCTGGATGTGCTCATGAACGGAAAAACGGCGTGACCGAAGTCACGCCGCTTCCCAAGAACACCCAGTTCTCATGACATTTTGAATTTTACTGTTTTACGGTCACCGTGCATTTCCTCGGGGGTTCTTTTGCGTAAAATCGAATCGCGGGATTCGGAGATTACTGCTTGATATTGCTGTCGTCAGCAACGAAGATAGCGATGATAGACTTGGAGGTATCATCATTATCGTATACTGCAACGAAGTTAGCCTTATCGCTGATACCGTCGTGGACCACATCGGTCTCATCAACAATGATATTTTCGTCAGCGTCAACGTACCGTTAGACGAGGAAAATTGTGACAAAGTTCTCTCAAAAAATTTATTTTCATGTCACAGTTGACAGTGCAGAATGGTTATACATTATAATATATGGTATAAAAATTCATCTGGCAAGGGGATAGGGAACATGAAAAAACGAATGGTTTTGCTGTCTGCACTCGTGCTGTGCGGCTGTATGCTGATTGGCGCCGGAGCCGCAGATACCGCATCGCAAACGCAGCTTACGCAGCAGGCAATTACGCATTTTCAACAAAGCCCACCAGAAGAGGATACCAGTTATCCGGGATATCCGACATGGAAAACTTGGCAAATTGACAGCTGCGAGGTTTTTCCGTGTCGACTGATCGAGGAAAAGGACATCTGGGAGCTGATATTTACCCCGAGTGACGATAGCAGCCGATGGATCTGTGCGGTCGATCTGTCCGCCGGAAAGATCATCACACCGCTGTTCAACGGCAGCATGTGGAAAGCTGCGAATGATCAGCTGCTGCTGGAGACCGGCGGCAGGTATCAGCTGTGTGACCTGAACGGCAGCTTGACCGATGTATCCATTCCTCATACCGGTCATGTACTGGCAGTCGATGATCAAGGATATGTCCTTTGCCAGTACCCGGTCACCAGAACTGTGCGGACCGATAGCGGCACAATGCCGTACACGTTCCATCAGTACACGCTGCTGGGACTGGATTTTACCGTCCTGCAGGACGGCATCGACCAGTATTACAACGTTGGTCAGTATGATTACTCTTGTGATAGCGAACTATTTTATAACGGCCTTGTCGCCGTTCGCGTGGGCGCGACTGACTGGTATCTGCCGGACGGCGGACCGTGGCCGCGGCTGTATTTCAACAGTAAATATATGTTCATCGATCACAGCGGCAAAACGGTGAGCAGCAGCCGCTACGATGAGGTATCACACGAAAATGACCGCTGGTTCGGCTGTCACGGTACGACCGAGTATCTGTTGGACAGCAACGGAAATGAGCGCGAACAGGCGAATTACTGCTATGTTCCCAGCACTTGGGCTGAAAATATAGTCGAACAAGCGGAGAAAGACGGACTCCGACTGTCCTATCATACACCATACCGCCTGAACATCCACCGCGATGAATTCTGCGAACTGGCTTGGCAAACCATTCAGACGGTAAACCCAAACATCAATCTGCCTGAACTGGCACAGTCGTTCTCCGACTGCGATGAAGACATAGTACGTCAGATCGCGGCACTCGGTATTGTTACCGGTTATGAGGACGGCACCTTCCAGCCCACGCGCGAGCTTTCCCGACAGGAAGCGGCGGTTATCCTGCAGCGCCTTTATACGGTGCTGTATGGAAAGATCGAAGTCAGTCCTACGCTCTATGCTGACAACGGAAGTATTGGCGCATGGGCAAAGGATTCTGTCTATGCGATGAGGCAAACCGGTATCATGCAGGGCGTAGGAGCGAATCGATTTGATCCGAAGAATGGCTATACTTGCGAGCAGTCGATCATCACAATGCTGCGTATGACGCAGAAGGCGTAATCAGGGAGGAAAATCATGCGTATTGTGAAAAAATACTGGCTGCCGCTGCTGGCGCTTGTGCTTGCGATTGGACTGGCGGTCTGGCGAATCGGCTATCTGGAGCGGACGAACACGTCGCTCAGCATGGAAATCGGCAGCAGGGAAGCCCTGCAGAACGGAGAGCCGATCACGCTGGAGAATCCGGTTGTTCTGTACAAAAACGAGCCGTATGTGCCGCTGAAAGAGATCGTTGAGCGCCTTGGCGGTACGACAGACGGCAAAACCTACACACTGCACGGTGCTGAGACCGCTGTCTCCGGCGTGGAACAGAATGGTGTACTGTACACGCCGTTTTCGTACCTGTGGGACAGCCACATTCCGCAGATACGGTGGGATAAGAGCCGCAACCGCGTTATCATCACCGAGGCACCGGATGAAATTCCACTGACCCGCCGGTGGCTGTTCTGGCGGCACAAAACCGTGCGCGGACTGCGTGTTGGAGACAGCGAAGCACGGTTCCTCGATCTGTACGGCTCGCCGGACGCACGGGACGAAACGATGGTGGACCTGCTGCGTGTCACCATCGAAAACGGAATCGTAACCGAGATTTTCATGGGACGTTATGAGTAAGCAAAAGGACTTCGTTAAAACGAAGTCCTTTTTGATATGGCTGGTTATTTGATGATTTGATACATGCGCTCGATGGTCACAATGGACTGCTCTGCGGTGTAGCCGTCCGTCGGGCAGAACCGATTATTTTCCTTGCCCTGCATGATGCCGGTCTGGCGCATTGCGTAAACGCTGCCGCGTGCCCAGTCGCCGATTTTGGCATCGTCAGCGAAGGCCTTTTCGGAAACCGCGTCCGTTTTGCCGCCGAGTACCTGATACAGCCGATCAAGCATGGCGACAGCCTCCTGACGGGAGATGGTCTTGTACGGACGGAAGGTGCCGTCCTCGTAGCCGGTGACAATGCCGAGTGCGGCGGCATTGTTCACGTTCGGGTCGTTCCTGCAGTCGGTGAACTTGGTTTCCAGAGCCGGGATCTCCTTGTTGGGATAAATCTTGTTGTACAGGTTCATCGCCAGCATGGTGAAGTTTTCGCGGGTAATGTCCAGCCTGGGATAGGAGAATGACTCGGTGAGACCGTGCTCTCCTGCGGCAGCTACTTCGGTTTTGGCCCAGCTGCTGTACTCCTTGACGTTTGCGGGCAGCAGGGTTTCGCCGCCCTTGCCATCCAGCAGATAAGATTTTGTGCCGCTGCTGCGTGTGCCGATAAAGTGCTGATCGTACCAGAAAATCTGGTTAAAATCGTGCTTGCCGACAAATTTTTCGGTTTTCGGGTCAAACAGACCGCAGGTGCCGTTGCCGCTCGTATTTGACTTGTCAATACGTTCCCACTTAGTGCTGCCGGTCTTTGCGATGAAGAAATCGGCGTACCAATCCGGTACCATGTCGATGTCATCGAGGATGATGTTCATGTCTTTGTCGGCCAGAGCACAGAAGGTGACATCCTCAACCTGTGTGGTTGGACCATCGCCGGAATACGGGTCATATACCGGCTTTTTCACGTTTTTGAAGAGCACGAACACATTGCTGTTTGGCTCATACGTCGCAAGCTCATAACCGGACGGCAGCTTCATCGGCGTCAGTTTGCCGGTTTCATCGGCGAACCAGTAGTTGGGGTGATGATCAGCGTCGTACTGGCTAACCAGTGTTTCCGTGCCGTCAAGCGCAATGTAATAATCGTACTCCACAGGAACAACCAGCTTGCCGGTTGCTTTGTCCAGAATACCATACTTGTGTGTGCTGTCAGCTGTTAGGTTAACCAAATACTGTTTCGCGTTGAGGTTCGAGAGGATAATCTCGCAGTTTTCACCGGTAAAGCCGAGCGTTTTCACCTGACCGTAATCCTTGATCTCCTGCTGTGCCTTAGTCATAGCCGATTGCAGCGTATCCTGTGCCGAACTGGACAGTTCCGCAGCCTGTGCCGAGAACAGCAATGCACTGCTCACCACAACACCGAGTAACGCCTTCTGAAACCGTTTCATATTTTTTCCTCCTTTTCACTGTTAATGCTTATACTCTCTATCCTGTATATGACAATAACGAATGCCATCGACAGCACGGCCGCTGCTGCGGTGGGGTCATTGTCATATATCAGCTTAGACGTTTGTTCCGTATGGTTTGTTCCGCCTGTTTCAAAATTTTTTCGGACATCGAACCGATACGCAAATGCATAGCCGGAACGGCATGGAACGTGTACCGTATGCGCGTTTCTGCACAGGAGAGCTGTTATATTTATTGTATAGCTTTTTCCGGAAGGACGCAACGGGAAAGCAGCAGAGGTGGGATTGAAAAATCCTCAAACCGGCGGCGCACATGTTTGACAGACCGAATCCATTCTGGTATAATATTTACACGCCGCCATGGCGGAACTGGTAGACGCAGGGGACTTAAAATCCCCCGGAGTTAAACCCGTGCCGGTTCGATTCCGGCTGGCGGCACCAGAAAAACCCCGTATTTCTTACGAAATACGGGGGTTTTTCTGTCAGCTTGATTTAATTTTTGTTAAATACAGACTTATCCAGTGCGCCATCCTGATGCGCCACGATCGTGGTGCAGACAGCGTCGCCGGTGATATTAACGGCAGTACGCGCCATATCGAGGATACGGTCGATACCCATGATCAGGCCGATGCCGGCAACCGGCAGACCGACCGAATCGAATACCATTGCCAGCGTAACCAGACCAACCGACGGCACGCCTGCGGTACCGATGGAGGCGAGCGTTGCGGTTGCAATAACGGTCAGATAATCCGCAGGGCTCAGCTGGATGCCGAACGCCTGTGCAACGAATACAACGGCAACACCCTGCATGATGGACGTACCATCCATGTTGATGGTCGCGCCGAGCGGGATGGTGAAGGACGAAATACGGCGGTTGACGCCGATTTTTTCCTCCAGCGTGTCGATATTCATCGGGATAGTGGCGTTAGAGGTTGCGGTCGAGAACGCAAAGCCCATAACCGGAGCGAATTTCTTGAGGAAACGCAGCGGATTGAGTCTTGTAAGCAGCGCCAGCAGAATCTGGTATACGCCGCAGCACTGGATGAACAGTGCCAGCAGCACCGCGCCCATGTACTTGAACATCGGCACCATAGCGGAGAAACCAAGACCGGCAAAGGTCTTAGCGATCAGGCAGAATACGCCGATCGGCGCAAGACCCATGACCATCATGGTCATTTCCATCATAATATCGTTGCCCTGCTGGAAGAAGTTCGTTACCAGCTGGGTCTTATCCTGCAGCTTGGCGAGGATAACGCCGACGATCAGTGCAAACACGATAACCTGCAGCATTTCGCCGTTGGCGAGCGCACCGATCGGGTTTTTCGGGATGATGTTCAGCAGGGTTTCCGCAAAGCTGACCGAATCCGAAGAAGCGGCGACTTCGGCGGTCTGGATCTGCGACATATCCAGACCCATGCCCGGCTTGATCAGCAGACCGATGCCGAGTGCAACGGCAACCGCCATCATCGTGGTGAAAATGTAGAAGCCGATGATCTTTACGCCGACCTTGCCGAGCGTTTTACTGTCGCCGATGGCGGTGGCGCCGCAGATCAGCGAGCAGAATACCAGCGGTACGACCAGCATCTGCATCAGGCGGATAAAGCCCTGACCGACAACATAAAAAATGCCGTTTACCAGCACGTTCTGCACAAAATTCACATCAGCCGCGAACATGTTGAGCGCAATGCCGACGATTGCACCGGCGATCAGCGCGATGAAGATCCTTGTAGTCAGACCGATTTTCTTTTTCTCTTTTACTTCATTCATTTATTTACTCCCGTCTGCCGGTGGGACATGTATTCGCTCAGTGCGTCATGCCAGTCCGGCATTTGATACAAACCAGTGATGCGCAGCATCATATTGTCCAGCAGCGTAAAGCGCGGGCGCAGCGCAGTGTTCTCGGAGGCCGAGGTGACCGGCACGTTTTCCTTGCCGGCGAGACGCAGAATTTCGCGGGCGTACTCTGCGCGGGAGCACGAGCCGTCGCACGATGCGTGAAACAGGCCGTACTCGCGGCTGTGCATCAGGCAGTCGATAAAGCCGGCGAGCGCTTCCGCCGAGGTCGGGGAGGAAATCTCATCCTCCGGCAGATGGACAGCGCCTTCCTTTGCCGCCGTATCGAGCACACGGTCAACAAAGTCGTACGAGCCGACGCCGTACAGCCACGACGAACGCACGATAACATGCTTGTCGGTCAGCTCACGCACGAGCTTTTCACCGGCGTACTTGCTCTTGCCGTACATCGTGGTCGGATGGGGATCGTCGAACTCACAGAAAGCCTTGCCCTCGTCGCCGCCGAATACGTCGTCGGTCGAGATCTGAATGAATTTTGCGTCGATGCGTCTTGCAGCGGTCGCCAGATTGCGGGCGCCGATGGCGTTGATCTTATACGCTTCTTCGGGGTTCTCCTCGCAGGCCTGCACGTCGGTCAGACCGGCACAGTTGATGATGACATCCGGATGGTTAATATCGGCAAAACGACCGACAACGGATACATCCTCGACCGCCACATCACGATCACTGGTTACCAGCTTATATGCTGTGTTGCCGCCGAAACGATGACTAAGTGCGGAACCCAGTCTGCCGCTTGCTCCCGCGATCCAAACGCGGGTCGTAATACTGTTCATAAAACACCTCTCCTGTTGGCTCGGTGCAGCGGAACTGCTCCGGCGCGCATTCCCCATTTTATGGGCTGTATATTCAGTATAGCACAAAATTGTTAAAAAAACAACAAAATATGCGGTCTATTTGCATAAGTATGCTCGAATTCCTGCAAACTATCCGATTTGTGCAAAACTTCTTTGTATTTTTATACAAACTGACAAGACAACTCAGCCGAAGAAAAGAAACAGCCAAAAACGCGGAGAATTTTTTGGGAATATGGACGGCAAATATCCGTCAATGCCATGATATCCGTACACCGATCGACGGTATTCGCGGCATGGTCGATATCAGCCGTCATTATGCGGAAAATGCTGTAGATCACCTCTCTGCATACGAAGCAGGGAAGTGGTTTATTTATATGAAAACATCTGATTTTTATTGTGCAGAATGCTGAAAAAACCTGCGTTGACCTATATGGTTTTTGGTGATATAATTAACGGAAAACAGTGTGGATTGAATCACATAATTTGCCAAGCGTTATTCTGTCTCGAAGGAGGAGCAGGAAATGAAACCGGTTCTGGAGGTTTGCACCCACTCAGTCGAGTCTGCGGTAAGCGCGGAGCGCGGCGGTGCTATGCGGCTGGAGTTATGCGCCAATTTAATGATCGGCGGTACTTCGCCGGATGAGGATCTGTTCCGCATGGTGCGGGAACGGGTTTCCGTACCGGTTCGTGTGCTGCTGCGTCCGCGCTGCGGCGATTTTTTGTATACGGAAAGCGAATTTGAGCTGCTCTGCCGTCAGGTGAAGCGCTTTGCCGCGCTCGGCGCGGACGGCATTGTCATCGGCGTGCTCACACCCGAGGGCGATCTTGATGAGAAACGTATGGCCAAACTGATTTCGCTTGCAGGCGGCTGCGGTGTGACGTTGCACCGTGCGTTCGATGTCTGCCGCGACCCGTTTGCGGCACTGGAAACCGCAAAGCGGCTGGGTGTGGATACCATTTTGACCTCAGGGCAGCAGGCGGACTGCACCGCAGGCGCGGATTTGCTGCGCGCGCTGGTTGCAAAAGCAGGAGAGGACGTGCAGATTCTGGTCGGTGCAGGCGTAAACGCCAATGTTATCCGCGATTTGCAGCCGAAAACAGGCGCGAATGCCTTTCATCTTTCCGCAAAGCGTGTAGAAAACAGCAGAATGCAGTTTCGGCGAGAAAATGTGCCGATGGGGCTGCCCGGACTGAGCGAATTCAGCCTGTGGCGGTGCGACGAAAATGCAGTCCGTGCGGCGCGTGAAGCGTTTGATGCGTGCTGCGGTGCGGGTCAGGAGGCGCGGACGTGAAAATAGAAAAGGTACTCAACAACAATGTTGTGGTCGCGCTGGATGAAAACGGTGCGGAGACTGTGCTTATGGGCCGCGGACTGGGCTTCGGCCGCCGCGCAGGTGACGAAGCACCGCCGGACAAGGTGGAAAAGCGGTTCACGCTGCACTCGGATCAGCTTTTCGACCGGTTCCAGCAGCTGATAACAAGCATTCCGCTGCCGCATTTCCTGATGAGCGAACGCATTATCAACCACGCAAAGATCGCGCTCGGCAAGGAGCTGTCCGACAGTATTTACGTTACGCTGCCCGATCATATCTCGGCGGCCGTCAACCGCTATAAGGAGGGCATTGTACTGCCCAATCCGCTGCTGTGGGACATCCGGCAGCTGTACAAGGACGAATTCCGCGTGGGTCTCAAGGCGAATGAGATCGTCAAGGAGGAGACCGGTGTGGAGTTCACGGATGATGAGGCAGCGTTTATCGCGCTGCACTTTGTCAATGCACAGCTCGGCGGTGAAATCCGCGATATTTACGATATGACTTACCTGATGAAAGCGGTTTTCGGCATCGTTTACGAAGAATACGGCTTCCGGCCGGACCATGAATCGCTGAATTACTATCGGTTTGTCACGCACCTGAAATTCTACGCGCGGCGCATCGTCAGCGGCGAAAAGTACGGGGACGAGGATGCCGATCTGCTCGAGGTCGTGCGGTTCAAGTACCCGCGTGCCTACGCCTGCGCGGACCGCATCCGCGCCTATGTGCAGACGGAAAAAGGGTTCCATTCCGGGCAGAATGAGCTGCTGTATCTCACCATCCATATCGCCCGGGTGATGGAGCACCCGGATGAGAAATGATTCTCACAGGGCAGTGCCAAAACGGCGGCGCTGCCCTGTTTTTGTGCAAAGTGCAGAAAAACAACGCGAAAATTTGGCAACTAATTCGACAGGTTGCTCTTGCCAAGGTGAGAAAAGTTTGTTATACTGCAATTAACAAGTAAACAGTATCCGTTTGAAATGGATTGTTACCGCTTTGTGCGGGCAAAACCAAATTTCACGCAGGATTTGCTATCAAAGAGCAAGTTATATCTGTGTTGAGATTTGGTTCTTTTTATTTTCTGTATGTTTTCGTACAAAACAGGCATACTTAAGGCAACACCGCACAATTTACGCGCAAATCACTCTTGTTCAATCATGCGGTATTGCCTAATCAAAAAGGTTGTGAGCAAAATGTTTGGTAAACTGAAAAATCTGTTTGGCGGCGACAGCGGCATCGAGATAACGGCGCCGGTTGCCGGCAAGGTGGTAGCATTGGAGGACGTACCCGATCCCACGTTCGCACAGGGCATTCTCGGTCCGGGCATCGCCATCGAGCCGAGCGAAGGCCGCATCACGGCTCCGGCGGACGGCTCGATCGATGTGATGTTCGAAACCGGCCACGCCGTTTCCATGACGACAGCGGACGGCGCGGAGCTGCTCATTCACGTCGGCATCGACACCGTACAGCTTGAGGGAAAGCACTACAAGGCGTGCTGCAAGGCAGGCCAGCAGGTCAAAAAAGGCGATGTCCTCATCGAGTTCGATCCGGCGGCCATCAAGGCTGAGGGCTATCAGATCGTAACGCCCATCCTCGTTTGCAACCCGGATGCGTTCACCGTGGAGCCCGCCGCGAGCGGCGCGGTCGCCGCAGGTGATGCACTGCTGACACTGAAGAAAAAGTAACGGAAAGGGAGTATTCTTTCATGAAAACCATTGAATATACCATCAAGGATGCACTGGGCATCCACGCTCGACCGGCGGGACTGCTGGTCAAGGAGGCAGGCAAGTTTGCCTCGAAAATCATGATCGCCTCTCCGAAAAAGGAAGTCGATGCCAAGCGCATCATGGGCGTGATGGGTCTGGGCGTCAAGTGCGGCGATACCATCAAGCTCACCATCGAGGGTGAGGACGAGGAGACCGCTGCAGCTGCAATGCAGGCGTTCCTCGAGAGTAATTTGTAAGGATTTCATTTCGCTGGGTGTGAACGGCGATGAAATAGGGGGACGGAAACGGAGTTCGGCTCTCCCATCCGTCAACACAATCGGCCGCTTCGGCGGTCCACAAAATAAGGAGGGGAAACTCTTATGATGAAAAAACTGCAAAAGCTGGGCAAGGCTTTGATGCTGCCGGTAGCTGCGCTGCCGATCTGCGGTATCCTGATGGGTCTTGGCTACGCAATCGCTCCGGGCGTTATGGGCGTGCCGGGCGCAGCAACGAGCGGTGCACTGTATAACATTGGCTTCCTGCTGGTAAAGGCAGGCGGCGCGCTGATTGACCATATGGCATTGCTGTTTGTCATCGGTGTTGCAGTCGGACTATCCGACGACCGTGAGGGTACCTCGGCACTGGCCGGTCTGGTATCCTGGCTGATGATGACCAACCTGCTGAGCACCGGCGTTGTTACCACGTTGATGCCGGCCATCGCAGACGATCAGGTCAAGACGCTCGCGTTCGATAAGATCGAGAACGTCTTTATCGCGATCATCGCAGGCATCATTGGTTCTGCGTGCTACAACCGCTTCAAAAACGCGAAACTTCCGGACTGGCTGGCATTCTTCAGCGGCAAGCGCTGTGTTGCCATCGTAACCGGTCTGGTCTCCATTCTCGTATCCGTTGTTCTGCTGTTCGTATGGCCGATCATCTTCAGCGCTCTGGTAGCTGTTGGCGAAGGCATCATCGGCATGGGCGGCATCGGCGCCGGCATCTATGCATTCCTTAACCGTCTGCTGATCCCGACCGGTCTGCATCACGCGCTGAACAATGTATTCTGGTTTGACACCATCGGCCTCGGAGACCTGCAGAACTACTGGGCCGGCTTTCAGACCGGCGATGTCGGCACCACCGGCAATGTCATTGGCTGGAGCCTCGGCATGTATATGTCCGGCTTCTTCCCCTGCATGATGTTCGGTATTGCCGGTGCGGCTCTTGCTATGATCAAGGCTGCGAAGAACAAGAAGGCTGCTATCGGTCTGGTCCTGTCCGCTGCCATCTGTGCATTCATCTGCGGCGTTACCGAGCCGTTTGAGTTCGGCTTCATGTTCCTGTGCTTCCCGCTGTATGTTGTTTATGCAGCTCTGTACGGCATTTTCACCATCATCACCTACTATGTTGGCTTCCGTGCAGGCTTCTGCTTCTCCGCAGGCGCGACCGACCTCGTATTCTCGTCCTTCCTGCCGGCAGCGAACAACACGCTGATGATCATCCCGCTGGGTATCGCAGCATTCGTTGTATTCTATCTGGTATTCTACTTTGCGATCACCAAGTTCAACCTCAAGACCCCGGGCCGTGAGGATGAAGAAGCCGACTTCGCAGAGGTTGACAAGAATGCCAAGCTGGCAAATAACGACTTCACCGCAATTGCAGCTGCAGTCCTCGAAGGTCTGGGCGGCAAGGAAAATGTAGAATCTCTGGATAACTGCATTACCCGTCTGCGTCTGGAAGTCAAGGACGGCACGCTCGTCGACGAGAAGAAGATCAAGGCTGCAGGCGTGGCTGGCGTAATGCGTCCGTCGCAGACCGCAGTTCAGGTTATTATTGGCACCAAGGTCCAGTTCGTAGCCGACGAAATGGCAAAGATGCTGAAGTAACACTGAAAGCAATTCAACGCAGCCTGAAGTGCTCGCACACGGTTTGGAAATACAGCCGCGTGGGAACACCGAATGGTTAAGAAATCGCAACCAATCTAACTAACCTATCTTGTTTGCATATCACGATTGCGCTCCGCGCAATGGAAAGGGCGGGCACATTGCCTGCCCTTTCTATTTCCGGAGACAGAAGAAAGAGGTATTCCATGAAAATCATTCGCGCTAAGGATTATAACGACATGAGCCGCAAGGCAGCCAACATCATTTCGGCACAGGTTATTCTCAAACCGGATTCCGTACTCGGTCTGGCAACCGGTTCGTCACCAATCGGCATTTACGAGCAGCTGATTAAATGGTATAACAAGGGCGATGTGGATTTCGGCGGCTGCACGACCTTCAATCTGGACGAATACCGCGGCCTGACACCCGATCACGACCAGAGCTATCACTATTTCATGCACAAAAACTTCTTCGACGCGGTGAATGTGCCGGCAGAGCGCATCAATCTGCCGGACGGCGCGCAGCTTGACGCCGAGCGGGAGTGCAAGCGCTACGATGCGGCCATCAAGGCGGCGGGCGGCATTGACCTGCAGCTGCTCGGCATGGGTCTGAACGGACACATCGGCTTCAATGAGCCGGACGAGTATTTCTCCAAGGGCACGCACTGTGTAAATCTGACCGAGTCCACCATCGAGGCAAACAAACGCTTTTTCGCGTCGGCGGATGACGTGCCGCGGCAGGCCTATACCATGGGCGTGCAGACCATCATGCTCGCACGGCGTATCGTGCTGGTGGTTTCCGGTGAAAACAAGGCAGAGACCGTCCGCGAAGCGTTCTTCGGCCCGGTAACGCCTCAGGTTCCGGCATCCATCCTGCAGCTGCACACAGATGTTTCCATCGTAGCGGACGAGGCGGCACTGTCTAAGTGCGGCGATTTGCTCTAAAAAGGAAGAGAAGTTATGGAATTTAGCAATTTGAGGGTATATCAGCCGGACGGCACGTTCAAAACCGGCGGACTGTCCATCTCGGGCGACCGGATTGCATCCGCAGAGGTGAGCGTGGATGCGGTGGATATGGGCGGTCTGTACGCCGTGCCCGGACTGGTAGATCTGCATTTTCACGGCTGCATGGGCCGCGATTTCTGCGACGGCACGCATGAGGCTATCTCCACACTGGCAAAGTATCAGGCACAGATCGGCGTGGCCGCCATCTGTCCGGCGACTATGACCTATCCGGAGGATAAGCTGACACAGATTGCCGAAGCCGCCGCAACCTATCAGGCGGAGAGTAATGACGCGGCGCTTGTGGGCATCAACATGGAAGGCCCGTTCATTTCCGAGGCGAAAAAGGGCGCGCAGAACGGCGCTTATCTGCATGCGCCGGACGCGGCCATGTTCCGCCGGGTGCAGGAAAAAGCCGGCGGTCTGTTCAAGCTGTGCGATCTGGCACCCGAGCTGCCCGGTTCGATGGAGACGATCGACGAGCTGGCAGGCGAGGTGCGTATCTCGATTGCGCACACGACAGCGGATTACGACACCGCCTGCGAAGCCTTCAAGCACGGTGCGCGGCAGGTGACCCACCTGTACAACGCCATGCCGCCGTTTTCTCATCGGGCACCGGGTGTCATCGGTGCGGCCTTTGACAACGATAACGTGGCGGTTGAACTCATCGCGGACGGCGTGCATGTGCATCCGTCGGTCGTTCGCGCGACCTTCCGGCTGTTTGAGAACCGTGTTATCCTGATCTCGGACAGCATGATGGCGACCGGACTGGATGACGGCGAGTATTCGCTCGGCGGACAGGCGGTTACCGTGCGCGGCAACCTCGCCACGCTGCACGACGGCACGATTGCGGGTTCCGCGACCAACCTGATGGACTGCGTGCGCTCGGCTGTTAAAATGGGTGTTCCGCTCGGTCAGGCGATTCGGTCCGCGTCTACCAATCCGGCGTGCGCTATCGGCGTTGAGCACGATTACGGCTCGCTCGAGCCGGGCAAGCTGGCGAATGTGCTCCTGCTGGATGAGGAGCTGAACATTCACACGATTCTGCTGCGCGGCAGAATGCTGGGCTGAACAGCGATTTGATAAAGAAATGAAATGAAAAGAAACCGGCATCGGAAGTGAACTGCACCCCATTTGTTAGACAGTATGGTATACTATCTAACAAGTGGGGTGT
>ONZR01000492.1_pt1 | contig 16155 bp, 9 predicted proteins | sample 1671691 | NCBI WGS metagenome assembly ONZR01 (sample SAMN06348182, study PRJEB24527) | human gut metagenome | biome: human gut; feature: ankylosing spondylitis patient; material: feces | host: Homo sapiens | place: China | collected 2015-10 | reverse complement strand
GGGTCAGGACATCATCCGCACCTGGCTGTTCTCCACCGTGGATCGCGCGCATCTCGAGAACAAGTGTCTGCCGTGGGCCAATGCCACCCTGTCTGGATGGATTCTTGATCCGGATCACAAGAAGATGTCGAAGTCCAAGGGCAACGTAGTTGTGCCAGACAAGCCGATCAAGCAGTTCGGCGCCGACGCGGTGCGTTATTGGGCCGCTGCGGCACGTTTGGGCCTGGATGCCACCTACGACGAAGGCCAGATGAAGATCGGCCGCCGTTTGGCCATCAAGCTGCTCAACGCCACCAAGTTCGCACTGGCCATCGGCCGTGAGGATGAGAACCACCATGTGGGCGCTCCGGCAACCGCAAGCTGGAACCCTGCCGACGTGACCGAGCCGCTGGACCGCGCAGCCATGGCCAAGATGGCCCTCGTAGTGCGCGAAGCCACCGAAAGCCTCAACAACTACGAGCATTCCAAGGCTTTGGAAGTCATCGAAAACTACTTCTGGCAGTTCTGCGACGATTACATCGAGCTGGTCAAGAACCGTGCATACGGCACCGCAGACTCCACCGGCCATGTGCCGAGCGAGAAGGCCGTGAAGTCCGCTCGCACCGCGCTGGGACTGGGCTTGGATGCCTTCGCACGCCTGCTGGCACCGTACCTGCCGTACGCCACCGAAGAAGTGTGGAGCTGGATGCATGAGGGCGAAGGCTCCGTGCACCACGCCGCATGGCCGAAGGCTGAAACGTACGATGCGGCCGCAGCAGCCGTCTCCCCGGAGCTGCTCACCCATGCCGGTGAAGCTCTGGCCGCGCTGCGTGGCATCAAGTCGAAGGCCAAGGTTTCGATGAAGACCCCGATCCTTTCCGTGCAGCTGGGCGTTTCCGATGAAGCGCGCGAATCCATCGAAAGCGCATTGGGCGATATCGCCGAAGCCGGTCGCGTGGTCGGACGCATCTCCTTCATGGGAGCGGCCGCCGCACTGAAGGCCGTCAAGGAAACCGCCGAAGCAGCCAAGGAAGCCGTCAAGGAGGCCAAGGCTGATGCCGAAGCCGCCATCGACGTGATTGTGGCCGACAGCGAACTTGGAGAGCCGCCGGCTAAAAAGCCGAAGAACTAATGGCAACTGTAGGTGAAACCGGCAGCCTTCGTGGCAAAGCCGTTCACTTCACCTACAGACAGTCCACAGGACTGTCTGCTTAACGGCTCAGCCGGCTAAAAAGCCTAAGAGGGGATCTTCCACGATTGGAAGGCCCCCTCTTTGTGTATCTGGATCCTATGTTCATACATTTTTATAAAACGGGAACTGCAAGCAGATATTGAGATTGCGCGGCCTTAGCAGGCTGCGATTGCACAGGCATATCCGGATACAGCTTCTGCAAAGCCTGCTGCAATATTTCGGCAGCGGCCGCAATTTCAACGGTCTCGTCAATCAAATCGCTATTATCAGGCACAATCAACGTGCGATTTCCGGAACCAGCAATGCCGTATGCTGCAATCGGCAACGCACTTGTCATCAACATTTCGGAAGATGCGGTTTTTCCTGTTGTTCCAGTATTTTCAGATGCGGAATCTACCGAATCGCCATCGCTGGATTTCTTTGATTCCACTCCCCCGACTTTCGCAACGTTCTTCGACGTGGTATCGGCAGCCGCGCCAAATGACGATCGCAGGCCGCCCGCGTAGCTCATCACATCATCCATGCTGATAGCGTTCTTGTCGTCCACCAAGCTGGCCGCAGTACCGTCGGAAGCGTTCTGCTGATTGGCCGCATCCGCCTGCGCGCGTTCCTCTTTGCGTTGGGCCTTGATACGCGCCCGCTCGGCACGGCCCGCAAGCGACGTCTCCCAAGCCGAGGCAAGTCCCATAGACCCCTTCAACGTAACTTCCGAACCATCGACAGTATCGTCGGAACTGGTCGAATCATCACCTGCATCAAGCTGATCCGCAAAACGAAGCACGATCTGGTGGAACGCACTGGCCTGACCCGTGTGCTCGCTCGCATCCGCCAACGCCTGCATCGCATCGTCAACCTTGCTTGAAGCCGACTTCAACTTCTCATTGCCGTCAATGCTGTTGCGCACATCCGCAATCGCCTGAGATTCCAAGTTTTGCGCCGAACCTGCGGAAGCCCCCAATTCCTTAAGCCGAGCGGTGTACGCGTCGGTGAAATCCATGGAATACGGAATCATCGCCGAAGAAAGCTGCGACTGGCCGGCACTGTAATCCTTGGCGCCACGCTGCTGCTCCTCGCCCGCACGCTTGTTGAGTTCCGCCACCAAACCGGATGTGCCACGCTGTTCGATGGTGCGAATCACCTCGTTCACCGCGTCGGCGGCACCCGTATGTCGGTATGCGGCGCTCACATCGTTGACCGCGTTGGCCAGATCGACCACGGACTGCGCCACCGCAGTATCGCCGTTCAATTCGGCCGCGGTGCCGAGAATGGCGGTAAGTTGCGTGGTATCGCCAATCGATCCGGAAAGATGCGTCGTATACGAGCCGACGTACGCGTCGATATACCCGTTGAACGCCTGCTCATGTTCCTGCTCACGCTGGGCGATGGTCGTTTCGGCAAGCCCCTTTTCATGATCGCGCAGTTGTTCGAGCTGCGCGATGAGCTCATGGTTGCGTTGCGATCCGACATTCGTCAAACCATCCACCAATGTGGATGCGCGATCGGTCAAACTGGTGAGATTGCCATAGCAGCCAGTTCTTTCGGAATCGCAGGCAACAGCGGCGACAGACAGCGAACTCATGGTGAAGTTTTTCGCAGTCACATACGTATGAATCGTAAGATCCTCACCCGGCTTGCCTACCGCAGCGACCAATGTCGACGAATTGCCGGCAGACACAAGCACGCCTTCGTCTGAGGTCACGTCATTGCCGACGCGGTTGGGAATGGTGAACGCGACGATCGGCGTCAGATCAGCCGTTTCCTCCGGTCGTTCCGATTTCAGATCGATGCGGATGCCGACCACGCCCGATGCACCGGAAATCTTGGATGCGCTGACGGTCGGACCGTCCAAAGTAAAGGTCGCCGTTATATCCCACGGCAGTTCCACACGCTCTTGCGGCACGCGCTGCGAAGACGTCGCGCCCTCATCTGCATTCATGTCCGTATCAGTTGCAGAAGCGGCGTCACTCGTCAAATACAAGCGGCCCGGCTCATCAACGGACTCATATGCGCTCATCACATCGTGCGAGGCCACCGCCGAGACGTACTCGCCGTTCCGACGCACCGCATCAACCACATTCGAAACCCCGACCGCGCATACGGGAGCCGCCGAAACCAGCGTTACCGCAATGGACGCAGCCAGCATGTGCCGCAGATGGACACTCGCCACACGCATATCACGCTGACCACGCGTGCTATCGGCATGATGGGCACAAGATGCACGAAACGCAACAGAACGACGCATGCCGAGCCTCTCAATCGCAATCAAAACAACGTTCCAAAGCAATCAATGTAGCGCGCGGCATGCCCCGGCAAGAAACGATTTCGCGGAAAACAGACAGGTCAGGCGAATACGTCGAGCGCACCCGGATCGACGCCGTTCTCGGCGATGCGCTTATGCCTGCGCTTGGCTTCGGTCACCACGAATTCGCGATACATTTCGGCGATGTCGGGATCCAACCCGGCATCGACAGCAATGCGGTGCAACCGTTCGATCTGGTAATCCTCACGCTTGTAATCGGCCGGCGCGAAACCCGCGCGGGCTTTCAGCACACCCACTTGGGACGTGTATTTGAAGCGTTCCGCCAGTAGGGAAACGATGGCCGTGTCGACATTGTCGATCGACTGGCGCAATGCAGCGATTTTCGCCACGGCATCGGCGACCTCTGGATTGCTTTGCGCGGTGCCCGCATCGATGACGGTTTCGGTTTCATGCTCTTCTTCTGGCCGAAGCCAGTCATGTTCGCTATCGCTCATGCGTACAAGACTACCGCGCGCATGTCACTTGGAGAAGTACCGTTGCAGCACAATCGTGGTTTCCGTGCTCACCGGCACCGTTTGGTGGATGACGTTCAGCAGATCCTCAAGCTTGCTTGGCGAGGCTGCGCGCACGGTCAGCATGTAGCTGGGTGACCCAGCCACGGAATCGCACGACATGATGCCTTCGATATCCTGCAATTTGGCGGGAATCTCGGCTTCCTTGGAATAATCGATCGGCGTGACCGCAATGTAGGCACGTACGGCGAGGCCACGCTTTTCATCGTCGATAACGGCCTTGTAGCCGAGAATCACATTACGACGTTCCAGTTTCTGCACGCGCGATTGCACCGCGGAAATCGACAGTCCCGTAGCATCCGAAAGCTGAGACAGCGTAGCGCGGCCGTCTTTCTCCAGCATGCTGAGAATGGTCTCGTCGATATCGTCGAATTGGCCCACGCTCGCATGCGTGGTGTCGGGTTCGTTGCCATTGCCTGTCATAGATACCCCTTTCCAACAAGCATTCTGCATCAGTCCGGTAGGACCGACTCCCCTATGCAGCTCACGTTTCCGTCCATTACCATACCCACCCCAACACACAATCCGTCAACTGCATTTTCGTAACATTTCCAACGAATTTCGATTTTCAATCATTTTTCTCCTATTTTTTTCATATACCCCCTATATAGCAATACTATTTTCGTCTTTTTACTTTCGATTTCGTATTTTTTCGTGCGTCGATTTTTACATACCGTATGTCCACAACGTGATCATCCACATTGCCGAATCGTGCGGAACTTTCGAAAAACAATCGAAACGCATTCGAAAGTAGTTGAAAACTGCAAAACGGAAAGACAGCCGAACAGAAAGACAGCCGAACAGAAAGACAGCCGAACAGAAAGACAGCCGAACGAAACAAAAGGGCCGCATGGCGATTGTCATACGACCCTTGGATACGTAACCGCAGATTGCGATTACCTGCGATTAGCTGTTGCCGTTATTCGCGGTATTGCCGCTCTGCTGGATCAGCGACGCCATGAAATCACGGTTGGTCGCGGTCTTCTTCAGACGCGGCACAAGCGTCTGGTAAGCCTGCTCAGGCTCCAGACCGCCAAGCAGACGACGCAGACGGTAGATGATCGGCAGCTCCTGCGGATCGGTGATGAGTTCCTCGCGACGGGTGCCGGAAGCGTTCACGTCGATGGCCGGGAACAGGCGCTTGTCTGCCAGTTCGCGGCTCAGGCGCAGCTCCATGTTGCCGGTGCCCTTGAACTCCTCGAAAATCACCTCGTCCATCTTGGAGCCGGTTTCCACCAGTGCGGAGGAGATGATGGTCAGAGAGCCGCCGTTTTCGATGTTACGAGCGGCACCGAAGAACTTCTTCGGTGGGTACAGCGCCTGGGCATCCACACCACCGGAAAGAATACGGCCGGAAGCCGGAGCGGCGATGTTGTAGGCACGGGCCAGACGGGTCATGGAATCAAGCAGCACCACCACGTCCTGGCCAAGCTCCACGAGACGCTTCGCGCGTTCGATGGCGAGTTCGGCGACGGTGGTGTGGTCGGAGGCCGGACGGTCGAAGGTGGAGGAAATGACCTCGCCCTGCACCGTACGTTCCATATCGGTGACCTCTTCCGGACGTTCGTCCACGAGCACGACCATCAGGTGGACTTCCGGATTGTTGGTGGCGATCGCGTTGGCGATGTTCTGCAGGGTGATGGTCTTGCCGGCCTTCGGCGGAGACACGATCAGGCCACGCTGGCCCTTGCCGATCGGCGCCACGATGTCGATGAGGCGGCCGGTGAGCTTGTTCGGCGCGGTTTCCTGCTTCAGACGCTCCTGCGGATACAGCGGAGTGAGCTTGTTGAACTGCGGACGGTTCTGTGCGGCCTCCACGGTCATGCCGTTGATGGAGTCGATGGACTGCAGCGGCACGAACTTCTGACGCTGGTTGCGGCGGTCGCCCTCACGCGGGGTACGGATGGAACCGTGCACGGCATCACCCTTGCGCAGCCCATACTTCTTGACCTGGCCCATGGAAACGTACACGTCGTTCGGACCCGGCAAATAGCCGGAGGTACGCACGAAAGCGTAGGAATCGAGCACGTCGACGATGCCCGCGACAGGCACGAGATCCTCTTTCGGCTCCTCGTGACGCTGTTCGCGTTCAACATTGCGATCCGTGCGCTCGTTGCGCTCGACGCGATCGTTACGCTCGTTGCGATCATTGTTACGGTCGCCGGTACGGCCACGACGCTCGTCACGCTCGTCATAATCGCGGTCACGGCCACGCAGGCGACGGCCACGACGATCCACGCGGTCACCCCTATCGCTGACGCGACCGCGACCACGACGCGCGAAATCACCGTCTTCAGCCTCGTCACGACGTTCGTCATCATCACTGCCCTGCGAAGGCAACGTGGCGAGAATGTCATCAAGATCGCGCACAACGTCCTCATCCTTCGGCCCTTCCACCGCACGACGGCGACGGCGCGGCTCAACGTCGGACGCATCATCCTTACGATGGCGACGACGATCATCCTGCTTCGGCGAAGCATCGTCCAATCCCAGTTCGGCCAGCAGATCGGTGGCAGCGTCCGCATCACGGCGGCGACGGCGCTTCGGAGCCTCATCGATGCTGTCCAGGGCGTTCACCGCGGCCATGACATCGGCCGCCTCCTCGCTCGTCGGAGCCTCAGCCTGCTTGCGACGGTCAGCACGCTCGGTGCGCTCGGCACGTTCCGTCTGTTCGGAGCGCTCCGCACGCTCAGCGCTATCAGCACGTCCGGCAAGGGTCTTCCTAACGGTTTTGGCCGTCTGCTTTTCGGACTGCTCAGCCTCGTTGGACTTGCCGGATTCCTCAGCCGTGTTCGCCGCGACCTCAGCGTCTGCGGTTTGGGCTTCAGCAGGAGCCACCGGAGCGGCCGGTGCAGCGGACTTCGGAGCTCGCACGGTCACACCGGCAGGCGCTTCACCGCCGGAACGAGCGGCCTGAAGCGTCGCGATAAGTTCCGGCTTACGCATGGTGGAGGTGCCACGAAGGCCCATCTGCTTGGCGAGCTCCTTGAGCTCAGGCAGTTTCATGTCTTCAAGATTCGGGCTGGTTGCCACTGGTTTTTGCCTTTCCCCTAGCTTTCGCAAGCACGCGCCTGCAACAGCTGTAAAAAGAGATACGGAAATTTCCGCCACTGAAAGTCCGCCGCGAAATATCACGGTTTTCGAACTTCCCTAACCATACAACGTCATCCAGACCAACGCAACGTAGGCGTGCCAACGTATTCATGCCAATCAAGCATTCAAGTCAATGACAAATCGCAAATCACAATGCGAAAGACCCGCCATGCGATCACATGACGGGTCTTTCGCTTTACCACATGCTTTACAGCAACAGGTACAGGTCTTGCCGGAACCTACTTTTCCTCGTGATAGCTCTTGTCGGTATTGACGGACCATACGTTCTTCTTGGACGTCTTGCCGTTCTTGATATTGCCGACGGCCTCGATTGCGGTGGCCATGGAATGATCCATGTTGTTGTAACGATGCTGGCCGTTGCGGCCGACGCAATACAGATTGCCGAAGGAATCGAGGTATTCCACGAGCTCAGGCATGCGATCGTAGGTGTCGAAATATGCCGGATACGCCTTCTTCACGCGCTCACGATGGGAGTCGATCACGTCTTGCGGACCGTTGATGATCTGCATGCGCGTAAGCTCCTGGATGGCGAACTTCTTCGCTTCCTCGTCAGACATGTTCCAGAAGGAATCGCCTTCTTCGCAGAAGTATTCAAGACCGATCCACACGGTGTTGTCAACGTCCTTGACCAGGTACGGGCTCCAGTTGTTGAAGATCTGCAAACGGCCGACCTTGTAGCCCGGATCCTGCACGTAAATCCAGCAATCAGGCACGATCGGCGGGTTGCCGAGGGTGGGAATGTCGGTGGTGTTCGACAGGCGCAGGTGCTTGACGAGCAGACCAACGGTCACGAAGTCGCGGTACGGCAGGCCGTTGGCGATTTCGGTCATGTCCTTCGGCGCGGGCTGGCTGGAAGCGTCCACGGCGTTGATGAGATCCTTGACGGGCATGGAGGAGATGAAGTCGTCCGCGGCCATTTCGGTGCGGTTGCCTTCGGAATCCTCATATACCACGGATGCGATCTTGCCGTCGGCCTGGCGAATCTCCACCACGTTCGCGTCGGTGATGACCTTCACGCCCGCGGCCTCGCAGTTGGCCTCGACGGTTTCCCACAGCTGGCCCGGACCATACTTCGGATACCAGAATTCCTCAATCAGCGAGGTTTCAACCTCAGCATTGCTGCGCTTCTTCGGCAGGAGCTTCTGGAACGCGTTCTTCAGCACGCCCATAATGCTCAGGCCCTTGACGCGCTGCGCACCCCAATCGGCGGAAATCTGGGACGGATGGCGACCCCACAGCTTCTCGGTGTACCCCTCGAAGAACATGGAATACAGCTTGCGGCCGAAACGATTGATGTAGAAGTTCTCCAGATTGTCTTCCGGCAGCTTGTGCACCATGGACTTCAGATAGCTGAAGCCGGCAACAAGCGTAAGCTTCGGACCCATGGCCTTCAACGTGTTGGCGCTCAGGGAAATCGGGTAGTCAAAGAAGTGGCGGTTCCAGTAAATACGAGACACGCGATGACGCTTAAGCATCACCTTGTCTTCGACTTCCGGATCCGGTCCGCCCGGTTCCATATCGTGCTCGCGACCGAGCTTCTTGTCATCATAGCTTGGCGCGCCCTGCAGCGGCAGGACCCCCTTCCACCAATCCATGATGCGTTCGTCCTTCGAGAAGAAACGATGGCCGCCAATATCCATACGGTTGCCATCATGCTTGACGGTGCGGGAGATGCCGCCGAATTCGCGGGTCGCTTCCAACACAGTCACGTCGTAGTTCTCGGAGCCACCGTCCTTGACGAGCTCCCAAGCGGCAGTCAGGCCTGCAGGGCCACCGCCGATAATCACCACGGATTGCTTTTGCGTCACTTTGAGGTCTCCTTATGAAAACAAAAATCCCTGATAGTCTACCCGAGGGTAGGGAAACGAACACCGCAACTTGTGCGAATGCTTACAAAATCAAGCCAAGTCAGCCGGATATACGGCTATCGCATCACGCAAAACGCAATCATCAAACCGGCCGATGCACGACCCGACTGCGCGGCCAAAGCGCGCAACCACATTACGCAATCCAACTACGCGACCAGCAACCGCACAACTGGCAACCGCGTGACCGGCAACTGCGCAACTAGATGGAATCAGGAATGTCAATATCGGTTTTCTGCACTTCCTCAACATTGACATCCTTGAACGTGACGATACGCACGTTCTTGACGAAACGACTGGAACGATAGACGTCCCACACCCAAGCATCAGTCAGGCGCACGTCGAAATACACGTCCTGGCCTGCGGAACGCACATTGAAATCGACTTTATTCGCCAAATAAAAGCGACGTTCCGTTTCAACAACATACGTAAACAGCTTGATTACGTCGCGATACTCCTTATACAGAGCCAGTTCCGCGTCGGTTTCGTAATTATCGAGATCCTCGGCGCTCATCACTTACCTTCCGTATCGCGCTTGCGACCACGACCAAGCGTGCGCCACCAAGCTTCCTTCGACGTCTTACGCTCGCCCGCCGTGTACGGCCAGCTGTTTTCGGCATCGGCATCGCCAGTAACGGACTTGCGATCATCATGCTCGCTTTGTCGCGCAGGTTCCGCGCCTTCCGCGTCCTTCCGCACAGCCTCGGCCACGTCACCAGCACCATCGGAAGAAGCTTTCTGCACGGATTGCGCAGCTGCCGCGGCATCGTTGACATCCGTACCTTCCGCATCATGCTTCGAAGCATTCTTCTCATTCAGTCGGATGGCAATGGAATGCTCGCGCGCGCTCAACGCTTCCTTGACGCCCGGATTATCTTCGATCACATGCATGCCGAACGCGTCAAGCGAACGGATCGGGTCGAACTCGTCAACCAGCGTGTCCATAACGATCAGATCCTGGTAACGGTTCTGCGAAGCGTTCCACAAGGCGTCGCGCGAACGACCGGACGGCACGAATCCCAACGACTGGTACACGGACACGGAACGCGTGTTCTGCTCGGGCACGGCAACCCAAATGCGATGCATGCCAAGGCCTGCCGGTTCCGGCGCAAGTCCGTACGTCATCACGCGCGGCATGATGTCACGCGAATAGCCACGGCCGCGGTAATCCTTGCCAAGCACCACCTGAATGCGCGCGGAACGAGCCCAACCGTCAATATCGATCAGGAAAATCATGCCAATCACATTGTCGGAATTCGCGGCATCGATCTCGCCATCGCCATCATGGTCGGCTTCGGTGATGATGGACCATGCGATCGTGCGACGCGACTCCGGATCCCCCACACCGGATTCGGTCGGCGTTTCGCCTTGGGACCATGCCACGGAACGACGCACCCACGCATGCACCGCGCCACGCTCGGCAACCCGATCCTTGCCGGTGATTCCGGAAGCGCCGATGTACGCCCCAATGGCGTCCATACGTTCAAGATCTTCGATCACGGACGGACGCAGATGCACCATCTCGCCCTTGATAGACGGAATGACGATGAGATCCGGCAATTCACGCGACTGCTGGTCCAACTGCTCCTGTGTCGCAGCCTCAACTTGTTCTGGCATTATTCCTGTCCCCTACATCATTGCAGGCACGACCGTCGCCGCACCCATACCGAGGGTATTGTACCCGACTGTATGTCAGCTGTGAATCCGCGCGGCGGCAATCGCTGTACATATTCCTCTACCAGCATAACATGATGTTGAAGGACATGTCGGCAATCGTAAGAAAATGCGCTTCGCGATTATGCATTCTCTTTCTTTGAAATCCCTTTTCCGGAATAACGAAAAGAAAACGCACGTCCCAAGCTTTTTGGAACGTGCGTTTTCCTGCGATTCAACAATCGGCTGTAATCGTCAGCAATCGTTGTAAACGTTACTTGATCTTGCTCATCACGATCTTGGTGACGGCCTTTGCGTCAGCCTGACCGCGAGTGGCACGCATGACGGCACCAATGATGGCGCCCATCGGCTTCATATTGCCGCTCTTGAGCTTTTCAACGATGTCAGGATTGGCTGCGAGAGCCTCATCCACGGCCTTTTCGAGAGCGCCGTCATCAGACACGACCTGGAAGCCATGCTTCTTGACGACCTCATCCGGAGTGCCTTCGCCAGCAAGCACACCGGCGACGGTCTGCTTGGCCAGCTTGTCGTTGAGCTTGCCATCGGCGATCAGCTTCTCAACCTCAGCAACATCGGCCGGAGCGATCGGTAGCTCTTCGAGGCTCACGCCCTTGTTGTTGGCTTCACGGCTCAGCTCGCCCAGCCACCACTTCTTGGCACCTGCGGCGGTGGCACCAGCCTTAACGGTCTCCTCAAGCAGATCCAGAGCGTCGGCGTTGAGCACGTCACGCATCTCCAAATCGTTGAAGCCCCACTCGCCCTTCAGGCGGTTGCGGCGCTCGCGCGGCATTTCCGGCATCTGAGCCTTCATCTCTTCGATGTGCTCCTTGGTGATGTGCAGCATCACCAGATCCGGATCCGGGAAGTAGCGGTAATCGTCGGCATCGGACTTCACGCGGCCGCCTGCGGTGGTCTGCGAAGCCTCATCCCAGTGGCGGGTTTCCTGCAGAATCTCGCCGCCTTCGCTCAGAATGGCCGCCTGACGGCGAATCTCATACTGAATGGTCTTTTCAATACCGCGGAACGAGTTCACGTTCTTGGTTTCGGAACGGGTGCCGAACGGATCGGACGGGCTGTTGCGCAGCGACACGTTCACGTCGGCACGCATGTTGCCCTGCTCCATACGAGCGTGGGAAATATTAAGCGCACGCACGATGTCGCGGATGGCGCGCATGTAGGCACCGGCGATTTCCGGAGCACGATCGCCTGCGCCAACGATCGGCTTGGTCACGATTTCGATCAGAGGAACGCCTGCACGGTTGTAGTCGACCAGGGAGTGGTCAGCGCCTTCGATACGGCCGTCAGCGCCACCGACGTGGGTGTTCTTGCCTGCGTCGTCTTCGATGTGGGCGCGTTCGATCGGCACACGGAACACGGTGCCGTCTTCAAGTTCCACATCAAGATAGCCGTTGCCGTTGGTCGGCTTGTCATACTGCGAGATCTGGTAATCGCGCGGCATGTCCGGGTAGAAGTAGTTCTTACGCGCGAACTGGCTCCACTCGGCAATTTCGCAATGCAGGGCAAGACCCAGCTTGATGGCGTAATCGACGGCGGTCTTGTTGACCACCGGCAGAGAACCCGGCAGACCAAGGCTCACCGGGGTGAGCTGGCTGTTCGGATCGCCACCGAACGAGACTTCGGCCGGGCAGAACAGCTTCGTGGTGGTGCTCAGCTCAACATGGGTTTCCAGACCGATGACCGGATCGAACTTCTTGACGGCATCGGCGTACTTCATCAACTTTTCAGCCATTTTGTTTTCTTTCCTCCGATGCTTCCTACTTGTTCAAGCCGTCGAGCCACGGGGTCTTCAGGGACTGCCAGATCGGACCGTTCCAGTCTTCCTCGAGAGCCGCCTCAAGTGCCGCGGCAGGCTTGTACATGGCCTCGTCACGCTGCTGCGGAGCGAGGAACTGGAAGCCAACCGGCAAGCCGTCGTCGCTCAGACCAGCAGGAATGCTCATGGCCGGAACGCCTGCAAGGTTGGCCGGAATGGTGGTGATATCGATGGCGTACATGGCCATCGGATCCTCGGTCTTCTCACCGAACTTGAATGCGGTGACCGGGCTGGTCGGGCCAACAAGCACGTCGACCTTCTCGAAAGCCTTCTTGAAATCGTCGATGATCAGGGTGCGCACCTTCTGTGCGGAACCGTACCATGCATCGTAATAACCGGCGGACAGGGCATACGTGCCAAGAATGATACGACGCTTGACCTCGTCGCCGAAACCGGCTTCACGAGTGTAGGCCATCATGTTGGCGGCGGTCTGAGGAACACCCGCCGGCGGCATGACGCGCAGACCGTAACGCATGCCATCGTAACGAGCCAGGTTGGAGCTGACCTCGGACGGCATGATGATGTAGTACGCGCCAAGGGAGTACGGCAGGTGAGGCAGAGACACTTCAGTGACTTCAGCGCCCATCTCCTCAAGCTTCTTGACGCCTTCGTTGAAGCGTGCCATAACGCCCGGCTGGAAGCCTTCGCCGCCGAGCTCCTTGATCAGGCCGACTTTGAGGCCCTTCAGATCACGCTTCATGCCTTCGCGGGCGGCTGCCACCATCGGGCGAGGGCCTTCCGGAATGGACGTGGAATCGCGCTTGTCGTGGCCTCCGATCACTTCCTGCAGCAGGGCCGCGTCGAGCACAGTACGAGAGCATGGGCCGATCTGGTCGAGCGAGGAAGCCATGGCGATCGCACCGAAACGAGAGACACCGCCGTAGGTCGGCTTGACACCGACGGTACCGGTCAGCGAGCCCGGCTGACGGATGGAGCCACCGGTGTCGGTACCCAGGGCGAGCGGGGCTTCGAACGCTGCCACTGCAGCTGCGGAACCACCGCCGGAACCGCCCGGAACACGTTCGGTATCCCACGGATTGTGTGTGGTCTGGTAGGCGGAATGCTCGGTGGACGAACCCTGAGCGAACTCATCGAGGTTGGTCTTGCCCAGCAGCGGCATGCCCGCTGCCTTGAGCTTCTCGATGACGGTAGCGTCGTACGGAGGCACCCAGCCTTCGAGGATCTTGGAGGCTGCGGTGGTTTCGATGCCCTTGGTGACGATCATGTCTTTGATGGCGATCGGCACGCCGGCAAGTTCCGGCAGCTGTGCCTTTTCCTCATCGGACTTGGCATCGAAGGCGTCGGCCTGTTCGAGAGCCTGATCGCCGGACACCTTCAGGAAAGCCTTGATGCTCGGCTCGGCGGCCTCGATGACTTCGAGATGCGCTTCAACCAGTTCACGGCTGGAAACTTCCTTGGCCTTGATCTTAGCCGCCATCTCGGCGGCGGAAAGCTTGACGAGTTCGCTCATGTCACTCCTCCCCCAGAATGCGCGGTGCAACAAACATGCCGGCCTCGGAAACCGGAGCGCCTGCGGTCGCCTCTTCCTGAGTCAGCGGGGTTTCCGGCACATCCGGGCGCAGGTAGGCTTCCAGCGGAATCGGGTTTGCGGTCGGCTCCACATCATCGGTGGCGACTTCCTGGACCTTGTTGATGGATTCTGCGATGACGTTCAGATCGCCCTGCAGACGGGCAATCTCCTCGTCAGTGAGTGCAATTCGGGCCAAATCGCCCAGATGCACAATTTCTTCTTTGGTGAAAGTAGGCATGTCCCTAACATTAACGCGTCTGTGTGACGAGCGCCCGCCCATTTCGTCTCGCCCGGCAGCCCCACCACGCTCCCGCCCTACCACCCCACCAAAGTCCCAATTCCCCCGGCAGCCCCACACTGCATGCCGCCCGGCAGCCCCACACGCTAACCGCAACAGCCCGCCGCACCAACACCCCAGCTCTGTCAGAGTCCCAAATCCCCCACCCACTGGAACAAAAGGACGCCAAACGCTGTTTCACCGGGCAAATCCCTCCAGACACTGGAGGATTCTTCCCGCCAACAAGCCATCCACAGTCCCAAAACCTCCACTCACTGGAACAATCCGGGCCCAAACCAGCCTCTCATCGTCCCGATTCGTCCACCCGCTGGAAGAATCTTCCCGCTGAACGCTCTGCTGGAGTCCGGATTCCTCCAGAAGATGGAAGGATCCTCCCGCGGAAGGCCCCACTAGAGGCCAAAATCCCCCAGTCATTGGAACAAAACGGACACTAAAAGCAATACAACCGTCTAAAAACCTCCAGCCACTGGATGAATTCTCCCACTAGCGCTTCGTCAGAGCCCCTATTCCTCCACCCAATGGAAGAATTCTCCCGCAAGCCAGCCATCCACAGTCCCAATACCTCCACCCAATGGAGGAATCTGGACTCTGAACGGCATCCCAATACTTAAAAATATCCAACCAATAGAAGAAAACAACAAAAATTCACACAAAACAAGCGGATACAAGCACTTATCTGCAAAACAACCACCCAGTTATCCACAAAACCCGTAAGTTATCCACAGACACGCCCGAAACAGCATCCTCTATCCACATTTGCCGATCGCACTTCCATAGCAGAGCCACAACAAGGTAGCGTCAAATCATGAAAGCATATCCTCAAATCGATGCGCTGCTCGATCAAACAGAAAATGCGCAACGATGCGCACACAGCAGTGACCCTCTCATCCAGAAGGGACTATATCGCAGATACCGCGCGGGAGATTTGGCGCGCCCATACCCAGGGCTATTCGCCCGTGCCGAATATTGGAATCAGCTGAACGAGCCCGAACAATCGTTGCACGCGGCACGAACCCTCAGCAGGCTCCACCCCAACTGGGTTTTCGCAGGAATAACAGCCGCCGCAGCCCACGGATTCGACCACCCGCGATTCCTGCACCGGCAAGGACTGACCATAACATTGCCCAATCACGGATCATACCGGCCGCACGACAAACTCAATATCATCTACAGCCCATATCCCAGAGAAAATGCGGTACTCGCAAACGGAATCCATGTCACTAATCCCCCTCGTACCTTATTGGACTGTGGACGGACGTTAGAGTTCATCTATTCCCTGCCGATTTTCGATGATGCAGCAGCAGACGGAATCGAAGAAAAGCAGATCTTGCAGGAATGCGCACGCACGACACTCGATTGCTCGCGCATCTTCAAATTGTTGAGATATACCGACGCAGGAAGTGAAAATGGCGGTGAATCTTTTGCTCGGGCAGTCATGATTGAAAACGGTTTTGCGGTTCCTCAATTGCAAGTCTCCTTCGCCGACTCGCTTACGGGAAAACAATTTAGGGTCGATTTTTTATGGCGCACAACCGATGGACGTATTATTGTCGGAGAACTTGACGGCACAGCAAAATACGTTGATCCGAAAATGACTGATCGTAGGAGCATCCAGGAGACCGTTCAGGCCGAGCGAGAACGCGAGCAAGCGCTTTTTCGCGCAGGAGTTACGGAAATTGTCAGATTAACTTTTGACGATGCAGTCCAGCAAAAACCGCTGATTGCGAAACTGCGGCGTGCTGGGGTTCCTTGCGTTTCATAGGGTAATCATCTGCGGGAAGATTCCTCCAGTAAGTGGAGGAATCGGAACGTTGAGAAGCTCGCCACCGGGAAGAT
>ONZR01000488.1_pt1 | contig 16292 bp, 12 predicted proteins | sample 1671691 | NCBI WGS metagenome assembly ONZR01 (sample SAMN06348182, study PRJEB24527) | human gut metagenome | biome: human gut; feature: ankylosing spondylitis patient; material: feces | host: Homo sapiens | place: China | collected 2015-10 | reverse complement strand
AGAATGGTCGTCGCGTATTGGCTTCTCGCCGTGCTCATGGCCGTAAGAAGTTAACAGTATCTGACGAGCACCACGGAAAGTAATTTCCGGTAGGAAAATTCGTCGGAGGACGATGACATTAAAAGCAGCAAAGAGAGATTCTTTGCTGCTTTTTGTCTTTTTATGCCTTTTTATGAGGTAATGAAACGCAAAAACTTGGCGTTTTATTTTGTATTGTCTTCGATTATTCCTATCTTTGCACCAAAAATTAAAGTATGACTTCATCTGAGTTTATAAATAAGTTTAAGAGTAAGTATCTTTGGGGAAATCTCGGCGCCATGGTTCTGGTGCTCGTGTTGCTCTGTGTCGGTGTCAAGTTTGGCATCGATATCTATACCCATCATGGTGAGGCCATCCGTGTGCCTGACATCAGATACAAGAATATTGATGATGCCACCCACATCCTCGATGATGCGGGGCTGGAAATCGTGGTTACGGATACCGGATATGTGCGCTCCCTGCCTGCCGACTGCATCCTGGAGCAAAGTCCGGCTTTCGGAGAACTGGTGAAATCGGGACATATCATCTATGTCACCATCAATTCCGACCATTCGCCTCGTATCACTATTCCGGATGTCATCGACAACAGCTCCTTGAGAGAGGCGATGGCTAAGCTCACGGCAATGGGATTCAAACTGGGTTCTCCGCAATATATTCCTGGTGAAGAAGACTGGGTGTATGGCATCCTGGTAAAGGGTAGGCATGTGGTAGCTGGCGACAAGGTTTCCATCGACGACATGCTCATCATACAGGTAGGTAATGGACAACGTGACGCTTCCGACTCCATCGACGAGATTGATCCGGTATATCACGGCGAAGATGACGTGATGGAAGGCGAGGGTGATGAAACCACGGGTGATGTGGACAACTTCGAGGTGGTTCCTGGTACGGAACCTACTGAACCTGCTCCTTCGCATGAACACCAGCCGAACGAAGTGGTGGAGTAGGAGAAGTGAAGAGTGAAAAGTGAAGAGTGAAGAATTCAATAGTAAGTACGAATGATTTTTTTAGATTATATAAATAATAAGGTATATGCTCCTGTAGAGGATGACTTCGGGTTTGATGATGCAGGAGATATGGATGAACTTGATGACGAAATCCAGATGGATGAAGGCGGAGCTGCACAGGCTGGCAATGGAGGCGACGACCTCTATGAGCATTGGAAAGTGCAGGTGGATGCCAACCAGGATCCGGTTCGTATAGACAAGTATCTGGCGGACAAGATGGCTTATCAGAGCCGCAACCGCATTCAGCAGGCTGCCGATGCCGGATTTATCCACGTAAACGGCAAACCTGTGAAGAGTAACTACAAGGTTCGCCCTAACGACCTGGTTACCCTGATGCTCGACCGCCCTCGTCATGAGACAAGTATCAAGCCTGAGGAAATCGACATCAATGTGGTGTATGAAGACGACCAGCTCATGGTCATCAACAAGGAGGCAGGCATGGTGGTGCATCCGGGTGCCGGAAACTTCCATGGCACCTTGATTCAGGCTGTGGCGTGGCATCTGAGAGATATGCCTGAGTTTGATGCCAACGACCCGGAGGTGGGTTTGGTTCATCGCATAGACAAGGATACCAGCGGCTTGCTTGTGGTGGCTAAGACTCCAACGGCAAAGACGGCTTTGGGAAAGCAGTTCTTCAACAAGACTACCCACCGCAGCTACAATGCCCTGGTTTGGGGAAACATCGTGGAAGATGAGGGACGCATCGAGGGCAACATCGGTCGTGACCCTAAGAATCGTCTCCGCATGAAGGTGTTCGACCCGGATAGCGGCATCGGCAAGAGTGCAGTGACCCATTATAAGGTTTTGGAACGCTTCGGTTACACCACTTTGGTGCAGTGCATCCTGGAAACAGGCCGTACCCATCAGATTCGTGCCCACATGAAGCAGATAGGTCATCCGCTCTTCATGGACGTGACCTATGGTGGAGCCGAAATCCTGAGAGGTCAGCGAAGCAGCAGTTACAAGGCGTTTATCCAGAACTGCTTCAAGCTCTGTCCACGTCAGGCACTTCATGCCAAGACACTCGGCTTTGTTCATCCAACAACCAAGGAGCAGATGGACTTCGACAGCGAGTGGCCTGAAGATTTCAGTAAGTTAATAGAAAAGTGGCGCGGCTTCATTGCAGGCACCACACAAGATACATTCAAAAATATTTAGTGATTATGGAAAATAGCAAGAGAACGATAGCCATCGTATGTGGTGGTGATTCTTCTGAGCACGACGTATCATTGCGCTCAGGTCAGGGTTTGTATTCTTTCTTCGACAAGGAGCGTTATGATATCTATCTCGTCGACGTGAAGGGCACTGATTGGCACGTGGCCTTGGATAATGGTGAGACTATTGAGATTGACAAGAACGACTTCTCGTTTGTAAAAGACGGCAAGCATGTTTACTTTGATTATGCTTATATCACCATCCACGGACAGCCTGGTGAAAACGGCGTGATGCAGGGCTACTTCGACCTCATCCATCTGCCATATTCTACCAGCGGCGTGCTGGTAGAGGCACTGACCTTTGATAAGTATGTGCTCAACAACTATCTCCGTGGCTTCGGAATCAACGTGGCTGACAGTATCTTGCTTCGCCGTGGTGAGGAGTATGATGAGGATGCCATTGCCGAGCGCATCGGTATGCCTTGTTTCGTGAAGCCAGCAGCCGACGGCAGCAGCTTCGGTGTGAGCAAGGTGAAGAATGCCGACCAGTTGGCTCCAGCCCTCCGTGTGGCTTTCATGGAGAGCAACGAGGTGATGATAGAAGGCTTCCTTGATGGTACCGAGATTTCTCAGGGTATCTACAAGACAGCCGAGAAGACAGTAGTGTTGCCAGCTACCGAGGTGGTAACCAGCAACGAGTTCTTCGACTATGATGCCAAGTATAATGGTCAGGTACAGGAAATCACTCCAGCCCGTCTCTCTCCAGAGACAGCAGAAGAGGTGGCAAAGACCACATCCCGCATCTACGACATTCTCCATGCCAACGGTATCATCCGCATCGACTACATCATCTCTAAGGATAAGGACGGTAAGGATAAGGTGAATATGCTGGAGATTAATACCACTCCGGGTATGACTGTTACTAGTTTCATTCCTCAGCAGGTGCGTGCTGCAGGTCTTGACATCAAGGACGTGCTCAGCGACATCGTGGAGAATCAGTTCTAATAATTAATGAGGAGTTAAGTAGTTAAAGAAGTTAAGGAGTTAAGACAACGGTAGAATTTAATGGTATGTAAAGATATCGTTTTAGAACATTTGTCTTAACTCCTATAACTCCTTAACTCCCGAAAACCATAAAGTTATGAAGATCCCTCAAGAATTTGATACCATTCGCCCTTGGGAGCCAGAAGACCTTCCTGAGGTGTTCGACCGTTTGCTGGCAAACGATCAGTTCAAGCAAGTACTTGCTTATCTTTATCCACAAGTTCCTTTTGAGATGATTGCCCAGAAGTTGAAGTCTTGCAAGACCAATCTCGACTTCCAGTTGGCTTTCGCCTACGATTTTGTCCATGGCATCCTGAAGAAGGCAGCAACGGGTTGTGAGATGGATTGCACAGCCATCGATAATACCCGCAACTATTCCTTCATCAGTAACCATCGTGATATCGTGCTCGATTCAGCTATCCTCGATGTAATGCTTATCGACAATGGCTTCAAGACCACCTGCGAGATTGCTATCGGAGATAACCTCCTGTCGCTTCCTTGGGTGAAGGACCTGGTACGTGTCAACAAGGCGTTTATCGTGGAGCGTGCCCTGAGCATGCGCCAGATGCTGATGTCAAGCAAACGTCTTTCCGATTACATGCATTTCTCCATCAAGGAGAAGAACGAGAATATCTGGATTGCCCAGCGAGAGGGTAGAGCCAAGGATAGCAACGACCGCACCCAGAAGAGTATTCTGCAGATGATGTCGATGGGTGGAGAAGGCAGTATCATCGAGCGCTTGAAGCAGCTGCATCTTGTACCTCTGTCTATCAGTTATGAGTACGACCCATGCGATTTCCTGAAGGCAAAGGAGTTCCAGCAGAAGCGCGATAATGCAGACTGGAAGAAGGGCCCTATGGATGATTTGGTAAGCATGCAGACCGGTATCTTCGGCTATAAGGGTCATGTGCATTATCATGCAGCTCCATGTCTTGATGAGTATCTCGATTCTCTGGATCCTGATACACCTAAGCAGGAACTGTATAATAAGGTGGCAGCCTATATAGATGAACAGATATTCAAGAACTACCGCCTCTATCCGGGCAACTATGTTGCCCTAGATCTTCTGGAGGGTTCTGATGCGCATCAGGCAGAATATACTGCGGAAGATGTGGTTAAATTTAGGACATATATGGAGAGTCAGCTTGCTAAAATTGACCTTCCTGATAAGGATGAAGCATATTTGAAGGAGCGATTCTTAACCATGTATGCCAATCCGGCACGCAATTATTTGGCTGTAAATAAATAAAGTATGGATAAACAAAAAAGTCCGAGCCTTCATAGGCCCGGACTTTTTTTGTTTATCTGAATTGTTCTGCTTCCTGTTTCAGTGCCTGTTCGATGCCAATGGTATTGAAAGGTACAGGACCTCGGCTCAATTCCGGGATGTTGAAACTCTTCAGGCAGTCGTCGTAAAAGGTCGGCTCCTTTTGTGGGAGTACAAATGGCTTGTGGGCCTTGCCTTGCCGGTCGATATAGCAGAAGTAAGGTTTGCCGTAGATGCCATCATCCCGTTTGCTGATGAAGACAAACCATCTACCGGTATGTGACCAGCAGTGATAGGTGTCGCTCTTCTTGCTGTTCACAATGTTGAGGCTGTCGGTCTTGCCTGTCTGTAAATCCAGCATATAGAGGTCTGACTCTGTGTGCCAGGCTGGGAAGGTACCGTAATCCAGGACCGTGAAGAGACAGAATCTGCCGTCAGGACTAATCTTAGGATGACATACGGAACGGGATGAGTAGAGGGTGTCTATTCTTTCTCCAAATGTGCCATTTACCTCATTGAAGGGAATGCGCACCAAGGCATATTTCAGATTCTTCAGATTCTTCAGATTTTTCAGATTCTTCAGATTCTTGTCGGACAGTTCCTTCTTGTTGGCTGCACAGTAGTAGATGTATTTGCCGTTGGGCGAAAAGGTGGGAAAAGTCTCCAGATGGCTACTGTCGCTTTCCTGTGGTGATGAGATGATGCGGTTGTTGTCGAGGTCGGCCACATATATGTCGCTTGCCGTATCATATACTTCCAGTCGCTTGTCGGCATTGATATTGAAATCTCTCACCATTGTATTGGTTGAATAGGTGAGATATCTGCCCGAAGGATTGAAACTGTAGTATATTCCAGGTAAAGCCATGCCCTTGCCTTGCAGGTTGAGTTTTCTCAGTTTACCGTTGCGGTTGAGTATGGTTCCTCCATTTTCACCTCTTAGATAGATGATGCTGAGATTCTCGTTCTGGTTGCCATACGCATACGTGTTCATCTTGAGATGTTTGAGCAGGGTGTAGTCGGCGATTATCTTTTCATCCCAGTTCTCTATACAGCGTTGTTTTGTTTTGGTCTTACTCCATACATCATAGGTTGGTTCTATGAGCTGATAGGTAAGATACGAGTCGATGCTGTCGCTCACCACTTGCCAGGTAAAAGGTCTGAAGGCTGTCCATTTTCCTTCATCGCTCTTGGAATATATCTGCACCTTGATGTTCTTGCCAGCTGCCTTCGCCAGGAAATATTTCCACTCTTTTAAGTCGAACTTCAGATTTTGGCTATTGCTGGTAGCCGTCAGGGTATTATCTGCATCATCCTCATCTGCTCCTTCTATGGTGAGTATGGTCTCTATGTTGCAGAGATGCTTGTTTCTAATCTCGAAGTTGAGCGGTGCGATGTTCACGGGAATGGTAACATCGGCATAGTCGGGATACATATTGGGCAGATGGTTCACCTGCTCCGCATTCTCGTGAGTTTGGGCGCATGAGGCGAACAGAAGGAGTCCTGCCAGGGTGCTATTTAGAATGTTCTTGTGTTTCATCTTACTTGCTTTATAAACTGGTTGTTGTTGTCTTACTGCTCAAGTCTGATGTTCTTGCGCTTGTCGAGATACGTCTGCAGTATGGCTTTCTCTTCTGCACTGGCGTTTTTGCCGAGAGAAGCGAAAATGCGGTCGGCCCATCTTTTCCAGACGAATGTCTTTTGAAGAATACGAAGATATTTGCGGGTGGCGGCATAATTTCCTCTCACCAGATTGATTTCTGCAAGTCGCTTCACCATGCGGATGTTGCGGCAGTTGGGGGAATATATGTTTCCCAGCATGGCTGCCCGTTCGCAGAAGGTCATATCGTCTAGAACCCAGTATAGTTCGTTCAGTGCATGGATGGTGAGTAGGGAAGGGTTGGCTTCCAGAGTCTCAAAGGTACCGATGTCTTTGTTGGGGTACTTCTTTAAGGAAGCAGGCTGACTGCGAAATTGTGCCATGATGAGGTCATGGTAAAACTTCATGTACTGGTTTGGGTTCTTATCCTTTTCAACCATGTTGATTACCCGGTTGTAGTTGCCAAAGTAGTATTCACAATCCACGGCGAGTGTCCTTTCCTGGTCTAATTGTGGTTTTACCAATTTGCCTATACCCGGATACGTATAGATGGTTTGGAAATCACAGAAGTAAAGGCGTTTGCAGAGCATGAGCAGGAAGAAGGTAATCACCAGGGCGGTCAGGCAATAGTAGGTGCCTGCTTTCATGATGTTCATGAGGTTGCCTATGAAGACCAGTGCGCCGTAAATCCATACGCCGTATCCGAAGAACCAATGACATACGAAAATTGATATGGTGATACTGAATGTTGAGATCCAGATCGGAAGTCCCATGCGATGCAATGTAGGATTATTTTCGTCCATCTTTTCTATCTTGTTGATCAACTTTCTGGTGCTGACAAGTATTGTGGTGCTGATACAGAATACGCTGGCACCACCGGCTATTGCCAGAATGCTGCTCAGGCGGTATTCGTAATCCAAACTGAAGCAGACCAACAGCGTCATCACTGCGAACGCAGCGATATTGGGTGCCCATGTTCCCTTGAAGCCTGCATCTCTCACCGCATATTTGATGTTGTAGCCAGCGAGAAGGATGCAGAGGGTAAGAATGGTAGCCCCCATATAGTGATAGAGATAGAACTGTGTGAGAAAATCACCAGCCATACATGCCAGCCAACCTGGTTTTTCCAGATAGGTGGTAAGATAATCCCATGATGCCAGGAACAGCTGGTTCTGCTCCTGGTAATACAGATGATAGGGATAGCAGAATTGGAAGAAAGCAAAACATGCTATAGCCCCAAATACATATATGATGAATATGCAAAAGCTTTTTAGATTACTATTCATAATTTGATAAGTTTGGTTATTGCAAAGGTAGAAAAAAAATATAAGAATAAGTAATAAAAATGCAGAAATTTGCTTGTAGGGGGCAAATTTCTGCATTTTTATTATCTTTCTGCGATACATTCCATCTCAATCAGCCATCCTGGCCTGCAGACTTTGGCTTCTACGATGATGCGGGGTATCTGCGGATAAAACTGTTGCATCATTCTATCTACCGTATGATAGTCGGAAATATCTCGCAGGTAGATGATGAAATATTGGATATCGTTCATGGTGGCATCGCCATCTTTCAGCAAGGCTCCTACGTTCTCCAGCAGTCTGCCGGTCTGTCTTACAATATCTTCTTCATAAACTACGTTTCCCAGTTTGTCGATGCTCGCCGTGCCTGAGATGAAGTATTGCTGCTTGAAATGCTGGCTTCCATCAGAATTGCTGCAATGCGTTGGCAGCGTAACCCGGGTTCCCCTTTCGAAGGCTACGCCATATTCATGGGTAGGGTTCAGATGTTCCAGTGCCTGGAGATACTTCTTGTCTTCTTCCTTGATGCCGGGGAAGGTGAGGAAATCGATGGCTACTGCTGCATGGCGAACGGGAGTGGCTCCTCCGATGCCGGTGCTGGCGATGTAGTGGGTGTCAGCAGTTAATCCTTCCTTGTCGAAAATGTCGTTGCGTGCTTCCACTACGCCCTGGTAATTCACGTCGATGTTGGTAACGTATATCCAGGTACGCACAAGATTGCGTTCCATCGTCATATCCGTATCTGCAATGATTTGCAGATACTTGTTGAAAAGAAGGTTGGTCTGCTCGTATGAATCCTTCCCCTTTGCTTCTTCCTCCGTCAGGCGAAGACTATGGAATAGGAGTGGTGTCTCATCGTCCGTGGTCTTGACCAGAAGTGAAATCTTGCTGCCGCAAAGGGGTGTTTGCTCTACGATGGTGAGGTGTATATCTTTCAGATACTCTTGATAGAGAAGAGAGTCCTGGAAATCCTGAATCTGATTTTGGGAGTCGCTGAGAAATACCTTGCAATATTGCAAAGTGCGATGCTCCTGTTTCTCAATGTCGAGATAATTACCTAGTTTTAGATACAGAAAGTTGAGGCGGTCATTGAATGTCCCCATCACTTCTGGTGTAATAATGCTGTATTTATCCATCTTGTTTTTGTCTTTTCTTCTGAATATCTTCTACAATTTTTCTGCAAAGTTACGGATAATTCATGAGAAAAGAAAAAAACACGATGAACTTTTGATGAAAATACCTACTTATGGTGATGGTTATTCCTGCTATCTGTAAAATATTAAAGCGATTCGAGCATGCGCTTGATTACAACTTCGGCTGAAATCTCACGGTTGGCTGCCTCTGGAATCACCAGACTGTTCTTGCTCTCGATGACATCATCGGTAACAATCAGTCCACGGCGTACTGGCAGACAGTGCATGAAGCAACCATCGTTGGTCCAGCTCATGTGCTCCTCGTCGATGGTCCAGCTCATATCCTTGCTCAATATCTCACCATACTGTGCTGGATTTTTCACGCCCGGGCAGCTCCAGTTCTTGGCATAAACGAAGTCTGCACCTTCCAGTGCCTTTTTCTGGTCGTACTCCACTTTGGCATTACCTACGAACTTAGGGTCGAGTTCATAGCCCTCAGGGTGAGTAACTACGAAATCAACATCGGCAGCATTCATCCACTGGGCGAATGAGTTTGGCACAGCCTGAGGCAGGGCACGGCAATGAGGAGCCCAGGTCAGAACTACCTTAGGACGAGCCACCTTCTTATGCTCCTCGATAGTGATGAGGTCGGCAAATGCCTGGAGTGGGTGAACGGTGGCTGTCTCCATAGCGAAGACTGGGCGACCGCTGTACCTCACGAACTGGTTGACGATGGTCTCGGCATAATCGTAGTCACGGTCTTTCAGACCGGCAAAGCTGCGCACACCGATAAGGTCGCAGAAGCTACCCATCACTGGGATAGCCTCCAGCAGGTGCTCGCTCTTGTCGCCATCCATGATAACGCCACGCTCTGTCTCCAGTTTCCAGGCACCGGCATTCACGTCGAGCACGATCACATTCATGCCCAGGTTCATCGCAGCCTTCTGTGTACTCAGTCGGGTACGGAGACTGTTATTGAAGAATATCATCAGCAAGGTTTTGTTCTTGCCCAACTCCTGATAACCGAAACGGTTTGCTTTCACTTCCTGTGCCTCGGCGAGTGCTGCTTTCAAATCGCCAAGGTCTTCAACATTAAAGAATGTCTTCATTGTTATTTCGTTTTTTGTTTGTTATTTCTAATATAATGCTATTGAATTCTTCACTCTTCACTTTTCGTTCTTCACTTTCTTGTCTGTCCCTGACCTGTAATCAACCACTTGTAGGTGGTAATCTCTTCTAGCGCCATAGGTCCGCGGGCTCCAAGCTTCTGTGTACTGATGCCAATTTCTGCGCCCAATCCGAACTGTGCGCCATCGGTAAAGCTGGTAGGAGCGTTTACATAAACGCAGGCTGCATCTACCATTGTCTGGAACTTCTTCTGGGTTGCTTCGTTATTGGAAACGATGCTCTCGCTGTGTCCGCTTCCGTAGGTGGCGATATGCTCGAGTGCCTCATCTTCCGAAGCCACGGTCTTGATACCCATCTGCATGCTGAGCCATTCGGTGTTCCAGATGCTCTTCATGTTAGCATCAGTTTCCTTCATCTTCGCTTCGTTTTCCTCTGCCTTATATAATAAGGTGTCAGGATAGTGCCCCTTTAATGCCTCGTAGGCCTTGGCATCAGCATGAATCTTGGTCTGCTTCTCGGCGAGCCCCTCGCAGAGGGCAGGGAGGTCGTTTAATCTGCTTTCATGAATCAGCAGGCAGTCGAGTGCATTGCATACGCTCACTCTTCGGCATTTGGCATTTGTGATGATGCGCTTGCCCATCTCCAGGTCGCCATCCTTATCGAAGTAGCAGTGAACCACGCCGGCTCCGGTCTCGATAACCGGCACTTTGGCAGTATCACGAACGAAGTTGATAAGCTTCTTTCCACCTCGAGGAATGCAGAGGTCGATATAGCCCACGGCATTCAGCATTTCGCCTGTAGCCTCATGGGTAGCTGGTAGAAGCGTACATACGTTTGGATTCACGCCATACTTTATCAACACCCTGTGGATAAGTTCGACACCCGCTGAGTTAGAGGCGTTTGCATCCTTACCACCTTTCAGTACGCAAGCATTTCCACTCTTGAAACAGAGAGAAAAAACATCGTAGGTAACATTAGGACGGGCCTCGTAAATCATGCCGATGACTCCGAATGGAACGGCTACTCGCTGCAGGTGCAATCCGTTACCGAGTGTCTTGTCTTTGAGAACTCTTCCGAGCGGTGAGGGCAGTGTACTGACGTGTCTCATATCCGAAGCAATATCCTGGAGTCGCTGCTCGGTGAGTTGCAATCGGTCGTAGAGTGGGTTAGCCTTGTCCATCTTTGCCAAGTCTTCTGCATTTGCCTGGAGGAGCGCAGGAGTCTCGGCGATGATAGCGTCAGCCACCGCCTGCAGTATTTCATTACGTTGTTCATCGCTGAGCAAGCCCAGGGTCTTGCTGGCAGCCTTCACTTTTTGGAAAGTCTCTTTCAGTTCCATTTACAATTTCCTTTCTTATTTAATGATAAGATGTTATTTCGTTGCAAAGGTAAGTATAAATATTGGTAATTGCAAACTTTATGCAAGAAAAAGTGATGATTTTACATAAAAATGTATAGTTATACGGAAAATGAGATTAAAAAAGGTCAGGCAGCGTCTGGTCCTTTTTTCATCTTGTCGTACATCTGAAGATACATATCCATCTGTCCTACATCCTGGTAAGTGATGCGATTTACCTTCAAATCGACCAAGATAAAGGATTTAATGAGGTAATTGTAAAATACCAAGTCGATATAGTAGTCATTCTCCTCGGTTCGGATATGTTGCTGGCGAGCCACGAGCGCATACCCTTTTCCCATTTCCATCAAGAATTTCTCTAGGTTGTTGATGATGGCTGTCTCCAGTTTTGATTCTGCAAGGGAGGTGTCTTCCGGTAATCCAAGGAATTCCAAGACAACTGGTGATTTGATGTATTCGAGTTTGTCTTGCTGATAAGCCTTTGTCTTGTCTTGCATCTCGTTAACGACTGGCTGCTTCTTCTTTGACATAAGAAGACGTTCATAATATAAGGTGTTGATGTTGCGGTTGAGTGTTCGATAACTCCAACCTTCGTTGAACGCTTCCTTGGCATACCATTCACGAGCTTGTTTATCTTCTACTCGTATAAGTCGTTCGTAATGAGACCAAGGAAGAAAGCGTAACTCGGATTGGGCAGACTCTGCTTTGTCTTCTTTGTGCGGGGCTGAAGATTTAGCAGGCGGTGTCTGCTGAATTGGATTGTTAAATTCTTCAGACACTGTCTGAAGAATTTGTAAGTTATTGAATGTCAGATAAAACCTTTTGTAATTGGCAATATTCGTATATGAGAATCCCTTCCCGAATTCCTCTGTAAGAGCAGCCGAAGCAATCTCTATCACATGCTTTCCGTATTCTGCACGTGATGCTCCGTTCTGTTCCTGTTCTACAATACGTTGTCCTATTCTCCAGTTTCTTTCCACCAGAGAATAATTGACGGCAGCAAATGCTTTGCTGCGAGCCTTGCTGACGATGGAGCGCAAGTCGTTGACGAGCATATTGTCTTCATCGTTATATTTCTTGCCGGGTTGTTTCATGATGCTTTTATTAATGAAATATGTTGCAAAGATAGTACTTTCTTTCTAAAAATCCATCTTTCCCATCACTTTTTTCGATAAAAGTTTGGCGGTTTCACAAAAAATGCTTAAAAATGTCATCGATTCGTAGTTAGCCCGTTGTATCGACTTTACGAACTGAGTATATTGATTGTTGGACGAGTAAATCAAACGAACTGTAGCGCATAGAAACAATATATGCATAGTCGTACAACACGAGATTTGTTGTCGTACGACTATAGGGTGTGAAGTTGTACAATTATAAGGTGTATGCTTGTACAACTATAGGGTATGATGTTGTACAATTTTGACGTATTGTCACTAGGCTCAGCAGAGGTGCTGACTGCAGTCGGCAGACCTGCTGGCTAGGCTCAGCAGAGCTGCCGAGCCTAGTGCCAATCTTCGAGAAGCCATATTCTCTTACTAATGAAACTGTCTCCGCTAACCTGCGAATTTGTATCCTCTAACAAATAGTGAGATAACGTGCGGAATCTATCTTTTTTAGATACATTCCGCACGTTTAAAGCACATTTTCTCTGTCGCAGAAATACTTAGGACTTTCTTCTGCCATTGCCTACATTTGCAACCGAAATCAAGCCCGAATGACCGCTGGTTTGAAGGTGTGATGTGAACCCTAGGCTCCAATACTTTTGTATATACAGCGTGTTATAAAGGTAAATGAAATGAATATCAGGGTTTTAGATATAGGTTTTTAGTATTAGAAAACTAGTTTTTCGAAACCATGCCTTCACATCACAGCCTTGCCTTCACACAAACAGGGATTTCATCTTAGTCATTGGGATTTCTATCTTAGTCATTGAGATTTCTATCTTAGTCATTGAGATTTCTATCTTAGTCATTGAGAGATTTTTTTTGTTTTTTTTTTTGCGTATCTTCACGAAAGTTCAGAGTGAGTCGAAAAAAAGCAGTATCTTTGCACCGTCATTCAGAAGGAGATGCCGAATGTATATGGTTGGTTGGGGTGCAGAGTAGTTGCCTCTCTTGCTTAAAGAGTTAAAAATAATAGTTTTTTGCTTTTTCGCTTGCCCGTTTCCATTTCTTTTTGTATTTTTGCTTCTGATGCAATATTAATATTATAAACTTGATAAAATGATACGACTTATGGACAATATAAAGGCGATATTGGCAGGCTTGTCATTGACGATGGCTGTGGGGATGCCGGCTGTGGCGAGTGATGAACTTACAATGGTAGTAGGTACCTATACCGACCAGAGTACTTCTGACGGAATGTATGTTTATCGTTTCAACCAACGAACGGGGAAATCGCAATTGGTGGGCGATGTGCAGGCTGACAACCCTTCGTTTCTCCTGATGAATCATGATGCAAATCGGGTTTATGCCGTGAGCGAATATGATGATGGGCGACAAGGGCTCGGGGCTTTCATCCTCAATAAGAAGGAGGGAACGATGACTCCGCTTGGGTATCAGAAGTGCGGAACGAAGGCTACTCGACAGGAAAACAAGATGCCAGGTGCAGCACCATGCAATGTGATGCTGTATGCCGGATATGTGGTGACATCCAATTATAATGGGGGTGATATTTCCGTATTCCCAATCAAGGAAGATGGAAGTGTGGCGCCAGAATCGCAATATTTCGATATGCATCGACAGGGGAGTGGCGTGGTTTCGCATATCCATTGCTGCCAGATGACTCCTGATCATCAATATATGCTTGCCAATGATTTGGGGAACGACTGTATCTGGCGCTTCCAGGTAAATGATGGCAAGGAATTCTTATCCAATCCTGTTCTTGCCTATCAGGCACCTAAAGGAACGGGACCACGCCATCTTGTATTCAACTCAAAAGGCAATGTGGTTTATCTGATAGGCGAACTGGATGGCACGGTAACCGTATTGGGATATAACAAGGGTACATTGCAGGAGTTGCAGCGCATACAGGCTTCAAAGACCCGTACGCTTGGAAGTGCTGATATTCATCTGTCTCCTGACGGTCGCTTTCTCTATGCATCCCATCGGTTAACCGATGAGGGCATCTCGGTATTTGCCGTAGATAAGAAATCGGGTCTGCTCACAAAGATAGGCTTCCAACCTACAGCTGCCCATCCTCGCAATTTCGCCATCACGCCTAACGGACAGTTCATGCTTGTGGCGTGCCGTGACAGCCATGTGATTCAGGTTTTCAAAATCGACAGGAAAACAGGAATGATGGTTGATACGAAGCAGGATATAAAGGTTGGAAAGCCTGTGTGCGTGCAGTTTGCAAATTAGTGTCTGATGACACATCCTCTTCCCTTGTTTTTCTCTGGTATTCCTTAAAAGTTTAGACTTTTATGGAATCAATTCCTTAAAAGTTATGCTTTTTATGGAATCAATTCCAAAAAAGTGTTGCTTTATTTGGATTTTCCAACGAAAGTATGTACTTTTGCATCATCTTAACAATGGAATAAAAATATGATTAATAGATATTTAGAGTCAATTATAGCCAGTAGGATGGGACAAGGCAAGGCGATAGTCTTATTTGGAGCACGTCAAGTAGGCAAGACTACTATGCTGAAAAACTTGCTGGCAAGGCGTGACGACGTGCTATGGCTTAATGGCGATGAGCAGGATGTGCGCAACTTGTTTGAGAACGTTTCATCTACAATGCTAAAGACGATAATAGGCAAGAAGTCTGTGGTGGTGATAGATGAAGCTCAACGTATTCCTGATATCGGAATCGGCATTAAGTTGATTACTGACAACATCCCTGATGTACAGGTATTGGCTACGGGTAGCTCTTCCTTTGATTTATCCAATAAAATCAATGAGCCACTGACAGGAAGAAAAATGGAATATTGGATGTATCCTTTATCGTTTGGTGAACTTGTGGAGCATCATGGTTTGTTAGAAGAGAAACGCTTGTTGGCTCATCGCTTGATATACGGCAGTTATCCTGACGTCATCAACAATGTAGGCGACGAAAGGATGATTTTGACGGAGTTGGCGAATAGCTATCTGTATAAAGACATATTGATGTTTGATAAAATCAAGAAAAGCGATAAGTTGGTGAAATTGCTTCAAGCTTTAGCATTTCAGATGGGTTCAGAAGTTTCGTACAATGAGTTGGCACAGACATGCGGACTTGACCCAAAGACGGTGGAGAGCTATGTGACACTTTTGGAGCAATCGTATATCATCTTTAGGTTGGGCTCATTTAGTCGCAACTTGCGAAACGAGTTGAAGTTTGCTCGTAAAATCTATTTCTGGGATTGTGGCATTCGCAATGCTGTGATTGGTAATTATCAGATGTTGGAGAGCCGTTTGGATACTGGTGCATTGTTTGAAAACTATATGGTGGCAGAGCGTTTGAAGAAGTTGCGGTATGAAAAGTCATACGCAAAGAGTTATTTCTGGCGTTCTAAGTTGAAGCAAGAGATAGATTATATAGAGGAGATGGATGGACAGTTGGCTGCGGTGGAGTTCAAATGGAATCCGAATCGAAAAGCTGCCATGCCATTATCGTTTTCTCGCTCTTATCCTGATGTGGATTTTAAGGTAGTGACAAGGGATAATTTTGAAACATTCTTGTTGTAAGGTAGAATTTACTTGCTGTAAATATAAATAGGTGAAGTCCTAAAGGCAGGTGTTGCCACCATTAGTGTCTTTTATATAACAAACAATGCACCATGTCAAAAAGGTGGAACTTTGTCCCATTTTTTTTGTATGGTGCATTGTTATTGGCAAGGAATGCCCGTAATGTTTTGACATTAATCGAAGAAGATAAAGCCATTAGACGATATTCGAAGACGGTTGTAAGGATTGTTTGTGGCAATCTCTTTCAATGAAAAGTTGGGATCGAATACTTGACTTATCTTCAGCAAGTCTTTTATCGTCCTCGACTTTTGCGCCGTGGTTGAGTTGCTTGTGCCAAAATATTCACAGATGTCATTCGATGTCAAGCTTAGTCGGGAGTCCTTGCTGAATATGAAGTTGATGCTGCATATTGTGTAAACTGCTGCAGCCGCCCAAATCTCTAATCTTCCAGACTGGAGAGGATTGGTGCGTTTCCTTCCAAGTTTCTGTATCAGCTGGGTGCATAGTGTGGCACATTCTATTAGCCTATCACATTGCATAGTTGGTTGATGGCTGCATCAAAAGTGGTGAGGTCTTTGGCTCGCTTTCTGATGGCTGT